>ENA-UOOH01003732-UOOH01003732.1-fermentation-metagenome-genome-assembly--contig:-NODE-3732-length-11249-cov-18.039932_pt1 | contig 11249 bp, 13 predicted proteins | sample MGYA00245778_ERZ724025 | MGnify/ENA primary metagenome ERZ724025 (study PRJEB28704, sample SAMN03018313) | fermentation metagenome | biome: anthropogenic terrestrial biome; feature: soil... | reverse complement strand
TTCATCAGTTGTAAAACATTATAAAACTACTGCCTCTTAGACAGAAAGAAAAGAATCAATTTCCTTTGAGTAAAACTGCACGAAAAACGCACTAACTTTTTCAGCCTATACTAAACATCCTCTGAGAAAAGATAGGGTCTGGATTACCCCATTTTCAGGGGTCTACAGGGGCAATAATTTGATTGTAGCGTTACAATGTGTAGTGACTATCGTAGTGGGTAGCAGATGGAAACTATCCAAATATAGATGTACGGTCGTAATCATCTTTAATTGGCTACAATAATTGATATATCTACACTTACAAGGAACACTTCAATAGATAACTTTAAATACTATTACTTACATATATTATAGTGTAGATTATATAATACTATTTGTTCAGTATTCTTCATAAACCAGTCATCGTTCTTTTTGATATATTATATAGTCTCCACTTTCTAAAAGGTGCATACTATGAGAATTTTTAATAATAAAAATAAAATAGATGAAATTATCGATGATATCGTCTACTACTGTAACGATGTTGAAAAATTTCCGTGTACGTTTATTGAAGATGTAAAAAGGGCTTTGAAATCATCAAACTATGGCTTGAGATTACATTTTTTCAGAGAGTTACGCAAGAAAGCGCCATCGATAATTCCGCTTTTTATGGAGGATTAAATATGACTAATATACTTACTGAGTATCTTATTGATATGTATAAGGACGACTCAACGGTCGAACCTATTTCTCCGGCTGAGACAGACGAACAACAATATGCGACCTATTTATATGAACACTACCTTAAAAAGGATCATAATTACAAATTCATAGATATTGATGGGCAAAATCGAAAATCCCTACGATATGACGAAATTACAGACCATGTAATAAAATCAAATGCCGTTGTTACGTTTAATAATGCTTGTTGGGTTTATGACAAAGAATCCGGTCTCCATAGGCCTAACAAAAGTGATATCGAGAAAAGCATCCTCAACATCTTTGAAAAAGGTGAGTATTCCCAAAAGCACACTGTTAAACCCGCAATCCAGGACATTATGTGTCGGATCATTGCGAAAACAACTCTAATTGAAAATCCCTTCAACTATGACCTCGACAAGGTAATGGTAAAGAATGGTGTTCTCGATCTCGCAACAGGAACATTAACGCCATCTTCTCCTGCATATGGGTTTACACGAAGGCTAAATGTCACCTATGACCCTACCGCTGATAATACCTTCATGCGTAACTACCTGGGTGATATTGTTGCAACAGATAGAGACATCGCTCTATTAACTCAGATGGGTGCGCAGGCAATAACGCAAATGCAAATTAAAAAATCGTATATTTGTTACAATAAGTCAGGCAATAACGGAAAGAGCACGTTCCTTTCCTTCATAAGGGAATTTCTTGGATCAAATAACGTAAGTTCTATTACTCTACAAGACCTTGAAAAAGATAAATTTAGAGTCGGTAATCTTGAAGGTAAACTTGCAAACATACAACCCGATCTTCCAAAGGGAACAATTTTGGATGAATCTACCTTTAAGGTTGTTACAGGTAATGATACTTTTTCCGCAGAGAAAAAATTCGAACAAGCACATGAATGTTCAAACAGTGCTCCACTCATTTTTGGTTGCAATGAACTCCCTACGATAAAAACTTCATCAAATGCATTTTACAACAGAATCTACCTAATTGAATTCCCAAATCAGTTTACAGTCGATCCCAAATTCAATGAGTTGCTGTTTACTGAAGAAAATAAGTCTGCCTACTTGAATTTGGCGCTTGAAGCGGTAAGGAAACTAAAAACCGAAGGCCCTATTGCCCAAGATGAGTCTGTTACACGCGATCAATGGAGTCAACAAAGTGATAATGCATACAGATTCGCCAAGAATCATATGGATATCGACAATGAGTCTATAGATCCAATTCCGTTTAAGGATCTGCATTATGTTTACACGCAAGACTGCATTAAAAACGGAGAAATTGCAGTGGGACAGAACAAGTTTAAATCTACCCTTCAGAGCCGTGGATACAGGATAAAAAACAAGGGTCCGAAAGGTGAGCAAATCGCTTACGTAATGAACGCAAAAATGCTGTCAGAGGAATACAGTCGAATGCTGATGGAGATTGATGATACCTTTGACGACATTCTGATTACATCAAAGGAGAACAGAGCACAAGGTATTATGGCTTAAATTTGTTATTTTGACAAATGAACCAAATATTATGGTACAATAGTATTCTTATATAGTATGTATATGAAAAATATATAATATAGGTATAATTGTTGTGCCATAATACTCGTTTAAATTCAAAAATACCCTTAATTACCCATTATATTTTTTATATCAGGTAACGTGTAAGCAAAACACAATGATGCCTTGAGCCATTCCCTATGCAGAGTGTAGTTGGAGGATATTTATTAACTATGTTAAAAGTAAATCCATTATCCTTTACATTCAAATAAACTAACCCATTTCAAAAAAACGACACTGGAATTTTATTCAGAAATAATTTGGAGGCGATACTTATGGATTCGTCAATAAACATTGAGAGTATCTTAAACGAAGCAATCCTTGAATCAAACAAGTTATTGCAGTCAGAAACGGTAGATAAGAATAAGTTAGCCGCATTACGGCAGAAGATCAAAGTTTGTGAACTCTTGATTGTGCATCAGAAGCAAACCGAAATTGAAAGCCGGATTAGAGCGATGGAAAAACTTGTCGAAGAATTAGATGCAGCCTTCTTACAGGAAGTAGGGGTCTAACATGGCAAAGCCGAAATGGACACTACTGCAGAACAGATTAGACAATATAGAAGGGAAATTACATCGATATCAGGCGTGGTTACACAGTGACAGGCCTCAACTTAGGGCCAGGATGCTACGAATGTATAAACGGGTAGCAAATTCGAGGAATCAAAAGGTTTCTGATAAGAGAAATGGAGCGTAAGGTAAGAATGACAAATGAGTGAACATCGCCCATAGTGGGCGAAGAACTTGTAAGCCGGATTCCTTACCAGTGTAACAATAGGAGCACAGAGCCTCACATCTAGGTCAATACAGCCACTTCAAGGGGTCTTGCTTATACTCCTTCCTATTACACTATCTCCCATTGGTGTAATGCGCGATAGGGTTGCCTTACACGTTTCATGATGGCAGAGTTGGTCTCAGAATCAGACTGCCGGGGCGGGGTAAGAAACACCCGGTTAAGTGGCTCAAAAAAATTTTACAAAAATTTGACATAACTAATAGTATGCAGATAGAAAAATGGAGATGTCATGGTTTTATCGCTGAATGAATGTAAACGCTGTTGAAATTACTGTTAATCGGGATCATTACATCTTTATACAATATCATATTCTCCCATTTGACTGTTTTTGCATCTTCCATCGTTGTTTCAACCTGGAATACTATCTCATTTTCCTTATTGCCTTTGGTGTCCATCAGTTCAGTTACTCCTGCAATGTAAACGTAATCGATGTTATCAGAGTATTTTACCAGAACCGACATCACATCAAATGAGGTATAGATGAAGTTGTTTCGCATCTGTTCTTTCGACCATGCTATATCCTGATACATCCATACTGTCGCTGTTCTGTCTTCATATTTTACTTTAGCAATATCAACGCCATACATTTGCTTGCTGTCTGTGATTTCAGATTTCAGTTTATCCTGAAAGGAAACCTGTTTAGCAGTTGGTGTTGGTGAAGTTTTAGCAGATGCTACCTCTCCCTTTGTTGTAGAAGATGTGCAACCCGCACTACAAGCGAATAAAACTAGCATGAACACTAATAGCAAATAGAACATTTTGCGCATAGACGTAGATCGAGTGGGAACTATATTTATTTCTTCTCATTTTTTCAGGCAGTTTAGAGGAAACAAATAACATATTTAGGAAAAATGCGCGTATTTTTACTCAATTATCAATAGGGCATCAATTCATGAAGGAAAGGGGATTGGGATTAGGGGACTAAAGGATATGAAAGGTCTTGCTCAAAAGATACCTTTCCCCAACACTCCATATATCGCTTATACACATTCTCCGGTAAGAACTGCTTATAACTCTGCCAATTGATGCTTGAAACCCCATGCGACATGATGAAGTTCTTATTTGCATCAGTAAAGCCAATTTCATCAGATATCTGCTCAAAAGCCTTCCGCAAGTCTTTCAGTTCTATCTTACCATTGATTCTGATAAGTGGAACAGGGTTTTCCCTCAGCCATCGCATAAGCCCATTGTAATCAAAGGCAATCTCATCCTCTCGCTTTCCTTCTATTACTTCTTGAAGGACCGGGATTACGTCAGGGTGGATTGGTACGTAATGCTGAAGCCGAATCTTATCCTGATGAGCCTCTACAGTCAGAACAGGTGGGGCATGCCTTAGTGCCTCCTTGAATTGGCTTACCGTAATCTGCGCGCCTGTAAGCACTCTTTGACCAGAGTAAGCGAGAAACATCACCATACATTTATAGTTTAACTTTTTCTCAAAGGTAAGATCTTTTGAATCATCGATGGCCTTGATGGTATTCTGGATGTCCTCAATAGTGATTATGCGTGACGTAAGCAGTTTTACCGCCCTAATAGCCTTTGGCAGTTCTAGATGCACTTCTAAGTGTCGGTAGCGTTGATCAAAGTTTACCTTTGACAAATATTTCAGGAAGGCAACAATAAAGCCAAACACTTTAGACCATGATCCCCTGCTTTTAAAGGAGTCTAGAACTGAGTCTCGTAAGCCAGACAGTGATGATGTAGACAACTCACCTTTTGTTTTTTCCCAAAGAATGTCCCTTGATGTATTCAACCATCTAACAGATTTGTATGATAATCCCTTTGTTCTGACTTCGGTATAATGCAAGAGATCTTCACGGGTATACTTCAAGACCACGCAAGGGGAATCAGTCTCAATTTGAGTTGATTTTCCAAAATTGCGGCCTTTCACGCCGACGACAGGGGTTCGAATCCCCTTAGCAGCATTTCTGTTCTGAGGTTCAATGCCCTGCTGTCATGTATATAAGTACGCGACAAAAAGACTGCTTTACTTCGTTAGAATCCTCTGATAAACAGGTAAGGGAGCTCACTGACTTCCGGGACTATGGGCACATTACGCTCAGTTTCAGTGTTTTGATCGACAGAACGCTCGATAAGTTAGTAATACTGCCGAATGTAGGCGTAGGCCCGATCGAAGAGTTCCTGGTCGGTATGAAGTTTGTACTTGAGCAGAGTACGCCGGAGTTCCTTCTGCACGAGTCGCTCGCCCTGTGAGGTATGCTGCCAGTCCGGGAAACGTACTTTCCGCACAATCTCGTCGATATCGTTCACGATGCGCTCGACGATGATGTGTGTTCCGTTACTCTTTGCCTCGTTGAAGAGTTCGGTGAGCGCTTCTTTGGCCTGAACGCGTTCTTCTTCCGGGTCGACTTCCCGCTCGGCCTCGACCACATCCCTGGCCACCTCAAGAATAGCCTTCAGGAACTCAAGGCTGGTGAGGAAACCCTGTTCATGGCGCTCCCTGATCTTCTCCAATCGCTCACCCAGCGCGATGAATGCCGCAGTGCCGCTCCTCGTGCAGCCGGACAGGACAGATCTGCATCAGGGGATGCTTTTCGGTTTTACGTACATATAGACTCTACCCCAAACTTTTTCCACCCATTCAAGCCGTTTTCGCTCGAATTCCCCCCGGTTCTCTGGTCCTGAGCAGATGACCCCCTCGATATGCCGTGATTCCAGGACATGCCGGTCTTCCTCCGACAACCCGTTGCGGTACTCTTCAAGCCACTTCTCCGGCGACTGCTCGCCGATACCGTTCAGCACAATTGCCCTGATATTCGGATACTGTTTCAGGAGCCCGACGATGTCGTTGAACGCATAATCAACAATCGAGTGCCGCACTGTCCCGTCACAAACCGCCCAGGCGAGCAGATCCCAGAGTGCGATGTAGTTGGAGCGGAGAGCAGCAAGCCGTTCTTCATATGTCGCATCGCGGGGGATCTTGCACAACTGTTCCATCACCTTCCAGAACATATTGTCAGGATCTGCGTAGTACTCCCTGCCAACCAGCGAAGATTTGCTTGGAAACGTCCCGATAACGAGGACAAGGGATTTTTCATCGACAACCGGTTCGAACGACTGTTTCTTTATTCCGGCATCTGGATCTCGGCTGTCCTCTATCAGTCCAAAGTACGCCTCATCAAACAAGTATCGGTTTGTCCTCTGTATCCAGATCCAGGAATCAGAGTCATACTTATGGATGTGACCAACAAACTCCAGCGTCTCCTTTGAAACTTTTGACCGTGAGAAGAGCTCCAGATCGAAGAAATCCTCTCGAAGGAGAACATGGTTTATTTCCTCGATCAGGCATTCCATGAACCGGTAAGACGGCACCTTCTCTGGATCGTAATACTGCAGCAGGTTTCTCATCCGGTTGGAGAACATCCGTTGCAGGTGATGTGACACCAGGTTCTTCGTGTTCCGCAGTTCCGCAAGGAAGCGGAGGGGGTCGCGAATTGCACTGTGGCAGAGACGGGTCTGAGAAGCTCCTCCATCATCACGAAATGAATACGTGACGCTCACAGTATAGGACGGCTCGGTCGGGGGCCGTCGATCGGGCGACAATTTCCGCGTCGAGAAGTGATAATCGAAACAGAGATCATAGCCGTCATTCAGGCACAGGACGAGCAAGGCCCCCTTCTTCTGCGATGTGCTGCCCGGAAGGCCGGAACGGACGAAAGCATCTTCGACCATGCTTGATCGCGGGATCTCCATTGTTCGAGATATGTCCGCGACAGCCAGTGCGACCAGCGAAAAGAGCAGGTTGCAGGGTACTCCACTTCCCCAGGGCGGAGTGATAATGATGCCATATGCATATCGTATCTCAAACGATTCCCAGGTGCCGCAGACGAATTCGAAGAGTGCCGACGGTGATATCCGGATGAGCGCGAGGATGGGTGTCAAGAGGCGCTTCTCGAGAAAGTCCCCATACGGCTGATCAAACCCGCTCCGGAACTTCGCAAGGTCGGGATTCTCATTGAAGAAATCTCCATTCCTCTCCTGAACCCTGAGAAACCGCTCGGCAGGCGACAATCCGGGGAGGACTATGGGAAAGGATAATACATAGACCGGATGGAGCATGAATGACGAAAAATCGGATGAACGAGCCTCCGCCTGTGCGATCTCCCCTCGCGCAAACTCCTCATGATTGATTGCCTGCAAGGTTTCTCCGTTAATGTAGTCGCAGGTGGCGGCGATGCCGGGCACCTCCCGGGGATCCCAGTCCAGAATGTCGATCGAACGGGTGATGGACACACCCTTCTCTGCCAGGATATCGTTGACCAGCGCGAGATCGATCTGGTGCCCGACATATGCAAGTTCCATGAATGCAATCTGCTCCGGCAGGCAGCAGAAGTCACGCATGCCGAGGACAAGCAGCCGGATGCACGGCAGAGGAAGCGTCGGGTGGAGTGCGTAATGGGTGGTGCGTTGATGATCCGACCATTCCTCTGTCGATTCGAAAAATCCGTAATCTTTTTGTTTTTCACAGATGTCCCTGGCACCGACGCGACTGATACCGAGTTCCTGCTCGATTTTGTACGCGATCGTCTTGAACCGGCGGAGGGGCGCCCCCTCCTTGCAGGCACCCATGCACGCACTTTCCTGCTCGATGAAATACTTCAGAATAGACCATTGCTTTTTGCTCAATTTCGTCCCGGAATTCATGCAATGCCCGCCGATAAGCCTTTAATAATATTCTACCCCTCTCGAAGGGTAAAGTTTTGTGTATTGCACTTTACCGGTAAAGTGCTAAAAGCCGCAATTTACACTCAGATTTAACTTATATCTCTCTAAAGGAGACGTTGTAGTGTAAAAAAGGAGATGAGAAAGACATGACCGAAAAGTCAATGACACCGAAAGCAGCAAGCCGGATTCAGTCGCATGCGGACATAACCGGGACGAACCAGGGATTTAAAGCACGTGCTCAGGCGGCAGCGTCGAAAAATTCAAAGAGCAAGTAAAGGGGTGATTCAAACCCCTTTTACTAGGATCCATGATCTACAGAGAAGCAAGGAATGAACTTTACTCACTGGACCCATTCTCAGATTTTGAATTCAACGTTATCACAGATCCATTGGAGCCATCGCTTAACAGTCGAAGCCCTTCTGCGTAGCGTGTCCCCAGATAGGGTAGTGTTCGCCTCTATAACATCTGCAATGTGAACGATGCTCAATCTATCAAAGTTACAGTCCAATCGGATAAGATCGTGGATTAAAGCGTTGAAGGTGGGCTTCGCCAGGATCTGCTTCAGTAATAGCAAATTCCTCTGATTCCGGTTGTTGTAACGTCGTAATGTTTCGCCAAGGAGAGTGAGTTCAAATGTATTTCCTCCATCATCGTCACGCTTCAAGAATCCAAGATAGATGGCAGCATTTGCATAATAATCCCCCTGTCTTTCATCGAAATCAAAGAAAGCGGCAATAGACTCCTTTGTATTGAGGATATCCTCTTCAAAGTTGCTCACGAGATCTATGACTTTATCGAGGTCGTTTGCCTGGGGATAAGGAACACCTTGAGGCTCTTCGCTAGCGACTGAAACCGTTCTGACGAGCTCGCTGAGATTAATGATCTGTTTGGGTGGCTCGTTAACCACAAATCCCTGAGACCGGACAACTTCTAATTTCCCAAATTCGTCTCCGAACTTAAACTCTGTCAGGTAAAAGATACCATTCGTGTATATGACGAATATCGGGATAACCTCTTTATCCGTTCGGATCGACCAGTCCCGATATGGATAGTAGAGCTGCCGGATATGGAAGTCCTCTCGCTTCCCGATTTTGGCCTCCAGAATATATATCTTGTCTGGGCTCTCGAAGCCAGCATCCACCTCAATCTGAACCCCCGATACATCGACACGATGATCGCACCCAGGCAGACTGAAGTTGAACTCGTTTGAACGTAATCTCCCACGGACAGTCAGAAATAACTCTGACTCGTGGGTAAACGTCCTAAGCAGGGATACGAGATAGGCATAATCGATTGCTTGCGATTCGCTCGATATTGCACTTAGTTGGAGTGTCTTGAAATTCTGAATATCAGTCCGAGGTACGTATTCTATGATTAGAGTATTATCCAGTAATGTGCCATATGAGTAGTAACTTTGCTGGTTCCCATCTTTGAAAATAATGTACCTGCCATTGTCAACAGGGAAAATCGAGAGATCATGCTTTTTAAAAATGATGGGCCGTGAACTTTGGGTGTCCTGCTTTGCCATCAGACGGGGTTCACGATGACTGCCACTGTTCTCTTTGAGTTCATTGGCTGTAACGTAGACAAATCCATTATTTTTGATTTTTTCCAGAAGGTTGAGATTGTTAAAGACGTTTTGCCATGCCTTGTCGTTTTTCCCCATCAAAACACCGAAAGATCGTTTCTTTCAGTTTTGTAATTGGTTATTATCAATTCATTGATTTCGCCCCGGCGCTCACCGTTACAATTAATTACGCGACGAGCTGGAACCCTATCAATGTAGTAGGTCGAATAAAGGTCTTCGAAGAACTGATCGGTTGGATCTTCATTTTTGGGATCCGAGTTGCTCAGCATCAGCCTCGCTCCTTGTGAATCCAGAGTATGGAAGAACTCCGCAAGGCGCCTCTGGTCGTCATCTCCGAAGCCGTCCTTTGAGTACGATGTGAAACTCGAAGTTTGATTCAGAGGTCTATATGGTGGGTCTAAATAAACAAACGTGCTCCCATCGACATACTGAGCACATTTCGAGAAGTCACCAAGATGTATGCTCGTATTTTCAAGGAGAGCTGAATCGCTTTGGAGTACTTCTTTATGAAGTATTTTGGGGTTTTTATACCGACCGAAAGGTACATTGAACTCGCCTTTTGAATTGACCCGGAATAATCCGTTGAAGCAGGTCTTATTAAGGAATATGAGATCTGCTGCCCTCTGGATCCAGGTTCTACTGTATTTCTGCCACTGAATAGAGGTCTTAAATTCGTTGAACTTGTTACGGATCTCGTAAAATAGCTCTTGTCTCTTCTCAGGATTTAATTTCAGATATGCAGTTTCGATATCTTTCAGTATTTCAATAAGTTCCTCGACATCATTCTTGACAACGGTATAAGCCAACACGAGCTCTTCATTTATGTCAAAAATATGACACTCGTCAAAGGTGTAATTGTTGTTTATATAGAAGTAGACCGCTCCTCCACCTACAAACGGCTCAACATACGTATCTACAAGGCCCTCTTTTACTTCCGGAGGAAACCGAGTCTCAAATTCATCTAACAACTGGCCTTTTCCACCAGCCCACTTCAAAAACGGCTTGGCATTCTGAACCTTCATCCTGTTGAACCTCTTCGGCAACCCCTAGTGTCTCACACTGAGTATGATCAATAGAAGTATTTGAGTGTAGTTTTCGCGGTCTTGAGCAAAAAAGGATGCGAATACCCCACTGTGTATGCACTAATAGAGCAAGAGTGCCGCAATTTCGTCTAGTCCCATATCCTAACCAAATTAGTCCACCTAAAGAAACTCAAAGGTTTGCGTGTATTGCTTGACGATCAGCAGAAGATCCCTAGGCATAGACGACCTCGCCGAGGACGGCATCCTGGATCCGGGGCTTCAGGCCATCAGCGATGACGAGGTCCGTCCTTCGTCCAAGGAGATCCTCAAGGTAGAACTTGAGGTCCATAAAGTGGTCGAAGGTCTCCTCCCCCTCCCGGAACTCCACCAGGATGTCGATGTCGCTTGCCGGTGTCTCCTCGCTCCGCATCAAGGACCCGGAGATGCCGATACGGGCCACGCCGTAGCGCTCCCGAATGGTGCGAAGGTTCTGCCGGATCTGGAAGAGAGGATGCATCGCTATTCTTGAGTACTCCATCCACCGTTTTATACCCTCCGATACCCGAGAGCACCCTGTTCACGCTGCTCCGGTTCCCGGGGAGGCACTACCGCGACGGCTACCCCGTCCGCGAGATCGCCCGGCTGCTTGCATTGGGGAGAGGGGCGGTCATGCCGCCCTGTTCCTGCTCTCAATGACGGCAATCTCTCAGCTCCCTCATCTTCATCATCGTGCTCCTCGTGGCAGTCGTGGCCGCCATCAGCGTCCTGACGGTACCGGTGACACACCTGACAATTATCTGACGATCCGGCACCGAAAGGCGGCGGCGATCCATCTGACGATTACAGGTTTTGACCTGACGATTATCTGACGATTACAGGTTTTGGCCTGACGATTATCTGACGATTCGTTTCTCATTT
>ENA-UOOH01003731-UOOH01003731.1-fermentation-metagenome-genome-assembly--contig:-NODE-3731-length-11251-cov-14.977313_pt1 | contig 11251 bp, 22 predicted proteins | sample MGYA00245778_ERZ724025 | MGnify/ENA primary metagenome ERZ724025 (study PRJEB28704, sample SAMN03018313) | fermentation metagenome | biome: anthropogenic terrestrial biome; feature: soil... | reverse complement strand
AGCAGCCAGACGGAAAACCGACAGGGAATTAGCAATAATATTGGGGTGATTCAATGGCGTTAATCACCATAGACGGTAAAACCTTTATCCAGGGATCGGTAAGCCCAACACCAACCCAAGATGTTTACATTCTTAAACTTTATGCCACGGAAAAAGCATTTGAGTTTCATACTACACTTCGCAGAAAAGTAGAGCAGCTTCTAAGAGATTATCCACTCAATGTTAAGGAATACAAAATGAAATATCCATCGACAACCGCTCCCTTAAAACAAGTATGCGTGCAATCCAATTCAACATCAGATCCAACAGCGCAATTAGCTATAGAAATGGCAGAATTCAAGCAAAAGTATTTAGATCCAGTTGAGCAAGGGATGCAAGAGCTTGATGAGGATTGCCGAAAATTCGTTGAGTTAAGGTACTTTCAGAAGAAAGATTTCGGCTTTGCGTGCGACATGATTCCATGTGACAGAAAAACAGCTTCGAGATGGTTGAGAGAAAAAATAATACCGGCGCTCGGGCGGTACTTGGAGGTTGAAAATGAACGCGATAGATGTTAAGGCAAATTGTTTATATGAATACCCTCCGTTTCTGGGCAAATGGTGCAAACACGGGTTGGTCAGAACCTTTCAAAAAGAAAACGGAATCTACGCACAGGACACTTATTGGATCGGTTCACGGAGAAATATGGATGTAAGCGATTTCAGCGGAACATTTAAGGTTACAGACAAAGAAGCCGCAAACATGGAATTCCTCACCGAAGTATCCGGGTTGAAAGAAGTGCGCGGATATGATGAATGGGTGCAATACAAAGAATCAGAAAGATTTCATATTCCCATTGGGGGTGGGCATGAAGAATGGCTTGTGTTAAAGACCGCTCAAAAAGATCCAAAACTTCAAAGAAAACAGATCAACTATGAGATAAGCCAAGAAAAGGATAGAATTCGAAGCGCACAGGGTCGCCTCAAAGGATTACGTGAAAAGCTCGCAGAGATATGCCACTAAACATGCCACCAAATAGTATATCTCATATAGTATAATTGTATCATGAAAAGAATGCGTAAGAAGTTCTTTTCATGCAGAACCGCTTCGGCGGTTCTTTTCGTTTGCGCTTGAATCCCTCACAACGAGGGGTTAGCGGATAAAGGCGGGTTCCCCACTAAAATTCTGCCATGACACTATCGCCCGATAGCCGAGCAGATATCCCCGCCTTTTATTCATTCACCTTAATAAAATTAATTTTAAGCATACGAGGTGAAAACATGAATTGTTTCAATCAACGTGAAATAGACGATAAAGTTATTTGCACCAGAGAAGGATTTAAAATATTACGCAAAGCAAAAGGATGCCAGAATCCGAATCATTGCTGCGCTGAATGCCGCGGCTGTGTCAATCCGGTTTGCTCGAAAGGGTGATCGCGTCTTGGAAATGATCGAGATACCATATTTGGGCAACTTAGATAAAGCAGAAATATACGGAGTTTCGGATCTACACAGTGAAGACATGCTTTTCGATGAGTCCTTGTGGAAAAAGTTTAAACAGAAGATTAAAGGGATTGATCATCCCTGCTTAATTGGAATTGGCGATTGGCTGAATTACGCTGTATCGGGCAGTAAAACAAACCCAGGCGAACAGACGCGAACCGTAGGACAGAGCGAAGAATGGCTGATCGAAGAATGCAAAGAGCTAAAACCTTGGATCATGGCGATGGCTGATGATGGCAATCACGAACGAAGATTAGCAAAGAAGGGTGATGGGTTAAGCCCCATTGCTTTTGTTTGCAAGACATTAGACATTCCGTATATGGAGAACGGCGGCGTGCTAAAGATTCCGCTTGGCAAAGATTCGCATGGAAAAAGAGTTTGCTATACGATATATGCCTTTCATGGCGAAGGCTATAGAGGGCGGGTAAATAACGTTAACACGATTGTTTATGCCGACATTTACTTACACGGACACGATCATCTGAAAAGCGCATTTAAGCGCAATTTTTTTATGCCCGATCCCCAAAACAACATAGTTCGAGAGGTTGAGCAATTACATGTATCTGCTGCTCATTGGCTCTGCTATGGAGGATATGCGCAGCGAGGTTCATTTCCTCCGAGTGCAAGAGGTGCCTCACCAATTTATCTTAATGGCCGCTACAAAAGCGCGGAGGTATTGTTATGATTTTTGCGATTGACTTTGACGGGACAATAGCGAAAAACGGATGGCCAAACATCCATGAAGCTGAACTTATTCCAGAAGCGCAAGAAGCGATCCAATTACTGCATGATGCAGGACATATCATTATCATCTGGAGCTGTCGAGAGGGCAAGGACAAACAGAACGCGATAGATTACCTTTGCAATCACGATGTACCATTTGATTATTTTAACGAGAACCCACCTGGACTTATTCAAGAATACAATAACGATTCACGTAAAATCGGAGCCGATTATTACATTGATGATAAGAATTTCGGTAAATGGACTTGGGATGAAGTATTAGACTTAATGGAGGGCGATACTGTTGAATTACGACATGAAAGACTCAGGCGAAAGAGAGAACTTCGAGAGTGGAGCGGTGCGCGACCGCAGGGATGGCAAAGGGCGGTTTGACCTTATTTCACCTTTTGCACTCAAAAGATTGGCCTTGGTGTATGAGAAAGGCGCAAAGAAATACGCTGACCGTAACTGGGAAAAGGGCATCCCTGCAAGTCGCTGCCTTGATTCGGCATTAAGACACCTCAATCAATACCTTGCGGGTCATAAGGACGAAGATCATCTTGCTCAATGTGCTTTCAATGTTTTCGCAGTTATGCACTTCGAGGAAGTTCTACCGGAAATGATTGATTTAGAAACAAGGAGATGACGCTATGTATAAGTGCTGGAGAACAGAGAAACGCCGTTATGAAATTTCCATTGGACTTAACACATGGCTGATTGGCGTTTCGTGGACAAGGAGAGATTTTGTATTTTGCTTCTTTTGCTTCGGACTTATTATTACGTGGTAGGTGAAAAAATGATAAGGTTTCGCAAAGGAAAACTAAAAACGCTTTTCTCAGGTAAGAATTGGGCAGTCGGCATCGACACAAGGGAAATATATTTGTTCAAGGTTTGGCATGACGAAGCTATGGGATGGATCGCAATTCACTCCTTATGCTTCTGGCTTGAAATCTATTCGTAGGGGGTAATCCCTTGAAATGCAATATACCTGGCAATGAACATGTTACGTGTCGTGAAGAGGAATGTAGCAATTACTGTTGTTGTTGCAAGAGTGTAAAAATATGCTCGAAAAGGTGTGTGGTGATGGAAGATGAAGTTAATCAATCAACTAAAGGGAATTGACGTTGTTTTGCGTTTCCCCACATGGGTTGGATTCGGAATTGATCATTACAGGGGATATAGTCAGATGCGATGTGGTTGTTTTGCAATCCGGAAGCGGCATTTCCATGGGCATTAACTACGATGAATACAAAAACTTCACCTGCGCCATTCCCAAGCCCCACAAGGGCAAATTAAAATCAACAGCCAATCACCTTACCGACCCTAAAAAAACCGCGTACAAGCCAAATGGTGGCTCCAAGTCCAAAGGAAACAATCGAACACATGTTCGCAAAGACAAAAACGCATACAGAAATTGTCAATGGTGCGGACAAACCTTTAAAGAAACCGAACTATCGGTACACCACATCACCACTACAGGGAGCGCCGGTAAAAAAGGCGATATACCGGAAAACAGGATTGAGCTATGTGGCCCTCGCGCTGCTTGGGGATGCCACTATGAAGCGCAGAACAATAAAATAACGAAAGAACAGTTATACCGCCGCCGAGCAGACCTTGACGGCGTTTTGTATGAGCAGATCATTGAAGTGGTAAAAGAAGCAATCGGGCGTAGACCCGATGTGCCGTAGGAGGAATAAACCTTGGATTCATTACAGTTTCATGCTTGTATTCCGGAGATCGGATCAGCGATCAAAGCGTCAGGCAAGGCTGATGAAGCGGGAAGGGTAACGCTTGAATTGCCTGGAACCGATGTTGCTGCTCTTGCGAAACTCCTGCTTTATCGTGGCAAGCTCTTGAAAGTGACTATGGAGGTAGAATCATGAAAGACTTAAACATGGTAAACCTTACCGGCAACCTCACCCGCGATGTTGAAATGAGATACACTCCAAGCGGGGAATCAGTTGCAACATTCGGCATTGCAGTTAATCGGTCATTCAAGAATTCTGCAGGAGAATATGAAGCGGATTTCATTGATTGCGTTGTGTGGAAAAAGCTCGCTGAGTTGTGCAGTCAGTATCTGGCCAAAGGATCTAAGGTTTTGGTGTCGGGGCGATTGCAGACCCGCAATTACGAAACACCTGAAGGGCAGCGAAGGAAAGTATGGGAAGTCGTTGCTGAGGACATTAAATTTCTGAGCAAAAAGCAGGAGGACTAATTGATGAACAGAAGGCAAAGAAAAGAGCTTGATCTAATTATCGAGGACAGCAGAAAGATGCTTGACATGTGCATGAAACGGTTTTTTGAGAGCGAATTAGAATGTTCCCCGCGGGCATATCCCGAGCCTTGTAATCCTAAAATCGACAAAGCATATGAATTCCTGCTGAATCAAAACATCGACCAATACGCCGAGAAAGATAAGGCGTGGTTTGAAAAAACAGAATGGCGTTTCGCCATCAATGAACCCTTCGCCAAAGGACGCTCAAAGAAAGCTGACCTTTTCGATTGTTGCCGCGCAAACAATTACCTTACCCTTGATGAGATCCACAAGGCCGCGGTGTCGTTGTGGCCGGAGAAATACAGCTTTATTCCTGAAGACAAGATCAAGAATGAGGTTCCCAATCTGTGCGATTCAAACAAGTAAAGCAAAAGCCCCTCACTTCCTGTGGGGGGCTTCTCTCGCTATCTGATTTTCAATAGCCTTTTCCAAGAATCCTTTCATTGCGCCGTATCCTTGGCCGCAACTCCTATTTAAATGATCCTTCATCGCCTGGTGCATCCTTGCAGTTATTCTTATTGTTGTTGTTTTTGGCATTTAAATACCCCCTTCTGGATGTGATTACATGGAAAACACTGATTTAATACCAAAGATTGTCGACCTGGAACTGTCTGGGACATCCTTGTCAAAGATAGCTGACAAGCTGGAAATTAGTGACTCAAGGCTGAGGACAATCCGCAAATCCACGGAATACGCGGAACATGCGGACAAGCAACTCAAGAATCATAGCTTATCTTTAGCTAAAAAAGCTGAACTACTCAACGCCATCCATAGCGCAGCGGTAAATGGCAACGCACAGTCTCAGAAGCTGTTAGCCGGTATTGGTGGGCTTCTCGATAAAAAGGACGAAAGCGAAAACTTGTCAGAAATTGATGACACCTCCCTTATACTTAGAGCCACTTGGGCGGGAACAGATAAGTTTGACCTTTACAAGAAAGACAAGAAATTCGCCAAGAAAGCTGATACTATGTTGAAGCAACTGAAGGAACTAGCACATGATTAGAATTCGTTGCGCAATTACTACTCTTTCCATTTCATCTTTTGGCGTGGGAATCATCATAACCCCTCCTTATTCCTCATTTTCTTCATCATCCACACGGTATCGGTTGATCGTTTTTGCGATGTCACAAAACCGATACTCTGAACATTCTTTACAGGTTTCAACGCCCTTTCCTATCCATTATTTGATGTCAAGTGTTTTGCGCTTGACGTATTCTCCCCAATACTGATCAACCTCATCTGGGGCGATCCCGTCAGCCACGCAGTACATTTCGCCGTATGCGTTGATTCGGTCGACATCGTATACGCTAACCATTGCCAGATCAAAAACGCAAGGATAGATAACGCGCCTCATTTTATTCTCCCTTTCTTAAACCCTCTCATGTAGGGAGGGCTTAACAAGGGGAGAAAGCCCATCCTTGGGCTTGAATCTGCTTTAGCTTTCCGGATCTGGCAGCCACTCCAGCTCCCAACCTGGACGGGGAATGATCTTTTCGGCGGCGAGCTTGCCCTCGCCGTTTGATCCATACCACTCGTAGAGGTCGGCGGCATGGGACGCAAACCCTTCACTGTTTGGCACGATTACCGCATAGCTTCGATGCGGCGCAGGACCATCACCCGGAAATATGAGGATCGGAAGATCAGAGCAAAGGAAATGCTGCGAAACCACTTCCACGCAGGACAGATCGCCATTGTACTGGTCGGGGGCGCGACGGACTTTAAGAATTGACATTTCAGTTCCTCCCTCATTAGCGGGGGTTGTGACCGCTTTTCCCGCATTACCCGCCCGTTAAGGGCGGTCACTCTGCGAAGGGAAAGGCCATCCGTGGCCGCTTGTGCGCTTCCTTATATTCCGTCCCGACGGTCCTTCAAAAAACGAAGGATGTCGCCATCAATGCAAACATTGTCGGACTCGGCTTCCGTGCGGAACTGATCGGCGATGGTCGAAAGCTCGTCGTCGCTTTTCCCGGCGAGATCCGGCAGATCATTAAACCAATCCTCTGGGGCGCAGACGGACACGCCAGAATCGGAGACGTTCAGGTATTGATCCATCTCCTGCAAAAAGCACTCCATTTCCTCCAGGGCGGCTTTAGCATCGTCGGTGAGGCGGCCGTTGTAATTACTGCCATCATGGGCGCAGGAATAACCCTCAAAGACGCGTTGCGCCATGTTCTGAAAGTCGACGTTTTCAAGGATTTCGGCAACTTGCTTGCCGGTGTAGTACGGACTGATGCTGACGCGATAGGCGCGGCCATGCCAGACGTTCATCGGGACGGCGTTACCGATTTCGGGGTTGGCTTCTGCGGTAATGGTTTTTTCTTCGGGGTCGATCTCGATGTGCGCGGGCTGCGGGTCGGTCTGGCCGCTATAACGCGAGTATAACGGGGCAAATTCTGCGCGGATTTCCTCGGCATTGGTTTTAATCAATTCAATTCCTCCCTTTCTCCCGTTTCGCCGGACTTACACCGGCTCATCGGCAGGCTGTGCCTGGACGGGGCGGGAATTACGGCTCCAATCCCCGCTCGCACTCCTGGCACTCCCGCAGTGCCTCAATTGCCCTCCTGAGTGCCTCCTGATAATATAGCGGCACCGTACCGCCATACGCGTAATTGCAAAAGTCCCTTTTGTCCTCGAGATTAGCGATCATTTCATCATACATGCTCAAAACCTCCTTTTGTCTACATCTTACCATGACACGCACTATATGTCAAATAGTATTTACAGAATTAAGCAATGTATTTGTGCATTTGCCGATCATCATAATAAGCGCCGACATAATCACTGAATTTGCTTTTAACGATGCCCTTGCGCTCGGATTTACTACCGGAACGGAATTTCCCCGGCTGCGGCATGCCATTAACAACTTCAACCTCTTGTACCTGGATGCTTTTTTCAGTGGATTTCAAAACCTGAAACGCCCGATAAATACTGTTATCGTCGGGGCGGTTAAGTGTGAGTATGTCGCCGGCTGCAAACGGGTTAACGATCTCTGATTTCGCGTTTTCGGCCTTAACAATCTTAACAATTTCAGCATATGCGGCAGTTAGAACCATACCGGCTGCCCCGCCAGTCAGAATCTTGTAGGTAAAATTCACACTGCCCTTGCTGACTATTTCAACTTGATCATGTCGTTTGATTTCAACAATGTAGCCAACTTTGATATTTTCCGGAGAAAACCTAATCCCGCCGCATTCGTCAAGGCAGTTGAGTAGATAACCTTCTTTATCCATTGCGACTTCAATTAATTCAAGTTCGCGGTCAAGCCAGGATTTAACTTCATCGGCTGTTATGGGTTCGCCATTGTACCGTGTAAATGTTTCGCCGCTTTCGATGCGATATAATTGATCCTCGTAATGGATAACGTTCTTTTCGCGCTTTTTGATCTCTGTGCGAACCTCTTTAATGCGGCGATCAAGATACGCGACATCTTCAAACTTGCCTTGATCGGCAGTCTCGCGAGCGATTGCGGCGCGAGATCTGAAATAGTCACTTTTGCGGTATTCATCGAAACCCTTGCGATATTGATTAAACATTTTTTCACGGCGATTCGCAAAGGCGCGGCCAGAACTACTATTAATGTTCGGCTGTGTGAAAAATGCTATATCGCCGTGCATATCGTTAATAGGTTTCTGGAGAACTTGGGCGCGCTTCTCTGCGTTTGAAGCGTATTCGATGTAACGTTCAGCGCGAGATTCGGCGCGTGCTGATTGCCGATTCTGCTGTTCGGCGAAGGAGATTCTCTCGCCTTCGCGCTGTTCCTCAGCGAATCCCAACTTGCGAGCGACTTCCTTTGCTCTCCAAAGGTTTGGCTCTTTTGCCCGACTGACCCAGCACTTACCGTAATTGCTCCAAAGAAATGCGCTTTTTAATTCGGCTTTTTGGGCTTCTGATAAGGCGTTATACTCGGATTTTTCAAAGTGTAGCTCGATCTTGGTGGTTTCGAGATTAAAGATGTAATGCTTCATTTTACTACCTCCTACATAACATGCTTCGCTATCTGTCAAATAGTATTTACAGGATTTTATTATCTCAGTCCGGCTTCGCGCAAACCCTTTAACGCCGCCTCAATTTTGGGATAATCCGGATTGCTTTTAAACGCTAATTCCGCTTCGCTCTTGTCCCAATCGATGCCGGATAAATAATCTTTGACGCATTTACACGCCTTGTTGAGTGTTGAAGCACCCGCAAGCCTAAGACCCGATATGTCATGAGTGATATTCCAGCGGGATTCGCCCCTGCCATCGGTTTTATTAATAAATAAGCCGACGACGGTTTTGTGTCTAAAACAAGGCACTGATTTTGTTATTTTGCCATTTTCGGTATTCACCGCAATGTTGCCTTCGGATTTGTACCAACCCGCTCCAGCTTGCTTTAGCTCATGCTGAGATCTGATGGCATCTTGCAAAGATTTGAGATCGCCCTCAATGTCTCTCCCTGCCCGGAATGATAAAACTAAATGATCGATGTAGGCAATTTGATCCTCTGCGGATTTTAACATTTTTTATCCTCCCTTTCGCTGGAGTCTCACCAGCTCGTCAGTAGCCTAAAGGCCAGAGGGAGGGCATCCTTGCCCTTAAAATTTAATCCCTTGGATATAATCGGCAGCTTTTTGCGCTGCTGCTGCGGCCATTACGATTAATCGAGAGTCTCCCTTGATTGCCCTTGCCCATCCTGCAAGATAAGACGCGCTATTCTCGATAGTGTTGTCGATACGAGCGATTCCGCACAACATGGCCGCGCTCATTTCGGCGATCAATTCCTCCTTGCCATAATTCTCAGATCCGAATGCAACCTTGCCGGTTATACCTGAGCGGTTTAAGCGCGATTGATGCCCGGTGGAATGCGCTAATTCGTGGAATAAAGTTGAGTAGTATTCTTCAATTCGCGGAAAGTCTTCTTTGCTAGGCACAGATACGCGATCCGCATGTGGAATATAGCAAGCCTTGCCAGGATTAAAACTGATTGACGGTTTATTTATGTAGAGAGCAATAATTTTTTCGCCTGATTCGATAGGGTCATGTGTAAAAGTTATTTCCTGTTGTTTTGGGTTAAGGCCTTCCGTTTGGGTTTTTACGTTAAAGACTTTGTAGTATCTAAGGAGAGGACGCGATTCCATTTCACCCTCATCATTTTCCTTTTCGTCCATTTTCCAGAAAACTACGATTGATCCCTTTGACCCTTTAACTACTTTGCCACCAGCCTCAGCAATTTGATTAAAAGTGGCATATTCGCCCGGATCAAGGATAAACTGATTGATTCCCCTGTAAGGTTTTTGCGTTTTCCATGATGCCGCTTGGCCGGAAATCCACGGCCGTCGCCAGGGGATAACGCCTTTATTGATCTGCTCTAAAATCTTTTCCTGTACAATCTCATAAACGGAAGCCATTATTTTTTACCTCCCCATTTCGATCCATTACAGGATCTCCTCAGTTGGCTATGCCAAGATGGGCATCCTTGCCCGTCAGTAATCCCTAAGAAACGGATACATCATAATCCTTTTGGCTTTTTCCTCATACTCGAATTCGCTTCGATGCTTTAGGCACTCTACTAATTCGATCACCCATTGGGGCAGTGAATAAGGATGATGTGTCTTCAGGCGTTTACCATTTCGCAGGTTGGCCCTTTTCCACGACTCTAGAGACGCTTCGGCGATCATTTTCTCTGCTTTCTGTGTCCAGCCCATTTTACTACCTCCCATATAATACTTAGCTTTAAATAGCGTTTGCGGCGAAAAAAATAAATGTGAGAAACAATCCAATACTGATTCCGCAGATCCAATGGTCAACATCTGTGTTAAGGATCTCCATAATGCGCCTCAATGCCATCCCTCCTTCCAATTTATCCTTTATCCAGCGCACCAATTACGATGCGCTGACTACAGGATAAATTACTTTTGATTAATCATTTTCCGCATGATGTGCTTCATTGCCTTTTTGAGATCGTCTTCGGTGGGATTATCAAATACGAATTTTCCTGCAAACTGAGGGAAGGTTTGGATCAATCTCATAAAGGTTTTGCTAATCTCTCCAGCGCGAGCATACTCGAATTGCTCTGTGTATTCATTCCATACTATAGCAGTTCCGTCCGTAAAGTAAACCTTGGGTTGGATGTCGTTATCGAAGGTTTTCGCATCGAATAACCATTCGTTTTCTCTAAAGCCAACATCTTCCCATATAGCGTCATAAGATTTTTCGTTGGTGCGTTGAACATATTCCCGGACAGCTACCATAAACTTCTCAGCCATTGTCATTTGTTGTTCCTCCCCACGAAAGCGTGGGAACACATACTTACCGGTTGCATCGAGTTCGGCGTAACGGTTTTGCCTTTCGGCACTGGTTGCGAAGCTCTCCACGCTTCTTGTAGTTCTCTCATTATCCTTCTCGTAATAGTAGAGTTCGTAAGGCTTAAAGAGTGTCATTTGTTATATCCTCCCCACATGTTTTATCTGTTGTCTACATGTTATCATGGCATATTGCAGACGTCAACTACCATTTCGCAAAAAGTTTTTGGTAAATTTCGCCGCTGCAAATTGCCATATTAAATGGAAGGGGAAATTCGCTGGAGAATACCAGGAGAGATAAAGGAGAGAGATTACATATGAGAGAGAGAGCATCATTAGAGATCATTTGGTGGATCTTCTTTGGAGTGTTAATGCTGTTACTGATTGTCTTAAGTGTGAGCGTTATCATATATTTAGCTGAGTGCATTAGATGTAATCAGTTCGTATGATAGGAGAGTATTAAGGATTACTTAATGGTTGAGATAAGCAACA
>ENA-UOOH01003729-UOOH01003729.1-fermentation-metagenome-genome-assembly--contig:-NODE-3729-length-11258-cov-3.991520_pt1 | contig 11258 bp, 5 predicted proteins | sample MGYA00245778_ERZ724025 | MGnify/ENA primary metagenome ERZ724025 (study PRJEB28704, sample SAMN03018313) | fermentation metagenome | biome: anthropogenic terrestrial biome; feature: soil; material... | reverse complement strand
CTGAGTGGACTGAGTGGACTGAGTGGACTGAGTGGACTGAGTGGACTGAGTGGACTGAGTGGACGTTTGGGGCTGGGGGCTGATGGGAGAGCGAGGCAGGCGGCAGGAGCGCGCCTTTTCGGACGGGGTCAAGCTAGGGGTAGCCAGGTGCGAGGGGGGTGGATGTGGGAGGAATGTCCAAATCGAGCGTGCGTCTGACAGAGGGTGCGATCCACACGGTATTGGTGCGGATGACGGTCCCTGTTGCCTTTTCGCTCTTTGCGCATTTTCTGTTCAACATCGTGGACACCATCTGGCTGGGGCGTCTTGGCACGGTTGCTTTAGCGGCCGCGGGTTCGGCGGGGTTTGTGGTGTGGATGATCCTCTCCTTTGCCCGGATCATGCCGACCGGTGTGATGGCGATGGTCGCGCAGGCGATCGGCGCAGGCCAGCCTGGGCGTGCGCGGTTGGCGACGACCCGGGCGCTGTTGCTCTCGCAGTGGGTTGCCTTGGGGACCGGGTGTCTTGTGGTTTGGCTGCTTCCTCGGATCTTTGTCTGGATGGGGACCGCGCCGGACGTAGCGGAAGCCGGCCGCGCCTATTTAGGGGTCACAGTTGCGGGGCTGCCGCTGATGTTTCTCGGCATGGCGATTGAGGGGGTGTTCCGAGCGCACGGCGACACGCACACCCCGATGTGGATCCTGTTGGCGACGCTGGCGGGCAATGCCGTACTCGATCCCTTTTTCATCTTCGGCTGGGGCCCGTTCCCGGCCTGGGGTGTTGCCGGCGCTGCTTTGGCGACAGTGCTTTGTCGGGGCGTGGGTGCGCTCGTGCTGACCGTGATGCTGGTTCGGCGGCGATGGGGTGTGTCGGTGGGAAGGTGGCTGCGCAGGCGCAAGGCTTACTCTGGCGATTCCTGGGTGATGCTGCGCGTGGGGATGCCGGGCTCGATCAGCGATGTCTTTTTCAGTTTGGTCTACATGGTGCTGGTTCGGATTGCGACGCCTTATGGGACGGCGCCGGTGGCAGCGTTGACGGTGGGGCACCGTGTGGAATCGCTCAGCTATCTGCTTTGTGTGGCGTTCGGCACCTCGGTCGGTGCCATGGTCGGCCAGAACCTAGGTGCGCGAGAGGTGCAGCGGGCGCGGCATTCGATCTGGATGGCGGTGTTGATCTGTTGGCTTTGGATGGTCCCGGCCGTGGCCCTGTTCCTCTCTCGGCCGGAGTGGATTACACGGCTCTTTTCCTCGGACCCGGTGCTGTTGGTTTACGCGGGCGGCTACTTGCGCTGGGTCGCTTCCAGTCAGTTTTTCATGGCATTGGAGGTCATTCTTGGGGCTGCCTTTGCGGGGGCGGGCCGGACCTGGCTGCCGGCTTTGGTGGTGATTCCCACCACCATGCTGCGCATTCCGATGGCGGCCTGGCTGTCGGGGATGCTTGGGGCCAACGGTGTCTGGGCCGCGATCTCGCTGTGTACGATCATCACCGGCCTGGGTTTGGTGGCGGTCTACCGCTGGTCGGGATGGGAGCGCGGGCTACTGGCCTAGAGCCAGTCCGAAAAGGCCATTGGGTCTCAACGAAAGGTCTCCGGGTCCGGATGGGGAGGTCTCCCGCAGAGATCACAGAGGCCGCAGAGGATTAGTTGGAATGGGGGAATGCAGACACGTTGGAGCTGTTTTCTGCAACTGTCTTGGTCTGCAGAAACGGGTTTCCCCAAAATGCATGGATCATGGCATTGATCCGACCCATCCCCATGGCCAAGTCGAAAACGCCACCGCGTCCTCTGCGGGAGGCTCTCCGGATCCAGATGGGAAGGTCAGGTTGGGAACGCGCCTACCTTTTTCGGACGGGCTCGACCTAGGCTTCCATATCCAGGTCTCTTTTTTTTCTGAACAAGGCGGGTTTACTTCTCATTCCCGAATCGGGTAGAAGGTACCTACTTTTTCGTGTTCGGACCCTAATGAGGAGAGAACCGTGCAATACCTGAATACGGTCGATTGGGTTGTCATTGTAGTCTATTTCAGCTTCTTGGTTGGGCTGGGGTTCTTCTTGCAGAAGCTGGCTTCGGCGAGTCTGGAGGACTACTTCGTGGGTGGGCGCCGTCTCCCCTGGTGGGCGTTGGGTGTCAGTGGCATGGCCTCCTTTCTGGATCTCACCGGAACGATGCTCATCGTTTCCTTCATCTTCATGCTCGGCATCCGCGGTCTTTTCATCGAGTTCCGTGGCGGTGCGGTCTTGGTCTTACCCTTCATGCTGTTGTGGGCGGGGAAGTGGCACCGACGATCGCAATGTCTGACGAACGCGGAATGGAACCTGTTCCGCTTCGGCGATGGATTCGGGGGGCGGTTTGCCCAGTTTGCCGCGGTCTTGGCCGGGGTGATCAGCTGCATCGGCATGCTCGCCTATCTCATCAAGGGAATCGGGCTGTTCCTGGCGACGTTTCTGCCTTTTTCACCCTTTGTTTGTGCGCTGTTGATGGTCTCGGTGGCGACCTTGTACACGATGGTTTCCGGCTTTTACGGGGTTGTCTTCACGGACATGGTCCAATCGGCGATCATCCTGATTGCTGTGGTGGGTGTCTCGGTGATGGCGATGACCAAGATCGGCGGGGACCCGGCCGGTTTCGGGGAGCTCGCCCGTTCGGTGAGCGGGAACAAGGATTGGATGACGACGATGCCCGGCTGGGTCACGACGATGCCGGACAACAAAAACTATCAGCCGTACCAGCATCTCCTCCTGTTTGCCTCGTTCTATTTCCTGAAGAATGTGGTGGCGGGCATGGGCGCGGGCGGGGATCCCAAATACTTTGGCGCCCGATCGGATCGTGAGTGCGGTCTGCTCACCTTTCTTTGGACCTGGCTGATGGCGGTCCGCTGGCCGATGATCATGGCCTTCGCGGTATTGGGGATTTACTTGGTGCGTGATCTCTTTCCGGACCAGGGTGCGATTGCGCAGGCGGCGGACCTGATTCGGACGCACTTTGGTGGGATTGACGAGAAGGCGTGGGGCGGCACGGTCTCCACCATCGTCAACAATCCAGGCGCTCAATCCCCGGATCTGATCGCCGGTCTGAAAGAGATCCTTGGCGCGGATCACTGGGGCGACAAGCTCAAGCTGGTCAGCTTCCACGGAACCATCAATCCGGAGCTGATCCTTCCGTCGGTCATGCTGTTTGACGTCGTGCCCGGTTTCCGGGGGTTGATTCTCATCGCCATGATTGCGGCCTCGATGTCGACCTTTGACTCGACGGTCAACATGACGACCGGGCTGATCACGCGCGATGTCTATCAGAAATATCTGCGACCTAAGGCGAGCACCAAGGAGTTGGTGGGTGCCAGTTGGATCTTTGTTCTGTTGCTGGTGATTCTCTCCTTTGTGTTGGGGCATTCGGTGCGGACCATCAACGACATCTGGGGCTGGATCATCATGGGCCTGGGCGGTGGGCTGATGATTCCAGGAATGCTGAAGTTCTATTGGTGGCGGTTCAACGGCGGCGGATTCGCGGTGGGCACAATCGTCGGCATCACGGCGGCGGTTGTGCAGCGTGCGTGTTGGCCGGATCTGAGTGAGATCTATCAGTTCCTGATCCTTGGTTCCACGGGGTTTGCCGGAACCGTCCTGGGCACATATCTGACCCGACCGACCGATCCCGCGGTGTTGGAGAACTTCTTCGTCAAGACGCGTCCGTTCGGCGTTTGGAAAAAGCTGCATCACCTGCTGCCTGAACCGCAGTTGCAGCGCATGAAGGAGGAGCATAAGTACGACCTGTTGGCACTGCCCTTCAATCTGCTCTGGCAGGTCACGCTCTTCATTCTGCCGATGCAGTTCATCATTCAGGCGTGGAGCTCGATGATCCCGACAGCGATTCTCTTCCTGATCGGCCTTGGGGGCATGTATTGGTTCTGGTATCGCAAGTTGCCGGCGGCGGACGCCGGGTGAGACGTTCCATGGAGTACCTGATCTTACCCGGGGCGATCGCCCTGCGCGAGTGGGAGAACCGCGCCCTTGCCGAACGGGGCGCGGTCAGCCTGGATGGCGCCTTCCTACTGGACCGTGTGCGCGCCGAGCTGGTGGAGGGCGCGCGGGGGCATGGGCTGCTGAACGGGCGCTCGCTGTCTGAGCTCGAGCGTTTCGCCATGATCCACGCGGTACTGCGGGGCGCTCCGGGGGAGCGGCTTCGTGAGGCCATGGGGTTTGCTGGGGCGTTGCACGCGATGGAGGCGTTTGCGCGGACGCTGTCTGCGGTTGCGGTTTCGCCGAGAGAGTTGGCGGACCTGTTTGAGCCCGAGTCGGTCGGGGAGGTGCCTGGTTTCTTGTGGGCTGGATTCGCGGCGTACCGGCATGAGCTAGCCCGGCTGGGGTGTGTGGATCGTCTGGATGAGAACCGGGTGGTATTGGAGTTGATCTCACGCCGGGACCTCCCCTTGCCGGGGGTGTTGGGCGCGGTCGAGCGGGGATTACGGGAGGGGCACCTGATTGTCTTCAAGTCGGTGCGCTGGCTGGATCCGTTTCGGCACCGCCTGATTCTTGCACTGCTCGAGCGGTGGGATGGGCGCGGGGTTCGCATCGAGTCGATCTTGCCGGACGAGCTGATGGATCGGTGGCAGGGCGAGGTCCTGGCCTCGGAGATCCGCGGGATCTGCCAGGGTGCGCGCGATGCCCGTGGGTATGCGGCCGCCTGGTATGGGCTGCTGGACGCGTGGGCGGTGCTCGATCCTGTGATCGCCTTGCAGCAGCGCGATGCGGGAGCACCGATCGAGTTTTCGACCTCGGTCGGGGTTTACGGCGAGGTCGAGGACCTGGCCCGCAGGGTTGTCTTTGCCATTGAGCATGAGGGGATTGCGCCTGAGCGGATCGGTCTCGTGTTTCGCGATCTCGGCGATCGGTCGGAGGCGCTGGTTGATGTCTTTCACCGGTTTGGGATTCCGATCTCTTTCCGCCGAGGGGTGCCGATGAGTGCCGCTCCGTGTGTGCAGGTGCTCCTCGGAATGCTGCGCTTGCCCGCGGGCGGATTCCGGCGGCGGCCTGTTGAGCAGGCGGTCAACAGTCCTTGGTTGCAACTGATGCCGGAGGGTGCGGGTGATGTCAGCGCGCTCCTCGGTGCGCTTCGCCGCTCCGGGGTTCGCGCTCTGGCCCAGGACGGGGATTGGCGGCACCTGCCGGAGGTACGTTCCTCTCGATTATTGGATTGGCTGAAGGCCTTGAAGGCATTGGAAGGGAATGGTCGTTCACGCTCGATTGCCGAGTGGGCGGAGTCGGTCCAGGAATTGATCGTCGATTGGATGCCTGTGCAGGAACGGATTCTGCCGCGATTGGGTGCGCAAGCCGGGCGAGTGCCGGTCATCCAGAACCTACAATTGAATGCCCTGGCCTTTCGTCGTCTGCGTCTGCTCCTTGGGGAACTGATGGAGCTGCCGCCTTCCGGCGTGCCGATGGATCTCGAGGAGTTCTGTTCCTTCCTGGGGGAATGGTCCAGTCGGGAGACGGTGCCGCTCTACACGGACGAGGCGGGGGTCCGCGTTCTGAATCCGTTTGACGCCTGTGGTTTGGAGCTGGATTTGGTCCTGATCGGCGGATTGAACGCGGGCGTCTTCCCGGGGGATGGCGGGCGGGACTCGGTCTGGACGGATCCGATGATCACGGCGGTGGAGGGCCGCTTGCGCGCGTTGGGCGTGGACGCGGGGCTGGCGTGGCCGACGGACGCGCATCGCGCGCAGCAGGAGCGCCTGTTGTTCTTCGGCGCTGCGCTCTCCTCGACGGGTGGGTTGGTGTTGTCGTGTCAATCCCACGGTGAGGACGGGCAGGTGGAGGTCCCGTCGATCTTTTTCGAGGTACCCTGGTACCTGGCCGGTTGGCCGTCGCTCCCACGGCTGACGGACTCGGCACTGAGCCGGTATGAGCGGTGGCGCTTGGAGCGTGTGCCGGCGCTGGTCCGGGCATGGGCTCGGGCGTGCCAATGCGAGCGTGCGCATCATCGCAGGCCGTTTGCGGGCGATTCAGGACCTGCGACCCGGCCGGAGGGGGTCTGTTTGGCGATCGACGAATGGCGCCAGGCGCGAGTATTGGGTGCCGTGAAATCGGAGCGTGACTTGGCGGAATCGGGGCTGGAGGAGGGGGTTGTCCGCCTCATCAGGGTGGAGCGCGAGCGCGACGCGTTCATGACGGACGCGGCTGCCATGCAGGAGGGAGCGCCTTCGCCCTACTGCGGCGGGTTTCAGGAGCCTGAGGACCGTACACTCCAGAGGCATTGGTTGATGCATCGGTTGTGGAGTCCGAGTGCATTGGGTTCACTGTTGAACTGCCGGTATCAGTTTCTCTGCAGGTACGGCCTTGGATTGACGGAGGTACGCGGGAACGAGGATCTTCCTGATCCTCGGGACCGCGGACAGGTATGGCATCGAGTGATGGCCGCGTTCTTTCTGGTCAAGCGTGGCATGATCCCCGATTGGGCGTCGCCGGGGACTCGATTCCACGACGATTGGAAGCGGCTGGCGTCGGAGCTGGGTCGTACGAATTCGCTGGAGCGCGAGGGTGATTGCTGGGTTTTGCGTGAGGGTATCGCGACGGGGCGTCCGATCACGGTGTTGCAGGAATCGCGTGCCGGACTGGAGTCTCAATGCCGGCGGGTATTCGAGTTGGTCTGTCGGGAGATGGAGACGGGCGGTGCGTTTCTGGGTGATCCGCACTATTGGGAGTTGGAGCGCGAACGCGGTTGGGCTGGATTGGTGCGTATGTTGGAGGACGTAGGCGAGCGCGATGGGCGTTTGATCTGCCCTGCCGACCTGGAATGGGAGTTTGGGAAAGCGGGTGGTGATGCGGCGCCGGTACAGGTCTGGGATCTTGCGGGTGAACGTTCCATTCGCGTGGCGGGGGTGGTGGATCGGGCCGATGTCTGGATTGATGGAACGGGCGAGTTGTCTCGGGTGGAGGTCTGGGACTACAAGGGGCGGTCGAAGGAGACGGCGAAGAGCCGTGACATCGTGGACAAGGTGGAGGTCCAGATGCCGGTCTATTGGATGGCGGCGTCGGCTCGATGGGGCATGCCATGGGTCCGGAAGGCAGGGTATTTGATCTACGATCCGGCGGTGGCAAACATGGCGGTTACGATCCTGGAGGCGGGTCCTACCGGTATGTGCGACTGGAGTGGGAAATCGGTTTTGCCTGAAATGGAGGGGATGGGTCCACTGGATATGTTCCGGTCGCGGGTGTGGGCTGCGTTGGAGCTTGTCTTTGCGGGTGATTACTCGCTTTCGCCGAAGGACTGCAGCTTCTGTGAGTTCGCGCATGTCTGCCGGGTGGAGCAAAGATCTCTGGAATCGAACGGGGGCGAGTCGTGAGTGCGGCCCTGGGAAATCAACTCTATCGCGCCTCAGCTGGAACGGGGAAGACGCATCAGCTGGTGCAGACGTACGTTCAGCTTGTCTCGGGTGGCTGCGGTCCAGCGGGCGAATCGGAGCGGATCGCGCCACGGGAGATTCTACTGGCGACTTTCACCCGCAACGCGGCCGCGGAGTTGCGGGAGCGCGTTCGGCGGGAGCTGGACGATCGGGTTTTCGGCGTGCTGTTGGACCGGATGCATCGGCAGCTGAGGGGGGACGCGGACGAGGGTGGCATGGATCCCGGGGATGGGGACGAGTTGCGTGCGGGATTCGAGGCGCGTGAGGGGGTGGAGGGCGCGGCGATTTGCACGCTGGACAGTTTCTGCCGTCGCCTGGTTCAGGAGCGCGCCTTGGAGTTGGGGGTGAACCCGCGGATGGACCTGATGGACGCGGCTGAGGAGGACGAGCTGCTGCGGGGGGTGATCCAGCGGGAGCTGCAATCCGCGCTGGACGGGGATGATGCGACGGCGTTGAGGGCTGCGCTGCTCGGGCGGCGCGTCGATTTCTCGGCGGCCGGTGGCGGCTTCGGCGGCGGCTCGGACCTGATGAATTGCCTGATGGGAGCGGTCCGCAAGGCGGGCGCGCTCGGACTGATCGGGGCGGATATCCTGGCTGCGCTGCCGGCGCAGCCTGTGGATGGCCAGGGTGCGGAGGCGATCGACGATGCGTTGGATGGGTTGGAGGCCTGTTTCTCCGATCCGCAGGTGCTGACCCAAAAGGGCATCCTACACAACCATGTACAAGGACGGCATGAGAAGCTGATGGAATTGCGCCGCCAGATGGCGCGCGATGGTGGTGTGCCGGAGCTGGAGCTATTGATCGGGTTGAGAGGGTTAGCGGATCGACCCATCAAGAAATTGCAGGCGACACCGTTCTACGAGATTCTCGATCGCGCTATGAATGTGCTGGCCCAGCGACTGTTGTGGCCGCGGGGGCGTGCCTTATTGGGGCTTCTGGCGCGTGTAGTCGATGAATTTGAGCGGCTGCAGCGGGAGACGGGACGTTACAGTTTCGGGCTGGTCCAGAAGTTGGCGGTGGATGCGTTGGAGCGGCCGGGAGTCGAGGGCTGGAAGCGCTTTCGCTATGTGATCGTCGACGAGGCACAGGACCTGTCGCGGATGCAGGCTCGGCTGTTGTTGGGGCTTTGGATGCCGGGACGGAATCATCTGATCCTGTGTGGCGACGAGAAGCAATCGATTTACGGCTGGCGTGACGCGGAGCCCGGAGTGTTCGGCGCCTTGGGGCGGATGGCGGTAAGCGACGCCGGTGAAGAGCGATCGCTGCAATGCAGTTATCGATCGAACGGACCGATGGTGGATTTCATCAACGCCTATTTTTCATCGGTCGGGTTTCGTCTCTCGGCGGGCGACCTCGTGGGTTTGGACTACGGCACTGCGGGTGGCCCGCACTGGTTACTCCCCGGCCGCGCCCGCATCGGCGACGGGCCGGTGGTTGAGTTTTGGGACAATGCTCCGGAGGCGGGGGCGGAGGCGGAGAAACTGAAGAGTCCTGCCCGGCGCAGCCTGGAGGTGAGGGCATTGGTCCGTCGGATTGAGCTCTTGGTGGCGGGGCGTGCGGGCTGGGTGCCGGAGGGCGGCTGGGACGAGGAGCGTGGCGACTTCGCACCGATGCAGGGGCGGGGCTATCGGTACAGGGATATCTGCATTCTCCTGCGGCGAACCACCTATCAGGGGATGTTGGAGGAGGGGTTGCGGCTTGCGGGTATCCCATTTCGGGTATCGCATGGGCGCGGGTTTTTCACGCGCCAGGAGGTGCGCGACCTCTGGCATTGGAGCAGGGTCCTGGTGGACGACCACGACGAGGTTGCGCTGGCTGGGGTACTGCGTTCACCTCTGTTTGGGGTATCGGATCAGGCGTTGCAGCAATTGTGCAGGACCTCCGGTTTATACGAGGGGTGGGCGGACGACGAGGAGCGGGCGGGCGGGCTGCCTGTATCGACGCGCTTGGCGTTACGCGGCAGTTTAGCGGCGCTCTTCAGGGCGCCGCATTTGGAGCGTGAGGCGTTGGATCGGGTGGTGGATCTTCAGCAGCGGGCGGTTCTGTTCACTGCGCACGCCTGCATTCGGGCCTATCGCGAACTGGTCGATGTCCTACCCCCGGCGGGGATGTTGGAGCAGATCATCCGGGAGCGCGCCTTTGATGCGGTGTTGACCGGGACCTTCAACGGTGAGCAGCGGTTGGCGAATCTCAAGAAGCTCTTGAGTTGGAGCCGGCAATGGTCGCGTCAGCGGGGGGGGAGCCTGGCGCGGTTTGCCGATGAACTGGGCGATCGCATTGAGCGGTCGGAGCAGGAACCGGACGCACCGTTGCTCGATCCCGAGCATGACGCGGTTTCGATCATGACCGTTCACGGGTCCAAGGGCATGACGTCGCGGGTGGTCCTCCTGGTGGACATCGAGAGCTCTTCGAAGGGCGGGCGCAATCCTTGGATCTGGGTCGGATCTCGAGAGCTGGAGGATTCTGCGCTCCGTGCACCGATCCCGGCAAGGATCGGTCTGGCGGCCAAGCTGGAGTGGTCGGGAAGCCCTGTGCCCTGGCTGGAGTATGACGCATTGGCGGCGCAGGAGCAGCGAAGAGACCTGCTTGAACAGAGGAACCTGCTGTATGTCGCGATGACGCGTGCGCGCGATCTGATGGTCGTTTTTTCCGCTGCGGCAACCCAGGTGAAGGGTAACAAGAGTGACGGGACGACCTCCTGGGACGGTATTTGGCGGGACTATTTCGATGTGTGTACGGACCGGGCGACGCATGTCCGTCGGGGGCGCATGCAGGAACTATTGGCTGAGTCCGCACCACTCATGGATTCGCGTGAGCCGGGTGTCGGCGGTGCGGGTATCGGACCGGACGGCGGGTGGGAGCGTGCCGGGCAGGCATTTGTGTCTCGGCCCAGGGTGGCGACGACACCGACCGAGCTCAACCTGTTGATGTCGGAGGGCGGGGTGGGTGCCTTTATCGGCCGATGGTGGCTTGGGCTGCCCGGGCTGGTGAAGGGGGAGCTTTCTGGGGAGCAGACCGGCTGTCTGATTGAGGATGCGTGGGAGCGGTCCGACCCCTGGGGACCGGCGATCGGGGTATTGGCGCATTCGACGCTCCAGCGTGTTCGCTTCTCCGCTTCCGTGGACGGGATGCGCGCGGAGTTGACGACCCATTCGAGACGGCTGGCGGAGAATCCGGCGGAGCACGAGCGAGTGACCGGTTTTTGGGAGAACGATCGGTTTTTGGAGTGGCTGAGCGAGAACCCGGGGCGGAGTGTGGATTCGATGCGGGAGTGGGAGTTCGCCTGTCGACTGCGACTGCCGGAGGCGGTGATCGACTTGCGCGGGGCGGTCGATTGCATGTATCGGATGCGGCCCGATGGGGCATGGCGTTTGGTCGACTACAAATTCCTGCGAAGGGTCAGTCCTGAAGCGCGGGTACGCTACCGTGATCAGGTCCTTTTGTACGCCTATGCCGCGCGTGCGCAGGGGCTCGAGCTCGAGACAGAGGCGACCTTGGTACTGGTGGGGGCGGATGGCTCTTTTTGCCCTGAATCGGTATCGTTGACGGAGGCGGACCTGGGGATCTGGCTGCAGCGGGTGGGTGACGCCGCCGGTGCGTTGGCGCATTTGCGGCGCGGGGAACTGCCGCCAGGGGTGGCGCTGGACCGTTGAGGAGAGGTGGATTGGGAGGGCTGCGCACGATGAGAACGCTGGGTTGGGTGATCACTGGTTTATGGACGGGGTTGTTCCTCATGGCCGGCACCCTGAACGGGGTGGTATTGCAGGTGGATCGGAACACGGACCTTGATCCGACGGTGATCTACGAGGGGATTGAGATACTCGCGGACGACATCGAGATCAACGGCAAAGAACTGGTGGTACAGTTTGTAGGTGTCTTCAA
>ENA-UOOH01003727-UOOH01003727.1-fermentation-metagenome-genome-assembly--contig:-NODE-3727-length-11263-cov-5.291577_pt1 | contig 11263 bp, 9 predicted proteins | sample MGYA00245778_ERZ724025 | MGnify/ENA primary metagenome ERZ724025 (study PRJEB28704, sample SAMN03018313) | fermentation metagenome | biome: anthropogenic terrestrial biome; feature: soil; material... | reverse complement strand
GCCATGGACCTTTTCGGACGGCCTCTAGCTTCGGCCCAGAAACGTACACGTACACGGTGATGCGGCGAGCAGTGCGAGTACGAGTACGGGTACGAGTACGGGTACGGGTACGATGGGTTGCCCCCAGTCAGATCATTGTCTGAATCGAAATCGAAATCGAAATCGCGATCGGAATCGATCCCTGCCCTGCATGGGGCCGGGCCCTCATGGACCGCTCAAACTTCACTGCCGAGTGGTGTCAGCACCGCTACAGCGGCACCCGGTTTCGCGTCGCCGAATCCCATCCCGCGGTCTTTCGATACCGACCCCGACCCCGAGTGTATTGTTTCCGCGTCTGCGAATTCTTAACCATCTGCGAATCCCCTCCCAATTTCGCCCCAGATCTCATTGCTGCTGGGGGCATACACCCCCTGGTGCTGACAGTTCAAACCTGCCGCAACGGTGGCGATGCGGACGGCTTCTGCCCAGTCTTTGCCGAGGTGAAGTCTGGCGTAGACGAGGCCGGCGAGGTAAATATCGCCGCAACCGGTGGGATCCGGCTCGATGGAGGGAGTCGGCACGGCCGGTTGGCGGATGGTTGTGAGACTCCTGGACTCCAGAAGGGCTGATCCCAATTCACCGGCGGTGACGGCGAAGGTCACGTTCGGGTACCGGTCATGAAGGCGGTGGGTCAATTCCGCGAGTGGCGGGGGCGCACCCGCGGAATGATCAGGTCTGTCGAGCAGGCAGAGGGCCTCCTGCCAATCGAGTTTGACCAGCTGAAGGCAGGTTTCGGGTTTCGGGGTCCAAACTTGAGGAGAGACACGGCCGTGGGTGTCGATCTTGCGTACGTATCCCTGGGGATCGAGCCAAAGTGGCTTTCCTGCGCATTCGGCCGCCTGTTGCAGGAGCGGCAGGGGCCAATCCCAAGGGGTGAGCGGGCCGCCGATCACCAGTTCCGGCCGGCGCTTCGCCCATGGTTCGACCGCGTCCCAGGCAATCGGATCCGGGAAGGCATCGACCTTTTGGATTCGCAACATCGGCTTGGATCGGTCGGGGTAGATATTCCGGTAACAGAGGGTGTGCCTGCTCGGGAGGGGAACGACGGTGAGATGGTCTCCAGCCAATTGCATAAGCTCCGCGTGTTCAGACTCCGCGGCCGGGGTGAGCCAGACGACATCCATGCCGAGACGGGAGAGTGCCCGGGCAATGGCGGTTCCTGAACCGCCCAGGGCAGGTGCGAGGGTGTGTCCGTATAGCTCGTTGCGGTCGAGCGTAACGCTGCCGAGAACGAGAACAAATGGGCGAGGCGAATCTAGGGGCAATGCTGTCATGGGTGGGGGCCGAGGGCCGAGTGGGTAGTGGGGAAGTTCAATCCTCAGATGCAGAATCGAAATCGAGCTCGATTGATTTTTTCTTCATCTGCGCCATCTGCGTAATCTGCGGATCTCGCCCCTCCGGCTTTCCCCTGCACCCGCTTTTGTGTATGTAAGGGGCTGAGTTGAGTGGATGTGGGTGATGTCGGGCAGAGGAACGATTGATGATGACCAAACAAGACAAACGATTCAAGCGCCGTATGGGCGGCGTTCTCCTTATAGTGCTGATGGCCTTCATAGCCGTAATCCCGGGCAGGGGTTCGGCCCAGCAGCAGATTGAATTGCCCTGGTTTGATTTGGATCCGGTGACCGTATTGGAATCGTGGCCGGAATGGATGGATCCGGAGATGATCCCGGGGCTGGTCGGCAATCTGGATCAGGCAAGGCCTTGGTTGGAGCAGGCGTTTATGATGTTGAACCAAGCCGATTGGTCGGAGTTGGTGCACGTAGCGGGGCCTGCCAAGGATCTGATCAAGCAGTGGGGTGGCCATCCGGCACTGGAGCCGTGGGCCGCGGAGTTACAGGCGCTACACGACTACCTGTCCATGGCGGAATACGTCGAACGCGAACCGCCTGCCGCGATGAAGGGTGAGCCTGTGGGGCGTACCTCGCCCGGTCGGGTTGGGTCCGCCGCCCGTGCGGGGAGCAGTGGGGCAGGGGGTGGAGCTTCGGGAGGGAAGGTCGGCACTGCTGCCAAGGTGGGGACCGCGGCGAAGGCGGGAAGCGCCGGTGGGACACCTTCGTCCAGTCAGGGGTCTGGCAAGAGCACAGCGACCACCGGTGACAAAGAGCAGGCGCTCTCCTCGGTCGAGCGCTGGCGGAAACTTCTTCAGGACCGTCCCGTGCCCGCTGGTGCGGCGCGGTGGGAGCGAATCTCCAAGCAAGTCTTTGCAAAGCACGGACTGCCTCCGGAGTTGGTCTGGATGGCCGAAGTCGAGAGCGCTTGGAATCCTAAGGCGGAAAGCCCGGTCGGGGCGAAGGGGCTCTTCCAGCTCATGCCCGAGACGGCGCGATCGCTGGGACTTGTGGTGAATACCCAGCACGATGACCGGACCGATCCTCAAAAGAATGCGGATGCGGCCGCCCGCTATCTGAAACAGTTGCACAAGCGGTTTGGAAATTGGGACCTGGCCGTCGCGGCCTACAACGGTGGGCAGGGCCGAGTTTCGCGGGCGATCGGATCGGGCGACACCGGATTCTCGGCGGTATCGCCCAAGCTCCCTCGGGAGACGCGCATGTATGTGCCGAAGGTGTTTGTAACCATTGGGTTGCGTGAAAGTGTCGACCCCGGTTTGCTGCCTGGACCGGCGGACCGACCGGTCGCGATACCGAGTCCGCTCAAACGGCATCCTGCGCCTGTTCCGATCACCATGAACTGAAGGGGACAGGGAAAAATCATGGTCAAAGGCGAAAAGAGCAATACCCTGCATTGGTTGATCATTGTCGTACTCCTCGCGTTGATGGTCGCTGCACCGGTCTATGTGGACATGACTCGGTGGTCGCAGGACCGGAATATCCCAGGGCCTGAGGCGCTTCAGCGGCATTCGTCGCTGTTGACGCCGATCTGCTGGATCGAGATGGGTGAGTTGTCGGAGGCTGAGGCCGTGCTGAACAGCGGACTGCAGGTGGATCCTGCCAATGGAGAGGCATGGTGCGTTTTGGGTCTGTGCCATGAGCGCCAGGGGCGCGTGGATGAGGCGATTGAGGACTTTCAACGGTCGCTCGATCTGATCCCCGAAGCGGTCTTCCGGGACCTGGCGCGTATGTCCCTCGCGCGGTTGCTGAATGCGAATGGCCGCACAGCCGAGGCGGGGACGCAGGTGCGTTTGCATCTTTTGGAAAAACCGGATTCCCGCATCGGCCTTCGGATGGGGGTGACCGTGGCCAAGGCCGGCGGAGACACCGGCGCAGAGCAGGAATATCTCAAACGATTGATCAGCAGCGAGGCCGGAAGCGCTGCCGAGCGTGCCCAGTGGAATCAGCGACTGTTGGAAATCGCGCAGTGAGGGCGATGGCGAAAGCGATTCCGGAACCGGATGGACGCGATTTCTCGCTCGAAGCCGGGGTCCGGGGTTGACATTGGCCGGAAAAAACCTAGCATATCCATTCCTTTGAAAATCCTCACGGATCGGGATTGTTGCCACATGGATTTCGGAGAATAGACCGACCGGACGCTGCTTTGGCGTTTGGGTCTTACGTCGATGTGGCGAATCGTGAGGTGGTTGCGCACTTGCTGCAACCTTCCCGCGAACACCTTTCCACGAGGAGGCGGTACTACAATGAAGCGGACTTATCAACCTTCGCGCATCAAGCGCAAGCGCACCCATGGATTCCGGGCTCGTTCTAGGAGCCGTGCAGGACGTTTGGTTCTCAAGAGCCGTCGCCGTAAGGGACGCGCGCGTCTGACGGTCTAGCGAATCGGAGCGGGTACGGGAGCTGAACGGGGGTCGGGAATGGCTTGCACAGAGGATTCAAGCGGCTCCTCCCCCCGAGAAAGCGCATCGAGAGGGCTTCCTCGGGAAGAGCGTATGCGTGCCTCCTCAGAGGTTCGCGCTGTTTTGGACCGGGGTGAGACATTTGTCGGCAGGCATATGGTCTTGAAGGTCCTGTGCCTGTCGGACGAGACGAGCGGCCGGAGGTTTGCGGTCATTGCCAGCAAAAAGGTCGGGGGTTCGGTCGCTCGATCAAGGGCGAAACGGAGGCTGCGAGAACTCTATCGATTACATCGCAATCTCCTTCCCCAGAGAGGCTTGCGATTGGTATTCATATCTCGATATAGGGTGGTCAATGCACCTTATGCCCTGATCGAAAACGAGTTTCTATATTTGCTCCGAAAAGCGGATGTCCTGATGGAATGCCGATCATGAGGCGTCTCGTCCTACGCGCGATCACCGGTTACCAAAGATGGATCAGTCCCCTGATCGGAATGCACTGCCGATATGTCCCAACATGCTCCAGGTACACGGCCGAGGCGGTGGAGCGTTTCGGTGTGATCAGAGGTTTATGCCTGGGGATATGCCGCGTTGCACGCTGTCATCCGTTTACGGAGGGCGGATTGGATCCGGTCCCCGAACAATGGCACTGGCGTGCCTGCCTTGGCGCTCGCCACAGATTTCCATCCAAGTGACTCGACCATGACCGACAAGAAGACTATCGCCCTGGTGGCCCTACTTTCCATGATCCTGGTGGGCTACCATCTATGGATTACCCGCGAATTCGGCGGCGCGGTGCCTGCACCCAATTCGGCTTCAGAACAGGGATTGGTCGAGGAAACACCGGAAGCGGCCAGTGCCCCCGCCGAGAGCGAGGCGCCGACCGGGCCCTCCGAGGTCCCTGCCCCCACTCAATCGGCACCTCCCGGGCAGAGTGGCGGCTGGGTCGAGGCCGATCAATGGCGGCCTGAGTTCGAATCCTCCGAACATCCTTCGATCACGATCTCCAATGACGTGATTCAACTGGCCTTCTCGCCGGTCGGCGCAGGCATTCGTAAGGCCGAGCTGACCCAGTACAACACCCAAAACAACGGCGGCGGTCCTCTCATCATGGACCAATGGCCGATTCTGCCGTTTTCTCTGTCGACCAGCAACCGGGATGTCTTTGAGGTCATCAAGGCCGATACGACCGGGATCACGATGCAGAGTGGTGCGGATCCCGACCGCGCCTACTCGATCCGCAAGGAGTTTGTCCTCAGGGAGGACTACATCCTGGACGCGACGATCACATTCACGAACGATGGCACCGCGCCGGTGCTGATCGACGCGTTCGACATGCATGTGGGAGTGGCGCACCACACCGGCCCCGAGGACAAGCAGTACGGGGGGATGCTGGGGTTCGATTATTACAACGGCAAGAGCGTCGACTACCTGAAGCTCAAGCAGAAGAAGGGCGTGCTGGAGCCTCCCTTCGAGGCGCGTCAGGACAGCGTGGTCTGGGCGGGTGTGAAGAACAAGTACTTCACTGTGATCCTGAGTCCCGGCCTCCAGATCGGCGCCCAGGCGGACGACTTGCAGCCTTCGGGCATCTTCACACGTCTGCTCGACCAGAGTGAAATCGAGCGGACCGGTGAAGGGGTCGCCGGGTCGATCCGCTATCCTGCACAGACGTTGGCCCCTGGCGAGACCGCCACAATCACCCTTTACTCCTATGTGGGCCCGAAGAATTACCGGGTTTTGAACAAGCTCCCGAATCACGAGGGCTTGATCATGCAGTTTGGTTTGTTCGGTTGGCTTTCCAAGCGACTGATCGACACGCTGACCTTCTTCCACAAGCTCACGCTGAGCTGGGGGCTGGCCATTGTCCTGCTGACGATCTTGGTGAAGGGCATCTTCTGGCCGTTCACGCACAAGGCGACTTTGTCGATGCGCCAGATGCAGGATCTTCAGCCGAAGATCAATGCCCTGAAGGAAAAGTACAAGACCGATCAGAAACGATTGCAGCAGGAGATCATGGCGCTCTATAAGGAAAAGGGCGTCAATCCTCTGGGCGGATGCCTCCCATATCTCTTTCAGCTACCGGTATTTTGGGCACTGTTCACTACCTTGCGCAGTGCGGTGGAGTTGCGTGGTGCCTCCTTCTTGTGGGTTCAGGACCTTTCGACTCCGGACACGGTAATGGTGATTCCGAAGCTCTTTTTGGGGAATGACCTTCCGATCAACCCCTTGGCGATTTTGATGGGCTTGACGATGTTCCTTCAACAGAAGTCCGCCCCGACCTCGCCGGGAATGGACCCCGCCCAGAGGCGGATGATGACCTATATGCCATTGGTCTTTTTCTTCATGTTCTACAGCTTTCCAGCCGGATTGACCCTTTACTGGACGGTCAATCAGGTCCTCACGATCGCGCAGCAGCTGTGGACACAGAAAAGGTCATCCGCTGCACCAGCAAAGGCATGAGGACTGCGGAACATGAGTTGGGTAAACAATATTAAATCCTTTTTTGGGCGAACGGATCCCTCGGATATGGACGAACATGAAGCAGCAGAAACCTACGGAAATCCCCCTGAGCCGAACGGCGAGGAGAGGGAAAGAAACGAAAACGATGATTCCGGTTTAAAGGTGCCGCCGCCCGCCAGTCGGCCTGCGCCGCGGAATCGGAGAGACCGGGGAAAATTGCCACACCACAGGATGATGGGTGCCGCTGCGACCGCTTCGGCGGAGGGGAGTTCAACCCCAGAACCCTCGTTGCAGCCGGTCCGGGAAGTGGAGCAACCCGTCGCCCGGGTTGAGGAAGCCTCCCCTGTTGCCTCGCGAGCCACTCGGCCGGAGGCGCCCGCGCCTCCCTCAAGGCCGAAACCCGCCTCGGAGTCAAGGGGCCGCGACCGACGAGATGAAGGTCGGGTACCGGATGATGAGCGTCGGGACCGGTCTCCCGCTCGGAGCCGGCAGGAGCAGGAGCCGCTCCGGTCGGAGGAGATCCAGAATGGAGTGGAGGTCGAAACGCTTGATCCGGCTGAGTTCGGCGGTCTCGATCCCGTGGATTCGATTGAGCGGATGATCGACGGGCTCGGGCTCGACGGCGAAATCGACGCCCTGATCCAGATCGAGGGTGGCTATCTCATTGCGCTCCACAGCGAAGACCCAGGTCGATTGATCGGTCGTCACGGTGCTGTCCTCAACGAGTTGCAGTTCCTGCTCAACAGGATGGTGCAAAAGGGTGCACGTGGTTCTGTTCCACGTTTGATCCTGGATGTGGACGGCTATCGCGATCGTCAGGAAGAACGGCTCGTGGAGATGGCATTGGATGCCGCCGCCCAGGTCCGGGAACGGGGCCGCCCCATCCGGCTTGAGCCGCTCAATGCGTACGAGCGTCGGATCGTGCACAATGCGCTGAAGTCCGATCCGGAGGTGGAGACCTACAGTCCGAGCATGCCCGATCCCGACGGACGCAAACAGATCACCATTCGCGTGGCGCGGTAATCGTTGCCGGACGGGCCGATGGACGCCCGCGCCGCGCATTGGATCAGGGTGCGGGTGGATTCAGACCGCAGCCGCAGATTGGGGGCATGGCCATGGATCATCTTCAGGTGGCGGCCGTATTGGAAGAGATCGCCACATTGTTGGAGTTGAAGGGTGAGAATCCGTTTAAGACGCGTGCATACCAGCAGGGTGCGCGTGTCATCGAAAAGCTGGGCGCCGATTTCCTGCGGATGGCCGAGGAGGGGCGACTGCGGGAGATCCCTGGGATCGGTGAGGCCCTGGCCAAGAAGTTGGACGAGCTTGTCACCACAGGACGGCTGGAGTTCCACCAACAATTGCGTGACGAGTTCCCCCCGGATCTACTCGCCCTTCTGAAAATTTCAGGGCTTGGACCCAAGCGATTGCGTGCGATACACACCGCTCTCGGTGTCTCGACTCTAGATGAATTGCGCCGCGCTTGTGAAGAGGACCGTGTCGCCGCGCTCCCCGGGATGGGCAACAAGAGCCAGGCGAAGATCCTGGAGGGGATCCAAAACCTGCAACGCTACAGTGAGCGGTTTTTGCTCTATGAGGCCCTGAGCGAGGCCGAGGAAATCAGGTCGGCATTGGAGGGGCATCCAGCAGTTCAGCGGATCTCCATCGCGGGCAGCCTGCGCAGGTGTAAGGAGACCGTGAAAGACTGCGATCTGGTTGTCGCGACCGAGCGTCCGGAGGAGGTCATGGCGGCGTTCGTCGGCCTGCCTCAGGTCGAATCCGTGATCGCCCATGGCACGACCAAATCGAGTGTGCGCCTTGAAAACGGACTCCAAATCGATCTCCGTTGTGTCGAACCGTTCCAATTCCCCTATGTCCTCCACCACTTCACCGGGAGCAAGGAGCACAACGTGGCGATGCGCCAACGTGCACTCAGGCTCGGACTGAAGATGAACGAGTACGGCCTCTTCCGCGTGGGGAAAGGGGAGGAGGAGGTCCTGATCGAATGTGCCGATGAGACCGAATTGTTCTCGGCGTTGGGGTTGGATTTCATACCGCCCGAGCTGCGTGAGGATCGTGGAGAAGTTACCGCGGCCGAGGAGCATCGCCTGCCGGCGTTGGTCGAGCCCGGTGATCTTCACGGTGCGTTTCATGTGCATACCGTCTGGAGTGACGGGGCCAACACTCTTGAAGAGATGGCGCTGGCCGCCCGTGATTTGGGATGGGACTATCTCGGGATCGCCGATCACAGCAAGAGTTCTTACTGGGCGAATGGTCTCTCAGAGGAGCGGCTTCGTCGCCAGATCGAGGAGATCCAAGGGCTCAACGAGCGATTGGCTCCCTTCCGGATCTTCACCGGCAGCGAGGTCGATATTCTGGCCGATGGTGTCCTCGACTATCCCGAGGATCTGCTGAAGGATCTGGATTATGTCGTGATTTCGGTCCACCAGCATTTTAGTATGCCTGAGAAGGAGATGACCGCGCGGATGGTGCGTGCCATGGAGCACCCGGCAGTGACCATGCTGGGGCATCTGACGGGGCGTCTTCTGCTGCAACGGGAGCCGTATGCCCTGGATATCGATGCGGTCTTGGATGCCGCCGCCAACCGGGGTGTCGCCATTGAGCTGAATGCCAACCCCTATCGGCTCGATATGGATTGGCGAGTATGGAATCGTGCTCGGGCGCTGGGGATTGGATGTGTGATCAATCCCGATGCACATTCGACGGCTCAGCTCGCCTTCACTCAATTCGGGGTGAAATTGGCGCGCAAGGGCTGGTTGCAGGCCGAGGATGTTTGGAACACACGCGGATTACGGGATGTTGAAAGGCTTTTGAGCAAGAGGAGAACATGGGCGTAACCAAGACTCGTTCAACACGGCGGAGCCGAAACCGGAACCGGAAATTTGTCCTGCTGATGATCGGTGTGGGCCTGCTGTTGTCCGCCCTGGTTTTCACTGCGATCGCCGCCGTGCAAAGGAACATGTGGGAGCCGACCCGCATCTCGCTCATGGTCCGCTGGGCGATCGGGTTTGCCTCAGCGGGTGCTCTGGCCCTGTTCGTGCGTCAGTTCATCGGTTTGGAGGAACGGTTTCGGCGGAATCGGCGCCGTAAGCGCTACGAATCTTATAAGGTTGCGCTCGATTCGGATCAGCGGTTTGAGATCCCGGAAGATTGGGAAGAGCAGGAATAGGCAGCGATGGATGCTAGTGCAGTTCAACGAATCGAGGCCCTGTTGGAGCAGATGATCCAGCAGCAGGAGGAGAAGCTCTTTCGTCTGGCGCATCGTTTTCGATCGACCGCTACGATCGACGATCTTCGGCAGCCGCACGACTGTCCGGAGCTGGACGAAAACCCGGTGTTCCAATTCGAGGATGGGCTGTTGGCAGGCTTGCGCAGTGCTTTGATCGCGGTGCGCGCCGAAGACCGCAAGGCCGCGGAATCCTGAAACGGTCGTTCGCCGATGAATCTCGCAATCCCGGCGGACGCCCCGGAATTTGCAGCCGTCCCGATCCAATGGGAATATGAAGCCGTCCACTTTTTTTTCAGGCGCGGGGTTGCGCCCTCGCCAAACCTCTGTCAACTTCAGGTTTACCTAATGACTACTGAATCGGTCGCATATGAATTTGCGGCCGGATGGATCTGTAACGTTACGGAAGAGATCAATCATGGGCGCCTTCGAAATGCATGGATTCGGGACCAAAGCACTACATGCCGGCCAACAGCCGGATCCCGCAACCGGGGCACGTGCGGTCCCGATCTACCAGACGACAAGCTACCAGTTCCGCGATTCCGAGCATGCCGCCAATCTTTTCGGGTTGAGCGAGCTCGGATGGATTTACACCCGGATTCAGAATCCCACCCAAGATGTCTTTGAGCAGCGTATTGCGGCGCTGGAGGGCGGGACCGGTGCCCTGGCGCACTCGAGCGGACAGGCCGCGATCACCAACGCCATCTTGAACCTCTGCGGTGCCGGTGATCATTTCGTGAGTGCATCCCAGCTTTATGGTGGGACCTACAACCTGTTCCATCACACCTTCGCCAAGCTCGGCATCGAGGTCACGTTTGTTGACGGAACCGATCCCGAGAACTTCGCCAAGGCCATCCGCCCCAACACGAAACTCCTCTGGGGCGAGACCATCGGCAATCCCCAACTCAACATCTTCCCGATCCAGGAGGTAGCCGAGATTGCGCATGCCCATGGGTTGCCGCTCCTTCTCGATCACACCTCGGCCACGCCCTATCTCTGCCGCCCGTTCGAGTGGGGTGCGGATGTTGTGGTGCATTCCTGCACCAAGTTCCTGGGTGGGCACGGGACCTCGATCGGGGGCGTGGTTGTCGACAGCGGTCGATTCGACTGGGGCTCCGGCAAGTTTCCCGGCTTCACCGAACCGGATCCGAGCTACCATGGGCTTGTCTATTGGGACGCTTTCAAGGCGTTCGAGCCTGCAGGCGGCGCGAATGTCGCCTATATCCTGAAAATGCGGCTGCAACTGATGCGCGATCTCGGTCAGGCCATCAGCCCGTTCAATGCCTTCATGCTGCTGCAAGGACTCGAAACACTGCACCTGCGGATGGCCCAACACGTCAAGAACGCGCAGGCGGTGGCCGAATACCTCGTCGCGCATCCCAAGGTTGCTTGGGTGAACTACCCCGGCCTGCCCAACCACCCCTCGCACCGGTTGGCAAAGAAGTATTTCCCGCGTGGTGCCAGTGCTCTACTCGGGTTCGGAATCAAGGGCGGAATGGAGGCCGGTCGTCGGTTCATCGACAACCTGAAGCTCTTCAGTCACGTCGCCAACATCGGCGATGCGAAGTCGCTTGCGATTCACCCCGCAAGCACCACGCACCAGCAGCTCTCTGAACAGGAGCAGCTCTCGAGCGGGGTCACCCCCGATTTCATTCGGCTCTCCATCGGCATTGAGGACTTCGAAGACATCCGGGCGGATCTCTCCCAGGCAATCGAGCAGGCGTGAATCGCTCGAGCCCGTCCGAAAAGGTCTCCGGGTCCGGATGGGGAGG
>ENA-UOOH01003721-UOOH01003721.1-fermentation-metagenome-genome-assembly--contig:-NODE-3721-length-11274-cov-62.120332_pt1 | contig 11274 bp, 8 predicted proteins | sample MGYA00245778_ERZ724025 | MGnify/ENA primary metagenome ERZ724025 (study PRJEB28704, sample SAMN03018313) | fermentation metagenome | biome: anthropogenic terrestrial biome; feature: soil; material... | reverse complement strand
GGCGCTTCAAATGGCACCTCAATTTTGGTAATCATTGGTCCTGAAGGTGGCCTCGCGGTCAGCGAAGTTGAAAAGGCGCGCAGTTGTGGAGCTTTAACCGTTTCACTTGGGCCGCGCATCTTGAGAACCGAAACCGCCGGACTGGCATGCGGGGTAGCAGTCCTTTATGAATCTGGAGATTTTTCATAATTCTTTTTTCATGATCCTTCGGAAGCGGAATACAAACCGCTTCCTTTTTTGTTTATGCGGCAGAGTCACGCTTTATGCAGGTAAAACCATTTCATATGTCGGATAATGTCACTTTTTGCAGAATTTTAACGCATTATGTATTAAGGCAAAAAGTGGATCTGCCGATAATAATCTCAAAGAGGAGCTCGAACCAACGGCACTGGCAAGGCACTTACGATAGATCAGTCTAGTGAAGGAGGTAATAGTCAATGAAGTCGCAGATGAAAACAACCCATAAGAAGGCCCCGAAGCAGGCCAAAGCTTTCAAAACGCTGAGTCAGCAGATTCATTCCAGCTTTTTGGGGACTGGCATATTAGTAACCATTATGGCTATTGTCACACTAGTTTTTGTGGTTGGAATCATTTTTGGAACAACGAACATTAGTGAAGTGTTATTTCCTTTAACGAAGTATGCCAACGAGATCGATAAGTCCATTGATCAGGTACACCTCGGTTTGACAGAGTTTATGATGCAAAACATGACCACCCTGGAGGATGTCGACGCCGAAATTGCGGACGTCAGATTATGGATTGATCAAGCGCTGCAAAAGGTTACTGATCCAAGTCAAAAGCAGGATTACGATTCCATGACCAGGCTAATCGATCAATACCAGCAGGCACTGTCGGATTTGGCAACTGCGGACCCGCTGGCTGGTGAGCGTGATGGTATTTACTACCTGCTCAATTCCTACTATAGTCAAATTACTTTCTTATCGTCCCGGCAAGCGCAAGCTCAATCAAACTCTATGGGCGACATGATCAATTACGTCAGCAAAGCGGCAATGGTTGTTGGTACGGTAGTCTTTATCACCATCATCATTACCCTCATAATTGTGATTTTCATGGGCAGGCGTTTGAGGCGTGTTATGAAAACTGTTTCGGAACGGATCAAAGCATCGACTGAAAGAATTGAGCAGAAAGTGCGTCATACTTCAGCCGCTTCTGGCGAAATGGCCGGTTCGGCTGAACAAGTCACTCGGGCTATGGAAGAGGTGGCTTCTTCAGTAGAAGAAGTGACTGCGGGTAGCAGCCAATCGGCATCAGCTTCACAGGAAATTTCCGATATGAACACGCGCATTTATCAGATGAGCAGGATGGCTTCCGATGGCTCAGAACGCATTTTGCAGGCTGTCGAGAGTTTCCAACACAATATCGAATTGGCCAGTCGTATTGTTGACCAGGGTATTGTCGTCGCTGACGCTACCAGTCAGGCAATGGCTTCGGCGCAGCTGACAGAGCGCGATTCCAGTGCGGCACTGGCCAAGTTGAGTGCCGAAATCATGCGTGTTTCCGAGATCCTGGAAACAATCCGTAACATTAGCACCCAAACAGACCTGCTCTCGCTGAATGCGTCGATCGAAGCGTCGCGCCTCAAAGAGCATGGTCACGGATTTTCCGTAGTGGCGGATGAGATTAAGAAGCTTTCGCAGCAGACTGCTCAGGCGACTGATCAAATCGGGAACATTGTTGATCAGATTAATGGCGTTTCTAAACAGGTTGTTGAAGAGCTTAGTTTGAACTTGTCGACAACCCAGAATATTGTCCAACAAGCCGGAACGATGAGAGATTCATTCAACGGGATTGCGGACGGGGTTAGGAGGCTGGCTGCTTTGATGGAGCAAGTCGTGGCCGAGGCCAGGCAGCAATCTCGGCATTCGCTTGAGTCGTCTGAGCTATCAGAAAAGGTAATGATGAACACCGGGCAGATTGCGGCTCAGGTGGAAGAAGTCAGTGCGGCCATGGAGGAACTTAGTTCTACGGTGCAGGAGGTCCTGGCGTCCAGCGAGGAAATGCGCTCAAGAGCTCACACGCAGGCAGAGACTGCTACCGAACTAAATAAGCTGGCGGATGTTGTCTCTGAAGAAATTAACCGGTTGGTCTAATCGATATGTTTTGCCTGCAAACACATCAGTTATTTCGAAGGAGGAGGATTGTCATGAAGAATATGCGCATCAAGATTCTGGCATTGATCATATTCGCCATGGTCTTTACCGCTGTAACCCCGGCGTTTTCAGCAGGAGAGCCAATTTTGGTCGGCGGAAATTACGAGATGTCAGGATCTGTAGCCGCCTACGGTATGGACTGTGTCAGAGCCGCAAACCTGGCGTTTGAACAAGTCAACGCCAAGGGAGGCATATTGAATGGGCGTCCGTTAAAACTGGTCACATATGATAATCAAAGCGACGCTTCCCAGGCGATTGTCGGTACCTCCTATCTGATTAATGAAGAAAAGGTAGTCGCCATACTGGGCGCGGCAACAAGCTCTTTGAGCATGAGTATCGGTCCAGTAGTCAAAAGCAGAGAAATTCCGATGATTACCCCGACCGGTACCAACCCCAAGATCACCCAAATTTCGGGCTTTATTTTCCGGGCGTGTATTATCGATGATTTTCAAGGCGACGTCATGGCGAGCTATGCTTATCGTAACCTGCGCGCCAGACGGGCTGCGATTCTAATTGATCAATCCAGCGAGTATAGCAAAGGATTAGCCCGCTATTTCAAACAGCGGTTTACCACCCTGAAAGGTACCATTGTGGCAGAACTGGGATTCCTGCCCGAAGACCGTGATTTCGGGGCGCTTTTGAAACAGATCCGCAATTCCAAAGCTGATGTAATTTACGCGCCCATTTACTATCAGTCTGCCGGAATCATTGTGCGGCAGGCCCGTGAAGCGAAAATGGATCTGCCGATCCTGGGTGGAGACGGCTGGGATTTCCCGAACGAATTATCATTGGCAGCCAGTCCCAAAGCGCTAAATAACATCTATTACACCAATCACTATTCTGCCGACTCAACGAGTCCGCAGAATAAGGCATTTGTGCAGGCCTATAAGGCGCGCTACGGCCAGACACCGGGCGGGGTCGCAGCGCTGGGCTATGATGCCGCCATGCTGCTGGTGGATGCATTCAAGCGTGCCAACAGCACCGAATCCAATAAAGTGCGTGAGGCTTTGGCGGCCACCAGCGGATTTTCAGGTGTTACAGGGACAATTCGTTTTGACAAGGATCGCAACCCGATCAAGAGTGCGGTCATTATCCAATTGATCAACGGCGTTCCCAATTTCAAGGATGAAGTTGAGCCTTGATTATGCCTTTATTTTAGAGTAGTAGCAAATGCGGCGTATTGTTGGTAGTCAACAGTACGCCGCATTTTATGCCCGGCGGGTGCTATTGCCGTACGTCCATGTCGTGGTGGTCGCCTGCGCCTGGGCCTACGCCTACGCCTGCGCCTGTGCCTACGCCTTTTCTTTCGTCTTCAATAATCAATTGCTTGGCAACTAAGGGCTTAAGGGGCTCTATTTGGTTTCTGGCATCGCGCTCGTGCAGTCGGTAACCCAGATCCACCCCGGTGATTTCTGCGGCCTCCCGGGTGAGCGCCACCAAATCCTCGCGTGATACATCCGCAAGCGATTCTTTGCCAAGGGCTTGTGCTCCCAAGACCATTTCGTCCACACAAGATTTCAGGAAATTTGCTAGACTCTGCGCTGCCAAATCAACATCCAGCTCTTCTTTGGCTTTGCCGGTAAACAGGACTAATTCTGTAGGCGGTTCTTGCGGCACTGTTTCAATGAACTGGGTGTAGACCAGAGCCATAATCGCGATCGTGCCAATATAGACGGCGTCCGCTCCCAGTGCCATGGCCTTCAGAAAATGCCCCGGGTTTAGCAACCCGCCGGAAGCAATCAGCGAGATTTTGTCCTTGAGGCCTTTGCGTGTGAGATGATCCGCCGCACGCGTGATGGCATACAGCGTTGGCAACCCGAAATCGTCTGACAACAGAGGCTGGCCAGCGTGTGATCCAGCTTCAGCACCATCAATGACTATTACATCTACGCCGGCATTAATGGCGATGTCCATTTCTTTTTCAAGATAATGACCGGCACCGAACTTGTAGGCCACCGGGATTCCGTCAGTTTCTTCCTTTAGCCGCCGGACCAGGTTTTCCAACTGGGCCGGAGTTTCAACCTCTTTCAAGCGGGAGGCGATCACCATATCCTCACCGCGCTGCAGTCCATAAATCTCCCGGAATTCGGCGTCTATATTTCGGGCAGGCGTGGACTGGGATGCCGCTGCCTGGGCGCCTTGCCCGACCTGAATCTCAATCATATCAGCCAGCCGGTAAAACTCTTCCTTATTGCCATGCGGCCACAAACCTCGATGATATTGGTAGATGTAATGTTTGGCTTCTTCTCGCTCCTCCACCAACAAGGCTCCTTCGCCGGTATTGGTTGCTGTGCCGGCCAGCGTGGAGGCTTTCGCCAAAGCAATTTTCGCCTTTTTGCTCAATGCGCCGCCATAGGACATGCCAGTGATGATGATCGGGATCTTTAGGCGCAAAGGCTTGCGGGCGGCGGGGCCGAGTGTAATATCGGTTTTGATCCCCTGTTTTTCAGCAGTCGGAAGCTGATGTAAGTACACCGGATTAAACTTGATTTCATCCCATGGCGACATATGTAAAGTACTGCCGAACGGGCGTCCGATCGCTTTGCCTTTTTCGCAGCGGAACACTGTCTCCATAAGATTCAGCGGCGTAACCTTCATTGTTGTTGAAACTAGCTCAAACAGGTTTTCGGTGTAGGGGTCCCGCATTAGTTTCAGTAACAAGGAATCAACAACTTTATCGGTAATTCCTGAGATAATCCTACCCACCATGGTAGCCTCCTTTTCTTCATAGTATGCCTTGCGCACGTCTTAGTTAGGACTTAGCGATCCGAAAATACCATAAAAACATGGAGGAAAAAGGCGGAAGACTGTGGAAGAATTTCAAATTGTCGCAGGCGTAAAGCATTCGTATATTGATCCGGTGCGATTCGAAGAATAGCATCAGGACCGAAAGTTGAGTTGATCTGGCACATGTCCTTTATCGATTTAATCGCGACCGCCTCATTCGGCATAGAGTCGGTCGTCGCTCGAGAACTACAGGCGCTGGGATACACCGATACCCGTACCGATACCGGACGGGTTCATTTTCGAGCCGACGAAAAGGCCATCGCCGTCACCAATATCCGTCTGCGGTCTGCCGATCGGGTACTGCTCCGGGTGGGCGGTTTTCGCGCGACGACCTTTGACGAGCTATTTGAGGGAACGAAAGCGTTGGACTGGGATGCCTGGCTGCCGGAGAATGCGGAATTCCCCGTCAACGGTAAATCGGTGCATTCAACGCTTTTTAGTGTTCCTGACTGCCAGGCTATTGTCAAGAAGGCGATTGTGGAGAAAATGAAATCCCGGTACCGTCGTCAATGGTTTGCCGAGGACGGCCCCAAATACAAGATTGAGGTCAGTCTGCTGAAAGACGAGGCGACCTTGACCATTGATACTAGTGGCGCCGGGCTTCATAAACGCGGATACCGCCCGCTGACAGCGGCCGCTCCGCTCAGGGAAACACTGGCGGCTGCCATGATCCAGCTCAGTGTCTGGAACCCTCAAAGAACCTTATGGGATCCATTCTGCGGTTCCGGCACTATTCCGATTGAGGCGGCGCTACTGGCTACTAATACGGCTCCCGGTTTGAACCGTGAGTTTGCTGCGCAGCGTTGGCATCGTGTACCCAAGTCTTTATGGAATCAAGCCCGGGAAGAAGCGCGTGCCTTGGTGGTGTCGGATCAGCCGCTGCAAATTATCGCCACCGATATTGACCCAGAGGTACTGAGTATGGCGCGCTACCATGCCAAACTGGCCGGACTCGAAGGTAAGATTCACTTCCAGCAGGCCGATGTGGCAGATTTGCAGAGCAGCCGCAAATATGGTGTCATTATCTGTAACCCGCCTTATGGGGAGCGGCTTGGTGAACAGCGTGAGGCCGAGGCACTTTATGGTGTAATGAAGAAGCGCTTCCACCTCCTGGACACCTGGTCTTTTTACGTCCTGACCTCGCATCCGCGATTTGAGTGGATTTTTGGCCGGAAAGCCGAACGGCGGCGTAAATTATATAATGGCAAGATTGAATGTCAGTTTTATCAATATCTTGGTCCGCGACCTCCGCGCCCACAGGGCCCTTCCGCGGAGTGAATATGAAGCAGGGGAGTGGTTACATGACTCAATTACGTACTGATGAATATGGCCCCACGGTGCAGGCAATTCTGGATGCCGCTCGCAGCCGCAATGTTTTCGTCATCGCCCGTTTCCAGAACCACCGCGACATTAACATTACGGTGGCGCGCGGCTTACTGGAGCAGGTACAAAGTACATCCTTTTCCGGTTTCGCCGTGCAGGTCTTTACCGAAAAGGGACATATGGGATTTTCCTCTTCCAATATCATTTCCCCAGAGAATGCTGTAGAGCAGGTGCGTCTGGCCGAAGAACTGGCCAGGGCAGCTGAAAAGCTGGGCGGGGATGCAGTCACCTACCGTGGCATGTTTTCTGCGCGTGACACAGAGCGAGTTGTGCCCGCACAACAATATGCCTTTGACGCCGTCCCGATCGACCGTATGGAACAGATTCTGAAAGAGCTGAACGTAAAATTCGGCTATGACCAGCGCTTGTCGATCCGGTCCTCTTTTGGTATGTTCGAGGATGATTGGCGTGTGGTTCGCTCTGATGGGCGCGACGTTTCCTTCCGAATTCCGCGCGCCTTTGTCTACAACGTGATCTCAGCAGCTGATGGCAATAAGACTGCCTCAGGGCGAGCTTCAATTTCCGGAAGCGGTTTGGAACTGTTGCTGGATCCGGCGCACAATGCCGATTTGGAAGCCAGAACGCGCCAGACTGGCGATTTGTGCATCGCGCTGCTCGGTGCCCCCAAAGTCAAAGGTGGTCATTACAAAATCGTGATCGACTATGCATTGGCCAAAGGGTTGGCACATGAAGCTTTTGGTCATGCTGCCGAAACTGATCATATGGAAGAATCGATTCTGGGTCAGGACGGTCGCTTTAAAGCCGGGGAGACGGTGGCGCCTTCCTTTGTTTCGATTGTTGACGGACCGCTTGAAGGTGATTATGCCTATCAACCGATTAGCGCCACCGGGGAAGTCCGCGAGCAAGCGTCCATTATTGATCATGGCGTGCTGCGTACTGCGCTGGCCGATGCCTTCAGTGCTTACAGTGCTGGTGTTACGCCAGTAGGAGCCGATCGGGTCGAAAGCTATCTACATATTCCTTGTCCCAGGATGAGTAACATTCGCCTGCTAATTGATAATCCGCTGCCGATTCCGGGGAAGAACCAAGGAACCGCCACCGCCGGCAGTGCCGAGATGAGCCCGGAAGGATTACGCCAGCTGCTTGATCAAAACGGATTGCGTGCGCCAGGCGAAACGGTGCTATTCCTGACTGGCTATAAAGGCGGACAGGTCAATCCAGCCTTGGGCGACTTTGTTTTCAACTGCACCGGCATTTATAAGCTGGATGATAGCGGCGTGACTTTGCATCAGCCGGCGATTTTTAGCGGCAAAGTCTTGTCAGCGCTCAAATCGATTATGGCAGGCATCGGCCCGGTGCATCATGACGCCATGGGCACTTGCGGCAAGCGTGGGCAGGGAGTGCCGTCCAGCGGCGGTTCAAATGCCTATATTGTCATTGCTGCGAATGAAGCCATCACTATCGGAGGGGAATAAGGGATGAATGACATGGCGACCGGTAATAACACGGCTTTAACAGAATTATCAGAGCGGCTCAGGCGGGTAATTGAGGCGGAAGGTGCAGGTGCGATCGCATCCTGGCGTCTGAACCTTACTCATTCGAATGTAATCAAGGTTGGCATTGACTCCAATCATCTGGGTGGCCCATATTCCGCTCCACGCAATGTTGATCAGCTGGTCGGCGAAGTCTTTATTGTGTGGAAAGACGGACGCCGTACCATTGCACGCGTTGACCCGGGTAGTCTTGCCAATCCGGATCTGGCAGGCGCATGGAAGGGCTCGGCGTTTGCTGACCCGGATCAAGTTGACGTATTGAGCCCTGCACCGATGCCGAAAGTAGACATTTTCTCTGAAAAAGTGAGTGCGGCAGTACAATCTCCCGGATCAGAGTTTTTCGCACCTTTGACGCAATACGCTGCGCTCAAGGGGCAGGCGCAGTTTATTAATGCCGGAGTCAATGCGGCGGTTTCCCGCAGCGTGCTGCTATCATCAGCCGGGCATGACTTGGCTTGGTCGGCGACTGACTATTCGACTTCAATCGGTTTTGACAGCCTCTATGATGATTATTACACCGGCTGTGCGTTCCCGGAGCCTGGTACTATTGAGGCCATGATTGACCGGGTAGCCCGCCGTTATGGGGAATTATCGACTGCGCCACGCGGGTGGCTGGCGTCTGGCGAAATGGAAGTGTTGCTGGAGCCGGATGTCGTTGAAGGCCTGATCGGTCATTATTTGCTTGGCAATATGCTGGGATCCAATGTCGCCAACGGACAGTCAGCCTACCGGCCGGAGGATTTCGGCAGTCGGCACATTGTACGTGAGGATTTGAGTCTACGCCTTGAACCGCTCCGCCCGTTGCATCCGGGTTCTTACGTTTGCACGCGCGAGGGGGTACCGGCGGCCGAGTTGACCTTGGTCGACAAGGGACTGCTTGTTTCGCCAATTCTGGACGTCAAGTATGCCAACCGGCTCGGGAAGCGGCCAACTCCGCTGGCTAATGGAACGGACAGTCTGGTGCTGCATTGTCCGCTGGAAAAAGAAACGCAAATTATGCAAGGTGATGCCGCCAGCATGCTGGTCTGCTCAGTGTTGGGTCTGCATACCCAGGATCCCACATCCGGCAACTTCTCTCTGACTGCCGGGCAGGCTCTGGAAGTGCAGCGCGATGGCAGCGTGGGTGGCAAAATTAAGGCGGTTTTCAGCGGTAATCTGTTCAATGCTTTAAACGAAAAGAGCACCCGTTTTGCGCGGGTGCCGGGTAAAGATTTCCCGATGATGCGTCTGCGTTGCCGCGTCACGCTGGAGTAAGGCGCAGCTCGCCGCGGAAGATCGTCACAGCACTGCCGCCGACCTGGACACGCGTAATATCGCCGCTAAAGCAATCAATCTCGGTGTGCACCAGTCCGGGGCGGTCGATCTCATAGCCTTGTTCAATTGTGAACCGGTTGCATCCTTCATTGACAGGAAGCAGCCGGTTTTTGATCAGATAACTGCCAAAGGCACCATTGGCAGTCCCGGTGACCGGATCTTCCGGAACACCCACGGCGGCTGCCAGATTGCGAACATGGGCGGTGTGGCCTGCCGCGTGGTCCAGGTCAGCGTTTGTGTTTGTAGTTTCAAAAGTCCAGACATGCGTGCTGACGACACCTTGCGCGCGATTTAGGGCTGCCAGGGCCTGGTGGTCGGGGTTGATTTTGCGGATGCAGTCCAGATTTTTCAGGGGCAACATCAAATCCCACAGGCCGGTGGAGACAAACTCGATCGGTTTTTCAGGATCGAGACAGCTACCGTCCAAGCCCAGTGCCTGTAATACTGGAGCCGGATCGTCGTGAAAGGGCCTGAATTCTGGCAGCGGCTGGGTCATCCAGACTTCAGTGCGGTTGGCCGTATGCGTCGGGAGTGTCGCGCACATTGGGTCGCCATTCGCTAGTTCGGCCACGATCGGCCTCAATTCAACCGGCAATATTCCAGCGCCGGTTTGCTGCGTTATTCTGCGGCAGCCAGTTGGCAGGTAGCCTTCGCAGCTTAGAACGTGATAAGCGGCCACTGTGGCATGTCCGCAAAGCGGAACTTCGCATTCCGGAGTGAAGAAGCGTACGTGATAATCAACTCCAGCTTCTTGGGAGGGTGTCACAAAGGCGGTCTCGGCCGCGTTGACTTCTCTGGCAATGAGTTGCATCTGGCGTTCGCTTAGCCCGGTGGCGTCGGGCACCACCCCGGCTGGATTACCGCCAAAAAGTTGATCGGTGAAAGAGTCTACCTTAAAGACTTTAAGATTCTTTATGGCCATTTCGGAACCCCCCATTATTTTGGGGGAACTTTGGGGACGGTTCTAAAAGTTCCAAGTGGCATTAAATGTAAAATTGAACTTTTAGAACCGTCCCCAAAGTTCCCCCTTCTCCAAGATTCCAGCAGAATTTACTTTCAATCCAGCCATCGGGAAATCCTGCCTTAGTCATTCAATGGATCCCGTCCGGCAGGTAAGCCGCTTTCAATATCGAAACTATAAACCACTCAATGACAAACGGGGGTTTTGGCACTGATGACCTCCACAGCGATGCCTTCACCATTTTGCTGCGATTTTGACGGACAAGAACGGACCACCGCGTCCGGGACTTGTTTTGCGGTCGAGCGGATCATTAAAGAGCCTTTGCAGTGGAAGCCTGCTGCTTTGGATTGGCTGGACAGCGATTTGGAATTGGTGTATGGAATTGGTCCGCAAACATCGGCAAAATTACGGGCCGCCGGCTATACAAGACTGGACCAGCTTCTGGATCATCCCCGTTTTGGCCCGGATGCTGCCCGGACACTGGAGGAGATCCGTGAGCGCAATATTTTGGCTTTGCTCAACCGGGGCGTCCGGGATGCGGATTTACTTTCATTTTACAAACAGCAGCACCTTGTCTTTATGGACATTGAGACGACCAGCCTCTATAATACCCAGCCGCTCTTTTTAATTGGCATGCTGTTCGCTGAAGATGATCATCTGGTGCTGAAGCAGTTTTTTGCCCGACACTACTGCGAAGAGAAGGCCCTCATTGAGCAGGCTTATCAGGAATTGGCAGCCGTGCCAGTCATGGTGACTTACAATGGGCGCAGCTTTGACGCGCCTTATCTAAATGCCAGGGCAGCAGCGCATCGCTTGGAAATCCGAGTGCATCATATTCATCTGGACCTACTGCCCCATACGCGTCGGAAGTATCGTAGCAGTCTGCCTAACTGTCGACTGCATACCGTTGGGGAAACCTTGCTGGGCATGGATCGCGGCGATGATATTCCCGGCGATTTGATTCCCAGCTTGTATCATGATTTTGTCCAAACCCAAAACCCCGATTTGATTAGGAGTGTGCTGGAACATAATGCAATGGACCTGATTTCTCTAGCCAGAATTCTGCCGGATCTGGCATAATATTTTTGGTATTATGTTTTTGACTCAATGTTACGGAGGTGCTCTAAATGGATCAGACCCCGAC
>ENA-UOOH01003720-UOOH01003720.1-fermentation-metagenome-genome-assembly--contig:-NODE-3720-length-11276-cov-3.298993_pt1 | contig 11276 bp, 10 predicted proteins | sample MGYA00245778_ERZ724025 | MGnify/ENA primary metagenome ERZ724025 (study PRJEB28704, sample SAMN03018313) | fermentation metagenome | biome: anthropogenic terrestrial biome; feature: soil; material... | reverse complement strand
ACTTGTATTAGGCTATCAATATATTGTATTGGGATAATTAAATCAAAAGACAACGTAAAAAGCCCTAGAAAGGTGAGGAAAATACGATGGGAAATATACTTACCCCAACAGCTTCTACGTTGAAACCGCGAACTTCTCAAAAACAGCGGTGGCGGCAATGGGTAGCGGGTTACTTAATGATTCTCCCTAACTTGTTAGGTTTTTTGATCTTTATGTTGATTCCTATCATCTCCACTGTAGTTTTAGGTTTCACCAAATGGGATTTAGTCAATATCCCACAATGGGTTGGCATTGCTAACTATAAAAACCTGTTCGGAGACCGAATTTTCTGGCTTTCGTTCAAGAAAACCATCTGGTTCACCCTGCTAAACGTGCCGATCCAGAGTTTTCTCGCGCTTTTAGTTGCTGTTTTACTAAATAGAAAATTAAGGGCTTTAAATTTATTTCGTACTTTGTTTATAATCCCCTGGATTTGCATGCCGGTAGCAGTAGGATTAACTTGGATATGGCTTTTTAATACCCAATTTGGGTACATTAACCATGTGTTGATAAACCTGGGGTTGGAAAGAATCGGGTGGTTAACCTCGGGAAATTTAGCTTTGTATGCTGTTCTTTTCGTAAATATCTGGCAGTACTTGGGCTGGCACATCATCCTTCTCCTGGCGGGCTTACAAATTGTGCCACAGGAATTATACGAGGCGGCAACAGTCGATGGGGCCAATAACTGGATCAATTTTTGGAAGATAACAATCCCCATGATTAGCCCAATCTTCTTTTATGATTTGGTTGTTAATATGATCATGACCATGCAGATCTTTGATCTTCCCTTCGCTATGACTAACGGCGGACCGGGGAACGCTACCCGAGTCTTCAATCTGTATTTATACCAAAAAGGCTTCTCTTTCCTACAAATGGGAGAAGCCTGTTCAATGGGGGTTATTCTCTTTATATTAATTATCATCGCTACTTTTCTTCTCTTCAGGTTCCTTGGCAGTCGGGTCAATTATGATATGTACTAACTCCGGTATTTCAGATCTTCAAATAAGGAAAGGAGACGTTATGAGAAATAACTTTTCGTATAAGAGACTTCTATTGTACCTTTTGATTATTGGAATTCTTTTTTTGTACCTTTTCCCCCTCTTATGGCAATTATCAACCTCATTAAAAGAAGGCGAGGAGGTCTTTTCCGGTTATAACCTAATTCCTAAAAAATTAACTTGGAGTAACTATGAGATTGCCTGGTCACAATTTAACGTCAGAAAATACCTTACCAATACTATCTTTGTTTCGGGAATAATCATGCTGGGAACATTAATCTGCTGTTCAATGGCAGGATATGCTTTTGGGCAATTACAATTCCCTGGGCGGGACTTCTTATTCTTCTTTTACTTAGGAACCATGATGGTTCCCCAGGCAGTGACCCTAATCCCTTCATATTATATTATATTAAGACTGAATCTGGCCAACACATTTTCTGGTTTAATCCTACCGTTCTTCTTCGGAAGTGCTTTTGGCACCTTTCTACTACGCCAGTTTTATATGACCCTCTCCAAGGATCTATTTGAAGCAGCCACTATCGATGGGGCGGGATATTTCCAAATCTGGTGGAAGATTATGTTTCCACTCAGTAAACCGGCGGTAGCTACCTTAGGTGTAATGACGCTGGTCAGTCAATGGAACAGTCTCCTCTGGCCCTTGGTAATTACTCAAAGCCCCGCGCTTAAGGTTCTGGCTGTAGGGCTATCTGATTTTCGCCTTTTCCGGAACATCCAATGGAATTCCTTGATGGCTGCAGTAATCATCTCTATCCTGCCCATGCTGATTATCCTCTTTTCTGCACAGAAATTCTTTGTTAAAGGTATTCAGTTTTCCGGTATGAATAGATGAATTCATCCCCGATCATCTTAAGTCTGAATATGGTATTTCCTAAATTCGCTGGGGGATAAACCCTTTACTTTTTTGAACATCTTAGAAAAAGCAAGAGGGTCATCATAACCGACAGATCTAGCCACATCTCCAATCGAGAGCAAAGGATTCCGTAGAAAATCACATGCTCTTTCTACTCGAAAATGGATCAGATAATCCTGAGGCCCAATCTTAAGCCGCTTTTTAAAGAGAACTGCAAGATAACTACGGCTTAAACCAAGGCTGTCAGCGATCATTTTAATGTTGATGTGGCGAGAATAATTAGTTTTTATGAACTCAAGCGCTTTACGAATATAAACATCCTGTAAATCGGCGTTAGAGAGCGAAGCCCGATGGGGTACCGCGTTTTCAATCATTTCTGAGACAAATATGTATAATAAGCCCTGCAAATGCAGGGTTTTACCATAATTATCCCCTTTATTATTATGCTCTTCAGCTGTCTGCACCAGAGTTAACAGGCAATCGTCAATCTTATTTCCATCTCGTTTACTCAGAATCGGATTTTCCCGCGAAAGTCCCGCAGCATCAAGATGGGTTTCTGCTTTAAGACCGTTAAAGCCTACCCAAACATAGTGCCATGGGTCTACCAGGTCGGCTTCATAATAGGTAACGATCTCTGGATAAATTAGAAACCCTTGTCCTTTTTTTAAAAAATAACGCTGACTATTAACAATAAAGGAACCTTTACCATCCAGAATATAATGGAAGAGATAATGATCCCGCACCGCCGGACCAAAGGAGTGCCCCGGTCGACAGTCCTCGATACCACAATGGTATATATTTAGATCTGTGGTAAAAGGTTCTTTAAAGAAGTGAATGTCTTTCATTTCAACACCCTATACGGTTCGAGATTCTTTCTGAGTAAAAGAGATTAACTGCCTCATTATTAATTATACTTTATCCGTATGTGCAAATCCTCCTTCAAAATATTTGTTTACCGCAAAAAAGCAAATATTTTCCACGAGAATTTATCGCCTTTGTTAATCCTTATTTTGATCACTAAGGCTTCCCTTCACTATCCCATCCTGAGACGTAGATGGCTGCATTATTTTCTTTATGCCATGTTATGAGTGATGTTGTTAATCCATCGTCCCGATTTTAATCTTCTTATTCCTAAAATACATTTGGATATTTCTTCTACTATGGCCAGGGCATATACGATATATACAGGAAACCTGAAAACAAAGGCGCCTAAAATGGTCAGCGGCACTCCAATAAACCACATCGTAAATCCTTCGATGATGAAGGCATGGCGCGCATCTCCACCTCCCCGTAAAATACCAACAATCAGTATGATGTCAAAAACTCTGATGGAAAAGATCACAGAGACTAGATACAAAATAATCTGGGCATAGTTCCGAACTGTATTAGAAACATTGAAAATCTTAAGCATATAAGGTGAGGTTAGCGCAAGAAAGAGCCCTAAAATAATACCCACCGTCACGGAAAGAAGCGAAAACCTCCTCGCATAATCCTTACCAAGTCTCTCTTCTCCCGCTCCAATACTGTTTCCCACCATGACTGCCGCTGCGTTAGACATCCCGAAAATAATAACCATAAAGAGATTGGTTATGGTATTGACAATCTGGATAGCTGCTACCGCCCGAGTACCCATTCTTCCATAGACTACAGAATAGACCAGACTGCCCAGCCCCCAGCAGATATCATTCAAGATCACCGGGAAGATTGTACTGTACGCTTTTTTAATAAAACCCAAATTGACATCAGTTAGTTCAAAAGCGGAAGCCGCCAGCACGCCTCTCTTAGCATAAACAGAAACCACGAGCACGGTTGTTTCAACAATTCTTGCTATTACAGTCGCCAAAGCGGCGCCCTCAACCCCCATGGCCGGCGCGCCAAATTTTCCAAAGATCAACATGTAGTTAAAAAAAGCATTGCAAATTAAAGCCACTGCGCTGATGAGCATAGGTTGAATAGCATTGCCTATGGACCTCAGAGAAAAATTATAGATAAAGGCGATCCCAGTAAAAAAATAGCTGGCTAAGACAATCTTCAAATACCTGACACCCAAATCTATAATCATAGTTTCATGATTGAAAACTCCAATGATCTTACTTGGAGCCAGATAACCAAAACCCACAAATGCTATCGACACAACCATTGTCGAACCTAGTCCAATCCCCACTATTCGTTTAATATTCTTTGTGTCTTTCTGACCCCAAAACTGAGAAACAAATACTCCACATCCTGCGCTCAGGCCGATCATAAACATATTAAAAAAGAAAAAATACTGGTTAGCGATCCCTACTGCCGCAATCTCCGTTTCACCTAATTTACCAACCATAACCGTATCGATCATATTTAAAAAAGAGGATATAAAATTCTGGATCACAATGGGGAGAGCTATTTTAAGCATTTTAGGAAAAAAATCTCTATGAGCGAACAGATCTCCATATAGTTGCTTTCTTCTACCCATCTTAGTTCCCCCCTGCCAAATTGAAAAATAATAACCACCCCGAAGTTTTCAAAGTGGTTAGCTGCTCCTTAGAAGGAAAAACACTTATAAACCCCCATCGTCTTCAATTTCAAAATCATTATCAGACGCTCATTGTAAAACATTTTTTAGTTTAATGCAAGTGTCTCCTAAAGTCAACCGTTTATAAACCGGATTCATTTGATAAAAAAGCACTGTAATTTTGTTTTACAGTGCCTTTCTATTTAAACCTCATATTCTTTAAATTCTTCCGCTAATAAGACCTCCGGGAATACCGTGGATGCTTCCTTTAAATAATTGCTTCTCTCCTCTTCATACCAAAAGTGGGTAAGTAAGAGTTTTTTAACATTTGCTAATTTCGCTACTTCTGCCGCTTGTTTAGCTGATAGATGGGGTATGTTAGAGGTTGACAGAACTTTCTCTGTTGCCGTTGATTCAGATAAAAACAAGTCAGCGTTGGCAGCTAATTTTTTCAAATTATCATTGACAATTGTATCGGCAGTATAGGACAATACCTTGCCATCCTTCTCTATTCTCAAGCCATAGGTCTCAACAGGGTGATTCATCATAAAAAATTTACAGCTCAACCCTTTGATGTTTACCTCCATGGTGTCATAGATAGTCGTCAGGTTATAAACATTATTATATTCAAGGCCTCTGCGCTCCTCCTCCGGAGTCGAGGGCGCATACACAGTGATCGGTTTATCCATTGTCTTAAAGTAAAACTTAGTTTCCACCGCATATCTTAAAACGAACATATCCGAGGTGTGGTCTCTATGAAGATGGGAGAGCACTATTGCCTCCAAATCTTCGATCTTGCAATACCTTTGAGCCCTGCTTATTACCCCGTTTCCGCAATCAATCAGTATATTGGTAGTTCCATCCTGAATAAGATATCCCGAGCAGGCGCTGTCCCTGCCCGGGAAAGACCCATTATTTCCCAAAACTATGAGTTTCATAACTCCTCCCGTCTAGGTTAGGATGCGCTCCTCTGTTGTTAATTTTACCCCTACTCTAAGCTGCCACCATTCCTAACTTTTATGTATTATTACATACGATACCCTGTCAGGCGGCGCCGTAATCCTTATTGTGTCCCCTCTTTTTTCATATGTGGGCACAATCAAGCCTTCCGTTATTGTCGACATCTTCATACAGCATTCTTTTGATGGTATCTCAAAATACCCACCGCTGCCACTGTTATTTCCTATAATGTAGAGTTCACTTCCGGAAGCTATCCACCTGGTAACCTTTATATCTCCGCTTATACTGGAGATGCCATCAGTATCAACAAATTTCGAGCTGATGATATAGGGATTCATCTCTTTTCTAAAGTTGATAGCCTTCCGTAAATAGTCTAACAACTCTTCATCGCCCTCATGGAACTTGAATACCGGATTCACCCAGAGCACCGAGCCTAAGACCAGAGCCCTTTCCATATCTTTATAAAATTGCGCTGTCCGGTAAGCCACATCTTCTGTAGTCTTGGGATTGACCATATTCACCTGGACAAACTCGGGAAAAGTATATTTGTACAGGTTAAAGAATTCATCTCTTACTTCTCCGTTCCAGGTTAGATTCCCCCAGATCTGGCTGCTGTAAATATCGCCGCAGTTCTCAATCATCAGAAAGCAGTCCTTATTAAGCTGGGAGAGCTTTTTATTAAGCTCCTTTAATACTGTCATATATCCCCGGTTGAAAGAGCCACTGTCTTCATGGGTATGATTCTGATCATAACAGGGGTAAGGTTCTGCAGAGCCTAACTGATCAAGATAAATTCCCTTCGCCCCATAACTTTTAGCCATCCAGTAAGCCGTATCGATTATATACTTCTGCCATTCGGCATCACCCGGACAGGATACAGTAAATTTATACTCCCCATATTGCTCCTTTACCATCCTGCCGTCATGAAGCTTGAGCGCTATCCTCTTCCCCATGGTCTCATGATAATCCGAGTTAATATCAAAAATCCTGGCATTAATATAAAAGGTGGGCACGCCTCCTTGCTCATTTATATACTGGCAGCCCTTGTACAGATCCATGGAGGTGCCCAGTTCCAGATCAGGATAATATTCAGGGTAACTCTGATCAAAGCCCTGCCTGTTCCAGCCGGCCATAAAAAAGTGGTTGATCCCGAATTCCTTAGCTGTATCGTATAGGGAAGGTATCTCTGAAAACTTAGTATAAACAATCCCCTCCCGCCTGAAATGATACATATTCATAAGCACATACTCATTATCAAGGTACTCGGGGTTTTCAGGCATCCTGATCTGCTTTTCAATCCATCCTCGATATTCCTTTGCTCCATAGTGCCAGTCTTCAGAGTTTACCGAGATGATATAGGGTTTTGACCGCCACTTTTCTCCCTTGTTGATTGTCTGATATTTTCTGATGGCAAAACCCATATAGTGATCGTCTGTCCCACCAACCTCAGCCCTTAAGCCGGTAACAAGGAAATCATCATCATAGGAGCTTAAATAAAAGCCGTTTTTGTCATCATAATAATATATCCACATCATCGAAGCAAGGCCGCAGTAATTGATTTCCCGATAGTGGATCTCTTCATCTTTTCGTACCCCCGCCCGCCACATACCGGTAAAGCATGGTTTAAGATATTCCTCGGCCGGGTTTAGGGTTTTTTCACCGGCATGGTGAGGAAGGATAATAGTATCGTCCTTCCAGGTATCGCCCAGGTATATCCCACGAATCCTGGGGAAAAGCACTTCTGCTATCTTTAAACCGCCGTTATTAACGATCTCTATGTAACTCTCTACTTTGTCACTATCTTCCTCTAAAGCCAATGTGATCTTTACCTTTATATCCCGGACCTCAAATTCAATCTCCATGGTAGACAGGCTGCCGTTCTGCGCAGTATTGACACGGCAGACTTCGCTTGGTTTTATAACAGACAGATTATTATTCCCATCCAAGCAGGACAGGGCGAATACTTCCGTCTTTTTTATAATCTTTATGTATTCGTCACCCGAGAGCTTATTCTTAAGGGATATGAGCGAGCAGGTGACCGGATCAAATGAAACCGCCATTTTACTATTTTCAAGTGTTTTAATCATCTTTCCTCCGCTTAATAGCCAAGCTCTTCATATTCTTTCCAGGCCTTGTTGTTTATCTGGGAAGCGCCGGGCATGTGGTTATTCAGATAGACATGGGGAGTCTTTCCCTGCTTTAACAGTATTTCTATAATCTCAGACTGCACCGCCCACATAATATAGGAGGCGGCAATCCCGGATGAAGGACAAATGCCCATTCCAAGCTCATCCACCCGGACCAGGGTGTCGCTAACATTGCTACAGTTATCCAGCACCAGATCACATACTTCAAAAAGCCTCTTTCCCGACGGATGAGTTGATTCTAAGGCAGATGAATATTCAACCGCAGTTATGGCGATGGTAGTAATCCCTTTTTTTTTGGCCTGCAGCGCAAGTTCAACCGGGAGAATATTTTTCCCGGAAACTGAGCCAATCATCAGTACATCCCCGGGTTCCATATTAGATTTTCCGATTATAAATTCGGGGAGTCCGGCAATACTGTCAAGGTAAACATTGGTTTTGTTAATGTTTTTTCTGTTCCTGGTCGGATTGTTAACTTCGACATTTACCCGCACAGGTCTGACTGCCATCATGCCCCCTGTGCGTCCGATAGCTTCATACATAAGCATATGTCCTGTGTCAAGAAGATGCCATATTCCCCCGTTGGTGAGGGAATGCGCTATTACTTCCGCACTTTTCTTTATATTTTCTATCTGGGTATGCTCAATCTTCTCAAGCGTTTTTTTCATATTTTTAAAATAGAGTTCCGCTAGCACTTTCGATCAACCCCTTTGTAGGAAGCTTTTAAGTTATTAATAAGGATCGTGTCTATCTTGAGACCGCCTTTCTTAAAGGCTGATAACAAACTTCCGACACCCGGCGTAAATATTGGTTCGGAAACCGTTATATTATCGTAATTCTCATGGAGCATGGCGGTGAGCGGGTTTAAAATATACTTTCCAAAGTTACTTATTCCTCCTGTAAGGCAGAGTTTATAATGATCATCTGTCATCTCCAGCTTTTTAATGATGAGCTCTGCCAGTTTATAAAGATGGACTGAGCTTTCATTAATAATGGCCAGCGCTACATTATCCTTAAGTTCTGCCCCTCTTAGCACGGACTTGCTAAGAGAGGCAATCCGCTTTGTATTTAATCCCTCTTTATATAACTCTTTCTTTAACATATTAATATGATCGATCCCAAAATGTTCAAGCACCATGGGCATTAGCAGTGTTTCAGGCCCCCTGTGTTCATATTCCGCGATAGCCGCTTTAATCGCCATAATTCCCATCTGATAACCGCTACCTTCATCACCAACCAGAGGGCCCCACCCTCCAACTGACAATTCTTCTCCCTGTCTGTTAACCCCCATGGCGAAAGAACCGGTGCCGCTCAGTATAACAATGCCATAATCCAAGGCTAATGAGCCATAGAAAGCGCTTACTTCATCACCGGAAACCTCTGCCTTTCCGCTCTTTAACAATTCGCTCACTATTTTAATCTCTCCGGCATAGTGTCTTATGCCCGGAATACAAACAGCCACGAACTCCAAATCTTCAATTTTGATCCCAGCCACAGCCTTTATAATAAGCTTTTCCACATTAGTAACAGCCCGCTCTTTCCCAATCGAAATCGGATTGGAACTATCTCCGACTATATGCTTTCTGATGTTACCATTGGAATCGCTTAAGAGAAGCTCTGTTTTGCTCCCTCCACCGTCAATACCAATAAAGTATCTGATAGCTAAAACCCCTTTATCCTTGATTTATATTTGTTAAGCAAAGGCTCATTGAATTCATATCCTCCGTTGACATTAGCAGACATGAAAATCGGGGGAGTCTCTCCTTTTTCCAGAAATTTATTGACCGTAGATATTACTATTCTTTGTATAATATATGCCCCCGTAATCGTGGACACCGCAGCCACCCGCTGCCCTGTCTCGGGTATCTTAATGGAAGCGTCACTATCTTTAATGCAATTATCGATGATAATATCTCCAAGGTTGTAGAGCTTAAGACCTGAGGGATGCCTGGGAGAAGCTTCTTCGGAAATATTGAGAGAGGTAACGACAATCACCTTCATTGACTTTTCCTTAGCAACCATCGCCATCTCAACAGGTACCACATTGATGCCAGAATTTGAGATAATAAGAATCGGCTCTCCTTCCCGTGTCTCATAGTTTTCCAGAATGATTTTGGCATAGCCGGGAAGTCTCTCCATTTTTGTACTTTTTAATGCTCCCTCATGAGGCATTGTGGCCGGATCAAAAATTGGATTTACCGGGACTAAACCCCCGGTTCGATAGAACATCTCCTCCACAAACATATGGGAATGTCCTGTGGAAAAAACATGGAGGACACCACCTTTGTCGATGGTTTCTTTAATAACTGAGGCGCTCCTCTCAATATTGGCAACCTGAGTCTGTTCAATCTCGTTTAAGATACTAAAAATGATGTTCAAATACTCTCGATTGTCGATCAAAGTTACCTCCAAGATGGAGGAGCAATTTTTTTTACTCCTCCATCCATTTCAATTAAACTATTTCCCAGCCAGTATATCCTGGGCCTTCTGATCAATTTCCGCAGTGGCCTCTTCCACTGATTTCTGGCCAAGCCATACAAGCTCAAGATTTTTTTTAGAGAGATCATAGTATTTGGCGCCATACTCCAACGTCTGGAAAGGTATGCTATAGGAAAGAGCATCGACAAGAACCTTATTATCCGGCCTTTGCTTTAAGAAAGCGCCGGTGTCAACCTCCTTGCTTGCAGGAAGACCCATCTTGGTATCAAGTACGATCTGTTGTCCTTCCTTGCTGGAAAAGAACTCGATAACCTTCCATGAAGCCTGAGGATTTTTTGCTCCCCTTGGAATCGTCCATGAGTTTACAAAGGCAGTGCTGGCCTGTTTTGAACCTTTGGGAAGAGGGACCATCACATAATCCATGTTGTTATTGTCCAGGGCTACTGACATTGAAAGTCCCCCGGCCTGCATACCAACCTTACCAGCCAAAAAGGCGGCTGAGGCGTCGGTGCCAAACTGCTTAGCCTCTGTCTCTGTGGGGCATACCTTATGTTTAAGGATTAAATCCTGTAAGAACTGAAGAGCCTGTCTGGCTTCTGGTTTACTGAGAACACTCTCCTTGGCGTCAGGAGTTGTATAACTGGCGCCATTCTGTATTAACCATGTAAATACCGCGTCATCATGTTTGGGGAAGTAATAACCCCACTGTACAGCCTTGTTATTCTGAAATTTCGTAAGTTTCTTGGCGATTTCCAAAAAGTCATTCCAGGTCCAACCGTCCTTGGGAATTTCTACTTTTGCCTCGGCGAAAAGTTTTTTATTACAAAACATCACAAAGGATGTTATGTCTCTAGCAGCCGCATATGTTTTGCCATTATAAGTAAGGGCATCAAATACTACGGGATATAGACTCTTTTTATAAGCATCCGTCATAAAACTGTCAAGAGGCTGTATTGCTCCTGCCTTTGCGAATTGGGGAATTCTGTCCATGGCTAACATCATAACATCCGGAACCTGATCTCCACCGCCTGCTACTACAGTTAATACTTTATCCGCATACTTACTGGGTATCTGGTCAAATATCAACTCAATATCCGGGTTACTTTCTTCAAATTTGCTCTTAAGTTCCTGAAGTGGCTTTGACTGTAAGTAGTTCCACCATGACATCACCCTTACCTCTGTTTTTCCCTTTGGAGCCCCAACTGCCGTGGGCAACAGAAGTAGAATCGTCAAAAATACGATTAGGATTCTTTTAAAAGAATTCATGTTTTCACTCCTTATTCAATAATAATTTTTTGAATAGCTTTAATCTTTTAAAGTTGGTTATCATC
>ENA-UOOH01003718-UOOH01003718.1-fermentation-metagenome-genome-assembly--contig:-NODE-3718-length-11276-cov-3.769005_pt1 | contig 11276 bp, 14 predicted proteins | sample MGYA00245778_ERZ724025 | MGnify/ENA primary metagenome ERZ724025 (study PRJEB28704, sample SAMN03018313) | fermentation metagenome | biome: anthropogenic terrestrial biome; feature: soil; material... | reverse complement strand
CACTTTAGTGAACACTTGGGGGTGCTCGTCAGCCCGCTCGCCATGGACAAAAATCTCAAAATCCCGTACATTTAGACGCTTTTTCTTCACAATGAGGGCCACATCGATACCAGAACATCCCGCCAAACCCAACAAGACCATTTCCATAGGGCTTGCTGCAGCTCCGTCCCCCCCGTTTTCTTTGGAAACATCCATGACAACCGCATGGTTCGTTCCAGAAATACCAACAAAACCGAGCTTACCGTTCCATCTAACTTTAGCTTGCATTAGATCAACCCCTTTTCTCTAAGCATGACAAGTGTCCGCTCAATACGGGCTAAAACTCGCTCTTTCCCCAATAGTTCCAAAACATCATAGATACCTGGACTGACATTGGTTCCGGTCAAAGCTACGCGGATCGGTTGAATCAGCCCTCCCATTTTGATGCCAAATTTCTCCAATCCAACCTGGAACTGTGGTTTTAGATACTCTTCATCCAGCTTCGGAGCATCTTTGATCACGCCATGGACGTAGTTCATGATATCCTCTGTCTGTGGCTTGGTCAGTATCTTTTGAACGATTTCCTCCTGATAGGGGTAGTCATCAACAAAGAAGTACTGAGCCAAATCCACTGCATCAGCCACAAGCTTGAGACGAGTTTGCAGCTCTTTAAGAATCTTCAAAGCATATTCCTTGACCTCGGCGGAAACCTCCTCAGGAAGGAACCCCGCTTTTTGCCAATAAGGCAACGCCGCTTCATAGAGTTCGTCCAAGGACAGCTCACGAATATAGACGCCATTCATCCATTCTAGTTTTTGAATGTCAAAAACAGCAGGATTTTTGGATACCCGCCCTATACTAAACTTTTCAATCAACTCAGAGATGGAAAAAATGGTTTGAGAATCATCATAACCCCAACCCAATAAAGAGAGGTAGTTCACCATGGCTGAAGCCAAGTAACCTTCGTCCTGAAATTGCGTTACGGAGGTAGCACCGTGGCGTTTGCTCAACAAAGACTTGTCTGGTCCTAGAATCATGGGGATATGTGCAAACTTGGGAGGTTCAAAACCTAGGGCCTCATAGATTTGAATCTGTTTTGGGGTGTTGGACAAGTGATCCTCGCCACGAATAACATGGGTTATTTTCATGAGAGCATCGTCCACCACTACGGCGAAGTTGTACGTAGGCATGCCATCAGACTTAAAAATGACGAAATCGTCCACCTGGGTGATATTGTCGAATGTCACAGTACCCCGGACCAAATCCTCAACTAGGGTCTCGCCCTCCTCTAAGGATGCAAAACGAATGACAGGTACGCGGCCCTGGGCCTTTAAAGCCTGCCTTTCTTCCTCACTCAAATGCCTGCAGCGTCCATCATAGCGCGTGTCTCTTCCCTGCTTCATCTGTTCTTGCCTTCTTTGGTCGAGCTCTTCTGGAGTACAGTAGCATTCATACGCCCTACCCCGCTCAATCAACGTGGCAGCATATTCTTTATATAGATTTAGCCGTTGGCTTTGATAATAAGGACCATAGTCTCCTCCCCTACCTGGACCTTCATCCCAATCTAACCCTAGGTACTCCAGGGCATCCAAAATCACCTGTGTAGCCGCCTCGGTGGAACGAGCCGCATCTGTATCTTCAATACGTAGAACAAACACACCAGAATGATGCCTGGCAAAAAGCCAGTTAAACAGGGCTGTCCTTGCTCCACCCACATGAAGATAACCCGTTGGACTCGGTGCGAAACGCACTCTTACTGAACTCATGAAAAAACCTTCCTCCCACATACCTAAATTCTTTTTTTCGTCTTAACTAACTCCCGCGCCAATTCTCGATAAGCAAGTGCACCAGGTACCTGGATCTTAGCCTCAAAAACTGGGGCCCGGGCCTTGGTACTCTCGGCAAAGCGAATGCTTCGAGCAACGGTATGGGGAAATAAATAGAGCTGAGGAAACTCTGTACGTAGGAGGTCTAGAATCTCCCTGCCATGCCGCGTACGAGTATCAAACATCGTGGGCAAAAGCCCCGCAATCTCCAGCTTACTACTTAGAGACCCCTTCACCTTCGCAATCAATTTCAAGAGAGCACGTGTACCTCGGATACTCAAAAACTCGCAGGACACTGGAATAATGACTTCGTCAGCTGCCGCTAGGGCATTGATTGTTAAAAGCCCCAAAGACGGTTGACTGTCAATCAACACATAGTCATAGTCGTCTCGAACCTCATTGACAATGCGAGTAATCCTCCGTTCCCTAGCAGGGGCATTCACAAGTTGAAACTCGGCAAGGGACAGATCAATGTTAGCCGGCAGCAAATCGATGCCATAGTCGTTGGAGATCAAAATCTCCTTAGGCGGCAGATCCCGTACCAGACAATGATAAATAGTCTTCCCTAGATCCTCTGGTTCAAATCCTGCGTAATAGGTTAAGCCGCCTTGCGGATCGAGATCCAAAAGCAGCACCCTTTGGCCCATATCGGCCAGAGCAACTCCTAGATTATAAGTGGAAGTGGTTTTTCCTACTCCACCCTTCTGGTTGGCAAGTACGAAGACTTGGGCCACGTATGCTCACTCTCCTCGATTACTAGGATAATATTTCAACGGGCATGCACCTAAACCCTGCCTGATTACGCGTAACTCTTTTTTCAGTGAAAAGGATCTCCAAGGGACACCAAGAATACTACTTACGTGAAAGGAAGTGAGTGCATGTACAATGTGTTTGTGACTCGAAAACTACCAGGACATGCTTTAAACGAGCTACGTTCCGTGTGTAATGTAACGGTGAATCCCAAGGACCGTAATATGACGAAAGAAGAACTGATCGAAGCGGTATCAAACCAGGACGCCTTGATCTCTATGCTGTCGGATCCGATGGACTCAGAAGTAATTCGAGCGGGGAGTAAGCTCAAAGTCATTGCGAACTATGCTGTAGGTTTTAATAACATCGATATTGCCGCGGCAAGTAGGCGCAATATCCTGGTCTGCAATACCCCCGATGTTTTAACAAACGCCAGTGCTGATTTTGCCTGGGCCCTGTTAATGAGCACGGCGCGCAGGGTAATCGAAGGGGATACTATGACCCGGAGTGGCCAGTTTACCGGCTGGGGTCCTGAACTTCTTTTAGGTGTAGAAGTATACGGGAAGACCTTAGGACTAATCGGTGCGGGTCGCATCGGGCAGGCCGTAGCCAAAAGAGCCTTGGGCTTTGATATGCGCACTCTTTATCATAATCGCAACAGGCTTCCTCATACTGTAGAAAGAGAGTATAATATGGAATATGTTGATCTTGAGACATTACTTAGGGAATCGGATTATGTGTCGCTCCATTGTCCACTGACTCCCGAGACCAAACACCTCATTGGTCGACGGGAACTGGAGAACATGAAATCCACCGCTATCCTCATTAATACGGCTAGGGGTCCCGTGGTGGACGAAACCGCTTTGGTTCAAGCCTTGCAACAGAAAGTAATCTATGGAGCAGGTCTGGATGTTTTTGAAGATGAACCGGCTCTCAAACCTGGTCTCGCACAGTTGTCCAATGTAGTCCTGGCCCCTCATATTGCCAGTGCTGGGGTGGAAACCCGCTCCAAAATGGTTGAGATGGTGGTCCGTGATGTGTTAGCTGCCCTAGAAGGGCGGAGGCCACAAAATGTTGTAAACCAAGAAATTCTCTAGAGGAGGACAGACAAACATGCCAAAACGGATCTATCGTTCAAGGGAGAAGAAACTTGGTGGCGTGTGCGGAGGTATCGCAGAATATCTCAATGTGGACCCCACCATTATACGCTTGATTTGGGTCATTTTTGCCCTAGTCTATGGCACTGGGCTGCTGGCCTATTTAATCTGTTGGGTAGTAATCCCAGACGGCATTTAACAATTAACCAGCACCCTTATTTCATGCTCCTAAGCCCTTTAGAACAACACATCTAAAGGGCTTAGTCTGATCGTGAATTGGAGAAAGCGACCAGGTTTACCTGATCGCCTTCAAGATGGCTCCCCGGGTTGGACTCGAACCAACAACCCTTCGGTTAACAGCCGAATGCTCTGCCATTGAGCTACCGAGGACCATTAACATCACTTTAGCACAGCTTTTTCCCGAAGTCAAGAGTAACACATCCTCCTTTCATCTCATATGTTGAAATGAACCGTAAACGAGGATTATGTAGACCATAGTCCTTGCGGTATTGATTCGTAAAGGAGGATTCACTTTGGAAAAAGACGGTCAACTTCATAATGATAAGGAACAGCAGCCAGAGATTCAAGCCGATGTTGAACCGGCTCAGGTTTGTGGACCCAATACAACCCCTTATGTTGTGCGGCCAGGGGATACATTCTTTAGTATCGCCCGCCAATTTGGCGTCAGTCTAGATGCTCTCGTCCAAGCCAACCCACAGATTCCTGATCCAAGCCAGATACGCCCTGGACAGATTGTATGCATTCCCAGGGTAACCTGTCCCACAGGAACATTCGCATACATTGTACAACCGGGAGATACCATGTTCAGCATAGCCCGAAGGTTTGGGGTACCTCTCCAAGAACTCATAGACGCCAACCCACAAATTCCTGATCCATCGAGACTCGTTCCAGGTCAAACAGTCTGCGTACCCATTTCAGCACCGCCGGGTCCATGCCCACCAGGGACATTTCCCTACACGGTGCAACCTGGAGATTCGATGTGGAGCATTGCCAATAAGTTCGGCGTCTCCCTCGATGCCCTAATTGCTGCAAATCCACAAATTCCTAATCCCGCCTTGATTTTCCCGGGGCAAATTGTCTGCGTGCCACGAACCACACCACCGGGTCCATGCCCTCCGGGAACCTTCGCCTACACGGTACAGCCGGGAGATAGTATGTGGAGTATTGCAAGAAAGTTTGGCGTCTCCCTCGATGCCCTAATTGCTGCAAATCCACAGATTCCAAATCCTAGTCTGATCTTCCCGGGGCAAATTGTCTGTGTACCTGGGAGCAAACCACCTCCAGGTCCATGCCCGCCGGGAACCTTCGCCTACACTGTAAGGCCAGGTGATAGTATGTGGAGTATTGCAAGAAAGTTTGGCGTTTCCCTCGATGCGTTGATTAGAGCCAATCCGCAGATCCCAAATCCCAACGAAATTTTCCCTGGGCAAACAGTCTGCGTACCGAACCGTTAAGCGAGTGAAGCCTACACCTTCTGAGCATACTAGTCTCAGGAGGTGTAGGTTTCTATGATCAAAGTACAAGTTTCTTTGTATCCTGTGGGGCAAGAAAAAATCGCCAACTTACAGGGGCTATCCACACAATTCTTGGACGAGCATGCCCTAGATTACGATCTTCAACTTGGTAATACATCGCTAAATACAACCATAGCAGGAGAGTCCGATGAAGTGTGGACCGCCCTGAGGCACCTTTTTCAAAAGAACCTCTCAGAAGGCCACGATGTGGTCATGGTCACAACTATGACGTACTGGGAAACCGTCTCTGAGTAAATATTTAAAGAGGGTGAAACGGCTTGACGGCTTGTCCGCGACGCTTTAGATAAAGCACTTACGAAGTAGTGTCACCAACATGCCCGCCAAAAAAGCACTCAGCAAAGGCCGAGTGCTTTTTGCGTTTGGACTACTAGAATCCCATAATATTGTAGCCTGTGTCCACATAGATGACTTCCCCCGTGATGCCGCTGGCCAGATCACTTGCTAAGAATGTGGCGGTATCCCCCACTTCTCTTCCTTCCACAGTACGCTTGAGGGGAGCCCTTTCTTCATGTACTTCTAAGATATCTAAGAATCCAGATACACCCCGAGCAGAAACGGTGTTAATGGGCCCCGCAGAGATGGCATTCACCCTCACTCCCGCAGGTCCGAGATCATGGGCTAGGTATCGAACACTTGCCTCCAAAGCGGCCTTGGCTACACCCATCACGTTGTAGCTAGGCATTACCTTTTCGGCCCCTAAGTACGTCAACGTGGTAATGCTGGCCTTGTCACTGAAAACCGGGGTTAACGCCCTAGCTAAAGCCACAAGTGAGTAGGTGCTGATTTCTAGGGCCGATAAGAAGTGCTCCCTTTCTGTAAAAAGATAGGCATTTTGCAGAGACTCCCTTGGCGCAAAGGCTAGAGAATGGACCAGCCCGTGAATGGTACCGGCCCGTTCTCGAATGCTATCTTGCACCTGTTCGATCTGCTCGGGAAAAGACACATCGCAGGGCAAAATGGCCGCAGGTTCCGATGTCAACTCCTTAGACAGCTCTTTAACTGCAGATCTCGTGCGCTCATTTTGGTAGCCCAAAATGAGAATGGCCCCCTGGGCATCCATGGACTTGGCAATGGACCACGCAATACTGCGTTTATTGGCGACGTTAAAAATAGCTATACGCTTTCCTCGTAGTAACACACAAACACCTCTTCAACTTGTTCTTGTAAGGATATTATGCACTATTTTCAACATCTCCTGCCAACCAGTTTTATGATCTGGTCATAATTCACGCTTGTTCTTGTCCCAGGTTTTGCTCATTCAAACGAAAAACAAGGCGCAGTAGACTATCGGTGAGATGCATATCCTCCACAATTACCTCATCAGGAACATTGAGGTGGGTTGGGGAAAAATTCCAGATGCTACCTACACCACCTTCTACAAGCAAGTCACACACAGACTGTCCTGCATCCTTGGGAGTGGCAATGATTCCAATATCCGTAGGATTCTCTGCAAGGTACGCGGTCAGTTCATCTAAGGGCGAATGATACATCCTACATGGTAGTTTCCGATCAAGTGGGGATCGATGTCGAAAATGGCTTTAATTTGAAAGCCCTCATCACGAAACCACTCATAACTTCCAATAGCCTTTCCCAGATTGCCTGCACCAACCAAAACAATGGAATAATCCCTTGTGATTCCTAAAATTTGCTTTACTTGATCGAGAAGATCTGTCACATTATAACCATACCCCTGCTGGCCAAAGGAGCCAAAATAGCTCAGGTCAGAACGGATTTGGGCGGCGGTAAAGTCCAATGCTTCTCCTAATTGGGCAGAAGAGATTCTCTCAGCACCTGCTGCCTCCAATTCTGCCAGATAGCGAAAGTACACGGGTAAGCGAACTACAACTCCTTGAGGAACTGTTTCCCCCTTCTTCCTCCCTCGTAACGTCATCGTACTCCTCCTTGAAAATAGGTTTACTTGATCTTGTTAGTATTCGACAAAAAGACCTTGTATCCTTTTTCACAAGACAAATTATCGTACCGTAATTTCCCTTTTTTCCTCTAGAGACAGCTCGGCGACCCCATCCCGTACCGTAATCACTGTCACATAACTACCTCTCGGCGCCCACCAGGGAATGTCTACATAGATGTAAAACCACGTGCTCTCTGGCGGCTCTAGATAGTATTCTTCCAATTCCAGCACATCCTTCTCATAAAAGAGCCGTAGTCCATTCTTGGTTTCTAGAGCCACATCCACATCGAGCTGCAAGAAAAACAACTGATCACGTTCCCCTATGCCAAAATCGGCTATCTCCAAATAGGCATATCCCCTCTCGCCCCTGGCAAACTCACCTGTGGGGTTGGGATCATAGTCACCCTCACCCCACACTTCGTAGGCCCATTCAGCCACTGTAAAGTGCATAGAAGGTGCCTCTGCCGCCTCCACCACGGCATAATTCGAGCAATTCGACCCTAAAAAGATACATAGGATTAACACTACCAACATATCCACACCCCGATTCTAACTAGGATTTGGCGCTCAAATGTGTAATACTTACAGTGGGAAAGGATGAGGCCATTGCTAAAAGAGTTAACCCAGGGCACTTGGAGTAGACCCACTGATAAGTCTGCCGTATATCTGGAAATCGCCCCTGGTGACCAATGGGGAATTCGGGTGACACTCATCGATGATTACGCCAAAGTAGAAGCCGTTGACGGCCCTAAAGGCGTCTGGTATAAAGCACCTGAGCGTTATAGTTCTCCCCTCCACCCGCCGGGATTTTTGGAACGGATGGCAGGCGGGACCCTAGAAGAGAAAATCATGGCTGAGGTGGAGAAAAAACGCCTTGTAGCCCGGGAAGAAAACGCACGTCTTGCAGAGAAGTCTTGAAGAAACCCTTTGGAGAACTGTACCTGCCTTTGATTGGGGATGTGGGGGGATCTAGTTTGAAATTTTTGATTGTTGGTGACACGGTTGATCCACAATTATATGACCATTTCCGACGTGACCGCTTTCCTGATTCCATTGATGCAATTCTCTCAGCAGGTGATTTGCCCACTTGGTACCTAACCTACCTTACGTCGGTATTTAATGCCCCACTCTATTATGTAAGGGGTAACCATGATGACAAGCACGATGGTGATCCACCGGAGTGCGCACGGAACATCCATGGCCAAGTCATCAACTTTAGAGGCCTCACCATTATAGGCTTTGAAGGGGCCATGTTCCACCAGCACCAGTCCGCTATTCAATATACAGAGCGTCAAATGAAGGCGATTTGGAGAAAAATGGCATGGAGATTCTTGCTAGGGCGCAAAATCGACATTGTCCTTACTCACGCGCCCCCGTTTGGCGTCCACGATGCCGAAGATCAATGTCACAAAGGGTTCTTAACCTTCTCCAGGATCATTCATAAGTACAAACCCCGCTATTTCATTCATGGTCATACCCATCTAAGCTACGGCCTTAAGCAAAACCGGATCGACATTGTCAACGACACCACAGTGATCAATGGCTATGGATTTCACATCTTAGAAATTGACCAGCACACATGAGGTGAAACTGGATGTTAGAAGTACTATCCCTATTACAATCAATGTACCCTGAGGCTGTCACGGCACTTAATCATGAAAATCCCTTCGAGCTTCTCGTAGCCACCATCCTCTCGGCACAATGTACAGACGAAAGGGTCAATATAATCACCCAAGACCTCTTTCCCGCTTTCCCCACGGCCTTAGACTTGGCCAACGCATCTTTCGATGACGTTGCTACCCTTGTCAAGAGTGCGGGTCTGTGGCAGACGAAGACCCGCAATCTAATTAACACAGCCAAAATCCTGGTAGAAAAGCATGGCGGTGAAGTCCCCCGAACCAGAGAAGAGCTAGAAGCTCTCCCTGGTGTGGGCCGCAAAACCGCAAGCGTCGTCTTGGCGAACGCTTTTCAAATCCCCGCCATTGCAGTGGACACCCATGTGTTTAGGGTGGCCAACCGCATTGGACTCGCCCATGCATTAAATCCTTATCAGACGGAGCTACAGCTCATGGAAGCCATACCCGAAAAGTACTGGATCGATGCGCATCACTGGCTTATCCTACACGGGCGTGCCCTATGCAAAGCTCGTAAACCCCTGTGCGATCAGTGTCCACTTCGACCCCACTGCTCCTATTTTCAAGACAGCTCGTCCTAAAGTCCCCCAAATAAGGTCGCGGCCGTTACTTCGGAAAGATTGAGTAGAACGTTCACGGGCAGGAGATCAAACAGAACTGTAGCCACTGCTAGAATCACGACCGGAACTAACATCCCATAAGACGGCTCTTTGATCTTGGAAAAATCATGTTCTTCCTTCTTAAAGAAGGCGTTGATGATAATTGGCAAGTAGTAGACGGCATTTAGCAAGCTGGAAATTAAAAGGACGATGGCACAGAGCGGCCGATTCACCTCTAGAGCACCCAACCCCAAATACCACTTACTTAAGAACCCATTAAAGGGCGGAATTCCAATCATGGACAAAGAAGCCATAGTGAAACAGATCATGGAGATTGGCATCCTCTTCCCGATCCCCTTAAAGTCATCGATTTCCGTTTTCCCCGTCAACATGATCAAGGTTCCAGATATTAAGAACAGACAGGACTTCATGATAGCATGGGTGAAAATGTGGAAAATATCTCCCACAAGGGCCTGCTCAGAGAGGAGTGCCATACCCAGGAGAATATAGCCCATTTGGGCCACACTAGAGTATGCCAAGCGGCGTTTTAGATTGGTTTGCATAATGGCAAAAACCGAACCCAGTAGGATGGTCAGAACTGCTCCCACCAGAAGCATGTTGATCCAACCCGCTTCTCTCAAAAAGTGGAACTCATAGATATTGAAAATCACACGCAAGAGGCCAAAGGCACCGATTTTCAACATGATCCCGGAAAGCAGCGCACTCGAAGGCGAAGGCGCCACGGGGTGGGCCTCTGGAAGCCACACATGCAGAGGAAACATCCCAGCCTTTACACCAAATCCGATCAAAAAGCCAATAAAGGAAACCAGGGATAAGGTAGAATTCGACGCTAAGAAACCACCCGCCGTGAAGACGACTGTTCCTGTGATGGTATAAACCCCTAGAATTCCAAAAAGCAGGGCGAGACCTCCGCCGATGGTCATGATTAAATAAAGGAAACCAGCTCTAAGTGCTTTGGCATCGCCTTCTTGAATCACCAATACATAGGAAGCAAAGCTCATGAGCTCAAAGAACAAGAAGAGCGTCAATAAATCGCCTGCAAGCAGTGTACCTAAGGTCGCCCCAAAGGTAATGAGCGTAAAGGTATGATAGCGTTTGACGTTGTGCATCGTCTTGGCATAATCAAAGGAATAGATGGTAACCAAGAGCCAGATGCTACAAGCAATCGCCACCAAAACGGCACTGAGCCAGTCTATGCGAAACGATACTCCAAAGGGATGCAGTATCTTAGAATACTCTAAAAGCACAACACCCGTATCTTGTAGATACGAATACAAAGACAAGCCCAAGAGTCCCGTAAGTGCCGTAACGGCCAAGACAAAGCCATCCCTAACACGGTCACTCATGTTCGCAATATAAACCACCAAGCCACCGATGATAGGAATAAAGATAATCAAAAACGGAAGCATATGCCCACTCCTTGTTCTTTAAACTTCCTATTTCCTATTCGCTTTCTTGGTGTTTTCTCCTCCTGCACTAAGCTCCGTAGGGATTGGGCTGTTCTGTACTGACCTGACTGTCGTCAGTATCCGTATAAATATAAACCAAACTGCCTTCATCAACCCTAGCCTCAGGAGCGGGTACCTGACCAATAATTCTAGTTCCGGGGCCCACAACCTCAACGTGAAAGCCCGCCCTCTTCAGGAGCAGGGTTCCCTGTTCAACGCTTAAGTTACCAACATCCGGTACGACCGCCTGCCTATTGCCACTACTTACCGTAGCCTTTGGCTCCACTCCTAGGTAGGGCAGCACCTTTTGGGCCAGACGGGCAAAAACGGGTGAAGCAATAATCCCGCCATAGAAAGCACCTTGGGGTTCCCAGAGCACGAGGAGTGCAGCCATCTGGGGATCATCCTTAGGGGCAAAACCAGCAAAGGATGATCCCCAGATGGCTGCACTCCT
>ENA-UOOH01003715-UOOH01003715.1-fermentation-metagenome-genome-assembly--contig:-NODE-3715-length-11283-cov-12.709833_pt1 | contig 11283 bp, 5 predicted proteins | sample MGYA00245778_ERZ724025 | MGnify/ENA primary metagenome ERZ724025 (study PRJEB28704, sample SAMN03018313) | fermentation metagenome | biome: anthropogenic terrestrial biome; feature: soil; material... | reverse complement strand
ACTAAGGGGTGAAAAAATGCCGCATCCTGTGAAAATAGGTAATAGGGTAAGAATGTCTTACTCTAAAATTAATGAAGTTTTAGAATTGCCGGATTTAATCGAGGTTCAGAAAAAATCTTACGATTGGTTCTTAAGTGAGGGACTCAGAGAAGTTTTTGATGATATTTCTCCGATAGAGGATTATACCGGCAATTTAATTCTGGAGTTTGTTGATCATTCTTTATTTGGTGACCCGAAATTCGATCAGGTAGAGTGTAAAGAAAGAGATGCAACATATTCAGTACCGCTAAAGCTTAAGGTAAGATTGATAAATAAGGAAACGGGCGAAATCAAAGAGCAAGAAGCGTTTATGGGTGAATTCCCTCTTATGACGGAAAAGGGAACATTCATAATAAACGGTGCGGAACGTGTTATTGTAAGTCAGTTAGTTCGCTCACCGGGCGTTTATTACAACATGGAAAGGGATAAGGTCGGCAAGGAATTATATCAAGCAACAGTGATTCCCAACAGGGGAGCATGGTTGGAATTTGAAACAGATTCCAATGATATAATTTATGTCAGAGTAGACAGAACAAGAAAAATACCTGCCTCGGTGCTAGTAAGAGCCATGGATATTCCTACTAATTCTCAGATAATAGAATTATTGGGGGAAACTGAGCAGCTTTTAAAAACTTTAGAAAAGGACAACACTGCCAACTCAGAAGAAGCATTAATAGAAATTTATAAAAGACTAAGACCGGGAGAACCTCCTACATATGACAGTGCGAAGTCATTAATAAAATCCTTATTTTTTGACTACAAGAGGTATGATCTTGCGAAGGTCGGCAGATATAAATTAAATAAAAAGCTTTGCCTGGAAAACAGAATTATCGGAAAGCGAGCGGCAGAGGATATAATTGATAAGGAAACCGGTGAAATATTAGTTTCTAAAGGCGATACCTTCAACAGTGAATTAATTTTTAAATTAGAAGCAGCAGGCATATTTTCAGTAAACATTCTTAATTCCGATGATAAAGTATCCAAGGTAATAAGCAACAAGTTTGTAGATCCAAAGGTATTTGGTTTAGATATAGATTTTGAAAAGTTAGGTATAAAAGAGAAGGTTTACTATCCGGTTATGAAAAAGATACTGGATGAAAACAGCTCAACAGAAGAAATAGAAAAAGCGATAATTGAGTCATTAAAACAAATTCCTGCTTCCGAAAATAATATATTTGATAAAGAACAGGAAGAAATTTATTCATTATCTCCAAAACATATAGTCAAGGATGATATGTATGCTTCAGTCAACTACCATTTAGGTTTGTTTAAAGGCATAGGCAAGACTGATGATATTGACCACCTTGGCAACAGAAGGCTGCGTTCTGTAGGGGAGTTGCTGCAAAATCAAGTAAGAGTAGGTTTGTCAAGAATGGAAAGAGTAGTCAGAGAAAGAATGACTATTCAGGATGTGGATGTTGTTACACCGCAGGTTCTGATAAATATAAGACCTGTTTCTGCGGCAATCAAGGAGTTCTTTGGCTCCAGCCAGTTATCTCAGTTTATGGATCAGACAAATCCCTTAGCTGAACTTACTCACAAAAGAAGAATGTCTGCTCTTGGACCAGGCGGATTAAGTAGAGACAGGGCAAGCTTTGAAGTAAGAGACGTTCACCATTCCCATTACGGCAGGATGTGTCCCATTGAAACACCTGAAGGTCCTAACATTGGTCTTATTACTTCTCTTGCAACATATGCAAGAATTAATGACTATGGATTTTTGGAATCTCCTTACAGGAGAGTTGATAAGGCAACGGGGAAAGTAACTGATATAATAGATTATATCACTGCGGATGTAGAAGATACAAAAATAATCGCTCAGTCATACGAGCCTTTAAATGAGGACGGCACATTTGAACACAGCCGTGTTGTTGTAAGAGGAATTGACGGTATAAATGAAATTGTTTCGAAGGATATGGTTGATTACATGGAGGTTTCTCCAAAACAGGTAATTTCCATAGGGACAGGTATGATACCGTTCTTGGAAAATGACGATGCCAACCGTGCCCTTATGGGTGCAAACATGCAAAGGCAGGCAGTGCCCCTGTTGGTTACGGAAGCGCCAATAATCGGAACAGGTTTGGAATACAAAGCAGCTAAGGATTCCGGTGCTGTAATTGTTGCTGAGTATGACGGAAAAGCAGTTTCTGTAAATGCCTCCGAAATATTAGTAAGAAGAAACGACAATGGTATGATTGACAAATATCCGCTTCTTAAATTCAAACGTTCAAACAGCGGTACTTGTGTAAATCAAAGACCAATTGTATATAAAGGCGACGAAATAAAAAGAGGTCAGATAATCGCTGACGGTCCTTCAACAGATAACGGCGATATGGCTATCGGAAAGAATCTTTTAATAGGATTCATGACTTGGGAAGGTTATAATTACGAAGATGCCATGCTGCTAAATGAAAAGTTGGTTATGGATGATGTTTTAACATCCGTCCATATTGAGGAATATGAATCCGAAGCAAGGGATACTAAGCTTGGACCTGAAGAAATAACAAGGGATATCCCAAATGTCGGAGATGATTCTCTGAAGGATTTGGATGAAAGAGGAATTATCAGAATCGGTGCTGAAGTTAAATCCGGAGATATTCTTGTAGGAAAGGTTACTCCTAAGGGCGAAACCGAATTGACTGCCGAGGAAAGGCTTCTGCGAGCAATTTTCGGTGAAAAAGCAAGAGAAGTAAGAGATACCTCGTTAAAAGTACCCCACGGCGAAACCGGTATAATCGTTGATGTAAAGGTATTTACCAGAGAGAACGGAGACGAACTGAGTCCGGGAGTAAGCAAGCTTGTAAGAGTTTATATTGCTACAAAACGTAAAATAAATGTTGGTGACAAAATGTGCGGACGTCACGGTAACAAGGGTGTTATTTCACGCATTATGCCGGAAGAAGATATGCCTTTCTTGCCTGATGGCACTCCGCTGCAGGTTGTTTTAAATCCGCTTGGTGTTCCTTCCCGTATGAATATAGGTCAGGTTTTGGAAGTCCATCTTGGATTAGCTGCCAAGAAGTTAGGCTGGAATGTTGCAACACCTGTATTTGACGGTGCGGTTGAAGATGACATATGGGATGCTCTTGAAATGGCAGGCTACCCAAGGAGCGGTAAAATTGAACTTAGAGACGGACGTTCGGGCAATTATTTCGACGGACCGGTAACGGTGGGATATATGTATATGCTGAAACTTCACCATCTTGTTGACGATAAAATACATGCCAGATCAACCGGACCTTATTCATTGGTTACACAGCAGCCTTTGGGCGGTAAAGCTCAATTTGGCGGTCAAAGATTCGGTGAAATGGAAGTTTGGGCTTTGGAAGCATATGGAGCAGCTCATACATTGCAGGAAATATTAACCGTAAAATCCGATGATGTTAACGGAAGGGTTAAAACATATGAAGCAATTGTCAAAGGTGAAAATATTCCTGAACCGGGAATCCCTGAATCTTTCAAGGTACTTGTAAAAGAATTGCAGAGCTTGGCTTTGGATATAAAAATTATTACCAGTGATGATGCTGAAGTTGAAATAATCGATACTATGGACGGGGATGATGACATACCTGTTGATACCGAAAACTTAGGTGATATGGCTATTGTCGGAGAGGATATGGAAGGTATGCAGATTGACTCCGAAGAAACGGAAGATATTGACGATATTGATGATTTGGATTCGGATATATTAGATGATTTGGAAATAGAAGAAGACGATTATGACAACGACGATGAGTTGCAATAAGGTATGTGGTGGGGCAGAGAAAATGTCACCCAAAATAAATTACAAGGACCGATTGAAAATTAAATTATAAAATTATAATGAAGGGAGCGAACTCCTTGGTAGATTACAATAATTTCGAATCAATAAGAATTGGGTTGGCTTCTCCCGATAAAATCAGACAATGGTCAAGAGGGGAAGTCAAAAAACCTGAAACAATAAATTACCGAACTTTAAAACCTGAAAAGGATGGACTGTTCTGCGAAAAAATATTCGGTCCCACAAAGGACTGGGAATGCCATTGCGGAAAGTATAAAAGAGTAAGATACAAAGGCGTAGTTTGTGACCGTTGCGGAGTCGAGGTTACAAAAGCGAAAGTAAGAAGAGAAAGAATGGGACACATCGAGCTTGCCGCTCCCGTTTCCCACATATGGTATTTTAAGGGTATTCCTTCAAGAATGGGTCTTATTCTTGATATGTCACCAAGAGCACTTGAAAAAGTTTTATACTTTGCTCAATATGTTGTTACGGAAGCAGGAGACACTTCGCTTTCTGATAAACAATTATTGACTGAAATGGAATACAGAGAATACAAGGATCACTATAAGAATGCATTTAAAGCTGAAATGGGAGCTGAAGCTATCAAAAAACTTCTTGAAAAAATAGATCTTGAAGGTGAAGCTGCTGAATTAAAAAGTCAGTTAAAAGACAGCAAGGGACAGAAAAAAATCAGAATTACCAGGAGGCTTGAAGTAATTGAAGCCTTCAGAGTTTCAGGCAACCGCCCTGAATGGATGATTTTGGATGTTGTACCTGTCATTCCTCCTGAATTAAGACCGATGGTACAATTGGACGGAGGTCGTTTTGCTACTTCAGATTTAAATGACTTGTACAGAAGAGTAATAAACAGAAACAACCGTTTAAAAAGACTCCTTGATTTAGGAGCTCCTGATATAATCGTAAGAAATGAAAAAAGAATGCTTCAGGAAGCAGTTGATGCTTTGATAGATAACGGAAGACGGGGAAGACCTGTAACAGGTCCAGGAAACAGACCTTTAAAATCACTTTCTGATATGCTTAAGGGAAAACAAGGCCGTTTCAGACAAAATCTTCTTGGCAAGCGTGTTGACTATTCAGGCCGTTCGGTTATAGTCGTAGGACCTGAACTGAAGTTTAACCAATGCGGTCTTCCTAAGAAAATGGCTCTTGAATTATTTAAGCCATTTGTTATGAAAAAGCTTGTTGAAACAGGAGCTGCCCATAACATAAAAAGTGCAAAGAAAAAGGTTGAAAAGGTTGATACGGCAGTATGGGATGTATTGGATGAAATAATCAAGGACCACACTGTAATGTTAAACCGTGCTCCGACTCTTCATAGATTGGGAATTCAGTCTTTTGAGCCTGTACTTGTCGAAGGTAAGGCTATTAAGCTTCACCCGTTGGTATGTACGGCATACAATGCTGACTTTGACGGTGACCAGATGGCTGTTCACGTTCCTCTTTCCGTAGAGGCACAGGCGGAATCAAGATTCTTGATGATGTCGGTTAACAACATTCTTGCACCAAAGGATGGAAGACCAATTACAACTCCAACACAGGACATGGTTTTGGGAAGCTATTACATGACTTTGGAAATTGAAGATTCTAAGGGTCAGGGAATGATTTTCAAGGATTATGATGAAATGAAGATGGCATATTTCAACAGGAATGTTGATTTGCATGCCAAAGTTAAGGTAAGAAAAACTGTCGGAGACGAAACAAAATTAGTTGAAGCCACAGTCGGAAGATTTATATTCAATGAAGGTATTCCGCAGGATTTAGGATTTGTCGACAGGGAAAAAGATAAATTTTCACTTGAAGTTGACAAAACAGTAACCAAAAAATCATTAGAAGAAATAATATACCGTTGCTTCAGAAAACACGGGAATTCTAAGACAGCTGAAGTTTTGGACGGAATTAAATCCAAGGGCTACAGATATTCGACTGTTGGAGCCATTACCATTTCCGTAAGCGATATTACGGTTCCCGATGAAAAGAAATCTCTTATTGAAAAAGCGGAAAAGCAGGTTTTGGAATACGAAAAGAAGTATAGAAGAGGCTTGATGACCGATGAAGAAAGATATGAAAATGTAATAAAAATCTGGAACCAGACTACGGAAGATGTTACAAATGCTTTAATGGATAATCTTGATCCTTTAAACTCCATTTATATTATGTCTGTGTCAGGAGCCCGTGGAGGACGTAACCAGATTAAACAGCTTGCCGGCATGCGTGGTCTTATGGCAAGTGCCGTAGGTAAGACTGTTGAGGTTCCTGTTAAATCAAATTTCCGTGAAGGACTTTCCGTTCTTGAATTCTTCCTGTCTGCTACGGGAGCCCGTAAAGGTTTAACGGATACTGCTCTTAGAACAGCAGACTCAGGATATTTAACAAGAAGACTTGTTGACGTAAGCCAGGATGTTATTGTCAGAGAGCCGGATTGCGGCACAACAGACGGTATTGAGGTTGAAGCTTTTGTAGACGGCAAGGAAGAGATTGAAAAGTTAAGCGAAAGGTGTGCCGACAGATTTGCTGCAGATGATATAGTACACCCTGAGACAGGTGAGATATTTGTAAAAGCCGGTGAATTTATATCTGAAGACATGGCTGTCAGAATCCAGAATTCGGGAATTAATAAAGTTAAGGTAAGAAGTGTTCTTACCTGCAAAACGGTACATGGAGTATGTGCAAAATGCTACGGTACCAACCTTGCGACAGGAAAGCCCGTGAATGTGGGAGCTGCAGTCGGTATTATTGCCGCTCAGTCAATAGGTGAACCCGGTACACAGCTTACAATGCGTACATTCCATACCGGAGGTATTGCGGCAGCCGCAGATATCACTCAAGGTTTGCCCCGTATCGAAGAGCTGTTTGAAGCAAGAAAGCCGAAAGGTCAGGCTATAATTTCTGAAATTCCGGGAAAAGTAACTTTAACTGAAAAAGCACACAAAAGAGAAGTTACAATTACCAATATGGATGAAGTGGAAAGCAAGACATACTTAATACCCTACGGTTCTAAAATTTTAGTAACCGAAGGTGATTATATAGAAGCAGGAGATAAAATTACCGAAGGTTCAATTAATCCTCATGACATTTTGAGCATTAAGGGTATGAAAGCATTGGAATCATATATTCTGATGGAAGTGCAAAGAGTTTACAGAATGCAGGGTGTTGACATCAGCGACAAGCACGTTGAGGTTATCATAAGGCAGATGGTTAATAAGGTAAGAATCGATGAATCGGGAGATACACCATTGTTGCCGGGAAGCTTGGTTTCAAGCTTTGAATTTAATCAGCAAAACGCAGAAGCAATTAATGAAGGAAAAGAACCTGCAACGGGTGAGGTTGCACTTTTGGGTATCACCAAGTCATCTCTTGCAACAGATTCATTCTTAGCTTCGGCGTCATTCCAGGAAACTACAAGGGTTCTTACAGATGCGGCTACAAAAGGAAAAGTTGATAACTTAATCGGACTTAAAGAAAATGTCATCATCGGTAAGTTGATACCTGCCGGTACAGGAATGAAGAAATACAGAAATATTGGCATTACAATTGACGATGTTGAAAAAAAAGTTGATGATGCAGTTTAATAGGTGTGGGGACACACCTCTACACAAGAGGAAGGGGGACACACCTCTACCATAGGGAAAGTCTCTGAGGGAACGAGGAATGTCCCCGAATAGGGTCTTTGGGAAAAGAGGAATGTCCCAATAAAAAAAATATTTGACATCTAAAAAATAAGATGGTAGAATACTTGAGTGTTTAGAGGTGTGGGGACACACCTCTACTTTAGGGAAGGTCTCTGAGGTGAAGAGGAATGTCCCCGAATCGAGCGACACACCTCTACCTTTGGGAAAGTCTAAGAGGAAAAGAGGAATGTCCCCGATAAAATCCCGGATTAAGGGGGATTGAAATGGATGCCGATAAAAAAATAGTTATTGGAAAGAAGCAGACTTTGAGAGCTTTATCAAGAGATGAAGCAAAAATGGTTTATTTATCAAAGGATGCTGATTTGCATGTTACTAAACCTATCGCGGATGTTTGCAAGGAAAAGAATATTGAAGTAATTTATTATGACAGTATGAAGGAGCTTGGTGCATCTGTAGGTATCAGCGTAAACGCAGCGGCTGCTGCCGTTTTAAAATAAAACTATAAAAGGTAAGGAGGTGCACGAATGCCATCAATTAACCAGTTAGTGAGAAAAGGAAGAGAACAGGTAACTTACAAATCCAATTCTCCAGCATTGAATGTAAGCTATAACACTCTCAAAAAGAAAATGAATGAATCAAATTCACCTCAAAAAAGAGGAGTATGTACATCAGTTAAAACTGTAACGCCAAAGAAGCCTAACTCAGCTCTAAGAAAAATTGCCAGAGTAAAATTAACAACAGGTATGGAAGTTACCGCATACATCCCCGGAGTTGGACACAACTTGCAGGAACACAGTGTTGTTCTTATAAGAGGAGGAAGAGTTAAAGACTTACCAGGGGTTAGATACCATATAGTAAGAGGTACCCTTGATACAGCTGGTGTAGCAAAGAGAAAACAAGCAAGATCCAAGTATGGAGCAAAAAGGGAAAAGAAAAAATAATTAGATGATATTCGGCACACGCCATAATATATATTATGCTTGATGTGCACGACGGCATTTAGTTTTGTCGAGTACCTGTGAATTAAATTTCTTATTAAGGAGGGAAGCAAAGTGCCAAGAAAAGGTCACATACCTAAGAGACAAGTAATGGAAGATCCTATCTATAAGGATAAGGTTGTTTCCAAATTGATTAACCAACTTATGTATGATGGTAAAAAGGGAGTTGCTCAAACTATCGTTTATGATGCATTTGACATCATAAGAGAAAAGACAGGTGAAGACCCGTTAGAAGTTTTCACTAAAGCAATGAACAACATCATGCCTGTGTTGGAAGTTAAAGCAAGAAGAGTCGGTGGTGCTACTTATCAGGTACCTATTGAAGTAAGACCTGAAAGAAGACAGACTTTAGGTTTAAGATGGCTTGTAGCTTATTCTCGTAAAAGAGGAGAAAAGACTATGCGTGAAAGGCTTGCAAAAGAATTAATGGATGCAGCCAACAACGTTGGAGCCAGTGTTAAGAAAAGAGAAGATACACATAAAATGGCAGAAGCTAACAAAGCATTTGCACATTTCAGATGGTAATACCAGACAGAAAACAAAAAGCAGCGTGAAGGAGGGAAAAAAATGAGAGAATATTCTTTAGAGAATACCAGGAATATTGGAATAATGGCGCATATTGATGCAGGAAAAACTACATGCACCGAAAGAATCCTGTTCTATACCGGGAAGATTCATAAAGTAGGCGAAACTCATGAAGGTGCAGCACAAATGGACTGGATGGAGCAAGAGCAGGAAAGAGGAATTACAATAACTTCAGCTGCGACTACTTGTAAATGGAAAGATGTAAGAGTTAACATTATCGATACACCCGGACACGTAGACTTTACAGTTGAAGTTGAAAGGTCTTTGAGAGTATTGGATGGTGCGGTAGCAATATTTGACGCTAAAATGGGCGTTGAGCCGCAGTCGGAAACTGTCTGGAGACAGGCAGATAAATATCATGTACCAAGAATTTGTTTTGTAAACAAAATGGATAAAATGGGAGCTAATTTCTTTTATTCAGTTGGCACCATGTTAGAAAGATTAAAAGCAAATGCTGTTCCTATTCAGATACCTATTGGAACTGAGGATCAATTCAACACTATTATAGATTTAGTTACTATGCGAGCTACAAGATATAATAATGATGAAGGAACGGATTTAGAAACTATCGAAATACCTGCAGATCATTTGGATCAAGCTCAGGAGTATAGAAATAAACTCATAGAAGCTTTATCGGATTTTGATGAAGAAATAATGGAAAAATATTTGGACGGCGAAGATATCACGGTTGAAGAGCTTAAAGCAACAATCAGAAAATGCACAATAGCAAATGAAATTGTGCCTGTTCTATGCGGTACAGCTTACAAACACAAAGGCGTAAGGCTTATGTTGGATGCAATTGTTGATTATTTGCCAAATCCATTAAATGTTCCTCAGATGAAAGGGTTTGACCCTGATAATAATGAAGAAATAATAAGAGAGCCGTCAGACAGCGCTCCATTATCGGCATTGGCATTTAAAATAATGACAGACCCGTTTGTTGGTAAGCTTACGTTCTTCAGAGTTTATTCGGGAGTATTGGAATCAGGGAGCTATGTGCTGAATTCAACCAAAAACAAGAAAGAAAGAATTGGAAGAATTCTTCAGATGCATGCTAATAAGAGGGAAGAGATTAAAGAATCTTACACGGGAGACATTGATGCTGCTGTCGGTTTGAAATTAACAACCACAGGAGATACATTGTGTGCCCCTGACCATCCCATTGTTTTAGAATCCATGGTATTCCCGGAGCCTGTTATAGAGGTGGCAATCGAGCCTAAAACTAAAGCAGGACAGGATAAGATGGGCATAGGACTTCAAAAGTTAGCAGAAGAAGACCCGACATTCAAAACATATACAAATCCTGACACAGGACAAACAATTATTGCAGGAATGGGCGAGCTGCATTTGGAAATAATAGTCGACAGACTGTTAAGAGAATTCAAAGTTGAAGCAAATGTAGGTAAGCCGCAAGTTTCTTACAAAGAAACAGTTACAGGTAATGCAGATGTTGATGTGAAGTATGCAAGACAATCAGGCGGTAAAGGTCAATATGGTCATGTTAAAATTACCATGGAACCTCAAGAGCCGGGTCAGGGCATTACTTTTGTCAATGCTATCACAGGCGGAGTTATTCCGAAAGAATATATACCAGCAGTTGAAGCCGGAGTTAGGGGCGCAGCAGAAAATGGTATTTTAGCCGGTTATCCGGTAATAGATTTTAAAGTTAAATTGTATGATGGATCCTACCATGAAGTGGATTCAAGCGAAATGGCATTTAAGATTGCCGGCTCCATGGCATTTAAACAAGCGATGGAAAAAGCATCACCCGTATTGCTTGAACCATATATGAAAGTTGAAATAACAACTCCCGAAGAATACTTGGGAGACGTTATGGGAGACGTTAACTCCAGAAGAGGAAAAATCGAAGGCTTCTCAGACAGAAATGGAATTAAGGTTATAGATGCATATGTTCCGTTATCGGAAATGTTTGGATATGCAACAACACTTCGATCAATGACCCAGGGAAGAGCTTCATATTCAATGGAATTCCATCACTACGAAAAAGTACCTAACAGCGTAGCTGAAAAAATTTTAAAATAAAACCTAAGGGAGGAAAAAATGGCAAAAGCAAAATTTGAAAGAACTAAACCCCATGTTAATATAGGAACAATTGGTCACGTTGACCACGGCAAAACTACATTAACAGCAGCTATTACACTTACACTAAATAAAAGATTCGGTACAGGAGAATTCATAAGCTATGACAACATAGACAAAGCTCCTGAAGAAAGAGAAAGAGGAATCACTA
>ENA-UOOH01003708-UOOH01003708.1-fermentation-metagenome-genome-assembly--contig:-NODE-3708-length-11305-cov-3.863111_pt1 | contig 11305 bp, 21 predicted proteins | sample MGYA00245778_ERZ724025 | MGnify/ENA primary metagenome ERZ724025 (study PRJEB28704, sample SAMN03018313) | fermentation metagenome | biome: anthropogenic terrestrial biome; feature: soil; material... | reverse complement strand
AAGGGAATGGATTATGTTTACTGTGTATTAGTAAAAGATTATGGATACACGCGAATGCAGATTCTATGAAAAACCAGAGCGATGATGTACCGCTCTGATTATCATTGGAGTTTTTCATTGTATTGCGCACGGGCGCCGCCCACAAATTTGGCTCTTGTTCTGGCGGTCACCAAGTTGGCTTCGCCCACTTTTTTCACACTGGTTCTGACGGGTACCGCCACTTCTTGTAAATGCATCCCAATTAAGGTGTCCCCAATGTCCATCCCCATGACAGCGCGCACATGTTCCACCGCCACCGGATCGGTAAAGCGATGGTATGCTATGGTGGCAAATGCGCCGCCGGCGTGAGCATGTGGAACAGCGTTGACCTCTTCCCAGCCAAATTTATCAGCCGCTTCCCGTTCGAGAATCACCGCACGATTGAGATGTTCACAGCACTGTACCGCCATATACAACCCGGCTTCTTTCAAAAGGGGTGCCAATGCTTCATATACAGTTTCGGCAGCTTCCATATTGGATCCTTTTCCGATTCTCTCCCCCACAATTTCACTGGAGGAGCAACCGATGATAAAGAGGTCACCTTTGTTGAATTTTGCTGCTTCTACTAATTCTTTGACAGCCGTTGATACTTGATTTGTGATGTTTTGGTTCATGTATTTTCACCTCACAAAAGACACCGAAAGCCCAATACCGGCGTATCGGGCTTCGGGGTGTCAAACATACAATTATTTCTTAGATGATTCTTCGTTTTTCACCAGTTCGATGATAGCCATTTCGGCGCCATCACCGCGTCTGGGACCCATGCGGAGAATGCGCGTGTAACCGCCGTTGCGTTCTAGATAGGCAGGAGAAATTTCATCAAACAGTTTTTTGACGACATCTTCTTTGGTAATAAACGCAAGAGCTCTTCTCTTATTGGCAAGGGTATTGGTTTTACCCAGCGTAATCATTTTTTCAGTCAGGCTTCTGACTTCCTTCGCGCGGGTAACAGTGGTTTCAAGAGAACCTTTTTCCAATAGGAATGTGACCATGCCTCTCAGCATCGACATTCTGTGGTCCGTCTTTCTGCCAAGTTTTCTGGTTCCGGGCATTTCGTGTTACCTCCTTAATCAGTATCGTGCAAGAGATACTCTGCCAAATGGCAGTCATTTTTATCAGGATTATTCGTCTTCTTTTTTCAGGCTCAGACCCAAGGAATGTAGTTTCTGCATGACTTCATCAAGACTCTTTTTGCCCAGGTTGCGAACCTTGATCATATCCTCGGCGGTGCGTTTGGTCAAATCTTCGACGGTGTCAATGCCTGCACGTTTCAAGCAGTTGAAGCTGCGAACAGACATTTCAAGTTCCTCAATGGTCATCTCAAGAACTTTTCCCATAACGGTTTCTTCTCGTTCAACCATGATCTCTGCTCGCCTGCCCTCTTCGGAGAGGTCAACAAACAGGTTGAGATGCTCGTTGAGAATCTTGGCAGCCAGGGAAATGGCTTCTTTGGCAGTGATCGTACCGTTGGTCAGTACTTCCAGTGTTAATTTGTCGAAGTCAGTGACATCGCCGACACGGGTGGACTGCACATTGTAGTTGGCTTTATACACAGGGGTGTAGATCGAGTCGGTATAGATGGTACCGATGCTGGGGTTGCCCAGTTTCTTGTTCTTTTCCTGCGATACATAACCGCGACCGCGGTCAAAGGTCAATTCCATGTAAAATCTCGCGCCTGCGGAAGCAGTTGCGATGTGGTGCTGAGGATTGAGAATTTCAATATCGGAATCGCCTTGAATGTCGCCGGCAATGATATCCCTTTTTCCTTCAACGTCAATGATGACGGTTTTGGGACAGGTTTCAAACAACTTTGCGTTGATACCTTTCACATTCAGAACGATTTCGGTCACGTCTTCCTTAATACCGGAAATCGTGGAAATTTCATGGAGCACTCCGTCGATTTTTACGTTGGTAACCGCTACACCGGGGAGGGAACTGAGAAGAATTCTTCTCAGAGAATTTCCCAACGTAATACCGAAACCTCTTTCCAAAGGTTCGATTTCAAAACGACCGTAGGATCCATCCGCATTCTGCTCAACGGTTGAAATAGTGGGTCTTTCAATTTCAATCATATTTGTAACCCTCCTTGGTTCAATAATACGGCTCATTACGCAACAAGCGTAAAGTCATGTGTGCGTGTGGCGAGGGTAAGCGATTATTTGGAGTACAATTCAACGATCAAATGTTCCTGGATTTCAAAGTCAACATCTTCTCTGGCGGGCATGGTTGCAACAGTCGCAGAAAGGTTGGCTTTGTCTACCGTCAACCATTTGGGATTGAGTTTGCCTTCCAGATTTTCTGCCAATGCTTTGAACTTGGGAGCAGATTTGCTGGATGCTTTCACAACAACCACATCACCGGGCTTCACAAGCATGGAAGGAACGTTTGCTTTATTGCCGTTGATGATAAAGTGACCGTGACGAACCAATTGACGGGCTTCGGTGCGGCTTTCAGCCAGACCCATTCTGTAAACTACGTTGTCAAGACGGCGTTCAATCAAAACCAGCAAATTCTCACCGGTCATACCTTCTTTAGCATCGGCTTTCTTAAAATAATTCCGGAATTGTTTTTCCAGAATGCCATAATATCTCTTTGCTTTCTGTTTTTCACGAAGCTGCATGCCATATTCCTTGATCATCATTCTGCGGCCTGTGCCATGTTGACCCGGAATGATATTGCGACGAGCGATCGCACACTTATCGGAGAAGCAGCGGTCGCCTTTCAGAAACAGTTTAACGCCCTCTCTGCGGCATTGGCGGCAGGACGGGCCGGTATATCTTGCCATATTGGGACCTCCTTCTTTTCCGTATCAGACACGTCTTCTCTTGGGAGGACGGCATCCGTTGTGGGGGATGGGTGTAACGTCTTTGATCATATTGATATCCAGTCCCGCGACTTGCAGTGCACGGATAGCGGATTCTCTGCCCTGACCGGGACCCTTTACATAGACCTCAACAGTTTTCAAACCATGTTCCATTGCAGCCTTAGCAGCGGTTTCGGCAGCCATCTGAGCGGCAAAGGGAGTGGATTTCTTGGAACCTTTGAATCCGAGTTCGCCGGCGGAAGCCCAAGAAAGTGCATTACCGTTGATATCGGTAATGGTTACGATGGTATTGTTGTAGGTTGAGCGGATATGCGCTGCGCCTTTTTCAATATTCTTACGCTCCCTGCGTTTTTTTACAACCTTTTTGGTGGATGTTGCTTTTGCGGCCATGTTTGCTCAAACCTCCTTACTTCTTCTTATTCGCAATGGTTTTCGCCGGACCTTTGCGGGTTCTGGCGTTCGTTTTGGTTCTTTGTCCGCGAACGGGCAGACTTTTACGGTGTCTGATACCTCTGTAACAACCGATGTCGGTCATGCGTTTGATATCATACGCAATGTTTCTGCGGAGGTCGCCTTCAACCACGAAATGATTTTCAATGGTATCACGCAGCTTCGCAATGTCTTCCTCGGTCAGATCCCTGACGCGGGTGTCGGGGTTGATCCCGGTTTCTGCCAAGATTTTGTTCGCCGAAGTTCTGCCAATACCGAAAATATACGTCAAGCTGATTTCGATACGTTTATCTTTGGGAACATCAACGCCTGCTATACGAGCCATGTATTTTTCCTCCTATACTTATTAACCCTGCTTTTGCTTGTGTTTGGGGTTTTCGCAAATGACCATTACAATCCCTTTGCGACGAATGATCTTGCATTTTTCACAAATCTTTTTTACCGAAGGTTTCACTTTCATGACAGTTTCCTCCAACCATGAAATTTTGGTGAACCGGCCTACTGCCGGATGTCTTGCTTACGCTTCTTATAAACGCCAAGTGATTCTTCCCTTGGTGGGATCATATATGGATACATCCACCAATACGCGGTCGCCGGGAATAATCTTGATATACTTGAGTCTCATTTTGCCTGAAATATGAGCCATGATGACAACATCGTTGGGAAGCTTCACGCGAAACGTTGCGTTGGGCAAGCTTTCTATCACGGTGCCCTCAAACTCCATGACATCATCTTTTGACATACGAATCCTCCTTCATCAAATCGGTGTCGCCGACCGTATGGGCAACACTCCGAATCGCTTCTCTGACTTTCCGGTTGGTCCAGGCTTCGTGCTCATGCACAAGCGGACTATCGGTTGAAATCAATTGTGTGTGAATTGCTTTTTTTCGTTTCGGATGTTCCACCGGCCGTCTGCGGCCGTCGATCAGCAGCACATACGGGTCGTTGACCTCGTACACCGCGTGTAAGCGTCCTTTGTCATGTCCGGCTATGGACATCACTACGCTTCCCTGTTTCACATCCATTCTCATACGTCTTCCTCTGTTACCGTGAGGATTCTAATTCCTTCTTCGGTAATGGCCACCGTATTTTCATAGTGAGCCGACAAACTGTGATCCAACGTAACCACTGTCCAGTTGTTATCGGTGATGATCACATCAGCCGCGCCGGCACACACCATCGGTTCGATCGCCAGCGTCATGCCGCTGTATAATCGCGTACCGTGACCGGGGGAACCGTAATTGGGAACATCGGGGCTTTCATGTAAGTTGGTTCCTACACCATGCCCCACAAATTCCCTCACCACCGAATATCCGGCGGCTTCAATGGTTTTCTGTATAGCACTTGAAATATCACCTAAACGGGCATTGGACCTATAGGCCGCTATTCCATCGTAAAAGCTCTGCCGCGTGACGGCAATCAGCCGTTTAGCTTCCGGCGAAATAGCTCCGACCGCAAAGGTGGCTGCGCAATCTCCGTGGTAACCTAAATAGTAGGCACCCACATCAATGCTTACAATATCACCTTCCCGCAGAATACGTTCATCGGGAATTCCGTGAATCACTTCATCATTCAAACTGATGCAAGCGCTCGCGGGAAAACCATTGTAATGGAGAAAGGAAGGACGAGCACCCTTGGATTCGATAAAATTTTTGATCTTTCGATCCAGAGATATCAACGAAACCCCGGGCTTGATTTCCTTGCCTGCCATGGCGCGCGCCTCAGCGGCGATACGGCAGGCTTTGGACATCGTTTCAATTTGTTGCGCGTTTCGAATATTAATCATGAATATGCAACGCTTCCAGCGTGAGGCGGGTGGTATCTTTCAGTTCCTCCTGTCCGATGACAGTCAGAAGAATGCTCCGATCCGCATAATACCGCTCAAGTGGCTCGGTTTGCTTATGATAGACTTCCAAACGATCTTTTACAACTGCGGGAAAATCATCACTGCGTGTTTTCAACGTACCGCCACATTTATCACAAACACCCTCTTTGGCAGTGGGCTTATAAACCACGTGGAAAGTTGCGCCGCACGTATCGCAAACCCGCCTGCCGGACATCCGTTTTATGATTTTTTCATCGGGAACAAAGATATTGACCGCTGCATCCAATGCAATGCCCATTTGTTCCAGGGCTTCTGCCTGGGGCAGAGTTCGGGGAAAACCGTCCAAAATAAAACCATTTTTGCAATCATCCTGGGCCAGTCTGTCTTTGACGATCCCAATCACGACTTCATCCGGAACTAACTCGCCGGCATCGATATACGATTTGGCGGCCAATCCCATTTCGGTTTTTGCTTTGAGTGCTTCCCGAATCATAGCGCCCGTAGAAATCGTAGGGATGTTCAGCTTCTGGCTGACGATCTCCGCCTGGGTGCCTTTTCCGGCACCGGGAGCGCCTAAAAATAGAATTTTCATTGCTGCTACTCCTTATTCTAAGAAGCCTTTATAATGGCGCATCGTAATCTGAGATTCTAATTCCCTGACGGTTTCCAATGCAACACCGACCACGATCAAAAGGGATGTACCACCAAAAGACAAACCTTTGGGGAGTGTCATAAACAGGTTGAGTACAAAGGGGAGGATGGCGATGATGCCCAGGAACAAGGCACCCAGGAAAGTGATTCTGCTCAATATCTTGGTGATGAAATCACTGGTGGGTTTGCCGGGACGGATACCAGGAATAGATCCGCCGTTGTTTTTCAGGTTATTGGCAACTTCAACAGGATTGAATGAAATGGCCAGATAAAAATAAGAAAATCCGATGATGAGCAGAAAGAGAAAAACGGGATAGAACGGTGAGTTGGTAGAAAAGAACCAAATCAATTTCTGTCCGAAAGTTTCCGCAGATGCCCATGTATAGCTGCCGGTTTTTCCAAAAAGAGCTGAAACGGTAGAAGGCAGCGACACGATGGAAGAAGCGAAGATGATGGGCATAACGCCGGACATATTCAACTTAATCGGTAGAAATGTGCTGCGGCCGCCATACATTTTTCTGCCCACGACACGTTTGGCATACTGAACGGGCAAGCGTCTTTCGGAATTGGTAATGAAAATAACGAACGTGATCAACAAGACCAATATTATAATCAGAACCGCACCATAGAGAATAGCGCCGCCGAAATCGGTTTTAGCTTTTTCAATGATACTCTGCGCCAATGTGTACGCTGAAGCGATGATGTTTGCAAACAGAATGATGGAAATGCCGTTTCCAATACCATTCTCATTGATTTTTTCGGCAAGCCACATAATAAGGGCAGCACCGGCACAGTGGCTGGATATGATCACAACGGCAACAAACCATCCGTTGTTGTAAAGCACATTGTGATCCAGACCCGTTGCAGAGGCAGTCAGTGTGCGCAGATAGGCATAATAGCCGTAGCTGGTCAGCAGAGCTAGAGCCACCGTGGTATAACGGGTAATCTGATTCAATTTCTTTTTGCCATTTTCATCTTTTGACATTCTTTCCAAAGCAGGAATGGCAATGGTCAGCAACTGTACAATGATGGATGCTGTGATGTAGGGCGATATCGAAAGAGCAAACAAAGTTGCTCTGGAGAACGCATCACCGGACAAAATGTTCATATATTCAAAGAACGTTCCGTTGGTAGCTTCTGTAAAAGCAGACTTCAAGCCCGCTGCATCGACAAATGGTACGGGAATTACGCAGCCAATACGGAATAAAATGATGATCATAAATGTAAACAGCAATTTCTTCCGAATGTCGGGTAATTTCCATGCGGTTGCAAAGGTGGCAAACACTTAGATCACCTCTGCCTTTCCGCCGGCAGCTTCGATTTTCTCTTTGGCGGATGCCGAGAAAACTGTAGCCTGTACGGTCACTTTTTTGCTCAGTGTACCGTTGCCCAGCACTTTCAAACCGTCAAAAGACTTTTTGAGCACCTTATCGGAAAGCAGAGTATCGATTGTAACAACTGAACCATCTTCATAGCGGTTGAGATCCTCTACGTTAACGGTAGCATATACGGTAGCGAATTTAGTGTTATTGAATCCACGTTTGGGCAATCTTCTATATGCGGGAATCTGACCGCCTTCAAATCCGGGTCTGACACCACCGCCGGAACGTGCACTCTGACCTTTATGTCCGCGGCCGGCCGTTTTACCGTTACCAGAACCCATCCCTCTGCCCTTACGCCATGCGGCTTTTGTAGAGCCGGGTGCGGGGGAAAGTTCGCAAAGCTTCATTGGTATTCCTCCTTCATTTGATTCATTCTGATGAACGCATCAGAGACGATCAGACATTTTCAACTTTTATCAAATGTTTGATCACAAATATTTTGCCTTGGAGAGCCGCGCTGTCTTCCTGCACGGTAAAGTCCCCGATTTTTTTCAAACCAAGCGAAGCTGCTGTCTTCTGCTGCTTTTCTAGTCTGCCAATGAGACTTTTCTCCAGCGTAATTTTAATAGAAGCCATATTCTTCCTCCTTAGCCAATGATTTCTTCGGGTGTTTTATCACGCATTTTTGCAACCTGTTCAACGGTTCTCAAAGACTTCAACCCTTCAAAGGTCGCCTTGACAACGTTGGTAGGATTGTTAGAACGCAGACATTTGGTACGAACGTCTTTGATACCGACCATGTCGACAACGCTTCTTACCTTACCGCCTGCAATAACGCCCGTACCCTGGGGAGCGGGCTTCAACAGAACACGGCCGGCGCCGAACACACCAATCACCTCGTGAGGAATGGTGGTGCCTTTCAGCGACACTTCAATAATGTTCTTTTTGGCATCTTCAATGCCTTTTCTGACGGCTTCGGGACGTTCGGAAGCTTTGCCGAGGCCCCAGCCAACATGACCATTTCCATCACCGACGACAACGAGGGCTGTGAACTTACGAACACGGCCGCCTTTCACGGTCTTGGAAACACTTTTAACGTCAACAACAACTTCTTTCAAGTCGAGTGTTGCGGCATCTATTCTTTGAGCCATGATACTCCTCCTGTAAATTTAGAACTTGAGTCCGCCTTCGCGGGCACCTTCAGCCAGTTCCTTGACACGTCCGTGGTAGAGATAGCCGCCGCGGTCGAATACAACTTCAGAAATGCCCTTTTCCAGAGCTTTTTTCGCAACGTTCATACCAACTTGTTTGGCTGCTTCCTTGTTGGAGCCCGATCCCTCATTTTCTTTGTCGAGGGAAGAAGCAGATACCAAGGTCACACCCTTTTCATCGTCAATGATCTGCGCGTAAATGTGCAACGAAGAACGAAATACATTCAGGCGGGGAAGAGCAGCGGTTCCGGATATTTTGCTGCGGATTCTTTTTTGACGAATTTTTCTCTTCGCATTTTTATCAATTTTAGAAACCATGTTTTACCTCTCCCTTCCTTATTTACCAGCTTTGCCGGCTTTGCGTCTGATGACTTCACCGGCATAGCGGACGCCTTTGCCCAAGTAGGGTTCGGGAGGTCTCTTGGCACGGATTTCAGCAGCAATTTGGCCGACCTTTTGTTTGTCAGCGCCACAAACAACCACTTTGTTGGCGGCGGGAACTTCAAAGGTGATACCATCAGCTTCTTCGAAGTATACGTCGTGGGAAAATCCCAGTTTCAAAATCAGCTTTTTACCGTCTTTTGTGGCACGATAGCCACCTTCGCTGATTTCAAGTTCTTTTTTATACCCGTTGGATACGCCGTAAATCATGTTGGCGATCAATGAACGGGTCAAACCATGAAGAGCTCTGTGCTCTTTTTCATCGCTGGGACGAGTAACCGTGATTACATCGTTTTCGTATGCGATGGAAATATCTTGGTGGAATGTATTGGACAGCTCGCCTTTAGGGCCCTTCACAGTCAAAGAGGAGCCGTCAAGAGTTACATTCACACCCGCCGGTACAGTCACCGGAAGTCTACCGATTCTTGACATCTTTCTTCCTCCTTACCAAATGAAGGCGAGGACTTCGCCGCCAACATTCTCTTTCACTGCATTTTTACCGGTCATGATACCCTTGGAGGTCGATACAATGGAAATACCGAGACCCTTCATAACGCTGGGAATTTCTTCACAACTGGTGTAAATACGGCGACCGGGTTTGGATACTCTGCGCAAGCCCTGAATGACTCTGGATTTACCGGGGCCATATTTGAGGGCTACTTTAATAATACCCTGTTTGCTGTCTTCAATCATCTGATAGCTTTTGATATACCCTTCAGTGAGAAGGATTTCAGCGATCGCCTTTTTCACATTGGAACAGGGGATCAAAACGCTTTCATGCTTCGCAGCATTGGCATTTCTGATTCTGGTAAGCATATCAGCAATTGCATCTGTAATTTGCATGACTATTTTCCTCCTATTTGCACTTAGTTTGCATCCAATGCACTTATGTGCGTATTTGTCTTTACCAGCTGGCTTTTCTCACACCGGGAATCTGACCTTTGTAAGCCAATTCGCGGAAGCAAATACGGCAAATACCGTATTTACGAAGATATGCATGGGGTCTGCCGCAAATTTTACATCTGTTGTATCTTCTGGTAGAGAATTTCTGGGATTTCTGCTGTTTGAGAATCATTGATTTCTTAGCCATTATTCTATCCTCCTCAATCCTTCGTGAAGGGCGCACCCATCATGGTTAAAAGAAATTTTGCTTCTTCATCGGTGTTTGCCGTGGTAACGAAGCAGATATCCATACCTCTGATTTTGTCGACCTTTTCATATTCGATTTCGGGGAAAATCAACTGTTCTTTCAAACCCAGAGAGTAATTGCCTCTGCCATCGAAACCATTGGAGTTGATCCCTTTGAAGTCACGAACACGAGGCAAAGCCAGGTTGAACAATCTGTCAATGAATTCATACATTTTTTCACCGCGCAAAGTCACTTTAGCACCGATTTTGGTACCGGCACGCAGTTTGAAGTTTGCAACTGATTTTTTAGCAACGGTCACAATGGGTTTCTGCCCTGTGATAGCGGCAAGATCAGCCATAATGCTGTCAATGACTTTCACATTGTCTTTGGCTTCGCCGGCGCCGATGTTCACCACTACTTTTTCAACCTTGGGAATCTGCATCGGGCTCTTGTACGCAAACTGCTTCATCAGAGCAGGAGCGACTTCGTTGTTATAATAATCCTTTAATCTGGACATATGTGTTTACTCCTCCTCTTTCTTAAAGTTGTTCGCCGCATTTGGCGCAGACACGTACTTTTTCGCCATTTACAACAGGATGCTTCACACGTACGCCTTTTTTACACTTGGGGCAGTACAGGTTCACTTTGGAAGCGTAGATAGCACCTTCGGTGTTGATGATGCCGCCGGCTTCACCCTGTTTCTGGGGTTTCACGTGCTTGGAAATTACGTGAATACCTTCCACAATCACTTTTCCTTCGGAAGGAGAAACCTGAATGACTTTGCCCATTTTGGGTTCTTTGCCGCTTGCGTCTTTGCCGGAGTTGACAATGACGACATCACCGGTCTTTACATGAATTTTAGCCATTACGTTTCACCTCCGACTATAGTACTTCAGGTGCCAAGGACAAAATCTTCAAATAATCCTTGTCACGGAGTTCTCTTGCTACAGGCCCGAAAATACGGGTACCTCTGGGGTTTTTATCTTCTTTGATGATGACTGCTGCGTTTTCGTCAAATTTAATGTAAGAACCATCGCTTCTACGCATACCTTTTGCAGTTCTGACGATGACGGCTCTGACAACTTCGCCTTTTTTGACCATGCCGCCCGGCGTGGCCTTTTTCACGGTAGCAACCACAACATCACCGATGTTCGCATAACGGCGGCCGGTTCCACCCAGCACGCGGATGCACATCAATTCTTTGGCGCCGGTATTATCCGCCACCTTCATGTATGACTGTTGCTGTATCATGTGGTCCTCCTCTTCTTATTTTGCCTTCTCGACGATGGCTACAAGGCGCCATCTCTTTGTTTTGGAAAGTGGTCTGGTCTCCATCACGCTGACTGTGTCTCCGATACCGCACTCGTTATTTTCATCGTGCGCCTTGAACTTCTTGGTCCTCTTTACTGATTT
>ENA-UOOH01003707-UOOH01003707.1-fermentation-metagenome-genome-assembly--contig:-NODE-3707-length-11307-cov-2.885176_pt1 | contig 11307 bp, 10 predicted proteins | sample MGYA00245778_ERZ724025 | MGnify/ENA primary metagenome ERZ724025 (study PRJEB28704, sample SAMN03018313) | fermentation metagenome | biome: anthropogenic terrestrial biome; feature: soil; material... | reverse complement strand
CCATGGCCGCGGGGAACAGCCGGGTCAGCCAGCCGCTTTCATCGGGCATTTCTTCCAGCAGGCGGTCGCGCTCCTCATCCAGTAGGGCGCCGGAGGGCACCAGCAGGGGCAGGCTCAATACGACAACGGCGGCCAGCAGCAGGCACACCAATCTGGCGGTACGGTTCATGTCAGGCATTCCTTTCAAGCGTGTGGTCTGCAAACACCCAGGAGCGCTGCAGGCGATAGTTGATAAAAAACAGGCAGGTATCGATGATGATTTTGAGCACCGTGCGGTCCACGCCCAGCCACTCGTGCAGGGTGCTGACCAGCGTGGCCGACAGCACCATCACCACCACGGCCAGCAGCACATAGCGGGGGAAGGCGCCCTTGCTCTTCTCAATCCGAAAGACGAAGGACTTGTTGGCCTTGAAGTTGAATACCGCGGACACGCTGCGCGCGATGGCGGTGGCCAGTAGCACGTGCCAGGATACATCCCACAGCACCATGGCATCCGGGCTCAGCCGGGTGAGCGGCAGCAGCCACTTGTCCAATATGGTGAACAAAATGATGTCCAGCGCCGTGGACAGCCCGCTGGCCGAGGCATACTTGAAGAAGTTCTTAAACAGCTGTCCATAGATGCGCACCGAATCGTGGAACGGGAAGTGCGTGCGGCGGTTCTCCTCCAGGTAGATGGTCTGGATGGTGACCAGCTGAAAGCCGATGTGGCGGCTGGACGCCAGGATGAGCATATTCATCTCATACTCAAAGCGGTCGCCTGGCACCTCCAGCATCAGCGGCGCCAGATCCATCGTGAAGCCGCGCAGCCCGGTCTGCGTATCGGGCAGCCACTTGCCGTACAGCAGCGCGAAGAAAAAGCTGGTCAGCCGGTTGCCCGCCCGGCTTTTGCCGGGCACATTGTCGGCCTTGAAGTCGCGCGAGCCCAGTACCAGCGTGCCCGGGTGCTCGGCCACCGCCTGGGTGACCTTGAGCAGGTCGGGCGCGGTGTGCTGACCGTCCGAATCGGCGGTGACGATGCCGGGCGTGTCCGGCCAGTTTTGCTGAATGTAGCGGATGCCGTGCTTGAGGGCATGGCCCTTGCCGCCGTTGACCGGGTAGCCGATGACGGTGCAGGCGGGGCGGGTTTTCAGGTCGTCAAACAGCGGGGCATACTCGGGGCCCGAGCCGTCGTCCACCACCAGAATGCGGGTGAAACCGTGGGCAATCAGGTCGTCCACATACTCGGGCAGCAGGTGGTCGGGGTGCAGGCTGGGGATGAGCACCACCACGTCAAGGGGGTTGATACGCAAGGCCGCAGTTCCTTTCGCGCCGCCTGGGGCGGCGTTGGTCATGTCGCCGTGCCGACCGGCAAAAACCCTTGCGGATTCTGCCTTTGCGGCTATGCTATGATAACCCGAAAAGCCATAAAAGTAAATGCGGCGGCCGCCTTGTTACATCGGCTTTCCAATGCGTTACGGGTGCGCTATACTCATATACAACTTGACAACACAAGGAGGCCGCATGACAACCTATGGCTTTGCGCAGGCAGGCGACGAGCAGCAGTTGCTGGACCTGGCCAACATGGTCTTCAGCATGGCGGACGAGCCCACTGATTTCGCCCGCCTTCACCCCACCGTATACGGGCAGCCGGGCTACGCCCATCTCCACGCCGTGGCCCGGCAGGAGGGGCGCATCATCGCCACAGCGGCGCTGAAAGCCGTGCCAGTGCGTCTGGGCGCAGGGGATAGCCTGCCCTGCGGGTTCATCGGCACCGTGTGCACCCACCCCCGGCACGCTGGGCAGGGGCATATGCGGCAGCTGATGCGGATGCTGGAGGCACGTGGCTGCGAACAGGGCATGGCGCTGCTGGTGCTGGGCGGGCAGCGCCAGCGCTATCAGCACCATGGCTTTGAGCAGGGCGGCACCGTGCTTTATGAGGTGGTGCGGCGGCGCAACCTGGCCGCGGTAGAGGGGGGCGGCTATGCCTTTGTGCCGCCGGAGGAGGCCGCGCCCCCGGTGGTAGACGCCGCCTACGCGCTGTACCGCAAGCAGGTGATGATGGGCGAGCGCGAGCGTACGCAGTTTGTGCCCCTGCTGCGCACCTGGCAGGCGCGGGGAGTTGCCGTGCTGGCGGATGGCGAGGCCGTGGGGTACCTGTGCGCCAAGGGGGAGCAGCTTTCCGAATGCGTGCTGGCCGATGACGCGCGCCTGCCCGCGGTGCTCAAGGCCTGGCTGGCTTACCGTGATATGCCACAGTGTACGCTTACCTTGCCGCTGCACCGAACCGAGGCCATAGACGCCCTGTGCATGCTGGCCGAGGAATGGCAGCTGAGCGACAGCCTGATGCTGCGCGTGCTGGACTGGCCGGCCGCGTTGGGCAGCCTGCTGCGCTTTGCCGCGCGGCACAGGCCGCTGCCCGAGGGACAGGCCGTGCTGTGTATCGAGGACGAAGGCTGCTATGCCATCACGGTGCAGGCAGGCCGGGTCACCGTTGCCCCGAGCGACAAAATGCCCGACGCGGTGTATACGCATCGGGCGGCGGTGCGGCGGCTGTTCTCCGCACAAGGGTGCCTGACAGGTGAGCGGGATGCCCTTTACGGCTGGCTGCCGCTGCCGTTTTCCCTGCCGGCGGACTGCTTTTGAGGCGCGTCCAGAAACATGTAGCTGTTGAGCAGCCGCTTGACGATGTTGGCAATCTGCCGCGGCGTCTCCAGCTTGCCAAAGGCCATCCAGTGCTTGAGCATGCCGGCGAACCCGTGGCTGATAAACACATAGGAGTAGGCGCGCGCGTGTTCGTCGGTGCCAAACAGGGTCTCCCAGGTCTCCTTGGTGTTGGGCTTGTTGCGCTCAAACACCTGGGACAAGAAGGAGGCGCTGTCCGTGCGCAGCAGGGCCTCGCACTCGCGCATGTGGTCGCTGAGGTATTCAAAGATGGCGCTGAGCATGGTCTCCAGCCCGTCGTCATCGCGCACGGGGGCCTTGGCGTCCACAATGGCGGTGACGCCGTCCACCACCTCTTTTTCAATGGCCTGGTACAGGTCGAAGATGTCCGTGAAGTGCAGGTAGAAGGTGCCGCGGCTGATGTCGGCCATCTCGGTGATTTCGCGGATGCTGATACGCTGCAGCGAGCGGGTCTGCAGCAGGTCGACCAGCACGTTTTTGAGCGCGTTGCGGGTCTTGATGGTTCTTCGGTTGACACTGGCTGTGGACATAGGGCCTCCATTAGACACTTTGATGGCGACTGTACAGAATTGTACAGTTTTTTTCAATTTGAGGATTGCGGCGCTTGCCAAAACCAGTATACTTGACACGTGCCTTGAAATCAACAGATGTTAACATTTTATCACGGGGAGGATGTATGCTGAAACTGAGCGAATGGATCCTGCGGCACCGCAAGGCGGTCCTGTTGGTTGCCTTGATATGCTGCGTGGTCAGCGTGTTCGCCATGCAAGGGGTTAAAATCAACTACAACATGGCAGACTATCTGCCGGCCTCGTCGCCCTCCACCCAGGCGCTCAAGCTGGTGGAAGGCGGCCTGCCCAACATGCAGGTGTATGTGCCCGATGTCACGCCCCAGCAGGCGCTGGAGGTGAAGCAGCAGCTGCGCGATATCCCCAAGGTGGAGGGTGTGCTGTGGCTGGACGACACCGTGGACCTGCGCGCCACGCCGTGGGAAGTGATCCCCGAAAAGACGCGCGAGGGCTACTACGCCGATGGCGGCGCTCTGTACCAGGTGACGGTGGGCTATGATGACGCGGCAGGGGTGTTCCAGGCCGTGCAGGCGCTGTACCCGGACGCCATCTACAAGGGCGAGGCGCCCAACCAGGCGCGGCTGCAAACCGTCACCATGGGCGAAATCGCCTCCATCATGTACTACGTGGTGCCCATCGTTATCCTCATCTTGCTGCTCAGCACCAGCCACTGGTTTGAGCCGCTGCTGTTCATGCTGGTGATTGGCGTGGCCATCGTCATCAACGAGGGCACCAACATCATCTTCGGCGAGATTTCCTTCGTCACCCAGGCGTGCTCCGCCGTGCTGCAATTGGCGGTGTCCATCGACTACGCGGTGTTCTTGCTGCACCGGTTCGCGGAATACCGCGAGGCCGGCATGGACGCGCGGGAGGCCATGAAGACCGCCATGCAAAAGGCGGCCAGCGCCATCGCGGCCAGCGCCATGACCACGGTCTTCGGCTTCCTGGCGCTGCTGGTGATGGGCTTTGGCCTGGGGCGCGACATGGGCCTGGTGTTGGCCAAGGGCGTCATGCTCAGCTACCTCAGCGTGGTGATTGTGCTGCCCGCCGCTGCCATGGCCAGCATCAAGCTGATCGACAAGACCGCCCACCGCCGCCTGCTGCCCAGCTTTGAGGGCTTTGGCCGCGCGGTGGTGCGCTACGGCGCGCCGCTGGCCGCCATTGTGCTGATATTGCTGGTGCCGGCCTACCTGGGGCAGACCAGGAACAACTTCGTCTACGGCTCCTCCGGCATGCACGGCCCCAACTCGGATGCCCAGCGCGAGGCCTCGCGCATCGACGACATCTTTGGCCGCAGCCAGATGATGATGCTGATGGTGCCCCAGGGCGAGCCCGCCAAGACCGCCGAACTGTCGGACGAGGCCAAGGCGCTGCCCTATGTGCGCAGCGTCATCAGCTACGCCGAGACCGTGGGCGTGCAGATCCCCCCCCAGGTGGTGCCGGATTCGGCGCTGAGCATGCTGCGCGGCAACGGGTACGACCGGTTGCTGCTGAGCGTGGATTCGCTGGACGAGGGCGAGCGCGCCTTCTCCATCGTGGAGGAGATACGGGCTCTGGCCGGGCGCTACTACCCGGAGGACTTTCACCTGCTGGGGGAGAGCGTGGTCAACTACGATGTGCGCGAATCCATCACCGCGGACAACCTCAAGGTGCTGCTGTTTGGCGTCATCGCCATCGGGCTCATCCTGCTGATTACCTTCCGCAACCTGAGCATCCCGCTGATACTGCTGCTGATTATCGAGGGCGCCATCTGGTTTAACATGGCGGTGCCGTACTTTGCTGGCAACACCCTCAACTACATCGGGTACCAGATTGTCAGCTCCGTCCAGCTGGGCGCTACGGTGGACTATGCCATTCTGCTGGCCCAGCGCTACGAGGAAGCCCGAAAGACCATGGGCAAAAAGGAGGCCGCCGCCTGGGCGCTGGCCAAGTCGACCGGCTCCATCCTGCCGCCCATGCTGATATTGACCATCGCCGGCTACGCGCTGTCCATCGTGGTCACCTCCAACGCCGTCATCAGCCAGATGGGCGAAATCATCGGCCGCGGCGCCGCCATCTCCGGCTTCATGGTGCTGATGGTGCTGCCCACGGTGCTTCGCTGGTGCGATGGAGCCATCAACCGTACAAACATTGGCAAGAAGGAGGCCATCCAATCATGAAAAAACTGACCGCCATCATCCTGGCTTTGCTGCTGCTGACGGGTGCCGTGAGCGCCCTGGGCGAGGTGAAGAAAAACGAAGTCGTCTACGCCCGCCTGTCCGCGTCGGGCGAGGTGAAGGATCTGTATATCGTCAACGCCTTTGAGGCCGATCAGCCCGAAGAGGTGACCGATTACGGCCGCTACGACGCGGTGACCAACCTCACCAGCACCGAGCCGCTTGATTACACGGACGGCGAGGCCAAGCTGTCGCTGCCTGCCGGGCGCTTCTACTATCAGGGCAGCCCGCAGCAGAAGACGCTGCCGTGGGACATCGCCATCCGCTACACGCTGGACGGCAAGCCGGTGGAAGATCCACAGGCGCTGTCGGGCGCCCAGGGCAAGTTGGAGATCGCCATGGATGTGAAGGTGCGCGAGCAGATGGCCGCCTACGCCGGCGGCATGACGCTGCAAATCACCATGACGCTGGATGGGGATACCTGCCTCAACATCACGTCCGACAAGGCGACCATCGCGCTGGCCGGCGGCAACCAGACCATTGCCTACGTGGTGTTGCCCGGACAGTCGGCGGGCTTTGCCGTCACGGCCGATGTGCGCGACTTTGCCATGCCCGGCATCCAGATTGCCGGCCTGCGCATGAACATGGACACCGAACAGTACCAGCGCATGAGCGAGAACATGCTGGCCGGCAACCCCATGGCGCAGGCGGTGGGGCCGATGATTGACAACTTCGTCAAGGCGCTGTCGGGCACGGCCTCCCAATCCTTTGCCGATACGCGCAACGGCAACATCCACTCGCTGCAATTCGTGCTGATGACCGATGAAATCGCGGCCCCGGCCCCCGCGCCCGCGCCCGAGGCGGAGCCCCAGGACACGCCCCGCGAGGAGAGCGTGACCGACCGCTTCCTCTCACTGTTCGGGGGATAATATTCACAGGCTGCAAGGTTTAAACTTGGTCCCCCGTTGTATGATTAAGCGACGGGGGATTTTGATTCCTCGGGAAAGGAAGGGCTATGCCTGCTTTGAACACCAACGCGCAGGCCTTTGAGGCGGCGGTCGCGCCCTATGAGCGGCAGGTGTACTTCACCTGCCTGCGCATTATGGGCAACCCGCAGGACGCGGAGGACTGCGCGCAGGAGGCCATGCTCAAGGCCTATCACGCCTTCGCCGGGTTCCGGGGCGACAGCAAGGTGAGCACCTGGCTGTACACCATCGCCACCCGCTGCTGCATGGATGCCCTGCGCAGGCGGCGCGAGGTGGTCTCGCTGGACAGCCTGCGCGAGGATGGATGGGAGGCGCAAAGCGAAGAGCCCTCGCCCTACCTGGAGTTGGAGGAGGGTGAGCGCAAGCGCCTGCTGGGCGAGGCCATCACCCATTTGCCCGAGGAGCACCGCGTGGCATTGACGCTGTGCGACCTGCAGGGCCTCAGCTACGAGGAGGCCGCGGGCGTCATCGGCTGCCCGCTGGGCACCGTCCGCAGCCGATTAAGCCGTGCCCGTGCCGGGCTGCGGCAGGCATTATCCGCCGGCGGGGAACTTTTTCAAGACAACCTGCGTCCTATTGATGAAAGGAGGGAAAGCAAATGACACACATGACCTGTGAACAGTTTTCCATCCTTCTCGACCGGTATCTGGAGGGCAGCTTAAACCAGCAGGAGCGCGAGGCCTTTGAGGCCCACGCCCAGGCATGCACCGACTGTCAGCTGTTGCTCCAAATCCGCCGGGACTGCCAAGGCCTGGATGATGGCGGCGAGGTACCCGCCAGCTTCTCATCCTCCTGGCGTCAGGCAATTCATCAACAGGAGGATTACAACATGCAACAGATGCCCGAACCCAAAAAGCGCGAGAAATCGCCCATGAACCTCAGGCGCTGGCTGGCCATCGCGGCCTCGCTGGTGCTGGTCATCGGCGGCACCTGGCTGGTGGGGCAAAACGCCCCCCGCAGCCGCCAGACGGCCACCAAGCAGAGCGCGGACTACAACACCACCGCCTACGGCGGCACCGGGGTAGACAGCTATATGCGTAGCGCGGACGGTCAACCCGCCCCCGCCGCCATGAGCGTGCAGGCCGACTACGCCATGGAGGAGGCCGCCCCCGTCCCCCAGGCGCAAAACGCGCCTACCCAGCCGCAGAAAATCATCCGCACCGTCAGCCTCAACCTGGTGACGCGCGAGTTTGAGAAGGACCTGGAGACCCTGAACGCGGCCATCGGCGAGCATGGCGGCTATGTGGAATACTCCGACGTGGCCTCCGACCGCGGCAGCCGCCGCTACGCCAACCTCACCATCCGCATTCCCAAGGACAAGCTGGATGCCTACTTGGAAGCCGCGCAGAAGGTGGGGCGCGTAAGCTCCTATACCGAATCCCAGGAGGATGTGAGCGAGCGCTACACCGACACCGAAACCCGGCTGGTTTCGCAAAAAGCCAAGATGGAGCGCCTGCAGCAGCTGCTGCAGCAGGCCACCACCGTCAAGGACATCCTGGCGATTGAAAACCAGATTGCCGATACCCAGTATCAGCTGGATTCGCTGACCGGCGCCCTGCGCGGCATGGACAGCAAGGTGGATTACTCCACCGTCCGCCTGACCCTGCAGGAGGAAGTGCCCACGGCCTCCCCTACCGAGCTGACGCTTGGCGAGCGCATCCGCCTGGCCATGACCGACGCGTGGGATGCCATCCAGGCCTTCCTGGCGGATTTCGTGGTGCTGCTGGTGGTCGCCCTGCCCTATGTGGTGGTGCTTGTGGTCTTCATCCTCATCATCCGATTTGTCATCAAAAGGAGAAAGAATAAATGAAAAAGATTGTAACCGCTGTCCTCAGTTTTGCCCTCGTGCTGGCCCTGGCGCTGCCCGCGCTGGCCGCTGAGGTAACCGTCACCGGCACCGCCACCGTCAACCTGCCCGCCGATACCGCCACGCTGCAGGTGGGGGCCACCATGAAGGATAAATCCGCCGCAGAAGCCCAGGCTCAGGTGGACGAAGTCATCCGCACCATGCTGACCTCGCTGGAGGAACTGGGCATCGACAAGGCGGACATCAAGACCAGCAACTACTCTGAGGAGTATGGCGCCATCCGCCAGGCGCAGCCCGTGTACAACGCCAGCAACTCGCTGAGCGTCACCATCCGCAAGCTGGACCAGGTGGCCGCGGTCATCGACGCCGCCACCAAGGCCGGCGCCAACCAGATCTACAGCCTCAGCTTCACGGCCTCCCAGTCGGCGGATGCCTACAACAAGGCGCTGGAGCGCGCGGTGGAGGATGGGCAGGCCAAGGCCGAGGTATTGGCCAAGGCCGCTGGCCGCACGCTGGGCGCGCTGGAGGACATGAAGGCGGAGCAGATTTTCGGCGATGCCTACGGCATCATGAACCGCATGGACTTCGGCATGGCCGCCTCCGAAAAGGCCACCATCGTCACCGGCGATGTGTCGGTCTCGGCCAGCGTCACCCTGACCTACGAGCTGGACTAAGCATTGCGTTGATGAACAAAGTCCCGCCGGTTTTCACGCCGGCGGGACTTTCATGATATCTATATGGTTTTACGCGCGCTTGCCGGCCTGCTCAATCAGCCAGTCAAATAGCCGCTGCATGGCGGGGTCGTGCTTGGCCAGGTTCTCCGGGTGCCATTGCAGGCCGATGGCGGGGTAGCCATCCTCAAACTCCACCGCCTCGATGAAGCCGTCCTCGCTCATGGCGGCGACCTTCAGGCCCTTGCCCAAATCCTTAATGTTTTGGTGGTGGCGGCTGTTGACCGGGCTGGTGTCGCTGCCAATCAAACTGTGCAGCAGCGTGCCCGGGATGATGCTCACCTTGTGAGCGTCGGTGGGCGTTTCATTTTGCGCATGGTTGATATGGGTGGGCTTCTGGGTGGGCATATCCTGATACAGGGTGCCGCCCTGGGCCACGTTCATCAGCTGGATGCCCCGGCATACGGCCAAAAACGGCTTGCCGGTGGTGAGCAGGTAGCGGTAGGTGTACAGCTCCTGCGCGTCCCGCTCGGGGACAATTTCGTCGCACTGGGGGATAATCTCCTCACCGAACTCGCGGGGATGGATGTCCTCGCCACCCGGGAAAATCACGCCGTCCACCTTGTCAATCATGGCCTTCCAGACCGCCTCGTTGTCCGTCAGGGGGAACAGCAGCGGCAGGCCGCCGGCACGAATGACCGCGGTGATGTAGTCGTTGGGCATGTTCAGGCGTTTCCTCTGCGTATCCCAGTTGGCTCCGATTCCGATGGTAATCATAGCTGTCCTTTCTTGTATGCATATTGTTTTTTCAGTATACCACAAGTACGCCGCCGGGCGAAGGGGTTTAACGGGCATTCATGAGGAAATATTAATTTGTAACACCCCAAGGCATATGATATACTTTGCTTGTACATTCAAGGGTTTACTACAGTTGCGGGAGGGCGCGATGGCGAAATACAATCAATCCAAATCCCCGGTCAAGGGATGGATTTACGGCCTTGCCGCGGCCGGGCTGACCAGCCTGGGCTACGCGGCCATATTTCCACTGTACAGGTGGCCGCACTACCTGCTGATGGCTGCCGCCGCCCTGTTGGTGGGCCGCGTGGCGCAGATCATGGGCTCCGGCCTTGATACCTCGCAAAAGGCCCCCACCCGCGAGGAACTGCCGCTGACCGGCGACGAGCAGGTGGACCGCATTGTGCGCCGCGGGCAGGACATGATTGAGCAAATCAAGGTGGAAAACGACCTGATTCCCGACCCCGAGCTGTCGCGCAAAATTGATGAAATTGAAAGCGTATCCAACAAGATTTTCCGCACGGTGATCGAGCAGCCCGGCAAGGCGCCGCAGATTCGCCGGTTTATGGATTATTACCTGCCGACCACCCTCAAAATGCTCAGCGGCTACCGCAAGATGGACGAGCGCCGCCTGCAGGGGGCGGAGGCCGTGGCCGTCAAGCAGAAGATTGAAACGGCGCTGGATGTGGTGGTGGGCGCTTTTCGCAAGCAGCTCAACACCCTGTATCAAAATGACATTCTCGATATCTCTACCGATATCGATGTGTTGGAGACCATGCTCAAACAGGACAGCCTGACCGGCCAGCAGTTCACCATGAACCGGACTGCCACCGGCGGCCAGGCGCAGGCCCAGGCAAAGAAGGAGGAATAACCATGTCAGAACATAAGGACAACATCCAACCCACCGAAACCCAGGACACCCAGGAGCGCTTGCGCGCCATGGCCGAGGCTCAGCTGGAGCCCGTGCCCGTGCTGACGCTCACCCCCAGCGCCGGCGATAAGCTGCAAATGGAAAAGGTGATTGACCAGCTGGAGGGCACCAAGGTGGACGAGCCGGTCGCCCCCGATGTGCAGGCCGCCATCGCCAAGCAGCTGGACAGCAGCCTGACGGAGGAAGAGCGTAAGACCGTGGACGCCTTCTCCCAGCAGATTGATATCGGCAACCCGCAGCACGTCATGCTGTATGGCGCCGACGCCCAGAAAAAGGTATCGGACTTTGCCGACACCGTGCTGGCCGACGTCAAAAACAAGGACTCGGGCAACGTGGGCGATATGATGACCAAGCTGATTGGCGAGCTGAAGAGCTTTGAAAGCAGCACGGAAAAGCCCAAGGGCATCCGAGCGTGGTTCTTCAACGCCGAAAAATATGTGGAGCAGATTCGCGCCCGCTACGACTCGGTGGCCGGCAACGTGGAAAACATCGCGGGCACGCTGGAAAATCACCAGGTGCAGCTGCTCAAGGACGTCTCCATGCTCAACCACCTCTACGACATGAACATCCAGTACTTCCGCGAGCTGACCATGTACATCGTGGCCGGGGAGAAGCGCCTGGCCGCCTTCCGCGCCAAGGAGGTGGAGGAGGCCAAGCAGCACGCCAAGGAGACTGGTGACGCCATGGACGCCCAGAAGGCGAGCGACCTGGACGCCGCGGCCGACCGCTTC
>ENA-UOOH01003706-UOOH01003706.1-fermentation-metagenome-genome-assembly--contig:-NODE-3706-length-11310-cov-3.363394_pt1 | contig 11310 bp, 9 predicted proteins | sample MGYA00245778_ERZ724025 | MGnify/ENA primary metagenome ERZ724025 (study PRJEB28704, sample SAMN03018313) | fermentation metagenome | biome: anthropogenic terrestrial biome; feature: soil; material... | reverse complement strand
TTATACGATTTCAGCCATCCACGGCACGGGAACAGGCGACCTGCTGGACGCGGCCGTAGCGCTTTTCCCGCATCGGATCGATGAGGAACCCGAGGATAATTCGGTAAAAGTTGCCATCGTTGGTAAGCCCAACGCCGGCAAATCCTCCATCCTGAACAAATTGGTGGGCTCCCAGCGGGCGATCGTTTCATCCATTCCCGGCACGACCCGGGACGCGATCGACACCCAGATCGAGCGGGAAGGGGTCACCTTCACCCTCATAGACACAGCTGGCATCCGCAAACGCGGTTCCATTATTCCCGGCGTTGAGAAGTATTCGGTGCTGCGCGCCATGCAGGCCATCGAGCGCTGTGACGTGGCTCTGCTGGTTGTGGACGCCGAAAGCGGCATCACCGCGCAGGATACGCACATCGCGGGGTTCATCAATGAAGCCATGAAATCGGTCATCCTGGTGGTGAACAAATGGGACCTGATTGAAAAAGAGACCAACACAATGTTGGAATATACCCAGCGAATCCGCCAGCAGCTTAATTTTTTGCCCTACGTGCCCGTGATTTTTGTTTCCGCCCTCAGCGGCCAGCGGATCGATAAGCTCCTTCCGCTCGTAATGGACGTAAACCTGGAGCGCCAGACAAAGTTAAGCACCTCGCAACTCAACCGTGTCCTCCAAACCGCGCAAGACCGGCATCAGATGAGTTCCGGCACGGGCAAACCGCTGCGCATTTACTATGGCACCCAGGTAAAAGTGGACCCGCCCACGTTTTTACTGTATGTAAATAACCCCAAGCTGGGGCATTTCAGCTATATACGCTTCCTGGAAAATCAGATCCGCGCCGAATATCCTTTTACCGGCACGCCCATTCGGATCGTATTAAAAGAGCGCGAACGCACGGAACGGGATGCCGGCGTATAATGGAGCGCTGGCCTGCCTGCCATTAAGGAATTAATTTGACCCAACAGACCCCTCTGCCTCAAACACCCCTGCAAAGCCCCGAGCCCGCGCCTCGCAAGCCCAACCCCTGGAAGGATATGCTCGAGACCATTCTGCTGGCGGTGATCATCTTTGTCATCATCCAAACCCTCACGGTTCGGGTAAAAGTGTTTAACATCAGCATGCGCCCAACGCTCGAAGAAGGCTACATGGTTCTGGTAAATAAGTGGGCCTACCGCAGCCAGGCCCCGCAGCGCGGAGATGTGGTTGTCTTCCACAATCAGGGGCAAAACAATCAGGATTACATCAAGCGCGTGATCGGCATCGGGGGCGACAATGTTGAGGTGCGCGGCCGGGAAACATATGTGAACGGCATTCAACTCACCGAGCCCTACATCCTGGAACGTCCAAACTGGACCGGGTCCTGGACGGTGCCTGAGGGCAAAATCTTTGTTTTGGGGGACAACCGCAACAACTCCTCCGATTCTCAGGACTGGGGCTTTGTGGATCAGACCTGGGTGGTTGGGAAAGCCATCCTGATTTACTTCCCATTCAATCACATCCAGGTGCTCAATCATCCGGACCTTTTGGCCGCTAACCCCTAGATTCATAACCGATTATTAACGCTTTTCTAAGCATAAAGGGCATTGCGGCGCTTGGTTTATTTTCATTAGCGCTTATAATCCTGGGAAGATGAAATTTAACCTGCCTGCCGATCCTGAAACCTGTCCGCGCTGCTATGTTGGCCGGATCAAAAAAGGCACGCTCACGCTGACCACCCTGGTGAATGGCAAATTACTGAGCGCGCCAAATTTCCCCGCTTGGGTCTGCGATGTTTGCCACGCCTTCATGTACGACCCCAAGGCTCTGGCAGACCTGAATGCCGTCCTGGCGCCTCAGCCCAAAATGAGCAAACCCGCCCGGCCCAAAAACGCAGGCAACCAAAGCAGCGCCTCCCGGATGCGCAGCAAAAAACTTGGCAAAACCGGCTCGCCTTCCAAAAACTAAATCTAAGAATTTTCTAAAACTTTGCTGAATCGCGTTGTAAATTATTAACGCGAGTGCTATCATTAAGTTGCTGGTGTAATTACGGCTTTATTCATTCATTCTGCAGCACCTTGATTTTATTTTTATTGCAAGTTGCACTTTAAAAGGAGTTATATGTCCGCAATCTTTATTTCCCGCCTTGTGGGACTTCTTGTTTTTGGCCTCATTGGTGTTTTTACCGGCGCCCCCATTCATGATCTCCTGCTGACACTCGCTAATCCCTTCCCGCTGACCCGCGGAGTGGTAGTTGCGATTACTGCCGTTGTGTTTGCGCTGCTTGGTTTTTTGATCACACCCTGGATCTCCATCAAGCCGTTCAACGCCTTAAAAAAGCTCTTCACCCGCGCAGCGCCCCAGGTTTTGATCAGCGGTTTGGTCGGCCTGGTGATCAGCCTGATCATCGGCGGTTTGGTGGCCTATCCCCTGTCTTTTCTGCCGCAGCCTTTTGGCGCGATCATGCCCATCATCGGGGTGGTTGTTTTGGGCTACCTCGGCGTAACGCTCTTTACCACCCGCCACGAAGATTTCGCGAACCTCTTCCGCTCGGTTTCGCAGCGCATGGGTACCCGGGCTAAAAACCTTCCGCCCCAGGAACCTCAGCGCAAGATTTTGGTTGATACCAGCGCGATCATCGATGGACGCATCGCGGACATCGTCAAGACCGGTTTTTTAGGCGGCGAACTGGTGGTGCCCAAATTTGTGCTCAATGAGCTGCAGTTCGTATCCGATTCCGCTGATGGCCTGCGCCGGCAGCGCGGCCGCCGCGGCATTGAAGTGCTCACTGAACTTCAGCATAACGACCTGGTACCCGTGACCATCAGCGATGTGGACGTGGAAGGCGTGCGCGAAGTGGACGACCGCCTGGTGGTGCTTGCCCGGCAAATGAATGCGCCTATCCTGACTAACGATTACAACCTCAATCGCATCGCCGAGATCCAAGGCGTAGAAGTGCTCAACGTGAACGACCTGGCCAACGCCGTCAAGGTGATCCTGTTGCCCGGAGAGACCTTTGAGATCCGGGTGATCCAGGAAGGCAAGGAATTCAATCAGGGTGTGGGTTATCTCGAAGATGGCACCATGGTCGTCATTGAAAACGGCCAGCGCTACCTCGAGCGCAGCATCCCTGTTACCGTGACTAAAATCCTGCAGACATCCGCCGGAAGAATGATCTTCGCCAGACCAGAATAGGAGGCCCCATGGCCCTCAGGCTTTACAACACCCTCACGCGCAGCAAAGAGGTTTTTGAAACCTTAGAACCCAACCTGGTAAAAATGTACGTCTGCGGCCCTACGGTTTACGCCGAGGCACACATTGGCCATGCCATGAGCGCGCTGGTCTTCGATATCATTCGCCGCTACCTCGAATACAGCGGGTATGACGTGAAATACGTGATGAACTACACCGACGTGGACGATAAGATCATCGATAAGGCCAGGCAGCTTGGGCAGGACCCCTACCAGCTCGCTCAGCGTTACATCGATGATTACGCCGCGGACCTGGAGGCCCTGAACGTGCTGCCCGCCGCGGTGAACCCGCGCGCCACCGAAGAGATGGAATACATCCTGGTGATGATCAGCAAAATGATGGACGACGGCCGCGCCTACGCGGTGGATGGCGATGTGTATTTCCGCGTGGACCGCGATGAAGACTACGGCAAACTCTCCGGCCGCAAACTGGAAGGCATGGAAGCTGGCTCGCGCATCCAGGTGGACGAACGCAAGGAACACCCCATGGATTTTGCCCTCTGGAAAGCCGCCAAACCCGGCGAACCAGCCTGGGAGAGCCCCTGGGGCATGGGCCGGCCTGGCTGGCACATCGAGTGCTCCGCAATGAACCTGCATCATCTGGGCGAGCAGATTGATATTCACGGCGGCGGGAATGACCTCATCTTCCCCCATCATGAGAACGAGATCGCCCAAACTGAAGCCATCACCGGCAAACCCTTTGCCCGCTATTGGATGCATAACGGCATGCTGACGCTCAAGAACGAAAAGATGAGCAAGAGCCTGGGCAACATGGTGACGATCAGGGAATTTTTAGCCGAGCACCCTGCGGATGTGATGCGCCTGATGGTCATCCAGAGCGCTTACCGCAACCCCCTGGTCTACTCCGAGGATACCCTCGGTTCGGCCGAACAGGTGCTCAGGCGCCTGTTGAGCGCCAAAAAACCAGCCCAAAGCGGAGCTTCCGGCTTGCAGGCCCAGGCTGCTCTGGCCCTCAACGAGAGTGCGCAAAAAGCACGCGAATCCTTCAAGGCCGCCATGGATGACGACTTTAATACCGCCGGCGCGCTGGCAGCAGTTTTCGAATTGGTCAAGGCCATCAACAGCGCGCGCGCCGACGGTGCCAGCGCTGCCAACCTGGAAGAGCCCCAGGCTGTGTTCGCTGAATTGACCGGTGTATTGGGTTTGCAGCTTTTGGAAAGCCAGCGCAGCCAATCGGACGCGGAGCCCTTTATTGACCTGCTTTTGGAATTGCGCCAGGACGTGCGCGCTGAAAAGAACTGGGCAATGTCCGATAAGATTCGTGACGGACTCAAAGCCCTGGGCGTATTGGTCAAAGACGGCAAAGACGGCAGCAGCTGGGATTGGGAGTAAAGCTTGAAAGAGTGGATCAGCGGGCGCAACCCGGTTTATGAAGCGCTGCGTGCCAAACGCCGGCAGGTATTTAGGTTGGTGATCGCCAAGGGTGTCAAGGTGGAAGGGCAGCTGGCCAGTTTGCTCAGCCTGGCCCGGGACCGCCGCATCCGCGTGGAAGAAGCACCCCGCCCAACCCTGGATGCGATCTCCGCGAATAACCAGGGCGTGGCTCTGGAAGTTTCCGAATACCCTTACGCTGCCTTGGAAGACCTGATCTCCCGGGCGAAAACTGCCCCGGATGCGCCCTTTTTCCTGCTGCTGGACCTCATTCAGGACCCCCAGAATTTAGGCACGCTTCTGCGCACTGCTGAGATCATGGGTGTGCACGGGGTGATCATCCCCTCGTCGCAATCCGCCCAGGTGAACCCCACGGTGGTGCATGCCAGCAGCGGCGCCACAGAGCACTTGCTGATCTGCCAATACAACCTGGCCCAGGCCATCGACCGCTTGAAAGCCGAGACGGATACCTGGGTCTACGGCCTGGATGAAGACCAGCGTTCGCGGTTGCCCAGCCAATTGCGCCTTGAGGGCGGCGTTGCCCTGGTGGTGGGCAGCGAGGGCAGCGGTCTGCGCGAGCTGGTGCGCAAGAAGTGCGACGAACTCATGCGCCTGCCCCAATATGGCAAAATCGGGTCGTTGAATGCCGCTGTGGCGGGATCCATCGCGCTTTACCTCGCCCGCGAGGCCCGCCAGCGCTAGGGCCGCACTAGAAATCCCCACATAAGCTATATCGATCCCTTTTGCTGCTGCTCCTGGTGTTTAGGCTTTACAGTTTAGATGCATTGGAGCGTTTGCAACGGTCTGGGTTTTGTGTTGCCACAGGGGATTACTATTTCCCCGCAACGAGGGAAATCTATCGGTTTTGTGGTTTTGTGGTCAAAACAGGGATGCACAAAACCAGGTTACGCACAAAACTGGCTTCCTAGATCAGGCTGGCCAGCAGCAGCCACGAGATCAGCATTACGAAGCCGATGCCAAAGCGCACCAGGGCAGCGTTTCCGAAGCCGATGCCCAATTGTTTGGTTGCCTCCCAGGCTTTGGCCTTATCTTTCTCCGTTCGCAGGTACTGGATGAGGAAGATAGTGGCGAAGGCCACCGCCAGCCCACCCAAGGGGGTAAAAATAATGCCGCCGATCATTACCTCAATCACGATGAGCGCTGTGGCCCACCAGGGCAGGCCGCTGCTTTTCGTTTTCCCCGCCATGAGCACGTTATCGATCAGCGAGCCGCCGATCATCAGCAAAGTATTCAAAACAAAAACCGCGAGGCTGATCCCAAAAGCCCAGGGGCCGGCATTCTGATTAAAGCCCAAAACCAGCATCCAAACCAGCTGGCCAACCCACATCACCACCAAACCCGGGAAGAAGATGAGCAATAGCCCAAACCATCCGCCCAGATTGACAAAGAGGACGATGATAAAAAGCGCGAGCCGCAACCAGGCAGGGTTCATGCTGGCTTTCGAATTACGTCGATGCCGCCCATATAGGGCTTGAGCACCTCGGGCACCACGATGCTGCCATCGGCCTGCTGGTATTGTTCCATCACCGCGATCATCGTGCGCGGCAGGCCCAGACCGCTGCCATTCAGGGTGTGCACAAAGCGGGCAGGGCCGCCATCTGCCGGGCGGTACTTCACGTTGGCGCGGCGGGCCTGATAATCGCCCACCTTGGAGCAGGAGGAAACCTCCAGCCACTCACCGCAGCCGGGCGCCCAAACTTCCACGTCGAAGGTCTTGTGCATCTTCTCGCCCAGGTCACCGGTGGATTGCATCAGGGTACGGTAGGTCAGGCCCAGTTGGCGGCAGGTTTCAGCCGCGTCGTGAACCATTTTTTCCAGTTCAGCATCGCTGTCCTCGGGCTTGCAGTAGGTGTACATTTCCACTTTATCGAATTGGTGCCCGCGTTTCATGCCGCGCACATCCCGTCCCGCGCTCATTTTTTCGCGCCTGAAACAGGCCGAATAAGAAGTCAGGTGGACGGGCAAGGCGCTTTCTTCAAAGACCTCGCCCATCATGATGCCGGTAAGGGGCACCTCAGCGGTGGGCACCCACCAGTAGTCTTCCTGCCAGTCGTGGTAGAGATTATCGGCAAATTTGGGCAGCTCGCCCGCGGCAAACAGCACTTCTTCCTTGACCATCCAGGGCGTGTAGTACTCGGTGTATCCCTGGCGCAGGTGCAAGTCCACCATCCAGAAGATCAGGGCACGCTGCAGCCGCGCGCCGGCGCCTTTAAGCACGTAAAAGCGGCTGCCGGAAAGCTTGACCCCAGCCTCAAAATCCAGGATGCCCAGTTCGGGCCCCAGGTCCCAATGCGGTTTGGGTTCAAAATCGTAAACGGGTTTTTCGCCAAAGGTTTGCTGGACAACGTTATCTTTATCGTCCATCCCTATCGGCACGTCCTGATCGGGGATGTTGGGCACGCGCATCAGCAGGTCGTTCAGGGAGGCTTCAACGGTTTTAAGCCGGGCGTCTTCCTCTGCGATCACATCGCCCAGGAGACGCGTGGCCTCGATGCGTGCCTGGCGTTCCGCGGCGTCCTTCATTCTGCCGATCTCTTTGGAGGCGGCATTGCGTTCCTGTTTCTTGCTTTCAACGTCCAGAATGAGGGAGCGGCGCTCCTCATCCAGGCGGATGATTTCGTCCACAACGCTGGTATCCATGTGGCGCCTTTCAAGCCCATCGCGCAGGATATCGGGATTTTCACGGATAAATTTCAGGTCGAGCATGGCGGCACCTCAGCTTGTTTTTCTTTATTCTACCCCTCAAATCTGTCCGCACTTACTTGCGTTTATAATTGCGGCGTGCTCTGCAAAAAGGCTCTTCACCTCCTGCTGGTCTGCGCCTGCCTGTGCTTGTGCCTGGCGTTTTCTGCGCCTGCGCGTGCACAGGGCGGCGACGCCTACGCGCTGATTGATGAGGTCAATGCCTTGCGTGCCTCGGAAGGGCTGGCTGCCTACAGCGTGGATGCCGGCCTGATGTCCGGCGCGCAGCCCCACGCTGATTACATGGCCAGCCTGGGCACCTGGACGCACGAACGCGCCGACGGAAGCAACGCTTCCAGCCTGGGCATCGCGGAGAATGTGGCGATGGGTATGCAGCTCTCGCCTAACTACGCGGTGTATGTGCTTTGGACGGATTCCCTGCACTGGCCCACAATGGTGGGGCACAGCGCCGGGTCAGTTGGCGCAGGCGTTGCCAGCGATGGCAGCAATATCTACTACGTCCTGAATGTTCTGCCTGCGGGGCAGGCCATCCAGGCCCGGGTGGCAGACCCGGCAGCCGCGGAGCAGAACGTCCAGGCGGCAGCGCTCTTGCAGCAGGCGACGCCTGAACCAGTCTTCTTGGGCATTCTAACGTCCACGCCCAACCCGGATGGCTCGATCATTCACGTTGTACAATCCGGTGAGAGCTTATGGGGCATTGCCGATGCCTACGGGATGAGCATGAGCGAGATCATGGTCAACTCCGGCAACAGCCCGGCTGCAGAACAGGTTTTCATCGGCGACCGCCTGGTGATCCGGCGCGCATTTACACCTACACCAACCGATAACAGCACCCCAACGCCCACCCCGATCACGCCGCAGCCCACCGTTTTTCGGCCAACCCGCACACCCGTCCCCACCGCGACGCCCCTGCCTACACCCACCCCTACCCTGCCGCCACCGCCCTTGCACGTGGCTTTCCGCAGCAGTCAGCAGGTTGGCCTGACCATGGCGGGAATCAGCGCCGCCGGTCTGATTTTGGTACTTTACTTCCTGTTTATACGCAAGCCCAAGGAATAATTTTTCAAGAGTACTTGCCAATCACATTTGCCTACATATCCCGAGGGAAACGGATGCTAGCTTTTTATGGTATAAAAACTTAGGCCCTCACCCGGGTGTAAGGGCAGTTCGTTCCCAAATCGCGGATCTTTACCTTTTGAGTACATCGAACCAAAACGCTATTTGTTCCAGGTCATAAAAGAATATCAAGGAGGTCTCATGAAAACCGTTGTCGCAGGAGCGCTTGGCGAATGCGTGCATGTTGCCGGAATCTACAATTTTTTACGGCTTGCCGAACAGGCCGGCTGGCGCACGGTATTCCTGGGACCGGCTGTTTCGCCCGAGCGCTTCATCCAAGCCCTGATCGATGAGAAGGCCGATCTGGCCGGGGTTTCCTACCGCCTTACGCCTGAAACGGGGGAACTGCTCCTGGGCGATTTTGCTGAACAAGCCGATGACCTGCGGGCCAAGGGCGTGCGCTTTCTATTTGGCGGCACCCCGCCTGTGGCTGAAAAAGCACAGCAGCTGAGCGGCTTTTTTGATGGGATCTACGATGGTTCCCAGAGCCCTGAAGACCTGCTGGCCTACCTGCGCGGTGAGGTAGCAGACGCCCAAGGCTCGGGCAAATACCCCGATACGCTCATCGAACGCATCGGGTGGAAGGCACCCTACCCGGTCCTGCGCCATCACTTTGGCCTGCCCACGATGGAAGCCACCCTTGAAGGCATCGCTCAAATTTCGGAAGCCAAAGCCCTGGATGTGATCTCCCTGGGGATCGACCAGGATGCCCAGGCAAACTTTTTCCATCCCGAACGGCAGAACCCGCAGGCCCGCGGCGCAGGCGGCGTGCCCGTGCGCAGCGAGGAAGATTACGCCGCCCTCTACGCGGCCTCCCGCACCGGCAACTACCCGCTGATGCGCAGTTATTCCGGAACGGACGATTTCATCCGCCTTGCCGAAATGTATATGCGCACCATTCATAACGCCTGGTGTGCCATCCCGCTGTTTTGGTTCAACGCCATGGACGGCCGCGGACCGCTGGACCTGGAAACTTCCATCGCTGAACACCAGAAAGTGATGCAATGGTACGGTGAGCGGGATGTGCCGGTGGAACTCAACGAGCCGCACCACTGGGGCATGCGCGATGCCTCGGACGTCACTTACGTGGTCTCTGCCTTCCTCTCGGCCTGGAACGCCCGCGCCTTTGGGGTGAAGAACTACATTGCCCAAATGATGTTCAACAGCCCCTCGGGAACTTCAGACCGCATGGACCTGGCCAAGATGCTGGCCTTGCTCGAGATGGCCGAAGCGCTGGAAGGCGACGGGTTTAAGGTTTGGCGGGAGACCCGTACCGGCCTCTTGAGTTATCCGCTGGAAGATAACGCCGCCCGCGCGCACCTCTCGGCGACGATTTCGGTGCAGATGGCACTCAGACCGCAGATTGCGCATATTGTTGGGCATACGGAGGCGCACCACGCGGCCACCGCTGATGATGTGATCGCTGCCTCGCGGATGGCCCGGCATGTGATCGCCCGGGCGATCGAAGGCAAGCCCGATCCCCTGGGAGAGGCCCGCATCCAGGCGCGTAAGGCGCATCTGCTCCGGGAGGCACAATTGACCCTGCAGGCGATCAAAAATATCGCCCCAGCGGACGTCCAAGACCCTTTTACCGACCCTGCCACCCTAACGCTGGCAGTTCAATACGGCATCATGGATGCCCCCCAGCTGAAAAACAACGCCTTCGCGCCGGGCAAGGTTGCCACGCGCATCATCGATGGCGGCTGTGACGCTGTGGACGAAAACGGCGATCCGATCAGCGAGAGCGAACGCCTGGCAGCTTACCTTTAGAAGTAAGGAGCAAGTATGGAAAAGCATTCCCGAATCACCGTAATTGGCGCCGGCAATGGCGGCAAAGCCATGGCGGCCCACATTGCCCTGATGGGCCACGAAGTAGCCCTTTATAACCGGACTTACGACCATATTTCGGTGATCGCTGAAAGAAGCGGCATCGACCTGGACTATCCCGAAGGACCCAGCGGTTTTGGCAAACTGGCTTTAGTAACCAGCGATATGGAAGCCGCGCTGAAGGATTCCAGCCTGATCATGGTGGTGGTGCCTTCAACCGGCCACCGCGACATCGCGGCGCTGGCTGCCCCCTATTTGCGCGACGACCACATTGTGATCCTGCACCCGGGCCGTACCGGAGGGACGATCGAGTTTTGTGAGGTGCTGCGCCAGCAGGGCATCGAGACCAATCCGCTGATCGGCGAAGCGGAAACCTTCATTTTCGCCAGCCGCTCCGAGGGGCCGAACCATGTGCGCATCTTCCGGATGAAGGAGTCCGTGCCGCTGGCCACCTTGCCGGCCAAGCGTACCGATGAAGCCCTGGAGGCAGTCAAGCAGGTGTACCCGCAGTACATTAACGGCGGCAATGTGTTGAGCACGGGCCTCAACAATATGGGCGCCATTTTCCACCCGGCGCTCGCCCTATTGAATATGGGCTGGATCGAAGCCCGGCTGGGGGATTTTGAATTCTACGTGGACGGTGTAACCCCTTCAGTAGCCAAGGTGCTGGAAGTGCTGGACCGCGAACGGGTCACGGTGGGGTCTGCCCTGGGATTGCGCACGCGCACCGGCCTGCAATGGCTGGAGATGGCCTATAACGCCCATGGGGCGGATCTTTACGAAGCCATGCACAACCAAAGCGGCTACGTAGGAATCAAGGCCCCGCAAACGATGAACCACCGCTACATCACGGAAGAGATCCCGATGAGCCTGGTGCCGATATCCTCCCTTGGGGCCCAATATGGGGTTTCGACACGGGGTATTGACTGCATCATCCGGCTCTCCTGCTTTATCCACAACACGGATTACTGGCGCAGGGGCCGCACCGTGGAGCAACTTGGGATCAAAGGCCTGAGCATCGGCGAACTG
>ENA-UOOH01003703-UOOH01003703.1-fermentation-metagenome-genome-assembly--contig:-NODE-3703-length-11312-cov-65.674069_pt1 | contig 11312 bp, 8 predicted proteins | sample MGYA00245778_ERZ724025 | MGnify/ENA primary metagenome ERZ724025 (study PRJEB28704, sample SAMN03018313) | fermentation metagenome | biome: anthropogenic terrestrial biome; feature: soil; material... | reverse complement strand
CGTAGGCTTCAAAGTCCCTGCACCATTCTCCTGTATTTTCGAAACTTCCCTCGTAAACTTTGCTCAGAAACTTCCCGCTGAGTGTTACGTTTTCGGCGCCTTCCACTTCTTTATTAACAGCCAGGTAAAGGTCCATGTTGCTTTCTGAGGTATGGTCCGACAAGCAGAGCCAGTCAGGCATTTCTGCGCCTGCTCTGGCGACTTTTTCGTTTATCCTCGTTATTACCTCTCCAAAATTAAGAGGCATGTAATTCTGAGTGGTAACGGAATCTTTGATGAACCTTTTATTGTTCCATTCAAAGAGTTTTCCGTCCCAGGGGGCGGGGTCAAAGCGGGGGCAGCATTCAGGAGGTTGAGTTTCGGTGGTCATCGGTTTCACTCTGTTAAGTAATTACTTTATTTATTATTTCAGTACTCTTATTTTAATCTCTTTTGTGGAAGCTTTTTGGTGGACTGATATTAAATGGGTCAGGTAACACTGGTCGTTCTTTATATTCATTAACAGGATTGATCTGGAGATACCTAGTTAAATCAGTGCTAGGCCCCTTCCACTCCATCATATAAAGAAGTATTTTTATCCTGTCAACTTCATTAAGCTGATCTTTTTCTTCACCAATCTGGTCTAATATGTGTTTTTCAAAAGTATTAATTAACTTAGTTATCGATTCTTTGGGTACTTTATGCACAGCTTCGTACCATGAATCTCCTTCAAATAACTTCTGATATCTTTCATCCCTTTTGCATTCATACAGTTTAGGTTCTATCTTAATCGCACCCATCCCAAAGGGTTTTCCCATTCCTAGTGAATGGCGATATTCTTTCCCTTTTTCTCCAGGAAGTGTCAAAACCCACAATAAAGCACCCAATTCAAAATCCTTTAAGTTTTCAAAATAGATGCGGAATGAAAAAGTAACTCCTGATTTTATTGGCTTAATTCTAGTATACTGAGTTGGATATTTTTCAATCTTTTTTATATCCGATTCGATAATATCTTCTAAATCAACTTTACCTTTGTGCCAGTACAATTTGTGACCACGAATCACGGTTTCATCTGGAGAAGGAGTAGCATAGTGAGCTAATTCTTCCTTTTTATCTGGATTGTGGGCTTTACGTGAATCTTGAACTAGGTAATGTTGAAAGGTTGTTGGGCTTGGAGTTGCAAGAACTTTTGGTGTAACCATCTCCTCATCAAACCAAATACCTTCATCTGCATATTCAACTCTTGCATCCGTGAAAAATACTCTCCCAGCTCTCGAATCTGCTTTTCCATGTATATACCCAAAAATAGCTTCAGCAATATCTGTCTTATTTTCTGATCTAAGGTGCTCAGGTACGAAATCAACTGGGCTAGTAATATTTGTTTTTTGAGGGAATATAGCAGGAACTCTAAAATTTGGGCAATGACCAAAGAAGAAAACTTCTCCCCTTCTTTCAACATAAAATATTGGACGCCCTTCGACTAAACAACCTCGAATATCATTAAAAGGTGGTTCTTTTTGAAAAGGTGTAAGCCCTGAAATATAGTTTTTTATTGCTTGCTCATTAATTTTTATTTCTTCTGCTTCTTCATTCTCCTCAAAAATAATAGCATGACTATTTCGGTTAGATTGTATCTCGCTATTTGTTTCTAGCATATTTCCGGAGCACACAAGGAAACCTTTATACTTTCCACTTCCAAGAGAATCTAAATCCTTAATATAAGTGTATTTATTCCCTTTTTTGCTTTCTAATATATCCACGTTAAAGCTGATCTCATGGTACTGAGGTTTATACCTATCATCATTAAGTTTTTTAAAACCAGCGATAGCATTGTCGGGAATATTTTTTTCTTTAATTTTCAAATATGCAGTTCTATCTGGAAATCCAAGTTCTGAAGGTTTTTTAGCGGGCTTTACCCACCACTCTTTGCTATGTTTTATCAGATATCCTGCATTTACTTTTTTACCGTATTTCCCCAGTATATTTTTATAAGGTTCACTTAACGGGTCGTTTTGTGAAGATGCAACAGCTCTGTATGTCACCTTTGTATCATCTGTTACCCACTGTATTTTTCCATATCCTGCAATCTCTATCAATGATCTAATCATTCCGCGTAAGCTACTACCGGGAATTACTGGACAATTTTTCTGCTCACGGTAAAAGAAATGGGCACGTTCGTTTTTCTGATCTGTATCTAACTCATAATACTTTTTATCCCCCCATTTACTAAAAAAAGAAGGAGTCATAGGACAGCGGACATACAAGGGGGACTCAGTTTTCATGGTACATTTTACATAACCAGTATTATTTGTGTATGAATCTTGATCTGGTAATTCGTTAACTGTCACCAATTTCTCTGGTAAAGGTATAAAGTTGTAGGGAGCATATGCCCAAAACGAATTCTTAGTTTTTTTGTCGAATCGTTTTTCTGTAGGACTCGAATGCTTTGGTAACATTAAATCATCTCTTGCCTAATATCCGCCCCAATAGTTACTAATCGACTGTATTTTATATATGCCTGACCATCTTTGTCATAATCAATATAGTGGCGTACCTTAAGTTTCAAGTCCCTGCTTGAATCAACCGGTGGAGCATGTCGTAATCCTTCAGATCCGTGTTTCCATAGAAAAAAATCATCATTGCTATTTTCCAACCGGGTACCCCATAAAAGCATATTTTCATCAAAATATTCTATCTCTTGTCCTTGATTATCAATCACCAAGCGGGCTTGCCAGCTACAATAATCAGTTCTCCAAATGAATAATTCACCATTAGTACCAAATAACCTTGCCATCTGAAGGGGTTTCGCTCTCAATGCAGGTCCAAATAATTTAGATGACAGGTGAATTTTATCATTTCTCAATTCACCCCATATTACTCCATCGTCAGCATGAACTAATAACCACCTGAGATCATGAGCTTTAGCCTGTTCCTCAAACCATGCTGTTATATTGCCTCCAAAATCAGCAGGAACACTTAGCGGGAGGATTTTATACTTTAGATTCAAGACCTTTGGTTTCATGCTACAATACCTCCAATAAATCACTTACATAATTTTCAAGCCTATCCCTGTCACCTACAATTTCTATCTTTCCATTATTTTTTTTATTGATTTCCCATACATGTCGCTTGTCAAAGCTTTCTTTATATGTTAGTTTTGCATTTAGTCCACGTAGACGTCCTCTTCCTACACTTGCTTCACCACCTAATGGTAAATCACCAGTCCATAAATCTTTCAGCAGGAGTAGTAAGAGTCCTATTTGAGCGTTTTCCGGTTTTTGGATCTGTACTTTCAATTTGACGTTTGTTCCCTTCTGCTCAAAAATTGGTTGTTCATCAAAAAGTGCTGTAGGGAGAGAGCTACCAGTGAAACGGTCAATCTTGATACGTTGTTGTACAAGGTCCAGAGGATTTGTGATTTCGTTTTCAGTTGTTATTAGCTGACTTGCAGAAGCTTTATCTGCAGGAGATTTGATTTCTGAACCAAATAATCTGTTTATCATTTCGCTAGCTTTTTCTTCGCTCCCAATAGTTTTTGCAATACGAAATGCTCTTGCTCTTAATGAACCCGCCAAGCTGGTACCACTTAAAACAGGAACCGACTCTCCGTCTCGGTTTGAATGAAGATGAACCGTATCCGGAGCATCGGCTTTATCATATCCTGATCTAATGATCATGGAACCGTCAAGAGAAAAAGTGGCATTCATTGTGAAAAGGTATCTTTTATCAATTAGGTTACTTTCATTAATGCCTAGTAAAGTTAAAATGTTCTGACCATGCTTTTCCTCCTTCAGATCCTCATTCAGCCAATTAATTAGCCCTTTAGGAGTTGTTAAGTTGTAGCGGCAGACATCCCATTCCTTTATCTTACAGCTACCAAATCCTCTTCTCTTACGAAAACCTAAAGATATTTCTCCCTTTTCCAATCCATTTAAAGCAATAGCCAGACCAAGAAGTAGTTTTTCTTTTCTTGTATCTTCTTTCGGGAGCACTAGTTCCATTTCGATAGGGAAACAAGTACCTGCTTCAATCAGTTCAAAATCAAATTTGTGTTTATCTTCCGCTGTTCGAGTTTTGTTATTGATTTTTACTCCGTCTCTCAATTCTACTTTTGGTTTTTCACCCAATGAATCATTAACAATAAGCAGACTTTGTTCACCTTCATCGTTTTCCTGGTTGCCAAATAGATTCATATATAGTGATTTTTTGTCACCTTGTTGTCCGTAACCGTGTTCACATTCTCTCAAATAACTTCGCAAAGCACCAGCTAAAGATGCACCAGTCAACAAAGCCCTACCTTCTAATGGGTCTAATGCTAATGGAATATCTACAAGTCCATCGTGGTCACCTGAGCCAAAATATGTTGGTGTTTCCAAGACAAGGCTTCCAAGGATAATGATTCTCTCTACAATCTCTCGACTTTTCAACCAATGAGAATTATCCATTATTTACCTCCTTGGATGCTTTGTGCAGAATTGCATCAATCAAACGGACAGTGTATTCACGAGCCAGATCATCACTTAAGTCTGATTTTATTTTTCCTAATGAAGGTAAATTGTTTTGATGAACTTGAAGTGCTTTCGAATCCCAAACACTTTGCGGATTTAATACAAGCGCCTTAATCCACTGTTCCAGTGATTCTCCTTCAATCTGGGCATTTTGAAATTGATCACTTGCGGTCTTTTTCATTTTTTTCATGTGATCTATAACCATGGACAAATCATTCTCGTTTAAAGATCTACGAACTATCACGCGCATGCGGGATAACTGAGATTTTTTAGGTATGGAGTCTTTATTTATTTCCAACCTATTAACCGCCTTGATTAAATATTGATCCAGCTTTTCTTTAGTCATCCTATTGACCATTCTTTTAGCCAAAAACAAGCTATCCGGATCTTTTATTTCGTAAGGTAAAGTAGATTCTTTAAACTCCTCTTTTTCTGCTTTAATTCCATTTACTTGGTGCCAATTGACAGCAATTCGTCCATAACCTTCTTCTCTTTTTTCTCCAATCCCAGTGATCTTGAGTGTTTCTAACCGATCAAGCAATTCTGAACTTTTTTCGTAAACAAATACGCTGCCTGCTCGAATAGCTAAAACTTGAGGAAGGGGAAGATTCCAGGTATTATTGAAGCCTCCTCTTATCCGCGTGCTTACAAAGGCTTTTTTAAGAGACTTTGACTCCACCCCTAAAACGGAATTGATGTTTGTGCTGTAAGCTCCAGTATTCTTGTCGCGTATAAGAGTATCACTTAAAAGAGTAACTACTATTGTGTTGTCTTCTTCATCGCCAACAGTAATATATTCTCCCCAATTATCACAAATGTTTATGTTATTGATCTTTACATGTCCGTAGCTTGCAAGATGTGATTTCCCAAAATTAAAGGTCGCTCCCTCTGTTAATAAATCTTTAATCTTTTTAAAGCATAATTCATTCTCAGCTAATATAACACTGGAGAAATCTTGACCTGCTTCCAATGCTTGATAACGAAAAATTGTACTTTCTCCAGCAGTCTCTCTTTGTCTATTCGCACGAAAGATATGTATTTGGACTTGATTAGAAGGTTGATATAAAATGATTCCTTCTCCTTCATCGTTTTCAAACAAATAACAAAAAGGTTCAGAAACTTTTTTCCAATTCCTTTCAGGGTCATTCTCTCCGTTGTCTGAAAAATCCCCTGTCGCAAAGTCATATATTATGTTACCAGGATCGCCTTTTTCTACATGCCATGAAAGAGGAGTAGATAAAGACCGGCTATTATCTTTATTTGAAGGATAAGCATTTAAGAAGCGTACAGCTCCATCAAAAAAAAGTTCTCTAAATTCAGCGTCTTCCGCATCGATTGAACTTTTCGTTTCTCCTTGGAGATACTTACCTATCAATGCCCCTCTAATTACACTGCCAGGAATAAATTCAAATCCAATCGCACTGTTTGGATCCCCTCCACTTATATCGTTTACCAATAAGGGTTCTAACAAACGTATATTGAAAGTCAATGCTTTCATGGCATCACCTTTTCACAAAATACAGTAAAATAATTTTCAATAACGTTTATTCCGTTTTCATCACAAAGAACAGCAACAAGTTTACCCCTCCCACGATTACGACCCGTACCAGCTCTCCTGAAAGCTTTTATGCAAGCTGCTAACAAAGGTAGATCCAAACCAGATGGATCTTTTGTAAACGATAATTTCGCCTCAAATGATGTTTCCCTAAGCACTACCCTCATTGAACGTAGAGATCCCTTCTCAGGTGCTCCTGATTTTTCATCAATCGAAGTTTGACGACGAATAGCAGTCAGAGAATTCAATATATCTTCCCTACTTAATTTCATAGAGCCACGAGATTTTTCGAGTTCGTATGCGACAGATTTTCTCAAATCCGCTGGCAAAGTGGCATTACCTATGTGAAGTATAGCTTTATCTGAATCACTGCTTCCTGGATTTCCAAAAAGGTGTTGGGAAGATTCATAGAATTCTTCTTGGAATTCCAAGTCATGATTTTGCTCATTTAAGGAAAAAAGGATATTTGCACACTCTTCTTCAAGTAAGCCTTTCAGAGTTCTTCCATTCAAAAAAGGTAATCCGTATTTGTCATGCATCACTTCTATATCTACCAGACCTACTAAACCGTCTCCCCTACCAAAAATCGAGTCACTTTTTGTAGTAAACTTTAACCAGAATGTTTTCATTTTCTGCCCCCTTCAAGCCGAACAAAAAAATCGAGAGCTTCAATTGCATCAAAGCAAGTACAAGTATTACCAACCCAGCCCGTTTTGTCAGAGCCTTCGTTGTTTTTTATTTTAGGGAGCGGTTGTTCTTTTGGAAGCGAATCATTATATATTTTTATGAATTTTTCAACTTCATGGGGTCCATTACTTAAAGCCTCTCTAAGGCGCATGATTTTGTTATGTTTACCCTCCCATTCTTCACCCTTGAATTTTGAAATAATTTCTTCAAAAGTGTTCCAGGAGCACCAGTCTGTCCCTACAGATTCTCCAAGGCGTAATGGACGCATGTTTAAATTGCCATATATTTCTGATGAGCCTTCTTTCCATTTGATCGTATATTCACGTTTTCTAATATTCTCAATACTTTCTATCACTCCGCCAGAAGCAAAGTGCCAATCCATGGAAGAAATTTTTCCTTCTTCGTCGGGGAAGGATTTTTCTATTTCTTTTATATGTGATTTCGCTGATTCTGCCAAGTTGTTTGCCAGTTTTAAAGCCTGATAAAATGGATAATGGGTTTTTACAATAGCTATTCCAGCTCTAGCAGAAATTGGATGTCCATCACTCAACTTCTTGTCCTCTGATGTCAATTGGCGTAACAGTAATTCAGAAAGAGTTAATCCCAATCGACCGTCACAAACAAAAGTTATATCATCACCACCAAAGACAATTGGTCGGAAAGGTAATTTATTTTGAAATTCTACTACTCCTCCGATTGTGCATTTTCCATTTTCGTCTTTTTGAGATTCAAGCAACCTAACTATGGCAGCCCTGATCGCGTTACTACTTGTTTCTTCGATTGAATCTGAAAGAGCACGAATGGAATTTATGTATTCACGGTTGTCTTTCCCATGTCTTTTTGAATATTCTGAAATTCTTTTTCCCATTCCATTTCCATCAATATGAACAATAGCAATGTAACTTGACTCATTTTTGGAACCGATTTCATTGAAATCATATACAAAATCTATACCACGATCTTTTTCATCCTTATTTAGAAATTTGTTGCAAAGTCTATCATTAGATGAACGGAAAAAATCCAATTTTGTAGATATCTCTCTCGAAACCCTAATTTCTTTTCCATCATCTTTTCTAGTCTCGGAAGCTGGAAGACCTGTATACTGGCAAGAAGCATTCACCCCAATTCCAAGAAGAGGGGATGAGTGAATATAGCTGTATTTTTTTTGTGTTATTTTTTTATGGATAGTTTCCCTTACTTTTTTTTCAAGATTATCTTTATCCCATATGAAGTTATTATGAGCGATAATCAATTGTAAGCCCGGTGCTTTTAAAAGAACTTTTTTAGTATATTCTCGTGTAAATTTTTTAGCAATATCCAGACTCTTGAATAAAATTACGGTGTTTCCTCCCCCGGAATAAACGAGCTCTGAGTCCAAATCATCTTTCTCAATCGTTTTACTGTTTAATGTTCTAGAATCTAAATCCAGATTAGTTTTTTCTATATTGGTCTTCTTCCCAATCTTTTTCAATTCCTCGTAAACCATCTCATGAGTTACAAAATTAACCAGTCCAGAGGCCCCAACGTTCTGTTTCAGGTTGTTGCTTCCAAAAATATAGTCCTGAATTCCAATTGTATCTATAACCGTGACTGTAAATTCTGTCATAAAAAAACCTTCTTGTGTTAAGATGTCAACCATTCTTTTAGACACAACGAAAGATTTGGAATCTGTTCAGCACCAAATACTCTAAACTTGTTTTCTAAATGCCACTCTTCCTCAATGTCTTGTTTAATTCTTTCAGGACTTGCTTTGGGATTTGTTTCTGATGCAAAACATACCACTCCTATTTTTGCTTCATCCCCACCTAGCTGCTGACCGCGGATATAAGCTTCAAATAACTTTTGCTTTACAATACTTTTTTTGCTTGCAGTTGTACAAGAAACTACGAATAATTCATACCCTCTTAAAATAGCCACATCTAACTCAAATTTATCATCATTGAATTTGGCTCCTAAAATATGATCATGGATTTTACATTCCTCAGCTACTTCTTGAAATGCTAATAGTGCATAGTCTTCCAACCAATTACCATCAAACCATTTAGCCAAATTCTCAACATCGGTTTTCCATTTTTTTGCTAGCTCCTCTAAGGTGCTGCAGCCTTCCCAAAAATTAGCCAAATTTTCAAATGGCGGATCAACAGGCAAAATTATATTTTTCAGTTCGCGTTTGTTCAGTATTTTACCCAAGTCTTTGGACCTTAATTTTTCGTCACACCATTTCCGAAATTCTACAAATAGATCATTTGCCAAAACTTCACAAATCTCAGGCATAAATACTTCTCTTTTATTATCTATTCTATACCCATGCAAAGAAAATAGTTCTTGAATTGTTGGTTTGACAGAAAGACTTACAGGTACTTTTTTTGACGAGGAATCTCTTTCATCTATTACTAGTTTCAGGCTACGAGCATCAAGATAACTAAAAACAGAATCTGAATTTGAATCTAGAACGGCCTTATATGCATGTACCGCCATAGCCTTTGTTCCACCAGTGTAGTTTAGCCCAAGTTTTTGTTTCCCTTTTGAGTATTCAGATATTTTTGTGTATATGTCCCTAGAGTTTGATTCATCAACAGAAATTTTAGTCCATCTTTCTGAAGGAATGTTAAGCACTGTGATAAGATTATTTGCGATTTGATCTGTTTTAGAAGTATGGACAAAGATAATATGGGAAGATGGCTTTGCAAGTAAGTGATAAACAACATAATTTGGTAAAGGATTTGTACCGATCAGCAGAAACAGGTAGTCACTTCTATAATCAGCAAATTTGTCAGACTCATTTTTTGTTGCACTTTTTTCATCCAAAGTTTGAATCCTCCTTTTCAAAGCTATGTATTAGACAATCAAAATCGAATTTTCCTCACAGTCCCAAACCCCTTTGCAACTCCCTTCCCTATACCCATAAAATCCGGGATCAAAAAATTGGCTATAAAACCGCCTGTAAAAGAAGTAAAATCCATTTTTTTGTACTTTGAGTGGTTGATTTCCACATCAACATCGCATTTTATGGTGTCAGGAACCGTATATCCAAAAGTTTTTGACATGGAAAGCAGGTTTCCCACCAGAGTCTTCCTGAGGATTTCCTTTTGTTTTTCGGGGTTTCTGGTCTCAAAGAACTTTTCTTCATTTCCTTTGTTGAGAGCAAGCCAGGGGGTGAGAAATTCATAAAAGTAAATGTTTTTTGTAAGGCCAAAGTCCTGTTTTTTAAGCCTGAGAGACCTTTCAGTAATTTCAAAATCCTCATGAGGAAGGGGAACCGTATCAAATTTGTCAAATAAACTTTTTAAAATTTCTGCCCCTTCATTTACACCTACTATAAGCGGCATCCTGTCAAGAACTTTATACTGCACCAGGGGGTAGCGGTAAAAAAACTTGTCAGTGTTATGGTTGTGGAGCTGGTCGTATCCATTAAATTTTGACGCAAAGAATCCACGTATCTGATTTGCGTCCCCCCTGAACTCCTCTGGGCCTTCAAAGGTCATTTCAAGGGTTTTGAGTTTAATATTTTCAGGAGTCATGAGAAATATAGAGATTTTTAAAAAATATCTTTTTCAATTTTATTTATCTTAGTTTTAGCATAAATACATTTGGATATTTTTAATGAAGGGTTTCTGTATATCTAAAAACATTATATATATTTAAATAAACCATTGGATCTTTTTATTGAAACTCTGCTCAATTCTTTCAAGCCCAACCGCGTAATCCGTATGCTTGTAATAATTCACCCAGAGGTCAAGAACTTTATAGATATTTTTGATTACGTTACTTAGCGACTGATTTTCGTTTTCATCTCTGAATTCTTCTTTTTTTATATAGGTTATACTTTCAACACTCTCGATTACCTTCTCAATAGAGCCTTCAGTAGGTATAACCTTTTATACTGTTCCTCAATCCATTATCATCTGCAATTTCCTGAAAATAGAAGCCCACAAACTCAAATCCCTTCTCGACAGTCCCGACATAGGTCTTTTCTTTGTTTAATTTGAGGCCCAGTGCAGCCAGAACCGCCTCAACTCTGTCAGGATTTATCCATTCCTTTGAAAAAATCACGAAATAATATGCAAAACGAACAAGGTGCTCAATTGAGTTTCCTTCAACGCTCTTGAGCCCTATTTCGGCCCAGTGGTTGTCAACTGGTTGAGATAAAAATATAAAAGAAGAGAAGAGAGAATTTCGCCCAGGAGCAGCCCTGTTCTGGAAGATTTCCCAAAAAAACTATATTAGAGCCTTTTTTAAGCCAGTCCTCAATCAGGGAAAGTATAAATTCATCTTCAATCCTTGTTTTCGTGGCAGGCGCTGTTTTACCGTTCGGCGTCCAACTAGAGTTGAAAAAATCTACGCTGCCCATTTCAGCAAAGAAATGCTTTGAAGGCGTTTTCAAACGTCTTTTGTTAAAAAAAGATTAAATTTACGTTTTTGCGGTAGTTTGGGATACCTTCCCCAGTTTCCAACTTTTCCAGTTCAGAAAGAAACGTCTTTTGGGTTAAAGTATTCAGGATCAAAATCTTCCCCAAGCCATTCCACAGTATCTTCATATTCTTCATGTTCAGGATCCTTCAGGATTTCGAGCATATATTCAT
>ENA-UOOH01003702-UOOH01003702.1-fermentation-metagenome-genome-assembly--contig:-NODE-3702-length-11314-cov-7.787903_pt1 | contig 11314 bp, 12 predicted proteins | sample MGYA00245778_ERZ724025 | MGnify/ENA primary metagenome ERZ724025 (study PRJEB28704, sample SAMN03018313) | fermentation metagenome | biome: anthropogenic terrestrial biome; feature: soil; material... | reverse complement strand
CCACATCTTCCACTACAAGTTCCAAATCCCCTGCACTCGTGGCCACCACATCGGTAAGTGTACCAGTCTGGAAGTCGGCCTGGGTGGTTTCGGTATAGGTAAACATTAAAGGCAAGTCTTGCGCATAGAGTCTACCGTCCGATGCAATACCTGCCCTGAGACCTTGCGAATTGTCCGATTGGGGAATGTCAACCAACACGCTACCATTAGCGGATGCTGCTAGATTTTTTGCCCTGAAATTAATAGTACCTTGGCTTGGAGATAAGCCAGAGGTTGGGGCTTTGAGTACGCCAAGGCGAGTTCCATCGACAAAGGGGGTAGTGTAAGATTTTTGTTCAATTTGGCAGGCATCAAAATAAACTTTTTTGCCTACTGCATTTCCTGAGGAAGATAGTAATTCTATCGCTATTGCGTTTACGCCAGATTCAATAGCATATTGCAGTTCTGCCCTTACCCATGTTGTTGAAGTTATAAATAAAGAAGAAGAAGCAGTGCTCCAAGTGTTACCGCTATCTGTGGATTTTAATGCGCGAATTTGCCCGCCATAAGTTACCCCAGCATCGCACTTTATATAGGCAGAAAAGCTATAACTCGCCCCGATTATGGGATTGTCTATTTTCGAGCCAATTCCTCCCCAGAAATGAACGCCAGTACCATTAATACAAGCTGATTTACCACCATGATAACCATCATTTGCTGTTGTGAAGTACAATAAGCCACTCTGAAAAGATGAAAACCATCCTGTAAAAGCTCCTGCCTCAAAGCTAGGATTCGTAACCAGATTAGTTGTCCCTTCCTCAACCTTCACCGCTTGCCCAAAACACCCTGCGTCAAATAGAGCATCCCCGATTGCCGCCACGCCATTGTGACTATTCAGCGAGCCGTCGAAGTGCCAGAGGCCTACACAGTCATCATTTACACCCATAGAGGCAGCGGAAATCTTTGACGGGTCGTAGCCAGGGGCGAAGGCGGACTCGGGCCCGATTTGCACCACACCAGCGTCTAACTGCCCTGTCTTGATAAAATTTGCGTTAATCGCCCCATCCATCGTCATTGCGACCTCATACGTCCGATCCGGATTATCGGCTCCGGTAACGTTATCCGAATACCCTAGCCCGCCCATGTTCCAGCGCCATATCTTTGTAGCTAGCTCGGGGTCTGGGTTATCCATAATTAGTATTTCATTGGTTTCATCTGGGTTCTGCCTGATAAGTACATGCCCTCCAATGGCGTCCTTGATTAGCTGGGCTGACTGGTTTGCTGACAGAGCCAAGTCTTGAGCTGCTCTGGCTATTGCTAGTACAGATGAGGCTGCCTTTATCTGTTGGTTTTCTACCCCTCGGACTAGGCCATGTTTTCCAGCCCCCTTTAAGCTGTGAGAACCTCTATACTTCCAAGTAGAATGGGTAATAAGGGATATTACATCACCCCCACCCAACACTCCAGTACCAGCTAAGGTTACAAAGTCTCCCGGTTGTAAGGAAGGGTCACCAGCTATTTCTGAATTAAAAGGTACATATACCACAGTAGTTATTTGAGCCAGGAAATAGTCCAGCATCTGATTAATCTGAGCCTCAGATAACCCAGTAAGGAGCGGATTTTCTTCCAGCACCATGGTCATACCTTCAAACCCTCTGGAATACTCTATCTCCCCTACTTGCATACTAACTTTAGTTATCTTCATGGCGAAGTCAGAAACTTTGGAATTAAAGCGTTCAGCCTTGTTTATGGTTTTTACACTAGCCCTAGCCTTAATTGGAATAATTTCAAGCTCGCCCTCCCGATTCATGAGGGCAAAAGCCCCCATAATCTGGCAAGACCACATAAGCAAGTCTCTACAAGTTTTAATCTTAGATACATCTGGAGCAGCCAGCAATATTCCAGCATTAGCAAAGGTATCAAGCTCAAATAAGCTAGTACCCAGAGTTATCCCAGTTTTAGCACAAACATAGGCTACAAAGTTTCTTGGGCTACTTGACCCTGGGTCTCCTACAGGAATATCCAATAGTATCATGCTATCCAGAGACGTAATATGGACATTAGAGGCTTGACGCTGTATGTCAGTTACATAGAAATAACCTAAAGACACATACTCCCAAAGGTTCTCGCCTATCAACAACCCGAATTTCAGAGCTACCCTAGCCCCATCCAAGCTATATGGGTTATCCAAAGGAGTACTTAAAGTTAGTCCCATTTCTGAAACGTAAACATTACCAACTTCTATGTCTTCTCCAGATACACATTGTTCTGTAATATACAGACTTCCTTGTACTATGTCTTTGTCAGTAATGTCTATTACAGTATTGTCCGCAAGCGTGATAGTACCAGTTATTTTCACGTCCCGTATATTTTGTTGTATAGCCGTTTTATAGACTGAGCTTACTGGGTACATCGTCTTACCTCCTAGTACTCAATTAAAGACACTGAAAGCTCCCAGAGGTCATTGTTACCGTCATAGTATTTCAGGTTTCCAGTCCTATCCCCAGAATACATGGACTTGGTTGGATTAGTGGATGTAGTAGGGTCAAAAAAGGTTACGCTAAATTGGTCTGGAGCTAAGGCAGCAGTAATCAAGGATAGTTGGGCTTTTGTAACCAGCCAGGTAGCTTGAATCTTGTAAACTCCAGCCCTTACCCGGTCACGGTTTAATAGCCCTGTCTCGGTACGTTTGGTGTTTTCACTGTCTATATCCTGTAATGTGACCGAATACTCTATAGGGTTGGGTAAATGCGTGCTTCCAACTGTAATCATAGCCCTACCTCCCATTACTCCTTATGTTACGCTTATCTTGGCTCCGGTAGATGTAAGCATCAATTTGCTCATTGCCTATATAAACGTACACATCCCCAGAGCTGTTTTCTGCTGATTTAGTTGAGCTAAACGGTGAAGGCCCAGGTAGAGCTAGGTCTGTCGAAGATAAACCAGCTAATTGCCCAGCAATTACCCCAACAGCCCCTTGGACCATACCGGAATTTTGTAGTATGCCCTGAGCGTACATGCTTATAAGGTTAGGAGCCCACTTATCTGCTGTTTTACCTGGGCCTTGCTCAGTAGGTGATGAGAATCCAATATAGCTCTTTATAGTTCTGGCTACCTTGGATGCGGCATTCTTAACATCTGATATTTTGGAAGTAATGCCGCTAACTATGTTGGATACCATGTTTTTACCCCAATTCTTAGCATCGCTTATGATACTGGTTATAGCTATCTTAGATGATTGGAAAGGATCCAGCATTGCGCTCTGTATAGAGCTTGCTAAGGTAGCAACAGTGGTTTTTATGGAGGTCCAAGCATTACTTATAGTAGTTTTAATAGAGTTAAAAGTATTGGAAACGCTTTGCTTTAAGTTATTCCAAGTAGTAGTGAAGAAAGCTATAATAGCATTCCAGATATTTACAGCGGTAGTTTTAATCCCGTCCCAGACATTTTGTAAAAAGGTTACAATACCGTTCCAAGTGTACTCGGTTGTTTGCTTAATCCCATCCCAAGTAGTTTGGAAAAAGTCCTTAATAGACTTCCATATGTCCTCGGCTTTCTTCTTTATACCTTCCCAGGTATCCGCAAGCCATCTGGAAACCTCTTCCCAAGTCTTTATAGTCCACTTTTTGATGTCATCCCAGTAATAGATTATCAATGTAGCTAATGCAATAACTGCCGCAATTATCCAACCTATCGGGCCAAGAGCTATAAACCAGGCAGCAGCCATTTTAGCTGCGTGTGCAAGGAATTGTACCCCCGCCCAGGCCCACTTGGCTACCATTAAGGCTATTTGTCCTATAACAATAGCCCCTTGAGCGATAGCAGCTGCTGCTTGAGCTACAAAGGAAGCAACCACCTTAGCTCCATTTATGATAGCCGCAATTCCTAGCTTGGCAAAGGCTGTTACAAGAACAACCCCTATAATTGTGGCTAGTACCTGGAACCAAGGGTCAGCCTCAGCCCATTTAGCCTTAATCATATCCCAAGACTCAGAGGCTATAGCCTTTACCTTATCCCAAGCCTCAACAGCCCCCTGCTTTAAGTAATCCCAAAATCCAGCTAGGGTAGGTTTGGCTTGGTCCAAATCTCCAGTTAAACCCATACCTGCGTCTAGACTTGGTAAGTCCATGGCCCCCATAGATATGTCTCCGATACTTAGAGCGTCAGCCAAGTCTGACCCAGCCCCTGCGGCATCCTTTTGTAATTGATTAATCTCATCAAAAGGTTGTAAGTTCTTGGCTGCAGCCTTACCAGCCTTTTTCATGGCGTCAGCTTGATCCTCCAAAGCCCCTGAAGAATCTTCTGTGCTACTAGAGATACCCTCTTGAGCTTTACGAAAGTCACCAAAACCAAGAGACTTTGCTTCTTGTAAAGATTTGGTATAATTACCCCACATATGGATGCCAATTCCTGCAGCAGCTGATATACCCAGTATTAACCAACCTATGGGGCCAAGAGCTGACCACAAGGAGAATAGAGCTACCCTCAACCTAGCAACAACCCCTGTAAGAACCATGCCTTGCTGGGCTGCTAATGCCATCTGAACCCTGTAAATACCCATAGCAGTACCGACAACATTTAGGATAGGTATCTTAGCCAATAGCTGGCCTTTTTCCGCAGCTGTCGCAGCTACCAGAGCCCACTGAGCTACCGCCAAGGCTTTGGTAAGAGTATAGTAGGTAGCCATAACGGTTACCACAAACTTCAGCTGTGTGCCGTACTGTTGAATAAACCCAGTAGCAGTCCTTACTATAGCAGCAAAGCCCCTCATAACAGCCGTCAAAATACTTACTAGGGCAGCTATTTCTGGTCCAAATGATTGTTGGATAGCTTGTTGTAGCCCCTGTTTACGGAACACGGCATAAAAGTCAGTAGCGAAGTCTCTGACCCCTTGTAACCAGGATAATAACCCTTTGAATAGATTCTCTCCAATAGCCCCTATAGTCATGTTCCACACGTCTTTGATAGTAGAAGTAACGCCCTCCCAGGTATTCTCCATATTCTTCATCATGTCTGGGAATTTCTTGTTCATCCCTTCTATAATCATGTCTATAGCTTTATCAGCTGGTATTAAGCCCTTTTGTTGCATGTCCATAATCTCAGCTGTGGTCTTACCCATAGCATTTGCTAACATTTCCCAGGCAGGTATCCCAGCCTCAGTAAGTTGCCTCATTTCTTCCCCAGACAGTTTGCCTTTAGCCCGCATTTGTCCCAGAGCCAATATTATCCTGTTTATACCATCGGCTCCCATACCTAGACCAGCTGTAGCATTACCCACAGCCTCCATGATAGGCAGTACTCTCCCCGCTTCAAAACCATAAGCCAACATCCTCTTGGAAGCGTCAAGTAATTCTGGGAATTCAAAAGGCGTTTTTGCAGCAAAATCAGCTAAGTCCTCCAAGAATACAGCTGCTCTGTCAGCACTTCCCAGCATAGTAGTGAAGCCTATCTGAGCTTGTTGCATTTGGGCGTTATAACTAATAACAGTTCCGGTTAATTTTCCAAGACCTCTCCTAACAGCTTCAAATACACCTATACCCAAAGCTACAGAGAAAGCCCCCTTAAATACAGTTCCTAGGGTAGTGGCTTGTCTATTAGTAACTCCTTCAAGTCTACCCAATTCCTTTTCATAATTGGTGCTATCTAGCCCCATGCGTGCAAATACTTCTCCAACTAGCATACTTTATCACCCCCAAGGCCCAGTTAGACCCTTAGATTTAGCATCCTGTATGTGGCGTTCCCAGACTTTTGGTTTCTTTATCAGTTTCTGGAAAGCATTCTTGGCTTCTTTACCCATGAAATCTTCAGGGCTAACTGTTTTTGGTTTGCGTTTACTAAACATACCCGCAATTCCAGAGAAACCATTAGTCATTACCGCTGCTAGAAAAGCCCAGTGATTTTGCTGTTCGTTATAGGTTTCTATACTTAGCTGGCGTTGTAATTCCGTAAGTACAGAAGCAAGCTCACTGGGCTTCAGCAGCTTGATTTCGTCAATAGTCCATCCGAATTGACGGCCAAGTAGTACAACTATTTCTGCGCTAACCCAGCCTGAATCAAACCCATCAGCGGGGTTACTGTCCGCTTCAGACCAGTAAAATTTACGTTTACAAAAGCCTCAACTAAGTTCTCAATCTCGCTCATGTAAGAATTTTTTACATCGTCTTCAGTAATGTCTGGGAATATCACAAGCAACTTGTTATAGAGCAAATCAAATCCAGCTTGCTCCAGGAGTTTGCTCAAGTCAATATTGCGTATATTACCGGCACTCTCTGGGAAAAGTTCAGCCACTATCTTCTCCAATTCTCCAATACGCTTTTCTTCAACTCTGATATCTTTGCCAGCAAAGCTGACTACTGCATTACGCAAGTTTAGCCCTCCCTTATATATAATGGACCAGTACCTGTAAAGTCCACAGTCTCCTGGACTAGACCCTCTACAGGAGTTTCAACACCATCCCCGTTAATGATAGCCAGGCCTTCCAGGCAAGTCTTGTCTTCTCCAGAGCCCAAGAATAGCTGCATTACTACAGTTTTACCTAGAGAGTCAAAGAATTGAGTATCTCCCCAATAAGCCTCTGCACTCCCAGACCAGCCTTTTAAGGTACGGACAAACTCTTTCCAACCCTCGCTAGCGAATGTGGTAGCGTCCACATCTTCTCCGTCACCATCAAGGTTCCAGTTGAAAAAGCCTCCTGCTTGGGCTAGCGTCAGAGCTTTCCCAGACACAGTCACCTCATCATATATATCCCTAGCTTCTTCAAATACAACGATACCCCCAACAGACTCCAAAATAAAGCCAGAGGTAACCGCTATGCCTTCTACCTCTACAGTTACAGTATTTGGGCTCCAGTACCGCAAGGAAGTGTCGTCAATTTGAAACCTTTTCCTGGTTACGTCACCAGTACAAGGTTCATCGGTAAAGGATATGGGAGCTGTATTTACATCAGAAACGTATACAGCTCCAGTCATTCCAGCTATAGCCATTTATACCACCCCTTATGCCGGTAATCCAAGAGCACCAGTACCTGTAAAGTCGCAGCTGAAACTAACCTTATCATCTACAGGGACTTCTATACTGGGCTTTACAAAGGCGTTCCCTGTGAAAGATACGGTATCACTGACTTTAAGGGTAAAGGTTAGTGCTGTGCCCGATAACCAGGCAGCTAATATGGCTTTTTGGCCGTTAGTGTCTTCAGGCATGAAGTTGCCTTCTAAACTACCAGACCATTCTTTCAGACCTGCCAGGTATTCTTTCCAGCCTTGGCTATCAAAGCTGGTAATATCAATATCGTCAGCCCCTAAATCAAGGCTCCAGTTAGCAATCTCAGCTATCTTGTTAGCCCCAATAGAGACTCCACCACCAGTTCCTTCTATTGCCATAGTTAACCAACCTCCTTAATGATTTCAAAGTTTACAAAAAGCTCTACTCTGTTGTTCTCGTCACGCTTTAATATTTCTGGAGAGCCTTTGGCCTTGATAAGCAAATACTTTGTACCCGATAAAGTCTGTCCGTGAAGCCCATGTAGTGCCTTTACTACAGAGTCTATCTTTGTCCTAGCCAAAGAATAACTGGTATTCCTAGCCCTTACTTGAAGGCCTGGATATTCTCCCTTCCAATGCAAGTCTGGAGGACTCCCAGCGTACTCAAATAGAACGGTACAATTGTCTGGCTTATCTGGCATTTGACCTAAAAACAAGTCAGTACCTACAGTTCCTACTTGTTTGGTAGCCAGGTAGGTACTGATAGCTTCCAACATAGACATCACCTCAAATCTCTTAGAGCTTTTTTAATAGCTAAGCCAGCAAACGTCAATACCTTGGCCTTATTACGGTTGAAAGGGTCTTCAAGGTACTTGGGCTTCCCCCCAAGAGGATGTACATACCCTAGCTCTTCATGTTGCCTTCTAGCATAGGGAGTGTTAAAGCTGATATATACAGCTGGTTCCTTGCCCTCTCCAATACTTATGGAAGTTCCAGCTTTTGCTGCTTCATATACTGAAGGGCTGTCAGGCAACATCCCTACAGATACAACCCCGCTACGCCTTAGAGTACCTGACTCTACTGGGGCCTCATCAATAGCCTCGGTTAATATCTTTTCAGCCCCTAACTGTAGTGCTTTTAAGCCAGCTCTTTTGGCTACTAGGGCTGACTCCTTAATCTTCCACCCCATTACACAGATACCTCCCGGTGACTGTCGCTACCGTCCAAACTGGGCACCAGGCTGACATTTATAACTGGCCACGTACGCCCTCCGTACTCTAAAGTGTCGTCAGGCTCTACAGAGTCAGTACAAAATACCAAGGCTTCAGACACAACTTCTCTGCCTTCTTTGTCTCTTACCAACCTTCGTCTACCTTCCCAGCGAACCTTAATAGACTTAGACTCGGCAAAGGTAGGTTCCCCATAGCTGTTTACTCCAGTAGCTTGTTGCCAAGTTGCGGTTTGGTTTAAATATCCTTTAATCATGTTACCAACACCGCCCCAGCCAAATATGACTTTAACAGCTCTTTAGCTTCCAGAGACAGAAACCCTTTGCCTGGCATAACCCCATAAGATTCTCTCAATGACCCAATAGTTATGGAGGTTACGCCCTCTTGTCTGAGCTTTAGTCTTTGGCTGTTGCCTCTCTCTAACATAGCCAAAGCCTCTTCACAACAGGCCTTCTTGACTATATCAGACACTTCCTGCTCACAATACCAGCTTTCCTTATGGTCATACTCGGGCAGGTTACCAATAACCTCCGCGTGAGACAAAGGATTGACAGGATAACAGCGTGGAAATTGGAATTTTTGGGTTTCTACCTTTTTCTTACCCTTGTACCGTTTACGGTTGAGAGAGGCTGTAGCCATAATCAAGGCTTTGGCCTTATCGTCATCAGGAGCACTATCCCAATCAGATGTAAAAAGCCTACCTCCAAAATAGTCTACAGCCTCTTCCAAGGTCAGGTAAGAATTTGTGCCTACCGCAATTTCAACGGGCACGTTTCCACCCCCTGACTTATACTATAATATAAGCATCAACTATGTTGCCATTTAAGGCAGAGCTAAGGTCAATAGTGTTGGACTCTATGGCTGTACCGCTAACAGTCATAGTTGCCGGTGTTGCCTCTACCGCGTTGTTAAGGAAGGTATCCAATAAAATACCGTGAGACATCTTAAAGGGCAGTCCTATCTTGTCTCCAAAGCCTATAGTTACAGTAACTCCCGCACCGTCCATGGCAGGAATCTCTACCTTGGTAACCGTCTTAAAAGCCTTGTCGCTTTCAACAGTTCCTGCAGTATCCAGAGTAAAGGCATCTAGCTCTTCACTGATGGCTTCATCAAGATAGTTTGTACCATAGACTTTCACCTTTACAGCTTTGATGCTGCCAGTAGTACCGCCAGCAGTAGCTGTAATGCTTCTAGGCACAGGAGGGGCAGTAAACCCATCATTGACTGTAACCACTACATCTGCACTACAGGTTATTGCGGCATGTACTCCGTCAGCGTCAGCAGCTACAGCACCAGCCTCGGATACCTGAAAATGAGCTATAAAAGCTCTATCTACAGCTACACCAGGAACACTAGTTTGCATATTCTGACCTAGTGTTGGGTTAAATGGATAAAAACTCATGTCTATTACCTCCTTATAGTAGATAATTCAGATTAAGCTGGAATCAGGGCAGCGAAAGGATAACGGCTTGCTTCATTGGGATTTTGCAGGTTGATAGGGTTTGGTACCTGCCAAGCTAACCGCATTACACAACGCAGAGCAACCATATCCTGCTGAGCCAAGTTATATACAATAGCCCCAGTATTATCCTGGATAACTGCCTCGGTCAAGATTTTATAAGTAATGTCTTGACGCATGGCGTATACGGCTTGGTTGAAAGCACCAGAAATCTGGTAGGCAGAGGCTGCTGTAAAGGCAGCGTTATTCACAAAGTACATGGGCTCTCCATCCAGCTGATAGGTAGTCTTTTCACCCATACCCTTCACAAATATTGGCACACCATTAGCATCCCGTAACCCCCGAAGTTTGGCCTTCATGGTATTTATGGCTATGTGTCCGGTTACTACAAAACCATCATCCTCAACCAGAGACAGGATACCATCCTCACCCATGATATCATCATAGATGTCTTCGCCAGAACCTAGTTTAACAACGGAGCCAGCTTTAGTAGCTCCCGTCAAGATAGCATCCGGCCAAGAAGCTGGTTTATTTGTACCTACCAGGATAGCCCCATCAATAACGGCTCCAAACGCTTCCATAATTCTGGGTTTTACTTCGCCCCAGATATCATAGTTAGCGTCATCCAGGACAGCTTCAGGGATAGGTACAATACAGGCAATCTCTTCAGCATCCAAGAATTTGTTGCCCCAATCCATTTCAGCAGTTTGCTTCAGGCCAGTATCCCCAGATACAAAATAAGCTGTGGGAAGGGAAGACAATACAGGGATGCGCTGTTGAGCTCGGGACATATTGGGAAGTCTACGTAACAGCTGCATACAAGCAGAGCTGGTTACAACTCCCTGGATAATTTCACGGCTGACCTCTTCTGGAATCAGCGCAGCAGCATCGTTTCTTGTAATAATTCCATCATACGACATAATATAATACCTCCTTCTTGTTTATCGCCCTATCGCCCCACGAATAAAGCTATTCATGCTAGCGGCAGCGGCACCTTCGTTTGATGTTGATCCAGCTGGGTTAGATGAAGTGCCTACAGTTCCACCCTCCCCAAACAGATAAGCATCGGACTCTTTGAGAGTCTTGATTTGGTCATCGAGACCAAGCAACTTTTCACCGTCCAGCTTGATATTCTCCAGGTTCAATAACGCCCTGACTGCTTTGGGATTTTTTGCTTTGTTTGAAGATAAGGCTCTTTCCAGAGCATGGTCTAGCTGAAGCTGTTGTACTTTAGTCTCGTACTGGGTAGTTGTCTCCTTGTTCTCAGCTTGGAGTCTTTCAACTTCCTTTTGGAGAGCCTCACTACCAGCAGCTTTAGACTTGAGCTGTTCCAGCTGTTCGTCCCTGGCTTTTAGCTGGCTTTTCAGGTCTTTGACCTCTTCTGTATACTTGGCTCTAGGTATGTAGCTACCATCGTTAACAACGGCCAGCTCATTAGTACCAATAGCCTCTCCAATCTGGTCGGTATACAGATTTCCCAACAACTTCTTCAATACTTCTTTCGACATTCTCTCAACCTCCTATTTTTTAGGCTGGCAATCCTCCAGCTTGAGTTATCGTGTTCTTTAGGCTCTGCACCTTTAAAAAGAGCAGTAGATACTGAATCACCCCCTGTTTTCCAGTTTAGCTATCTCTGCGTCTAAGTCAACGTGCATACCATAAGCATG
>ENA-UOOH01003701-UOOH01003701.1-fermentation-metagenome-genome-assembly--contig:-NODE-3701-length-11318-cov-5.174731_pt1 | contig 11318 bp, 10 predicted proteins | sample MGYA00245778_ERZ724025 | MGnify/ENA primary metagenome ERZ724025 (study PRJEB28704, sample SAMN03018313) | fermentation metagenome | biome: anthropogenic terrestrial biome; feature: soil; material... | reverse complement strand
AAGGAATGTTTTTCAAGGAGGAAAAACAGCTACTTTCCTTGAATAGTTATATTTCTATTATTAATTTTATAATTTTAGAAAGAGGGAAAAAATATGCAAAATCAGTCAATACAGCAGGCGTTTGTTGATTTTTACAGGGAGTATTCCAATGTTACCGTTAATCAAGACATGGTTACCCTTAATAATCCCTCACCACAAATATTAAAAATGGGAAAAGAAAAAGATATACCCCTTATTCAGTTTTGCCCTCCCCGGGTCAGACCATCTGACTTTTTTGCGGTTCTAAACCAGGTCGCCGGGATCATTCAAAGATATAAGCCGGACCTTACTGATGAAATTGTCCGGTTTCAGACATCTCTACCTGGCGAGCCGGAAACACAGGAACTCTTTGTTTCACAGGCCCTTACGCCCGGAGTTAACTCTACAGCAGATATAAAAGGTGACGTATCTCCTGAAACATTTACTTTTTTGCTCAACCATGCAGTAAAGCCTTTTATGAGGGAATACGGGAAAAAATTGAGTTCTTTCTACGATCCGGAACAATGGTTAAAAGGAAATTGTCCAGTCTGCGGAGGGAGGCCTACAATAGCTTTACTCAACAAGGATACCGGAATGAGATACCTGTACTGTGGTTTATGTGAAGTAAAATGGCGCTACCACCGGCTGGGCTGCCCATATTGCCTGGATAACGAGTCACAATTTTTTACGGTTGAAGGAATGGAAAAATACCGGGTTTACTTCTGTGACAAATGCCGAGGCTACATCAAAACCATTGATGGGAAAAAAATAAACAGCAATAATCTAGAAAATGAACCATTAGATTTGTTCTGGGAGGATATTATTACAGTTCAGTTGGACATGCTGGCTATGCAAGAAGGTTACTTCAACCAGCAAGTTGACGAGACCTCAAAAGAAACTGTGAAATAATCTTCACCGGCAGGGCAGGATTTCTAGGCAATCATGTCTAAATATATAGTTCAGAAAGGGGGTCGTCATAATGCCACACATTGGTGCACCAGAGTTAATTTTGATATTGATCCTGGCTCTAATTATTTTTGGTCCAGGCAAATTACCGGATCTCGGGAAGGCCGTGGGTAAAACCATCAATGAATTCCGCCGCTCCTCCCATGAGATTATGGAAGAAGCATCAACGGAAGCTGCTGAAGTAAAAAAAGAAGGGTCACAAGTAGCAAAAGCAGTGAAAGGCTAAGATGCTGACAGGCTTTAGCCAGGCGCCAAACAAAACCGATTTTAAAAATGGAGGGCAAAGTAATAGAGCTTTGCCTTATGGGGTTTTCAAACATTTCACACCCCATGCCATATTCGTTCAAAAGATCCAGGCCAAACCTTGAAACCAATGAAAATCTTTCAGTTTTTCCGGGCAAAAGCAGCAAGAACACATTGTAGCGGGGGAAATATAGTGTCTAACAAAACAGAGGAAATGTCTATATTAGAACACCTGGAAGAACTCCGTCGGGTTTTGATTATTTCTGTAATTGGCACAATCATATTTGCTATTGCTGCTTATTTTTTTTGCGATCAGATTTTGGCTGTCCTGCTGGAACCAGTGACCAAAATGGGCCAAAAAATCTTCTTTACAGGCGTTACGGAAGCTATTTTTGTAAAAATCAAACTGTCAATTTTTATGGGTTTTCTCGCTGCTCTGCCGATTATTTTATGGCAGATTTGGAGCTTTATCATCCCCGCCCTGAAAAAAAATGAAAGAGTCTATTTTACCCTTTTTGTTCTGATCTCTTTTATCTGTTTTGTAGGCGGGGTTGTTTTTGGGTTTTTGGGCGTATACCGGCTTGGTGTCACATTCCTGCTTCAGTTTGCGGGACCTCAACTGTCTCCCATGTTAACCATCGATAAGTATATTTCATTTACTATCGGCTTTTTACTGCCATTCGGCATTGTCTTTGAGTTACCCTTAATCAGTTTTTTTCTGGCGAAATTTGAGCTTATTACCTACGCTTTCTTTGCCAAAAAACGGCGCTATGCGATCCTGGTCATCGTCACACTGGCGGCAATCATTACACCCACACCGGATATTATTACCTGTTTGATTGTCAGCGGACCACTCTACTTGATTTACGAATTAAGTTTATGGATTGTCCGCATTGTTGAGCGCAGGATCCAGCGTAGAAAAGAACGCGAAGAACTCGCTGCCGTATCAATGGACACTTAAGCAGTAATACTTCTTGCCGGCTTATGCCGTTGATGCCTAATTTTTTTCTTAGATCAAGCTATTGTTACCACATCACCAATAAAGCAATGCTGAACTTGGAAAGGAGTTGATTAATTGTAGTTGCCGCCGTCATAATCATTAAACACCGGAAGATAAAAAGAACAATAGAAACGGGTTAAAACCCCTCTTCCGCAAACATTTGCGTAATTTAAGGCGGCGCGTAAAATAAGCGCAAAGTCACATTTGTATTTGGGGAGTTGTATTAAAACTGTTCAACTGTTCAATTGTATGTTTGGGGAAATAAGAGGAGAGGGATATTCTAGATTGTTTAGCGATTCAGGATATTCTCAGGGGAGATTAAATTTTATTGTATTTACCATTTTTAAAATTACTGATAACCGATATTACTTCAAGCCCTTATATTTATAGGAGCGGTTATCTTCAGAGTTAAAGTAAAGGGGGGTTAAGTGTCTTCATGCAAAAACTTAGTCGCCGTGATTTCTTAAAATCTTTAGGCATTGGTGCAGCAGGAGTAGCCTTGTTTGAAGGAGCCGGCAAGGCACCGGCCCTGGCAAGCACGGCTGCAGACAAGTTGCCGACCTTTGACCTGGGTGAGTTCAAGTTAAAGAAGACGAAAGAAACAGCCTCGGTTTGTGCTTTTTGTGGCTGTGGCTGCGGTCTTCTTGTTTATGCCGATGGTCAAAAGGTTATTCACATTGAGGGGGACCCCGATAACCCCAATAATGAAGGTTCTATGTGCTGCAAGGGCATCGCCCTTGGCGAAGCCAATACTATCGTTAATGCAAAGCGCAAACGTGTCACCAATGACCGCCGCCTGACAGAAGTCCTTTATCGTGCCCCCGGTAGCAGCACGTGGGAGAAAAAGGACTGGGACTGGGCTCTCTCGGAAATCGCTAAGAGAATCAAAAAAACACGGGATGAAACATTCGAAGAAAAAGACGACAAAGGAGTAACGGTCAACCGTACTCAGGCCATTGCCCACCTGGGCAGCGCATCCGTTGACAACGAGGAAAACTACATCATGCACAAGATGCTGCGCTCAATCGGGGTCATTAATATGGACCACCATGCCCGCCTCTGACACTCCTCTACCGTGGCCGGTCTGGCCCAAACATTTGGTAGAGGTGTTATGACCAACCTTTTTCCCGACTACAAAAACTCGGACGTATTTTTGGTGATCGGGGCGAACCCTGCGGAAAACCATCCCCAGGTGATGCGTTTCGCGGGTATGGCCATGGCTACAAGGGGCGCCAAAATGATCGTTGTCGACCCCCGGTACACTAAGACAGCCACCAAGGCGGACATTTACGCTCCTATCCGTCCTGGTACCGATATCGCCTTTCTTTACGGCTTGATGAACTACGCCATCCAGAATAATCTTTACTTCCACGATTACGTGGTTCATTACACCAACGCCTCCTACCTTGTTAGCCCGGATTATAACTTCAGTGAAGGCGTTTTTTCCGGGTTGGGCGAAAAAGATGGAAAATTCAGTTATGATAGCCAGAGCTGGGCGTACCAGAAAGACGGAGATGTCATTAAAAAGGACCCGTCTCTTCAGGATCCCCTATGTGTTTTTCAAATCCTGAAAAACCACGTTTCCCGCTACGACATTAAAACCGTTTCCAGCATTACCGGCACACCGGAAGATATTTATAAGAAGGTCTGTGAACTTTACTGCTCCACCGGTAGGCCTGATAAAGCAGGAAACCTGCTTTACGCAATGGGCATCACCCAGCACACGTACGGTTCCCAAAACGTGCGGGCAACCGCCATGCTGCAGCTGTTACTGGGCAACATCGGCATTCCCGGCGGCGGCGTCAACGCCCAGCGGGGCGAATCAAACGTGCAGGGCTCAACCGACCAGGCCATGCTATACCACTCGCTTCCTGGCTACAATCCGTCTTTTAACGCGGCAACCCATCCAACCCTTAAGGATTACCTTGAAAAAGAAACACCTAAGACCAGTTACTGGGCCAACAGACCTAAATTTGTGATCAGTATGCTGAAAGCATGGTTTGGCGACAAGGCAACTAAGGAAAACGATTTCTGCTACGATTGGGTGCCCAAGCACACCGGCAAAGATCATTCCCACATGGCTATCTTTGAGAGGATGGCAGAAGGAAAGATCAAGGGCTTTTTTGCCTGGGGGCAAAACCCGGCCGTGGGCGGTCCGAGTTCTATTACAGCACGGAAGGCCCTGGAAAACCTGGACTGGATGGTAGGCGTCGACTTATTTGAAACGGAAACGGTCTCGTTCTGGAAGCGCCCGGGTGTCAACCCCGCCGAGATCAAAACGGAGGTTTTTCTGCTTCCGACCGCTTTTTCCTACGAAAAAGAAGGTACGGTAGCCAACAGCTCGCGCTGGATTCAGTGGCGCTGGAAAGCGGTTGATCCGCCCGGACAGGCAAAGAGCGACCTCTGGATTGCCGATAGGATCATGAAAGCCATTAAAAAAGAATACCAGTCCGGCGGAAAGTTCCCCGCTCCCATTCTAAATATGACCTGGAACTATCCCGAGCTTCCGGAACACCATGATGAACCGGATATCATGGCCGTTGCGAAGGAAATGAACGGGTATAATGTTGCGGATGGAGCTATGCTGGACTCCTTTGCCAAGCTCAAGGACGACGGCTCCACAGCCTGTGGAATCTGGATTTATACAGGTTATATGTTTGTCGACCCGGTACTGAAAGTGCCGGCCAGTCAGAGGAGAAGCCGGGAAGACAAGAGCGGCCTTGGACTCTTTCCCAAGTGGTCATTCTCCTGGCCCGCAAACCGCCGCATTGTATACAACCGCTGCTCGGCCGACCCGAACGGCAAACCCTGGGATCCCAAGAGAGCGCTGATTACCTGGGACGGGGCGCAGTGGGTGAACAATGATGTGCCGGACTTCGGCTTCAAAGATGCCGTTACAGGTGCATTCATTCCGCCCAATAAATCTGCCGCCAATCCTTTCATCATGAATACTGAAGGACAGGGACGCCTCTTTGCGCCTTCCGGGATGAAAGACGGTCCCCTACCGGAGCACTACGAGCCGGTTGAAAGTCCGGTTAAAAACATCATGGGGAAACAACAGAGCAACCCCATGGCTGCCCGATATAAAGGCGATTTCGCAAAAATTGCCGAGATCGCCAGTTTGGATTACCCCTATGTCGGCACAACCCACCGCCTGGTTGAGCATTATCAGAGCGGAGCCGTAACCAGAAGCTGCCCAACCCTGGCGATGTTAATGCCGGAAATGTTTATCACGATCTCACCAAACCTGGCCGGCAAGCTGGGAGTTACGCCCGGCGATATGGTGACGGTCAGTTCTATAAGAGGCGAGATTAAATGCAAGGCTAACGTTTTGCCGATTGTCAAACCACTGAGGGTCAACGGGAAAGAAATTGAAATCATCGGCATCCCCTGGCACTGGGGTCACCAGGGTATTGCTACGGGCGAAACGGCAAATGATCTAACTCCTTGCGTTGGAGACGCCAACACAATGATTCCAGAGTCTAAAGCTTTTCTATGTAATGTTAAAAAAGCGTAGGTTTGAATCAATTTGTTTAAAAGTTTTAACCTATGCAGGGAGGTGTAATCTTTGTCGAAAGGTGTTTTGGTAGACATTACCAGGTGTATTGCCTGCCGTAGTTGTATGGTTTCATGCAAGTCGTGGAATGATTTGCCATCTAATCCAAGTACCTTTAGTAATAACTGGGACAGCCCCGGAAAGACCGATTCAAATAACTGGACTGTGGTGACCAACCACATGATTGAAGATGGCGACCAGATTAAATGGCGCTTTGTAAAAAGACAGTGTATGCACTGCCTTGAACCCGGCTGTGAATCAGCCTGCTTTACACATGCATTTGTAAAGACCAAAGAGGGCGCCGTGATCTACAAGCCAACGGAACTCGACCAGGATTACTGTGTCGGCTGCCGTTACTGCATGATTGCCTGTCCCTTTGGCGTGCCGTCTTTCCAGTGGGAGAAAACATTCCCCTATGTGCAAAAGTGCCGCTTTTGTTATGACCGCATGAAAGAAGAAGGTATGGAGCCTGCCTGTGTGACATCCTGTCCCACACAAACACTAAAATATGGCGACAGGGATGAACTGCTGGCCGAAGCCAGGGACAGGATCAACAAAAACCCCAATTACGTGAAGCATATTTACGGTGAAAAGGAATACGGGGGTACTTCCTGGCTTTATATCTCCGATGTTCCTTTTGAAAAGCTTGGCTTTAGAACCAACGTATCCGAGAAATCTATTCCTTCCTACACCTGGGACGTCCTCAAGTGGACCCCCGCTATCTTCTTTGGCTGGGGCGCAATCCTGACGGCCATGCGTGCTTATACCAAGAGGCGTGCTGAAGTCCATAATGAGGAAGATATGTACGCTCCCGTCGACGACGAATAATCTAGTATTGGAGGTGAATAAACATGAGGTTTGGTAAGAACTGGAAGTTTAAAATTACGCCCTTCAGGATTCTCCTGATCTTCTTCGTACTTATTGCAGCTGCAGCCAGCCTTTATCGATTTGTATACGGCCTGGGCGCAGTCACCAACTTGAGTGACGAATGGCCCTGGGGATTGTGGATCGGCTTTGACTTGCTTTGCGGTATCGCACTGGCGGGCGGCGGCTTTAGCACTGCTTTAATTGTTCACGTCCTGCATAAGGATAAGTACCTGCCCATTGCCCGGGCAGCGCTTTTAACGTCATTAATTGGTTACATTATCGCAATGGTCAGCCTTTTCCTGGATATCGGCCGGTGGTTCAACTTCTGGCGTCCTTTCTTTTACTGGGGCTACCACTCCGTGTTATTTGAAGTATTCTGGTGCATCTCCCTATACACCACGATTCAGGTCCTGGAATTCGGAGATATCTTCTTTGAAAAGGTAAAATGCGCACCCCTGAAAAAGATCCTGGGGTACGCCATGACCCCCATGCTGATTCTGGGTATTGTTCTACCTTCTTTGCACCAGTCATCCCTGGGCTCTCTGTATATTGTTGCGGTGGATCGGCTTTATCCCCTGTGGTGGTCCATGCTAATCCCGTTCTTCTTTGTCTGGTCCGCTTTCTTCCTGGGCCCGGCCATGGTCACTGTTGAAGGTACGCTAGCGGCAAGAGCTTATAAAAGAGAGCCGGAAATGCATATCTTCGAAAGCCTGACAAAGGTTACCCTAGTTATGATGATCATTTACCTCATCGTAAAAATCGTCGATTTGGTCTACCGTGGTGTTTTCTCAATGGCCTTCAACGGGTCCTTTGAAAGCAACATGTTTTTAATTGAAATGATTGTGTTCGTAGTCGTCCCAATCATCATGTATTCTATTACTTCCATCCGAACTAAACTCTGGGGCGTTTTAACAGCCTCCATTTTAGTTGTTGCCGGTGTAATCTTCAACCGCATGAATGTGGTCTTTACCGGTATGTCCAGCGCCATGGGAGGTCACTACTTCCCCAGCGTCTGGGAATGGCTGATTACAATCGGCATGTGGAGCTTCCTAGTTCTGTTCTACTGCTTCGTCGTGGAGAACTTCCCGATTATGGCGAAGGAAGAACATGCTCATGGTACCGGCGCATCTTACGGGACGGGCTTTCAAGCCTAGGTTAACCCTGTAAACTAAAAATAATAAAAACCAGGGGGATTGATTTCCCCCTGGTTTTTATTAACAAACAAATATAGGTGCTTAATTCCTACACTAGGGATTAAAGCAGATCCAAATTTGGATTAGCACAAACGGTGTAATCTTTTAAAGCATACCTGGAAAGCATATTTATGCTAAACTGAAATTCCAAAACCCAAAGTAAGCAAGGAGGTGAATTACTTAACAGGCTTGTCCACCACAACTTTTGCGACCTGCTGAACCTCTTCCTTAATGTCCTTAATATCCTTGGTTACTTCCGCTACTTCTCCAAAGCTGGCCGCCGAAGCCCTCCGAAACTCATTTATCGTTTTTCCAAGGGATTTTCCCACTTCTGGCAACTTGCGCGGTCCAAAAACAACCAGGGCAATAACTAAAATCAATACCAACTCTGACATACCCAGGTTCGGAAACATAAAAACCCCCCTCTCCTATCGTTCAGCCAATCTCTTTCCACTGCACCATTCGCTACTAAAACGATAGCTTATCGTATCGCCTCTCTAAATATAGTTCTTGCAAAAAACAAAACTTCCTGCCTGCTGATTTATACTTCTCGGCTGGAGATACTGTTTAAAAGCCAACTGACCAAACTGGTGATAATGGCCCCCCAGAAAGCGCCCCAAAAACTGTACACGGTAAAACCCGGCACTATCCAGGAAGCAATGATGAAGGCAAAAGCATTGATCATAAAGATAAAAAAGCCCAGAGTCAAAACTGTTACAGGGAAAGTCAAAATAATCAGCACAGGCCTGATAAAGGTGTTAACCAGGCCTAAAACCAGGGCGGCTAGCAGTGCCGAAAAGATACCCTGAATCTCAAACCCGGAAACCAGGGCGTCCGCAATCAGCAAGGCCAGACCATTTAAGCACAGTGTAAGAAACCATCTCATTGACGTCTCTACCTCAATCGTAATTTGTGTAATCCTTAAAAATCATCTTATCATTCTTCTGCTTTTCCTGCCAGGTTTATTTTAGCTCAAAAACCGCTTTAATAAACTGCTCTAATATTTGATTAAGACTCTCGCTATTGGAGTGTCCCAAAAACTTACCGTTTTAGGATTTTCTCATCTTCTAAATCTGAAACACCAGCCTCATCGAAGGATGCCATCTCTCGCATGATCTTCACTGAGGCCTCTAGCAGATGCATGGCCAGCGCAGCCCCCGTTCCTTCGCCCAGCCTCATTTTCAGATGGATCACCGGAGCCATGTCCAGTTGCTCCAGCATCAAATGGTGCCCCTGCTCATTCGATAGGTGGGATGCAATCATAAACTCGCGGGCTCTAGGCTGCAGCTTACAGGCAACAAGAGCTGACGCGGTGGTAATAAACCCGTCAATTAAAACGGGAACCCGTCTTGCTGCCGCGCCCAGGATGACCCCTGCCAGCCCCGCTATTTCAAGGCCCCCCACCTTAGCCAAAACATCGAGGCCATCACCAGGGTCGGGCTGATTGACTTCTAGCGCCCGCTCGATGGCCCTGACTTTGCGTTCCATAACCTCGTCATTGACCAGGGTCCCCCTCCCGGCCGCTTCCCCGGCCTTATAACCACCCAGGACGGCCAGGATAGCGCTGCTGGGTGTCGTATTTCCAATCCCCATGTCACCGAGAGCCAGCAGGTCGGCGCCCCTGTCAATTTCCGCATTTGCAACCTCGATCCCCACTTCCAGGGCACTTACCGCTTCCTTCCTGCTCATTGCAGGTCCGGTGGCAATATTACCGGTGCCCAACCTTACCTTACGCTGCAGTACTCCTGGAAAGTTGACAGGCAGGGCGACACCCACGTCCACAACGACAACCCGTGCCCCCGCGTGCTTAGCCAGGACCCCGACCCCGGCGACACCTCGTAGAATAGCCGACAGCATCTGGGCGGTGACCTCCTGCGGAGCGATGCTCACCCCTTCCGCCACCACACCATGGTCGCCTCCCATTACGATTACGACCTTGTCCTTGATTGAAGGTCTTGGAACCCCAGTGATTCCAGCCAGGCGAACCGCCATTTCCTCGAGCACGCCAAGGCTTCCGGGGGGCTTAATCAAGCTGTCAAGGTGTTTCTGCGCCCTTTCCATCGCTTCCTGATCCAACACTCCAATACTACCCATCGTCTTTTGCAGCAACATCACAGCACTCTCCTTTTTTATTTAATGTTGTTTCGGCTATAACCTTGGGTATAAAAAGTCCACAGCCTAAATCAGGCCGTGGACTTTTCCATCATCCATCGGATACCCCTTCACACCGCAGAGGCTTTTAACAACAGGCAGGTCTCCTGGCTTACGGTCATCGCATACCGCAACCTTCCCGGCAAACGCCGGTGGCTATAAAGGCGGTCTGCTCCCGGTAACAGTGGCGGGTCCGCTCAGGCCTTACACCTGATTCCCTATTCTCCCTTGCAGGCACCTGTTGACCGATTAATTTAATATTAATTTAATAGTATATTTCTTCAGTTATGTTAGATATCCTGCATTTAAGAAAAAATTTATCATTAACGATAGCTATTATTGTTTCCTTTGATCAAAATACGTCTACTTTACCCACCAACTTAGCAGCCGGTTTACAACTGCCGCTGTTTCCGCACGGGTCGCGCCGTCACGCGGCCTGAAAAGACCGTCACTTCCCTTGAACAGCCCGGCAGCAGAAACTTTACCCACGGCATCCCGGGCAAATTCTGGAGTAGCGCTGGAGTCTTTGTATTTTACGGCATCTTCCGGATCATCCAGGGCTAGTGCCCGGCTGATCATCACTGCTATTTCACACCTTGTAATCCGGGCATCCGGCGCAAAGGTGCCATCCGGGTACCCCGAAATTACCCCCCGGGAAAATGCTGCGGAAATGGCCGGACCGGCCCAGGCCGGAATGGTATCCTTGAAAACAGGAGTGCTTTCCGGCGCCGGCCATTGCAGGGCCGCTGCCAGGAAGGACACAAACTGCGCTCTCGTTACCACCTGGTCGGGGCCAAAGGTTCCGTCCGGAAATCCGTTGGCCACACCCCGTGCCGCCAGACTGCTGATATCCAAATTGGCCCAGTGTTTGCCGGTATCGCTAAAGGTCGGCACGGACCGCCGGTCATCCACCAGGACAACCGTACCAAATTCCCAGAGCCTGGCCGAAACTTTATCATCCGGACCTTCTGTGTCCGTATTTGCCGGTTGCTCCCGCCACCTCCCGGCAAGAGCATCCCACAACCAGATTGCCGGGCGTCCGGCGGCTGCGTCTGCCCTGTACTGCCAGCTTAAATGCCAGGGGACGTCCGTGCTTTTTATTTCCTCACCTTCTGCGGGTTCAATCTGAATCGCCCCGAGAGACGCGCAGCCGGACGGCAGATCAGCCGGTAGTTCCACGTTGGTCAACCTGAACTTAACAGGACTGGCAACACTCCCTGCAGGGAACAGGACCTGAACCCGGTCCTCTATAATCATTATGGAATCCTCTTCAGGTACAACCTGCAGCTCAAACCAGGGCAACTGTACCGTTACCGGTACCCCT
>ENA-UOOH01003700-UOOH01003700.1-fermentation-metagenome-genome-assembly--contig:-NODE-3700-length-11320-cov-4.605681_pt1 | contig 11320 bp, 9 predicted proteins | sample MGYA00245778_ERZ724025 | MGnify/ENA primary metagenome ERZ724025 (study PRJEB28704, sample SAMN03018313) | fermentation metagenome | biome: anthropogenic terrestrial biome; feature: soil; material... | reverse complement strand
ATACACCTGTATGTCTGGTCAGGGGTCTGGCAGAATATGGGCTGGAATACGATTATTTACACCGCCGCTCTTTCCAATGTTAATACTGAATTGCATGAAGCCGCACAAATTGACGGCGCATCACGTTTCTCACGCGTTATACACATAGATTTCCCCACTATCCTTCCGACAGCGGTTATCATGCTGATATTAAGCTCCGGAAATATCATGACCGTCGGCTTCGAAAAGGTTTATCTCATGCAAAACAAATTAAACCTCAGTACCTCCGAGGTCATATCAACCTATGTATACAAAGTTGGTCTTACACAGGGCAGCAGCGACTATTCATATGCTTCCGCCATCGGGCTTTTCAATTCGCTTGTCAATATGCTGCTGCTTGTACTGGTTAATGCGTCTGCACGTAAATTCAGCGATTCAAGTCTGTGGTAGGAGGAGATGAATATATGAATACTGGTAAAAAGGTAATAAAGCTTTCCCCGGGAGACAGTAGATTTTATTCACTTATAAACTCAGGCATGCTGCTGATATTCGTTATCATTCTATATCCTCTTATATATGTTTTATCCTCGTCATTCTCCTCTTCCTCTGCCATACAGACAGGGAAGGTATTCCTATGGCCGGTTGAATTCAGTCTGGAAGGTTATTATACGCTCTTTAAGGATAGCGACATATTCGTAGGATATTATAATTCTATCCGGTATATGGTTATCGGTACCTTTGTCAACGTTGCGGCCACAATGATAGCAGCTTATCCGTTATCCCGCAGGGATATGCCTTTCCGGGGGTTATGCATGTTTTTATTTACATTCACCATGTTTTTCAGCGGAGGATTGGTTCCCAATTATATTCTAATGCAAAAGCTTAACCTTATTGATACTGCCGCAGCTATGATTTTACCGGGAGCCATCTCGGTATATAATATGATTATTACCCGCACGTTCATACAGAACAGTATTCCTGCCGAATTAATGGAAGCTTCATTTATCGACGGCTGCAACGACATCAGGTATTTTTTTTCAATGGTGCTCCCGCTTTCCAAGGCAGTCATTGCAGTTATATCGCTGTATTATGCCGTCGGGCACTGGAATGCTTATTTCGACGCCTTTATATACCTGAACAGCCGCAGATTGTATCCTCTGCAGTTATTTTTGCGCGAGATACTGGTGGCAAATACGATAGACCCGTCGCTAACAGTCGATCCGGAATTGCATGAGCAAAAGCAAGGTCTTGCCGATCTTCTTAAATACTCGCTCATCGTAGTCTCTACTGTGCCGATGCTTATAATTTACCCTTTTGTCCAGAAATATTTCATCAAAGGTGTAATGATCGGCTCATTAAAGGGATAAAAACTTCATGAAAGGAGGTGTGCCCAAAAACGGCAGAGATCTGGCTGTGCTTGTCATTACAGGCACATGTGGAAATTGTCCGGGTTGACAATAACATTACTATGCAATACTATCAAAAAAGGAGGAAAATATCATGAAAAAGGTATTCTCAAAATTCCTGGTTTTGCTATTGTGCATGGCGCTTTTAACCGCCTGCACATCGAAAGATGCTTCACCCGCCGCGTCTCCCTCTGCAACGCCCGACGCATCCGCATCAGATGCTTCGTCGACGGCGGCAAACGGGAATCGCCCGTCGCTTCTTAAAAATGACAATGTGAATCTTCCCGGCGTTATGCCTATTTGCAAAAATACGGAGACGCTCACGGTAGGTATTGCTCAATACCCTAATACCAAGAGCTATGCCTATGAAGACAATTATCAGACCAAATGGATGCAGGACCATTCCAATGTCAAGCTTGAACTTGAAATTTTCCCCGCGGCAGACGCCAATCAAAAGCTTGATCTTATGATTTCCAGCAATTCCCCGCTTCCGGATGTGCTAATCCAAATGGGTATCGAAAAAGATGTAACACGCTATAAATACGGAAAAGCCGGAGCCATCATACCGCTTGACGGCTACTATGACCAGCTTGGATACTTTTTCGATCAGGCGCTGATCAGGGACGCAAATAATTCTGATTTCATGTCGAAAGAAGATCTTTTTAACTATGTTAGATCTTCGGATGGAAATACTTACGGCGCGTTTAAATATATCGTATCGGAGCCTAACAGTTATGTCAACCGTGTATGGATGAACCAAAAATGGCTGAAGGCATTGGGCCTTTCCGAACCTAAAACTACGGAAGAATTGGTTAATGTTCTGCGCGCTTTCCGCGACAATGATCCCAACCAGAATAATAAGAAAGATGAGATCCCGATGGTCGGCTGTGCGGGAGGCTGGAATACCGATCCCATCCTGTGGCTGATGAATTCGTTCATCTATGTCGATGGCGACACTACAAAAAATTATTATCTTTGTGACAACGGAATTCTGGACACCGCTTATGATAAAAGCGAATGGCGGGAGGGTCTGCGGTTTGCCAAGAGGCTTGTGGATGAAGGGTTGTTATCTTCGCTTTCCTTCACACAGGATCTTTCACAGTACAAAGCTATGGTCTCCGCCGAAACTCAGACTGTTGGCATCTGCGTTTCGTCAAGCATCAGCTATTTAAATAAAAACAAACCCGATTATGATGCGTTAGGAGCCATTGAAGGACCTAAAGGTGTCAAGTGGGCTACTTTTACCGCTCAGTTACCTGTATGCGTCGCAGCTATCACACGGGATTGCAAGTCTCCGGATCTGGCATTCCGCTGGTTGGAAATGGGCTATGAATCATATGATTATTACATGGTTTCACGTTTTGGCGAGCCCAATGTCGACTGGAAGTATGTTGATACCGGGAAAACCGTATCTGATGCATATAAGCCGTTCTTTAAAACGATAAACAACATCTGGGGAATTCCTCAGCAGAAGCATTGGGGAAACATGCCGCTGCCAGTTTTCGCAACCGGTATAGTCAATCAGGGCGAAGTGTTTGAAGACCTCACCAACAATGAATTCAAAAACTCGGTCGCTGTAGCCAAACAAAAAGATTATACACCGGATAAAGAAGATCTTTATTACAAAATCATCTATACATCCGAGGAACTCGATCAGTATTCCGAGCTTCGCACCGCTCTGAAGACATATATTGATGAATCCATGGTCCGCTTCGTGATGGGTGATCTGGACCTTGATAAAGACTGGGATAAATATCTGAAAGAGCTTGAAAAGCTTAAATATAAGGATATTCTGGCTATGGATCAGAAGGCTTATAACCGGACAATAGGAAAATGAAACAATGACCCCGGCGCATATTATTTAAGGGAGGACGCTGCAAAGTGTCCTCCCTTTTTAAAGTATGCACCGGTAAAATTGAGTTAAATCTAATTCATTTAAAATTCTTCATCTACGATTTCCGGCAGAATCAGGCTTCCGGCAGCTTCCCTTTCACGTGCTTCGCTAACGATCTTTTCTGTAACGGTGCAGCCGAATCTTGACACTCCGATCGATCTTATCTTTAAAGCAGCATCAAGCGTTCTGATGCCGCCTGCCGCCTTTATTCCGACTCTACCGGATGTTGCCGCGCGCATAATACGCAAATCATGCAGTTTAGCGCCGGAAGGAGCATAGCCGGTAGACGTCTTGATAAAGTCCGCTCCTGCTCTCTCGCTCAGCTTGCTTGCTATTTCTATCAGCTCATCTTTCAAATATGCATTCTCAAGTATTACCTTCACTATCGCCTCACCGGCATGAGCTATATCACAAACAGCTCTGATATCATCCATAACCTCGCTGTACCTGCCTCCCAAAAGCCAGCCGATATTCAGAACCATATCAAGTTCTGAGCATCCGCTTTTGAGTGCCTTTTGAGCTTCAAATACCTTTACCTCCGTCAGGTTGGACCCGTGCGGGAAGCTTATTACCGTAGTCACTGCCACATCTGTTTCCTTTAAAAGCAACACCGCCTGATCAACGTCGCAGGGTTTCACACATACAGAAGCAGTATTATATTTTTTAGCTATCGCACATCCGTTAGCAACATCATCAGGCGTTATTACAGGGTTTAGCAAAGAATGGTCAATCATTTTTGCAATGTCGCGCGCAGTTATTTTTTCCATATTATATTACGCCTCCAATGAATTCATAAGCTAATACAATTTAAATGCTACATTTTCAACCGATGATTCAATTCTAAAATTTTAGATCATCTGCTTGACAATATCCATAGCCGGTTTTTACAACTTCATGTCAATTTAATACAACTACACAGTCTTCAATTCACATCGAATCTTGCTTTATTCTGTAACGTACAATTAATTTCTACATTTGTTTACTTAACTTAATAATGATTGTACTGCAACAAGTCACTTTGAAGCTTATAGGCTACTTGACCCTGCAACCCGCAGATCCAAAACTTGCAGTGAGCATTTCAGTATTGGAGCATAGAACTGAAATGCTTTGGCACAGTCGGGATTTTATCGAAAGCTGCGTCCAGTTTATGCCATCGGAAGACCACTGATCTACAGTATACGTTTGAAGCACATTCCATGTGCCTCCATAGTATATTTTAATATTTCCAGAGTTGAATTGGAGGCTAACTGCAGTCTTACCTGCACTGTCATACACGTAAGGTACACACCAGGAAGAGAAGTCTGATGTATCTCCCTTATCCTTGCATCAATAACAATTCCCGAACCACTTTGCGGCGTTAGGGTTTTGTATATGCTTGTAAGTCCGTTAGAAGATGTTTTATAAAATTTAACACTTTTATCGGAAGCACTCGGTACTTCCATTATAGTAATAGCCGTCGAATTACTACTGTCTTCATAGGCATTAACACAATAGATGTCAACAATAGAAGCGCTTAAAGCAAGTAAAAAAGTTGCCAAGATAATAACAAATTTATGCAAAACAATTCGATGCCCCTGTAAATATGGCGTGTTGGACGATGAAGCACTGTCTGGAATTGGCTCTAGATTGTTATTTTAGAGCCGAATATCAGCACCTTCATTTTCACTTGATTCATACACAGCTTTTATTGCATGGATAACCGACCGTCCATATTCACCTGTTACCGGAGAGGGTTTATTTTCTACAATGCTTTTTACGAAGCATTCCATCTGAAGTCTTAACGGGTTTCCCTTACCAATATCTATCTCCTCATACATCCCATTCTTACCCATAAATAAGGTGCCGCCGTTGTGATCCGTTGTTTTTATCATACCTTTTGTAAATATAAGCTCGGTCTCATGCCGCGGAACTAATTCATACCCTGATAAAGTGATTGATGCGGTAATACCGTTTTCCAGGACGGCAAATATTTGTCCGTTGCCCTCGACCTCTATACCAACTGCAAATCTTCCGACCTTTGCACTTACAGTTTTCACCCGTGAATCGCATAAATACTGGATAATATCAAATGAGTGGGCTCCAAGATTCATTATGATCCCCCCGCCTGCAGTTTTCTCATGGAGAAACCAATCAGGCCTTGACGGAGTAAAATAATTCCCATACCTCACATTTGTAATCATAATCAGTTCACCGAGCAGTTTGCTTTGAATCATCTCTTTTATTTTGTTGTAGCAATTGTAAAAATGCCTTACGTGTCCAATCATCAGTTTTACTCCGTAATTTTCACATATACTGATGATATCGTCGCATTCCTGTTCATCCATAGCCATTGGCTTTTCAAGCAATATACAGCAGCCTCTTTCAGCACAGTCAACAGCTGCCTGCCTATGCAGAAAGTGCGGCAGTGTGATGACCGCAATATCCGGTTTTTCCTTATCAAGCATTTCATTATAATCGGCATATGCCTTTATTGAATGCTTTGAAGCCAGTTCTTCGGCTTTATTCATTGCGATATCGGCAACTGCCGTAACCTGGGCATCTTCCATTCCGGTTAACGCATCGATATGGGATTTGGAAATTGCTCCTGCTCCGATAATCGCAATTTTTAGTTTCTTTTCCAAATTATATCCCTCCAACAATTGGTCTACTACCAAATAAATTTAACAAAATCATTATCGGTGTAATGGAAAAAGGGAATGCAGAATTTACATTCTGCAGTTTCCCCTCTTTGCCATTATCCTTTGATTTAAACTTAAAACCATTCCGCATTCTGAATTAACGGCTGCAGTTAATGATTGATTTAATAGTGGGTTATTTCAACCTTCGACAGCTGCGGTGAATATTTTAGATCATCGTTTAATAGTTCTATCTTTATATAATCCGTATCGCCAGGTATGCTCTCCGAAGGCGCAAAATTAACTCTATACCATGTACTGTATGTATTCACCGGCGTGTCGTATGTTATCGAAAGCTGCGTCCAGTTTATACCATCCGGAGATGTGAAGACGTTGACTTTCCCATCAATACCATTACGATAGTATACCTTTGCTGTAAAGTCAGTTATCTTATTGTATTTATATTGCAAACTTAATGGTATATCACTATTTCTCTTGACCCTTGAGGCGTCGTCTTCAAAATAGGATGGATTAGTACTATCCAGCAGCAATCCGGTATCATGCAAATACGTTTTGCTCCAGTCGTTTAAATTATCTGTTTCCATATCTGCTGGACGTTCTATTGTTATCTGAGACAATTGTGGTGAATAATAAATGGAATCGTTTAAAAACTCAATTTTCAAATAGCATATTCCATCAGACATGCTATCTGCAGGTGTAAAGTTTGTCCTATACCAGGTACCAACTGTATTCACCTCCGTGTCATGCATGATTGAAAGCTGCGTCCAGTTTATACCATCCATAGATGTGTATATGTTGACCTTTCCATCTATACCATTACGGTAATATACCTTGGCATTAAAATTATCTATACCGCAGCTGGCGTAATATACTAAATCGTTTGAAGTGTCACTTTTTCTCTTTATCCTTGATGTGTCTCCTTCAAAATATGTTGGATTGGTGGCATCAAAAGTCCAATCCGCTGTATGTGAATATACACTATTCCAATTATTCAGGTAATCGGTATATTGTTCATATTTAATGGATACCCTTGATAGCTGCGGTGTAGTAATAAGGCTATCGTTTGAAAATTCGACCTTCAGGTAGTTTGTCCCTTCAGGTATGCAGCCTTGCGGCATTATATTCGTCCCGTACCATCCCCCGCCCGTAGCCGTCGGCGTATCGTTTTTTATTAACAACCCTGTCCATATCTCATTGTCAGGAGAGGTGTACACATTGACCTTGCCATCTATACTGGACATATAATATACCTTCGCGGTAAAATCCAATATTTTCGAATATTTATATATTATATACTGCGTTGTGTCTGATGACCTCGTCAGCCTTGAATAATCACCTTCAAAGGATGTTTGCGCATTAGACGCATCAAACTCCCATCCTGCCGAATGTGAATAAGCTTTACTGTAACTATTGAGGCTGTCGACTGCCGTATAAAATATCGGTGAACGTTCTATGATTACTTGTGATAGTTGTGGTGTATAACCGCGATTAGTATCTAAAAACTCAATCATCAAGTAATTTATCCCATCTGGTATTCCATTTGCCGATGGTTTGATATTTACCCTTAACCAGCCACCCCCCGTTTCTATAGGAGTATCATTTTTTATCGCCAGTTGTGTCCATGATTCATTATCTGATGATACATACACCTTCACATTATTGATAAAGCTTGTCATGTAATATATCTTCGCTGTAAAATCACTTATATTTTCAAGCTTGTATATAACATTCTCCGTCGTTTTTGAACTCCTCTTTAGCCTTGATGTATCTCCTTCGAAATACAATGGGTCATTTTCCATAAAGGTCCAATTTGCCGTATATGAATATACCTTATCCCAATTATTAAGATCATCTGTAATCAAAAGTGACTGCGGTTCAAGCGCAGGAACTGGTGTAGGATCAGGCCAAGGTGTTTCACTGGTATTAAACTCAGCTTTAAATGATTTACCTTTAGCACCATCTACATGTACCAGAAATCTTATGGTCGGACTTGTCTGGTATACTGTTATTTCCGGGTCGCAATAATAATCAGCCGCACTTTTGGATATTTCCACATCAATATACCCTGTATTTTTCATCGTAGGATCCGAAACCGAAACCTCTATTTTATTGCCACTCGTTTCCTTGACTACTACCGACGCTTTCCGGTTGCATTTTATTATGCCGACACTTTTTATAATGTCATTCCAGAAATTCACCGCTGTTATATTCAAAATGTTTTCTTTTACTGCATAAGCATCTGTTGAATTTTCCAGTATGGTAATATCGGGACTGCTTGCATAGCTGCTCACCTGTGAGCTGGTCTTATTAGGCAGCAATACATATGAATATGTATCAGAAGTCAAGTTTGGAGCTGTGCCATGGTCAAACCACATAGTCAGGTAGTTTCTCGTAATCTCATTTGTAGGAGTTCCATTACTATGGTTTATAGCAGCCCATGATCCTGTTCTTGCCTCACGCTTAGCATTTATAGAAGCCCCTCCCGGGAAGTAATAGCCAATATCTGAACCCGCTATACTGCCTGCCAGGTGCACCCAGTTTGTACTGCTTATTGTTTCCTCCCACCCCAAAGATGTCGGTTTTGATGTCCCATTGACCGTTAATGCTTCATTTCCACTGCTACTCAATTTCCGGTTTTCAACTATCGTCTCAACCACTTTCCCATCATTACTTGATATTCCGGAACCAATAGCAACTATTTCATCGTCGAATATAAACCAGGACTTCTTTGCTGTTAGCGTTAACTCATTAGGCGTCTGCCACCCCGCAGCACGCAGCTCCATACCGGTTACACCATACAACCCATTCATATCTGTGCCGCCTACCCAATCCTTATCATTTGTTCTGCAAGAATAGTCAGATAATATCTCAATTAAGATATTATTTGTTCCACCTGGTACTCCACCGGCTAATGAAATATTTGTTCTCTTCCATCCTCCTCCAGTATCCACAGGCGTGTCATTTGTTACTGTCCGCGAGATCCAGTCTATACCATCAGGAGATGTGTATATTTTTATTTTTCCCCGTATTTCTGAGGTGTTGTAATAAACCTTAATACTTAAATCGGTTATAGCGCTGCACTCATATTCTATTCGTTCAACTGTATTACTGCTTCTTGTAAGCCTTGATTTGTCATCCTCAAAATTCTGCGCATTTTGAGTATCAAACGTGAGGTTATACATGTGTGAATTTGTCTTAGACCAATCGTTCAAATCATCAATTATATTTGTTGAACCCACAATGGTTACCTGCCCCAGTTGCGGTGTAATTGCATCCGAATCGTCGCCGTGATTAACAGTCGTTCCGGGCAAACGATAAGGGTCAATAGTAGCCCAATAGCTTGATAATCCATTTGACTCAGGGTCATGGTATTGTTCAAGATCGCTTGTATACAAATATGTCATACCGTAACCTGTAAACCACCCTTTAAGGTTTTCCAGCGAGCCGCTAATTTCATAATTATTTACTCTGCTTGAATACATGCTTACTGAAAATCCATAATCAGGACGCAGTTGAACCACACGGTCCATATTAGGAAACTGTTTGTATAATAATAGATCTCCCCGTGATTGCACATTCGTATCGTTAACTACATTCTTTGCAAGTGATATTAATGATAGCTTGCCATCCGTATAATAGCTTCCGCCATCGGATTGAATATAGTATTTAGCCATACTTTTCAGTCTTGAGGCATCTTCATTGGGCGCAATCTCACTAAGGCATAAGATAGAGCTAATTAAACTGTTTGTATGATCATTGCTTGCAGAACGTGAAATATTCCTTCCTGCCACATTCCTATACATTCTATTTTTGTATACTAATGGTTCATAAGAATCATATATCCAATTGTACACATTATCTTTATCAAAATCAATAATCTCATATGGTGTACCGCTAAGAAGCCTCAATAAATTAATCATCGAATTCAGCAAATCGGATCCATAGCCTCCGGTATAAGGAACAGAAGTGTGCTGAATAAATGAACCGTCGGTGTAAAAGCCATCCTTATATGTTGTATAATCAAATACAGGGCTTAAAGCATCCCTGCTTTCAATCAACATAGCTCCGTCTTTTTTTAATATAGACCGCTGTGCTATCACCTAGACCTTCCAGGCAAGATTCGCACCGGTAGCGGCCGTTGAGTTCCCCACACTTGTCATAAAAAGGCCCGGATCCGGATTAAAATGATCCATAGCATCACAATAATTCGCGATCTGTGCGGAAGTTAAATCATTGTATAACAAAGCCATAATATCCGTTAAATGTAATGGAGAACCAATCTCCCATTGATACCAATTATTTGTAGCCGAATGTGCACTATAAGGCTCCGCTGCGCTATACCAGTCGATATTCATCCAGTCAAGAGCACTTATTATATCATTTTTGAGTAACGGATTCTGATAAAGGCTTGTACCTTCTGTTGCGTACGCATATGTCATAGTCTTCAATTTTTTTAAGTGTCTGTAACATTAGAATTTGGAAATTTAGTAGGGTTTTCAGCAAAAATATAAGTACGGCTGGACGATTTGTCCATTGAGTTCCAGTATGATTGGGCAGTAGATCCTAAGGTGGTTAATTTTGCTGCAATATCCGGGTCCGAAGTATTAAGAGACATACCGCCTGTAATAGATTCTATCCATCGGTTTCTTAAGTTTTCGAAATAATCCTCGGAATATACATTTACATTGCCAACAAGCATTAATATAAAAACTATAAACACCGTTAACACAGTCTTGGAAAAAGTGCGGAGAAATTTACTTTTTGTCATTTTGACCACTCCTTTCAAATGGCAGCTTTAGATAACCAAAACCCTGTAATCAATTCTTGAACCAGTTGATTTTAAAACGCAAGAGAAACCGCACAAATTATAATTTCTGCGGTTTCCCTTGTTATAATAGAAACAAAAGAGCTTACAGCTTATTCCACCTGTCGTAAGCTGCCTGATAAACTGCCAGGACTTCGTCAATGCCCATTTTCTTAACAGTTGCGACATATTCGTCCCAGTCTGTTCCAACGTTATTGACACCTGTGATAAACTTATCGCGCATTTCTTTGACATACGTTTCGATATCCGTAAACTTAACATTAATAACTGACAGCTCATCAGGTGTGAAAGCTAAAAAACTGCTTGGGAAATACTCATACTGATAAGGGAGTGCGTTTTCTACATAACTTAGCTGTCGAGCTCTGCCGTTACCCTCTGTAGCAGTAACCATCATATTGTCAAACAACCCCGAGTTGCTCCATATTACATACTTATAGATGTAAGAAGTGCCTGTTTTATCAGAGCCTTCAGGGATAATAAAATCAAATGAAGTCTTTTCTTTATCTGTGTATTTCCATGTTATGCAGTGTTAGACGCCAAGAATTCTGTCAAAATTCAGCATGTTTTTAGCCATTAATAT
>ENA-UOOH01003698-UOOH01003698.1-fermentation-metagenome-genome-assembly--contig:-NODE-3698-length-11322-cov-5.859590_pt1 | contig 11322 bp, 8 predicted proteins | sample MGYA00245778_ERZ724025 | MGnify/ENA primary metagenome ERZ724025 (study PRJEB28704, sample SAMN03018313) | fermentation metagenome | biome: anthropogenic terrestrial biome; feature: soil; material... | reverse complement strand
TTTTAAAGCTCGGATGTGGGGTATATGATAAAGCTCTTTCGCACGCTGATTCAAGCCTTGATACGGAGTATTTATCAGATAGCTTTAAAAGTGCCATACAGGACTTGTAGCCTTGCTGCTCCACTTTATTGGATGTTAATATTGATTCAATTACTACGGTAGTATTCTTGCCGATTTTAGCTGCCCATTTTCTGAAACGCTCGCTGTTCCATTGTACATACTTTTGATGATCCGGCGGCATGTGAGATTCTGTTGTACTGTATTGATTCATTCTTCCATAAAGTCGTTGATGGGAACATATCCGGTTGTTTTCAAAGAATACCTCGATAATATTTCTTGTCATTCGAACGTCAACAATCTGTTTTATGTACTCAAACGGTACTGAATAGTTTTGATGTTCAACACTGATATGATAGTTGTATCCCACTGTGGCTATTTTCCACGTTGCAAGCTCAAATAAATGTTGAGGCAATGGCAGCAGAAATGGCTTCTCTTCCAGAAACAAGGTTGCTCTGCTTCCGTTTTTCTTTTGAAAAGGTTTATTGTTAAACTCCTTAAGCTTTTCTTTTATGACATCATTCAATTCTTTAAAAGACAAAAATTGCTGGTTACGTATAGACGCAAGTATCCATGTAGATATTACACCCACAGAACCTTCAACTGTAGCCTTATCCTTTGGAGAACGAACTCTTGCCGGTATTACAGCAGTTCCGTAGTGTTCCGCCATCTCTTGATACACTTTATTTATAATAGTTTCATTTTTAGATATTTTTTCAACACCGGTTTTAAGATTGTCGGGAACAAGTATGCGAGTTACTCCTTGAAAATATGAGTATGCATTTACATGTGCCGCTATCCAGCTTTCCTGATTTTGAGATGCAAAAGCTTCGACATATGCATAGGCACTGTAGCTAAGTACAGCTACAAATACATATGCAGGTATGATTTCGCCTGTATCAGTATCTATGATAGATGCAGTCTGACCTGCCCAGTCAACTTCCATGATTTCTCCGGGCTTGCGGTTAATGTGCATTGTTGCCTTTGTTTTTACAACAAAGTCACGATAATACTTTTTAAATTGTGTGAATTGATATGGCATTTCTTGATTGTCACGGCATTTATCACAATATTCCAGCCATAACAACGTCAGGGTTACACCACTTTTAGCCATTTCGCGATGAATGTATTCATAATCTGGCATCGTGTAGACTGGTTTGTTGCTTTCGGATGGAAACAATAGCTTTGCAATCTCATTATCCGAAAGTTCCTGTGTTATGTTAAAGCCTATGCTGCACTCTGCAGCTCTTTGAACCACTTTTAAAACTGTAGTTCTTGATACACTGCACCCGGCTGCAATCTGGGTGTTGTTTAGTCCGAGGTTCTTTAGCCTCAGAATTTCTCTGTAATTGGTCATTTTTGACCTCCTTGAATTTATTTTACATTGTTATCCAATGCATAAATTCAATTATACAGATTTTTTACTTTTTTATATCAAGTGTTCATTCTCTGCGCCGGCATTGTCCAATCTTGACGCCCATACTGTACATTTACTGCGGCTCAAATGTTCAGTTTATGCCGCCATATTCAATAGCATCACTTGCTATTCTGATAAGCATTAAACCGGCATTAAGAGCAGCCGGAATATTCGATAAAATGAAAACTATTAAAAAATAAAATAAGTAACTTAATTGGTTGATGAAATAGCGTAAACAGCACAGTAAAATTGTAATTAATAGTACAAAATTCATAATTATTTACATAACCCATAGCTAAAAAATAGTATAACATAAAGATATGCTATACTATTTTTTCTTTGATTTCTTATATTTTAATTTTTGTATTAGTTTTTATTCTTTAGCACCCTTAAATTCATAGTTTTCATCCTCCTTATGTATTCAAAAATTCAACATTTGGATCTAATTTGTATATTACATTTTTACGTTCAACGATTATAGTAGTTTTTTTACTCAGTTCCTCGTCCTCCCTTATAGATATCAACAAATCCCTGTTTGGATTTATTGCAACCGGATTGCCAATTATTTTAAGCATTGAAAAATCTCCTGTTGTATCACCATAAGCATAGCTATTCTCTAAATCAACATCATATTCTTTAATCAAATTATTAAGCTCTCTCTGTTTGCTTTCAGAATCCCACATCTTTACTATTTCCCCAGTGAACTTATTTTGAGAATCAACCTTATAAATACTTCCTCTGTAATCTGTTACTTCATACTTTTCGGCCATTCTTGATACTAAAAAGTCAGGACTGCCTGAAATGAAAAAAATTTTATGATTTTGCTTTTTATGATATTCGATTTGGTTTCTAGAATATTTATAGACCATGTCTCCATTGGATTTTATAACATGATCAGCAATATATTCGATATAAGATTTATCGAAACCCTTAAGCTCATATAAATAAACACCTGCTAAAATTTCTAAGTATTCCTCAAAATCCCCGTATCTTTTCTCCCACTCTAAATACACCTTTTTTACCTTTGTATTCCAAACTTCAGGATCAATTACTTCAAAGGCAATAAGCTTTTGAAAATGTTCTATCATCAAGGAATTTCTAAATATTGTACCGTCTATGTCGAAAAAAGCAGCTTTTGCTTTCACACTATCACCCCATATACCTTCAATGCTACTTTTTATTTTTCCTATAATACTTTTTGCGTTTTTTCTGAGTGTTCGTCTTTATATTTCTGACTACACCAAAAAAAGAGAGAATAATTTCTATCATTCTCTCTTAAATAATAAGTTTCCTAAAGTAATGTTTTTAATAACATAACTAAAGCTATGCGAGGTAAAATCACTGGGATTCCAAGTTTGTCCGAGTAAATTTTTGCATGTTCTTCTTTAAATCCCATACAGTCTAAAATTAGCATAGCAAGGCTTTCATTTTTTATCTTCTCTGCCATCAGTTTGTGTTCTTCAGCATTACTATAGGGATTTGCAACAAAGCTCTTGACAGTAATGCCTTTTTTCTCCCATCGATTCTCCATTATATCACGTTGTCTTTCATCCGGAATTACAATTCCTATACTCTTTTTTAGTCCTGATGCAAGAACATAGTTTGTTACCACATCATTCATATGCAGCACAATCTTAGAACTTGATATCCTGACAGTTTCTCCGGTACATAGCAATACTATGATGTCAGCGCCCTTTTCTTCTACATATTTCACGCATTTATCAATTAACGGTGAAATGTATTTTTCACTGATAATCACTGTATTACCGTTTTGCTTTTTTGTTACGAGTACAGCATCTCCGTTTACCGGTGCAAGCTTTTTATCAATATATGCATCAGACAAATCGTCAAGAACACCTGCTTGAATTATTTCACAATTCTCTAATTCTTCCCAGACATCGCACATGTCATTTCTTGGACTCTGCCCTACAGTAATAAATGCTATTTTCTTCATATATTTACCTCAGTTTTTTTCCAATTACTTTCTCAACATTTGATATTGCTTGTTTATCATACATACTACTGCCCAATATCATATGTTCACGGGAATTTATACAAATAATAACTTCCATTCCAACATGCAGCTCTGCACTTATTACAGGCAATCCGCTTTTTTTATCAATTAAAGAAATTAAATCAGGAAATGTAGCGATTCGTTTACCTTCTTTTTCCTCAAGAGTAATATATTCATTATAAATCGAAATTTCAAACAACTTTTCATCACATTTAATACGAGCCACTCCTAAGTCAAGTCCTTCCTCGGTATTTAACTTGAAATGTTCAATGATACCTTCTGCAATGTACTCAATACCGCAAGTTTTATTAAGTTCTTTTATCATATCATATGTTTTTCCTGCATGCTCAAGCATAACCTTTCCTATCTCAATAGTTTTCTTGACTGCTCCAATAGCTGCATTTTTGCGTACATAACCAATATCGATAGGATTTCGGAGAACCGTAACAAATCCGCCCGCCTCTATTGAGGCTGATATAATAACCTTACTTGCGGAATTAATTAAACCGCTTACCATAAGACCTATACTACGCTCATGTTTACCACCTGCGGCAGTTTGAATTGTTGTATAATCTTCTTTTTTGCTCAGCCCTATACTTCCCATTTCACCTGTAGGGTGAGCTCTTCCATTACACGGTGCATCTATAAATGGCAAATTATGCTTTGCAGCAACAATCCAACCATTCGTTACTGCTTGAGCACCCATTTCATTTGTTATAATTCCCGTAATTTTTTTACTGAGATTAACTTGTAATAATTTGTAAACTTTATCATAATGTTCATCAGATATATATTTATTTTTCGATGCCGGTGAGCCCACTAAAGATGATGTTACAACTATTTCATTATCGCTAAAGTCATCTATATCACATAAATCAAATCCTCCTAAAGCAATGGTTTTTTCAAGCACCTCCAATCCTCCCTCTAAACTTCCGCCGCCACCGCCGCCAAGCAGAAGTCCGCCATATATAGCTTGTTTCCCTGCCTTGTAGTCAATTTTCATTCTATTCCTCCAACAGTTTCAAAACACCTCGAACTTGCATCTCAACACCTATTACCAAACATTCTTCGTCTAAGTCAAACTTGCTGTTGTGCAAAGGGTGAACAATATTTCTTTTTTCGTTACGACATCCCAAATTATAGAAGCATGATGGAGCAGCATGTGTAAAATATGAAAAATCCTCTGCAAAAAGTTCGGCAGATTTCACAAGGCTAACATTTTCAATGCCTACTACTTGCTTAGCTACTTCTTCAATTTTTGCAACTGTTTCATCATCATTTATTAGAGGCGCATAACTTTCTTGAATTATAACCTCACCTTTTCCTCCATATGCTCTTGCTACGTTCTCAACTAAATCACAAATACGTGTTTTTATATAGGCACGTGTATCATTATCAAGGGTTCGCAAAATACATTCCATTCGAACATCATCCGGTATAATATTCCCTTTTGTGCCGGCATGAAGACTACCAATCGTAAATACAGCAGAATTCAGAGGCGAAAGGTTTCTGCTGACTATAGTTTGAAGTGCTAAAATAATATTTGCTGCGATAACAATTGGGTCTATGCTTTTTTCAGGGTTTGCTCCGTGTGCTGACTTGCCACGTGCAATTATTGTTATCATATCTGATGATGCATTCATTTTCCCATATCTAAGTTCAAGCTGACCAACTTCGACATTAGGTGATACATGCAAACCAAGGACATGTTCAACTTTAGGATTTTCCATACACCCCGCCTTTATCATACGTTCAGCACCGCCTATTGTTTCTTCGGCCGGTTGAAAAAAGAACTTCACATTTCCGCATAGCTCATTTTCCATGCTTTTTATAATTTTCGCTGCACCTAATGCAATTGTTATATGTGCATCATGTCCACAAGCATGCGCTATGCCGTCATTCTTAGATTTGTAAGGTGCCTCATTGTCTTCTTTTACAGGTAATGCGTCCATATCTGCCCGCAATGCTACTGTCTTACCTGCTGTTTTGCCGCGTACTATAGCAACAACCCCTGTATCAGCAACACCCTTTTGGTACTCTATGCCCCATCTATCCAATATACGACTGATTTCATCCATTGTACGATATTCTTTCTCGCTTAATTCCGGGTTTTCATGAAAATCTCTGCGTATGGAACTTAATAAAGGGGCAATTTTTCTACATTCTTTTTTGATATCAATCATAATATCACTCCCATTTCTGACATAATATATTTAAAAAAAATCTTTAAAGTCCAATTATAACTGCTATTAAAATTAATATTACTTGAGCAACATATAGAATTCCAAATAACGGAATAAAAAATTTCCACCACTTTTGAATAGGAACTCCACCTAAACCACATACAACTGCAACCCCACATGTAGGCCACAGCAGATTTGAAAATCCATCTCCAAATTGGAATGCAAGACAAACTACTTGGCGGCTTACACCTAAAAGGTCTCCTAAAGGTGCAAATATCGGAATAACTGTTGCAGCCTGTCCGGAACCGGAAGGAATGAAAAAGTTAATTAAAGTATTAATAAGAAGCATTCCTTGAGCTGAAAGCCAGGATGGCAGATTATTTAAGCCTGAAGCCAAGAAGTTAATTATTGTATCTACTATCATACCATCTTGCATTACAACAAGTGTTGCCCTTGCAATACCCGTAATAAGAGCTCCAAACATAACCGACTTACATCCTTCAATAAACTCTTCCGCGATTCTATCAGGGCTCCAACGGTCAACAAGTGCCGCAAAAATACCTAGCAATAAAAACACACCGGTAAGTTGTATTGAGCCCCAACCAGCTGTAATGGCACCATATATAATAAATCCTAAAGCAACTAAAATACCTAATAAGATAACTTTATGACGACCCGTCATTTCTAAATTTATTAGTTCTTCCTCTTTAAAAGCAAATTCACTTTCATCCGGTGACATAATGCATTTTGATGAGTCTTTTTTTATTTTGTTCATATAATTAAACATATAAAGTAATGAAATTGAACAGAATATAATAAAACTAAGGATTCTAAACCATGACGCGGAATAAAGCGGAACTCCTGCTATACTTTGGGAAACTACTACTGTATATGGATTCATAATAGAACCGGCAAAACCAATATATGAACCTAATGCAACAATTGAAAGGCCTACGATAGGATCATATCCTAATGCAACTCCCAGACCAACCATAACCGGAATAAGTCCGTTATATTCATTAAGCATACCGAATAATGAAGATCCAATAGCAAATATAAAGAAAAAAGCCGTAATAAGCAATTTTTCTTTACCCCTAAATATCCGCATCATACTGCCTAACAACGAATGAAATGCGTTGGTTTTTATGACCATTGAAAATGCACCGTTTACAATAAAAATCAACATTACAATTTCAGATGCAGCTATGCATCCACGATGAAAAGAACTGGCAAAACCTATAATTCCTGTTTGTACCGCTTCTGACCTTTCAATATAGTGAAATGACCCCGGTACAACCAGATTACGTATTGTACCATTTACATCTACTTGTTCATACTCATATTGACCCGGTGATACAATCCATGTAAGAATAGATGCCACTAAAACAAGAAAAAATAGAATTACAAAAGTATGGGGTACCTTAATATGACGGTGTTTCTCTTTTTTTGCTTTTAACATTTTCTACTCCTTAATATACTTAAATTTTTTATTTTAACTCTATTATACATTATATATAACGTTATCATTAATTTCTATATACTATTTTGCTTGCAAAATGTGCAACATGCACATATAATATATTTGTTATATAACATTATTTTTAATACTACTAAAATAAACTTAAAACATTGGAGTATATTATGAAGGTCTCGCAATTGCTTGAATTTTACCCCGACATTTATTTAGTTGCCGGAAGCAGCGGAAAAGATCGTATCATTAACTATGTGGATGTAGTCGAGATTATAGAAGGAACTAACTGGGTTAAAGAAGGTGACTTTATTATAACAACCGGTTATTTTTTATCAGGAGACCCAAATACCGCATATGATTTTGTAAATAATCTTATAAAAAAAAACGTCTCCGGAATAGGAATTAAACTTGGAAAACATCTTAAGAAACTTCCGCAAGCTATCATAAGTTTATGTAACAAGAACCAGTTTCCAATTGTTTGTATTCCGCAATATATGATGTATCGAGAAATAATGCAGCCTGCAAATGATTATATTTTATCATTAAAAAACAAGAAGTTAGTACCTTCCGAATTTGAACATATTGAGCAATTATTTATAGGAATTGTTAATGGTACTGTATCAGACAATTCACTTATTAGAGAAACTTGCGATTATTTTGGCTTATCATTTAAAACAAAACTTATACTTTGCCAATGCAATTTCACAAAAATAACTGTGCTGCAAAATATAGACCATATCATTAACTATATAAAAGATTATTGTCGTTCGAAAAACATTTTGTTTTTTCATGACAATAACAATAAGTGGTATTTCTTGTGTAAATTTGACAATAGTACATTGGGCTACAATAATTATTATTCATTTGTATCCGATTTGCATTATACAATAAAATCCACAACAAATTGTAATAATTTTTTAATTGGAGTAAGTCTTGAATTTTCCCAGCTAAGCGAATTATATATATCAGCAATACAAACTAATCTTGCATTATCTATGGGCAATATGCTACATAGCACAAATCCTATTTGTTTTTACATAGATTATGCTGTAAGCAGTTTAGTTTTGGATAGTTTGGAACACCCGATCTTTCAGAATTTTTATAGCAGAACTTTCCTAGTTCTTGAAAACTATGATAAACAAAACAATACTGATTTGCTTTCTTCCCTTATCGAGCTAATAAATAATAATTTTAATATTAATAAGACCGTAGACAAACTTTTCATACATCGTAATACAATGTATAAAAGACTCGACAAAATCTCTGAACTTCTTGGTCCGACATTTGACATTAATAGCTTTAAAACACGTGAATTAATGTTGTTAATAAGTAAATATCATAAACTTATTAAAGTTTTATAAAAGTAAAGCATGTATATCGCAAACTCCAAATACACCTGCCTGTATAATACTTCACCGGATTTTAATAAAATCCGGTGAATATCAGGAACTACTGATACCTTTATAAGCCTTTACCAAGCGCCATAATATCCTATTGTCTCGCTGCTGCTCAAAGCACCCTTTTGCATGCACTCGAAAATTGGCTTTCCTTCAAGAATTCCCATAAGAAATCCTGCTATATAACTATCTCCGGCCCCCATGCTGTCTATTACTTCACATTCCACTATTCCAAACTCTGTGAACTCATTTCCATCATAAACAATACTTCCTTTTTCCCCTTTAGTAACAATTACCACCTTTGGACCTTTGGATTTTATAGATATCATAAACTTATGTAATTCTTTGTCACTTTTGTTATCGCATGAAAAAAAAGCATAATCCACGTATGGCAAAGCCCTATGTGTTATTTCATGATTTATTTTATCCGCGAAATCAAAAGCAACAGGCACATTTCTCTCTTTAATTCTATGCAATTCGGACTCTATCGTTCCCCATATTCCGGTTACAACAAGAGCATGACTGCATAAAAAATTTATATCCTCTTCCGTCAGTTTGAAATCTGCCATAACCCCTTCTTCATAATCGCCTAAAATTCTATCCCCATCTTTAAGTTCAACATGTGTAACCGCAGTCTTGCCTTCTGCTATTTTGATATGTGATGTATCAACTCCTTTTTCTTTTAGGGATTCAATCATAAATTTTCCATAATCATCATTACCTACAACACCCGTATATGATGAATTCCCGTTCATCCTTTTAACATATACAGCTACATTTACGGGATTTCCTCCAGGGTAAAATTCACAGGTATTGTCATAAAAATCAATGCAGTTATCACCGACTGCAGCTATCTTTATTTTCTTTTCCATAATATCCTCATTGCTCTGTTATTTTTTTAAATCTGTCTATAGCTCGTTTTGAATAAAGTGAAGGCTCATTAATATATGATGTGACAAGTTCTAAAGTTGCACCTCCTTTGTATCCAAAAGAGTAAATCTCCCCCATAAGTTCCTTAAGAGGAATTTTTCCGTCACCGGGCATGAAATGAGTGTCACTGCATCCATCGCTATCTACTATGTGGAGATGCTTAAGATTCTCCCTTAGCTTCTTGAAATAAAACATAATACTTTCATTCTGCACAAAGGGAGGAACAATATCACACATGGCTCCAAAATATGGGGAATCAATGTATTCAATTATTTCACAAAGATCATTCGCTGATGTGCATACATTGGATTCATATGGGGTAAGAGCTTCCATAAGAAGCATATGCTCATTTTCTTGCGCATAATCCACCAACTCCCTTATACTTTTGCAGAGTCTTTCCCATATTTCTTTCCCGGTCGCTTCATAACCCGCATGACCTGCCGATATAACCGTATAATCTGCTCCAAGGGTCTTTCCGACTTCTATGGCAATTTTAAGATATTCTATAGAATCTTTTCTCTGATATTCATCACCAGTCATATAGTTGTATGGATATGCATTGTGTTCAGGAGTATACACCTTTATAGGAATTTCATATTTATCCCTTAAATTCAACAAATTATCTATTTGTCCTCTCTTAAGGTCATATGCATAAGCATGAGGTCTGCCGCCCCATAACTCAATATAATCATATCCAAATCTTTTTGCATCAATAAAAATATCCTCAATATAATTGCGCTGATATCCTGATGTAAACATTCCAACTTTCATAAAATCTCCTTTCGCTCCTGTAAAAAACGGACTACTTCAAATTAAGAAGCAGTCCATCTCTTTACGCAGTACGCAGTAGCACAAACAGCTTTAATAATTCAGCTGTCTGTAATATCTCCTTATTTCCATAGGATGACAGTTGAGTTTTTCTAAGTGAACATCAATTCTTGAAGTTATTACTCTCATTAAAAGATGAGAAAGATGCCCTCTGAATTTTTCACTTATACCCTTCAATTCGTAATCCTTTGTATCAATTATATTATAATTTGCACATATTCTTGGTAAAAACCTTGCGACCCTTTCACTAAGTGCTCTTTGAGAATCTTCTCCAATGAATACTGTGACTGCCGTATCCCTGTCTATAATTTCAAACATGCCGTGGAAAAATTCTGCACTGTGGATGGATTTTGTCCTTATCCAATGCTGCTCTTCCCAGTAGCACATTGCATAAGAATATGTTGCGCCATACTGATTCCCTGCACCGACAAAATAATGTATACTGTCGTTCATATGCTTTCTTGCTATACTCTCACCAAGTTCGTCGGCTGCTTTTTCAACTTCTGCAAGTCCGGAAGCAAGATGTTCGTCAAGTTCAGCATAAAGCTCATAGTACTCATCAAATTCTCCTGCATTATACATAAATCTGTCAGCTACCATAAAAAATTTCAGCTGCTCATTTTTGGGATACGAAATAAGATAATCAACCATATTAGCTAACTTTGTGTCAGGGTAATCAATAAAACCAATTACCTTTGCTCCGGCTTCCTGAACCTTTTTTACCCCATCCGCCATTTCACTTGTGCTTCCGGTAACAGAAGAAATAACTACTATTGTGCCTTCTCCCACCTTTTTATTGCCTGTAAGAAGGTATTCCGCAGCATTTTCAACAAAGAAATTTATTGCTGATCTTTCCTTCATATGCACTTCAGCCTGTAGGCAGGATGCATATGTACCGCCTATACCAAGCCAGCATATGTTTTTATAACCTTCTTTACATATTCCATCTACAACAAACTCTATTTTACTTCTAAGAGCCAATGCTCCATTTACGCTGTCTAACTGTTTCTGTTCATCAAATTTTA
>ENA-UOOH01003697-UOOH01003697.1-fermentation-metagenome-genome-assembly--contig:-NODE-3697-length-11322-cov-6.211591_pt1 | contig 11322 bp, 9 predicted proteins | sample MGYA00245778_ERZ724025 | MGnify/ENA primary metagenome ERZ724025 (study PRJEB28704, sample SAMN03018313) | fermentation metagenome | biome: anthropogenic terrestrial biome; feature: soil; material... | reverse complement strand
AGATCGTAAGGATCCTACTGAACAACATGGACCGACCGATCAACATCACCAACGGCCCCAATGGGATCGTGGCAATCGACCCACCCAGGATACTCGGGTTCACCTTCGCTTCGCTAGAGTCTTCATACGTCCTTATCTGGGTCTTCGCCGCGCTCGTTCTGGTCGGAATTGCACGCGTAGTCGGCTCCAAAACAGGCCGCGCATGGAACGCCCTGCGCGAGGATGAGACCGCCGCAGCCTGCATGGGCGTCAACGTCCGCCGCTACCGCGTGTCGGCATTCGTAACCGCCGCCGCCATCGCCGGGTTCGCGGGAGCGCTATTCGCATCGTGGCAGGGCGCGGTCTTCCCGCAGAACTTCACCATGTCCGAGACGATCGCGCTTTACTGCATGGCCATTCTCGGAGGAATCAGAAGCATACCCGGAATCATGCTGGGCGTGCTCGTCCTGCAGGTCCTCCCCGAGGTCCTGCGGACCTACAGCATATACCGCATGCTCATCTACGGCTTCGCCCTGGTCCTTCTGGCCGTCTTCCGCCCGCAGGGACTGATCGCCCAGGGCGAGAGACTGGTAGGCATCAGCCGCAGGCAGCCTCCAGACTCGAGTAGTTCGGCAGAACCCAAGACGGAAACTGCAACCTCGCCCCCGTGCCCAGTCCTCGAAGTGTCCGGCCTGGGCTGCAATTTCGGCGGCCTCGCAGCCGTATCGAAGGTGCGCTTCATTGCCCACGCAGGCGAGATCCTGGGGCTAATCGGGCCCAACGGCGCAGGCAAGACCACGCTGTTCAACCTGATCACAGGCCTCGTCAAGCCGTCCGCGGGGGAAGTGCGCGTTCACGGCCAAGCCGCGACGGGACTCGCTCCGCACGAGGTGGCTTCGTTGGGAGTGGCGCGAACTTTCCAGCACATCCGCCTGTTCGAGACCCAGTCGGTGCTGGAAAACGTCCTGACCGGCTGTCACCTACAGGGGCAGAGCAACGCGCTCGGAGCCCTAGCACGGTCAGCAGCGCACGCACACCAGGAATCGCAGGAGGTGGCCCGCGCTCGCGAAGCGCTCGCCTTGGTGGACACCTCACTCGTAACGCGCGAAGCCTCGCTGGTCCGCCATCTATCTTATCCCGACCGTCGCCGGGTTGAGGTGGCTCGCGCCATCGCAACCGGCTCCAAGCTGCTGCTCTTGGATGAACCGGCTGCCGGCATGACTCCTGAAGAGATCGCAGCGATGGTAGACGACATCGTCGCCCTTCGCGGCCGAGGCTACACGATCATCGTCATTGAACACCATATGGACCTCATAGCCGCCGCATGCGACCGCGTTATCGCACTCGACCACGGCGAAGTCATAGCCGCCGGCACCCCTTCTGAGATAGCCGCCCATCCCAAGGTCATCCGGGCCTACCTGGGGTCGACAAGGGCGGAGTCGGCGCCGGCCTCGATCGGCGCTGACGCCAGTGCCGGGCCCTCGCTGGAGGTTTCCCCCATCCTGGAGCTGGCCGGCGTGCACGCGTCCTACGGCCCGGCCGCAGTTCTGCAGGGAATCGACATTGAAGTACATCCGGGCGAAGTCGTTGCGTTGCTCGGAGCAAACGCAGCCGGCAAGAGCACAGCCATCAAGACGATAATGGGCAGACTGCGTCCGTCACGTGGCGAGATCCGCTTCATGGGGCGCCGCGTAGACGGACGTCCCACCAACGAGATCGTGCGAATGGGGATCGGCATCGTACCCGAAGGGCGCCGGGTGTTCTACGAGCTCACAGTGCTCGAGAATCTGGAGGCCGCAGCTGAAGCCTCAGCCGCGGCGACCGGGAAAGCCAGGACCAGAGCCGGGGCTGATGTCCGAGCCGCCAATCAAAGCCAGGTCGAGCAAGTAATCAACCTCTTCCCTGTGCTCGCCGAGCGCCGCAGCCAGCTTGCCGGGACACTATCAGGCGGAGAACAGCAGATGCTGGCCATCGCGCGAGCCCTGGTAGCTTCGCCGCAGCTGATATGTATGGACGAACCGTCCATGGGCCTCGCGCCGATCATGGTCGACCGAGTCATGGAAGCGATACGCGAGATTAACGGGACAGGCACCGCCGTGCTGCTTGTGGAGCAGAACGCTCAGGCTGCGCTGTCGGTGGCAGACCGAGCCTACATCCTGCGAGACGGGCGAATCGCCGCGTCCGGAACCGCCGCCGAGATGCTCAGAGATGGCAAGTTGGCCAGCACTTACCTAATATGACGCTACCTTTGGATACGCCGAAGCGGGTGCGCTTCCGCGTCCAGAGACGCATGAAATCCCGGGAAGTAATCCTTGCGAATGTCACCCTGCTACGAGGCAGTACTCTACCGCCTTCAACCCGATGACGTACACTACTCCAACAAGCACGCGGCATTCCGAGGACAATATTGGTCCGTCAAGCACTGGAGAACGGAGCCATAACCATGTCGAGAACGGCAGAGATGATGGAAATGGAACTCAGGGGCATGCGAGAATACTACCCCCTCGTCCGCATCACCGCCCGTTCGAGCGCCGATACCCCGTAGTAGAGCAGCACGGACACGATGGACAGCAGTATCACTGAGCTCATCACCAGGCTCATGTTGAACACCTGTCCGCCGTAGACGATCAGGAAACCCAATCCCGCCTTCGACACCAAAAACTCGCCGACGATCGTGCCCACCATGGATAGCCCCACGTTCACCTTGAGCGCAGCAATCATCACCGGAACGCTCGCAGGCAACACCACCTTGCTGAGTATCTGCAGTCGCGTAGCGCCGAAGGTTCGGAGAAGTTTCACCCGGTCCGGGTCCACCTGGCGGAACCCCACATAAACCATCATTATCGTCACGACCACCGATATCGCGATGGCCATGGCGATGATCGCAGTGACCGTTGTTCCCAGCCACACAATGAATATGGGGCCCAGCGCCACCTTGGGTATGGAATTGAGCACCACGATGTATGGATCCAGTATGTCGGAGAGCAGATCCGACCACCACAGAAGCACCGCGGCCACTATCCCGATCAGCGTGCCCACGGTGAACCCGATGGCCGTCTCGCCTACGGTCATGCCAAGGTGAAGCCAAAGCTCCCCGCGGCGCGCCATCGCCGCGGCCGTCGCGAATGCCCTGGAAGGCTGCGACACGACGAAGGCATTGATCCACCCCCGCCGTGCCGCAACCTCCCACAACACCACAAACGCAGCCAGAATCAGTGCTCGGGCCACACTCACCACCATACGCCTCCTGGCCAGGCTGCTCAGAAACGCCTCATGTTCTCGCGATTGCCGGGGCCGATCCGACTGCGTGGCCATCTGCAGTCAGCTCCTTCCAGATGGCGTTGAAATAGGCGCGGAACTCGGGCGCTTCCCGGCGCCCAATGGGCGTCTGCCGCTCACAGGTGAGGTTGATCTTGTGGCTGGACTTGATCCTCCCCGGCCTCCTGCTCATGACGAGCACTCGGTCGGACATGGCTATCGCCTCCGAGATATCGTGCGTTACCATGAGCACCGTGAGGCCCTCCGCCCGCATGATCCGATACAGATCCTCCGACACCTCGAGCCGGGTCTGGTAGTCCAGCGCCGACAGGGGTTCATCCAGTAGCAGCACATCTGGGCGGGTCGCAAGCGTCCGAACAAGCGCCGCCCTCTGACGCATTCCTCCCGATAGGTGGCACGGGTAGTGGTTTTCGAATTCACCCAGGCCATATGCGTTCAGCATGCGCCTGACGATTGCCACACTCTCGCGCGTCACCGCCCGCTGTACCTCCAGCCCAAGGAGAGCGTTGCCCAGTATGGTGCGCCATTCGTAGAGACAGTCCTGCTGAAGCATGTAGCCTACATGCCCGCTGGGCCCGGTGACCGTCTCGCCGCATACCTCAACGCTCCCAGACGTGGGCTTGATTAACCCCGCCACCAGCGACAGCACCGTGCTCTTCCCGCACCCGCTCGGCCCGACCACCGCCACGAACTCCTGCGGCGCCACTTCCAGGCTCATCTGGGCGAGCGCCGCAGTCTCGGCCTCACGGGTGTGGTAGATCATCCACACCCGATCCAGCCCAATTGCGCTGGCCCGCCCGCCCGGATCATCCACGCCTGCCACGTTTGCGCCCCCGCTCATTTGCTCTTCAGCGCAGCCCGGGTGATCTCCATCGTCACTAGAGCGTTTGCGGGCACAGCCGCCTTGAGCTCACCCGCCGATGCCATCACCTCCTGCAGCCGCATAAGGCCACTGGGCGACACCTCGGGCGTTGCGGGCCATGTTCCCTGGTCTTTGTAGCGCTTCACGATACGGGCGATCACCTCAAGTTTCGTGTCTGGGAAGAACGGTCGAATAACCTCCGCCGTCTCGGTCGGCGTGTGCTCCTCCACCCAATTCATGCCCTGGTACAGCGCGCGGGTGAATCGGATCAGCATGTCGCGGTCCCGCGTGAGCTGGCTCCGTCTCACATGGTAGACCGTATACATGATCTCGCCGCCCTCAACCCCCATAGACGCTACAATCTTGCCCTGCCCCGCCATCTCCAGTTCGGTCATGGACGGCTCGAACTGGGCAATGTAGTCGCCTATCCCGGCCGCGAACGCCCCCGGCGCCGCCGCAAAGGCCAGGCTGGTTACGATATTCACGTCCTTGAACGGCTCGATGCCGTGCCTCTTGAGCACCCACTCCAGCACCATCTCGGGCACCCCGCCCAGGCGCGCCCCGACGATGGTCTTGCCTCTCACATGCTCCCAGCTGAATGGGTCGGGCATCCCAGCCCTGGCCAAGAAGAAGGACCCGTCCATCTGCGTCAGCTGAGCAAAGCCGACCAGATAGTCCGGGGCCCCCTGGTTGTAGATGTAGATTGCGGCTTCCGGCCCGAAAAACCCAATATCGCACGCGCCCGAAATCAGCGCGGCCGCGCCCTTGTCGGCGCCCCACGCGGTAGATAGATCGATTCTCAGGCCCTCATCTTCGAAGAAACCCCGCGCCAGCGCGACATACTGCGGCGCGTAGAATATGGACCTGACCACCTCCGACAGACGGACGAGTGTGTACCCCCGCCCGACCTTGCCGAACGCTGCCGGGGAGGCAAAGACAAGCGCGCACGCGAGAACGAGCGCCACAATCGCGGCCGCCCGCGCCAACTGCGCCATGCCGGCGACCCGAACTCTGGCCCTGGCCTTGAACCGAGCCCGACCGTTGGCTTCCGACCCGACCCTGCTCCGTCCCACGAAAGACATGCTCCCACCTCCATGACCCCAGTCATGTATTGCAGGAGCATATTATGCTGCCGTCACGCTTGCTGACTATCTGTTTTCCGCGTCCGCTTTCGCTATCTCTGCGCCTTCCGTCCCTGCCCGCTCAATCCCTGCCCGCTCAATCGCGTCCGCCAGCCTCTCCATGATCGGGTGTTCATAGAGCTCCACTTCCCCACGGTCGGCCATGGCCGAAAGCTCCGGATCGATGGGCATTCCGCCGATGAACGGGATTCCAAGGCCAGCTGCCTGCTCCTCGCCGGAAGGTTTGCCGAATGGATACACTGCCTCGCCGCAGTGGGGGCAAGTAATGTAGCTCATGTTCTCCACCAGGCCGATCAGAGGTTTCTCCATCATTGCGGCCATGTTGACGGCCTTTCGGACTATCAGAGCCGCAACGTCCTGGGGCGACGACACTGTGACCAGCCCATCGAGGGGTATGGACTGCATCACCGACAGCGGAACATCGCCCGTTCCCGGCGGCAAGTCTATCATCATGTACTCAGTGTCTCCCCAGTTGACCTCGGACCAGAACCGCTTGATCATGCCCATCAGGAGGGGGCCGCGCCACACCACCGGCGCATCCTCCTGCTCTAGCAGCAGGTTCAGGGAGACGATCCTGATCCGAAGCCTCTCGGTCTGAGCGGGGAAGATCCCCGTCTCCGATGCGTCCAGACGGCCGTGGACGCCGAGCATCTTCGGAATGCTGGGGCCTGTGATATCGGCGTCCATGATTCCAACCGTGTGCCCGCGCCTCGCCAGCGCCACCGCTGCAAGTGCCGCCACCGACGACTTACCCACACCGCCCTTGCCGCTCATTACGCCGATCACATGCTTTACATCTGACAACGCATTCTGCTCAAACATCTGTATCATCCAAATCGCGCTCCTCTTTGACTGACGTCCCCGATTATGCTAAAGGAGTTTTGGACATATGTCAATAATCCGATAGGGCAATCCGATAGGGCAATGCGGGCATCAGCGAGGCTGACAGTCAATAATCACTCGGTATCCGAAGCCAATCCTCACGAACGGCCTGAAAGGCTGCGTATGGAACAACCTGGGATGCTCACTTTTGCTTCAAGGCGCGCCCAAGAGGGAGACATTGAATACAGAGAAAGCGGAGGAATCTTGCTGGAAGAGTAGGATACTTGTGTATCCGTACAGAATCTACATATGGGCAAGAAGACCCAGCAGAGGACTTCTGGGCCGCCTTTCATGAACTCTTTTCCAGTTACCTTTGGTCGATACACGAATACCTTCCTGAAGGAATGGTGGTTCGAGTGGCAATGAGCCCAGTTGGAATGGACCCAGTGGCGATCGACATCAACAGCGATGTCGGCGAGTCCTTCGGTGCCTGGCAGATGGGTCTGGACGAACGAACGCTGGCCTCGGTCACCAGCGCCAACATCGCATGCGGTTTCCATGCGGGAGACCCCTCTACCATGCGCAAGACGCTGCGGACGGCCGCCCGGCTGAACGTGTCGTGCGGCGCACACCCCGGGTATCCTGACCTGGTCGGATTCGGCCGACGCGACATGGCCGTGTCCCCAGACGAGGCCGCAGCCGACCTGGCATGTCAAGTCGGAGCATTGTGGGCCCTTGCACGCGCCGAAGGCGTCCAGCTCAGGCACGTCAAGCCCCATGGCGCCCTCTACAACCGCGCCGCCCGCGACTATGCGCTCGCCCTCGCCCTGGCCAGGGCCGTCCGCTGGCTCGATCTCGGGCTTGTACTAGTGGGCCTGGCAGGCTCAGTAATGCAGCAAGCTGCCGCCGAGGCAGGCATCGCGTTCGCGGCGGAGGCGTTCGCGGACAGGGCCTACAACTCCGATGGAACCCTGGTCAGCCGCTCGAAGCCAGGATCGGTCATCGAGGATCCTGCTCAAGTCGCTCGGCGTGCGGTGTGCATCGCGCGCGATGGAGCGATAGACACCTACGATGGAGGCCAGATCAACCTGGCGGCCCACACCATATGCGTGCATGGCGACACCGAGCAAGCCGCCGAAACTGCCCGTGCGGTCCGGGAAGCAATCGCAGCGGCAGGGATCCGGATCGAACCGCTGTGGAAAGGGGTGAATTTCAACTGAACGCAACGCAAGACTGGGCCGATGCAAGCCCCCGCCGATTCCGTTCGATAGTCAGAGCCGCCGAATGGACTGCCCCCACCGCCGGCGTGTGTATGGGATACGCCCAGGCCAATCTGGTGGTGCTCCCCGCCCGGCTGGCCATGGACTTCCTGGTGTTCGCCGTCAGGAACCCCAAGCCATGCCCGATTATCGACGTGCTGGAGGCTGGCTGCCCCGACCCTGCGTACAGCGCGCCCGGCGCCGACATCCGCACTGATCTTCCCAGATATCGCGTGTACCGCCGCGGGCAGCTTGAGGAAGAACGCTCCGACATCGTCGACCTGTGGCAGGACGACTTCGTCTCATTCCTTATAGGCTGCAGTTTCTCTTTTGAGAAATCCTTGCTTGATGCAGGCATCCCGGTTCGGCACGTTGAACTCGGCCGCAACGTACCCATGTACATAACGAACATACAATGCAGGCCGGCAGGGGTCTTCCGCGGGCCGATGGTGGTCAGCATGCGCCCGATTCCCGGTCGCGCCATCGCCCGGGCCGTCGAAGTCACCGCGGCCATGCGCGCCGTGCACGGCGCGCAGGTCCACATAGGATCGCCCGAGGCAATCGGCATCGCCGACATCGACTGCCCCGAATTCGGCGATCCAGTGCCCGTCAATGAAGGCGAAATCCCGGCCTTCTGGGCATGCGGCGTCACGCCCCAGGCAGCAGCCCTGGCTGCCAAACCCGAGATCATGATAACGCACTCGCCCGGACACATGTTCATCACCGACATCCGCGATCGCGACCTGCACGACTTCGTGTGCGGTCTGGGAGGCACAGCGAAATGAGCATTCATGCACACACGCCTCGATCTATGCCCCGATTTCTGTGGGCCGGCGACAGCGCCGTGGTCATAGAGTTCGGCAACGAGATTTCCCCAGCCCTGGCCGCGCGCGCCCACACCGCCGCCGCAGCTTTTGAGAGCGCCAATCTTCCATGGCTGGTTGAAGTGCTGCCTTCCTACAGGTCCGTGCTGGCTGAATTCGACCCACGCCTGATCTCGCCCGCTGCAGCCCTGGAAGAGCTGCAGCGCACTGCGGAAACGGCCGCGATTCCCGAGGGACCAGCCAGCCTCGACCAGCTGGACATAGTCAGTATACCCGTGTGCTACGGCGGCCAATTCGGCCCCGACCTCCATGATGTGGCAGCGCACACAGGCCTGTCGCCTGATGAGGTGGTCGCAGTTCATAGCGAGCCGCTCTACCTGGTCTACATGATCGGCTTCATGCTGGGCTTTCCGTATCTGGGCGGGATGTCGCCGCGCATCGCGACTCCCCGGCTCGCCACCCCGCGCACAATCGTGCCCGCCGGGTCAGTGGGCATTGCCGGCAACCAGACAGGGGTATACCCTATGGCAAGCCCGGGCGGGTGGCACCTGATTGGTCGCACGCCTATGCGTCTGGCCGACCCGTCCGCGGATCCTCCGTGCCTGCTCCGCGCGGGCAACCGAATTCGGTTCGTCCCGGTGGACGAGGCCGCATATCGCGCCATTGAAGCGGCCGCAGCGACCACGGCGCGCACCGACGCACCAGGCATCGCAGCCACCCCAGCGCAGGCAGAAGGGGGCGATCAGTAGTGGCAGCCATGCTTGAAGTGGTCAACTCAGGGCCGCTCTCCACGCTTCAAGACCTGGGCCGACGAGGGCGGATGAAGTACGGAGTGCCTCCCTCCGGCGCGCTGGACCAGGAGGCTCTGGCAGTCGCCAATCTGCTGGCAGGAAACCCAGAAGGAGCCGTGGGGATCGAGATCACGTATGGCAACTTCAGCGTCCGAGCGCTGGCCCCGGTCGTGTTGGCGTGCGCCGGCGCCTGGGCCTCCGTCTCGGTAGACTCCATCGCCGTCTCGCCCTGGACGACCTTGAGCGTCATGCCCGGCGAGATCGTGAGCGTAGGCGCCCCGGCCTGGGGAGTCCAAGTCTATCTCGCGGTGCGCGGAGGAATCGCCGCTCCTCTGGTGATGGGCAGTGCCTCCACATGCACCCGCGCCGCGCTGGGCGGCATCGACGGCCAAGGGCGCGCCCTTCGCGCAGGCGACCTCATAGCCACGCCGGACCGCCCAAGCCCAAGCCCAGGCCCAGGCCCAGGCCACGTTCCAAGCCTGCTGGCCACGAGCACGGTGACCGCCCGGGCAGCCGCCGCCCTGGCCAAACGGCAAGCCGCGTTCGCCCAGGCGCACTCGCCCGCGGCCGCATCCGCCAGGTGCCCGGTAGCCATACGAGTGGTCATGGGCCCACAGGACGACCATTTCACAGACGGAGGACGGCGTACGCTGATCACAGAGGAGTTCACCCTCACCAGCAAGGCAGACCGAATGGGGTTGCGATTCGAGGGCCCAGCCATCGAGCACGGCCGCGGGGCCGACATCATCTCCGACGGCATGCCCAGAGGCGCAGTTCAGGTGCCTGGCGACGGCAAGCCCATCATCATGTTGGCCGACAGGCAGACCACCGGCGGCTACCCCAAGATAGCCTGCGTGGCCCAGGTCGACTTGGACCTCCTGGCCCACCTGCGCCCCGGAGACCGGGTCCGATTTGCTGCATTGCCGGCTGAAGAAGCGCATAAGTCGCTCATTCATGAACAAGCTGCCTCCCGAGCCAGCGGTCGCGCACTCAGAATCCTGATTGACGGCATCGAGCATGTCGTCACCGTTTGCGAACTCCAGTAGGCTCATGCGCGCGGAAAGACAGACGACGCGAAGGGACTGAACACAATGAAGGCCCCAAGAATCACCGATGACGCACTGAGCATCGCGGCAGAGACCATCGATCGCCTGATCTCCCTGGACTTCCGCAACCGCGGGATCACGAGCCGGCTCTATGCGGCGGCGCGCGAACACGTAGGCGCGCCCCTGGCGTACACCGCCGCCAGCGTCATCGCCCGGGCGCTTGATCCACAGGGGCCGCAGGCTGCGCTGGCCACAGCAGCGGATCCGGCGGCCCCAGCTGCGCAAGTTACTCTCGCCCCTCACGCTCCGCGAAAAAGCGCCATCGTGTGCACCGGCTTCATGATCCGTTCGGCCGGGCAGCCCGAAACCGACGGCCTCACCGGCGCCGCTCTGCTCGCCCGAGGGCTGGCCGCCGCATTCGGAATCGTTCCCGTGCTGGCCACTGAAGAGGCAGCCGTGCGCCCCCTGCGCGCCGCGTGCGCCGCCGCCGGCGTGCATGCCACCGTGACCGCCATTGACGCCGTTGCCACGCCCATCGCCAATCGACTTGCCAATCCCGTTGACGAGGCCGTCATACTCCCGTTCCCCATCGGATCACACCCTGCCACACTCCGGACGCTGGCGACTGATCTCCTATCTTGCATCGACCCGAGCGTAGTCATCGCCATCGAGCGGCCGGGAGCCAATCGGATGGGCGTACACCATAACTCCCGCGGACAGTCCATATCCGACATGGTCGCTCCCCTCGATGAGCTGTTCACACAGGCAACTGCCGCTGGAGTGCCCACCATAGCCATAGGCGACCTCGGAAACGAGCTGGGCATGGGTGTTGTTGCCAACGCCCTGCGCGAATTGAGTCCCCTGGGCACGCGATGCGCCTGCCCGTGCGGGGCGGGCATCGCGTGCGACACGCCTGCCGATGTCACAGTAATCGGGGCGGTCTCAGACGATGCCGCGTACGGCATACTCGCCTGCCTCGCCACGCTGCGCGGCAACGTCAGCATCCTGCCAACCCCCGATATGCTGCGGGCGGCGCTGCGGGCGGCAGTCGCCGCCGGGGCCGTAGATGGATTGACCGGCAAGTCAGAGTACTCCATCGATATGCTGGGCGAAGCAATACACTGCGCCCTGCTGGGGCTGATGGGGGCCGTGCTCGCGTGCGCCACATCCCAGGCATGAAGAAGTCTGTCTGTAGTGCAAGCGTAAAATGCCCCACGTAGCCATGCGACGATGGAAACTCGACCTCTACAGATCGCCAAGTCTCTTGGCGCAAGCGGCCCGCACGCCCCCGCGAGCCCCCAACAACCCGATCTTGGGC
>ENA-UOOH01003696-UOOH01003696.1-fermentation-metagenome-genome-assembly--contig:-NODE-3696-length-11324-cov-16.921910_pt1 | contig 11324 bp, 9 predicted proteins | sample MGYA00245778_ERZ724025 | MGnify/ENA primary metagenome ERZ724025 (study PRJEB28704, sample SAMN03018313) | fermentation metagenome | biome: anthropogenic terrestrial biome; feature: soil; material... | reverse complement strand
TTGTACCTCCACTTTCGACAAACGAATACTTTATTTTATCTGGTGTCGGTGTTGGTGTTGGTGTTGGAGGTGGCGGTGTTGGTTCTGGTGTTGGTGTTGGTACATACTCTTTCTTTGCAAATACCTCAACATGCTCTTGAAGTATACCCATCATATTAGTCATTGCTTCAGTCATGCTATTAGAACCATTTTCGCTTGCATATACCGTCCAGCCACTATCATCATTAGTCCAATGATCATTTACATAGTCATTCGAAAAGTAGTCTTTAAGCGCAGCAATACCATGATCATCATCACCAATATTATTGGAAAATGATGTAGGTCTTTTTATTTCCGAAGAATTTCTATCTGTTCGATCCATCATATAGATTCTATCATTTGCAGCCATAGCATAATTGCAAAATCCTGATACTTTAGAAGGAACACTTAAGTTAATATTGGTTCTGCCATTTATAGCAGCTGCTTTTATTTCTGTTATCCATGCCTCCCAGTTAGTTATATTTCCATTATAAATCCAGCTGTTTTGCAAAATAACTGAAAAACCATTAATGGTATTGTTAGATCTCGCATCCTCTATTGCTTGCTTATAAACATCAATGTCATCACCTGCTGCTATTCCCTTAGCTGCGTACACAGTCTCGTCATCAATCCACGCATGAGATACATCCTCCATTTTATGTCCAACTTCGCCAGTTGATGTATCTTTAATTCTGAAAGTCGTTCCATTTACAAAAACATCTCCATTAACAACTATTCTGGAATATTCACCATTAGTGAATCGAGGAGCCGCATTTATAATTGCACTTGAAGTATCATGGCGCTTACCTTCTCCAGGGTTAAGACCATAGTAGTTTCCATTTATCGCTATATAGGAGTTTACTCCAATAAGTTCAACATCATCAAAAGTATATGCGTCTCTATTCACGACAATTGAATCATTTGAACCAAATACCTGAATACCCTGTGCTACAATGTCTTTATCTACTACAATTGCACAAGATTCGGAAGAATCACCCTCGCTAAATAATCCAGCCCTTACAAGATTTCGAGTATATATGTTTCCATCTGTTACTTTTAAAACAGCCTTATCAGTTACACATACTCCTCCGTTATAATGCTGTTGCATTACCCTTGCATTTTCTAAACCTGTTCCAAAAACATAAATATTACCTTCTATTTCCGATTCAGATGGATTTGGTATTGTCGTCTTTGCCAGCAGATCTCCCAGCGTGTAGACAGCACCATTAAGTTTAAATCCATTATCAATCCAGACTTCGTATTCTCTTGTAGCAACGGATTTTTTACCATAGGATTTAAAAAGTCCATTTTCCATCCTGGCTGTTGCAGTTATGGTTATGGGGATAACAATTTTCTTTAATCCCAGTTTTTTAATACCACCTTTGTATGAATACGCTATTGTAACTTCTGGTTTATTCATTGAATCATTCGTGTATACACTAATATCATTAAATGCCCTATATATGTTGTTACCTGGATCATTGCTATTTAGGCTGCCGATTATAGCTGTTATAAATGCATCATCATCCCCACTATAAATGATACCCTTAGATGTAGCGTAACTCTCTTTAGTAATATGAGTATCAAGACAACACATGCTTCTCTCCAAAGCAGATTCTGCAGCAAAATACGCCCGTTGGCTGTGCGCTTCTCCCTTAACAGCAGAAAAAACCTGCACAGTACCATATGCAACAGCACCACCTATAATCATTACAATAAGAGCGATCAGCAACACAAGTGGGATTGAATTGCCAGCTGTATTAGTAATGAATATATTTCTTCTTTTATTTTTTATATTGCACTGCATAACTGTTTCCATTAAAACTAACCGCCTGTTCAGTGATAAATTTCAGTAATAAATTCAGTTAAGATAACTTCATTATTGTTTTTTAGAGTTATTTTATATTTCTTTACTTTTTTAGTAGCATCACCAAACCCAATTTCTTCTGTAAGCTTTTCCAAATTAAATACATATTCAGGATATACATTGCCGGAACGATCTACAACATCAAGATTTTCTATACTACTCACATTGCTGACTTTCTTGTTTGTTCCTGCTCCGTATATGTCATCACCAGTCCTTGCTGAAATAACCACATTCTCTTTTATAACACGGCAAATTGCATTTTGCTTTAGCTGCACCTCAGACATTTTGGACGTTTTCGAAAGCGAAAAAAACAGTGTTGTCATTCCTACCGACACAATGCCTATCATTGCAATAGCAACCACCGCTTCAACAAGAGTAAGCCCTTTATTATTTTTTAAACGTTTTTTGAAAAAATTTACATTCTTCAAATATAAACCTTCTCCTTTTCATTTTTAGTGGTTATCTCATTTCCATCACGATCCATAAGTTTAATACGATTTCCTTTTTGATTTATGTGTACCCGGATTGTTTTATCCGAATTATTCTGCACCTTTATATCCAGCCACAAGTTTTCGTCTTCCTTTACACTATTATCAATGTTTGATTGAATATACATCGTCAAATTTCTGTTTGGGATGCTACCAGTAATTCTTCCCTCTTTTCCCCTGTAATCTAAAGTTTCAATAGTATATGACTGATCGTCAATGGTTAATAAAACTTCTATTTTCCCAGAAAGAGTGTCATGTATTCTTTTAGTTAAATTAAAGGAGGCAAATGTTTCAAAATTTGAACCTCCGTACAAATAGCCTTTGTGATAAACAAGAAAATCTGCATTGTCCCTTGTTATCATAGAATCAGGTGTTTTTTTTTCCTGTGCCAAACCTACTTTTTGGGGCAAATCTGCATCTGGCAGCTTTGCATCCTCTTTTATAAATATAGGCATCCCTTCATTATTTTTAAATTCCTGCAATTTCGATCTACTAAACTGGAACAGCTTATTTGCCACATCCTTATCTAAGGAATAAAAAACAAGTGAAATAGATGAATTAAATGCTTGTTCGTCAGAAGACGATTGCATGTTTATGTTTTCTTCAGGGCTTATATTGAAGCTGTCTACCCTGATTTTTTGTGAGCCGCCTTCACAATATTTTAGAAGCTCTTCCAAATCACCATAGGGCATTTTTGCACTAAAATTAATGGGAAATCCGTAATATTTATTACCGTTCTTCTCTGTTATTTCTGATGGGCGTCCAAGAGATACTTTCTCTATTTCAGTTCCGATCATTAATGCAAGCTTTTCCACAAATTCGATGCTATCTGAAAAACCTGCATTGTCCATCAGGTATTCTCCAAGCCGCTCGTTGACTGTTTTTCTGGCTGCTAAGGCAGCATTATAATTATCCAAATTCCTATAGTCTTCATCAAGAGCAGCTTTTTGTGCTTTGACTTCCTCCAGCCTTATTTTTGCTGCTTTTATATCAGGAATAGAAGTTAACAAAACAAATTTAACAAAAACAAATCCAAAAACAAGAATACAAAGAATTATAAGCATCTTTATTTCATTTTTCTTAATAGCCATTTACTTTCCCCCTTTCACTGAAACACCGTAGCTGATATTGTATTTAACAGGGGATTGAGTCTGCTCAAGGGTTACGCTCTCAGTCATCCTCGATAATGTGTGAAGCCTGTCCAAATTACTGATAAGCTCTGAAACAACCCTGCTGCTGTCTGCTTTTCCTGATAGCTTTAGATCCGACCCGCTGTAACTCAAACTTGAGAAGTAGCAACCTAAAGGAGCAGCTTGCTCAACCATTAACAGAACCTGTGATGATGCAAGGCTTTTTGAGTCAATATCATTAATTACCGCCTTCTTTTTGTTTAATTCTGCAGTGGTTGATTCAAGCCTTGCTTTTACATTTCTGACCTCTGTATATTTAGGATCTAAAAGGCTTGCTTCAGCTTTTTCAACTTGGGTTTTGATGCTTGAAAGATAAAGCCCCGGTGCTAAAAGAATTCCAACTGCTATTAAAGAAACAAGAACCGCTAAAATAATTTTCCCTATGCTAATACCAGTTTTCTTTTTTTCTGTATCCTCCATTTTTTCTGTTATGGATTCACTGAAAAGAAAATTTATATCCTTCATTTGATTTCCTCCAGAATTTTCATTTGCGGGTGTCGTACCCCGGCGTTTTCTTTTCATTTGCATCATAGACGCCGGAATACCTCACCCAGGGGACTTATTTTCATTGCTTTATTCAATGCACTCTTTGTATGAAGCAACATGAATTATTTCAAAAACGAATCTATATCATCTATAAACATATAATTTATAAGCTAATATGCAAATGAATAACCATTCGCCTTCTAAAAATGTTAATCAAATACGTGAAAAGTGCTTTCAATAAAACAATTCTAATGTTTGTACTTAATTCCATATTGAGATATTATCGGTTTTGCAACATTTATACTATGCTTGCCAGCTTTTGTGGGCTTTGGAATAAGTACAACTGCGAGGCAATCATTAGTGCAAATAAATTTGCTACCAACTCCAAGATTATCTATAACTGTGGTTCCATTAAGGAGAAGTTTTCCCTGCTCATCTATCTTCCAACTATAATCATCAATTTCGCCTTCAATAGTCAGTTTTATTTTTCTATAATCATTACCTCCTATATTATCCACAGCATCAGCACTGATTTTTATTGCTCTTTCTATATCCTTCCCCAGCCTGATTGATGCGTTATTTATTGTGAATTGCTGGTTATTGTACTGCGAAAATGCATTTGTTGAGGATATGTTAAAGCTTAACATCTGTGTCAATAGTACTGATGTCATTGATATAAGCAAAAGTGCCACTAATAATTCAGTTAAAGAAAAACCTTTTTGGTTTTTAAGTGATTGATTCATGTTTCTATTCCTTTTGCCCGGGGCGTGAAGCCCCGGGCGGTGTAAATATTCATAAGAGTGCTAGTTGATGTTGTTCTTATTCACCTGTAATAGTTATTATTGCTGCACCTGAGGTGTCAACAGTAGATACATCAATTACTTGAGTTACCTTATTAATGTCAATTTTCCATCCTACTTTACCGCTTTCCATAGGATTTATAACAGACTTTTCAAGGAAAGGACCAAATCTTCCTTCCACTTCTCCTTGGCTTAAATTGGTCACTACTCCTGCTGGTGTAGTGCTAAGTGTAGCGGTAGTGCCCTCAATTCTTAAAGTGTGTGCTAATGCATTAATAAGTTTTGAACTTGAATTAGTAGTACTAATACCAAGTGCATTCAAATCTGTATCATTCGTTGCGTTTACATACGTCAGTATTGCTCTTTTAATGCTTTCTGCTGTTTCCCTGTCTGCTCCGCCTTTGCTTGTCTCCAACACACCTCCAAACAGTGTTATTGCCGTTCCTGCTATTACTGCCATAATCAATAGTGCTATTAAGAGTTCAACTAGTGAGAAACCTTTGTTTTGTTTGAGAATTTTCTTCATGATAAAACCTCCAAATAAATAATTTTTTATTTTAAGCATTAAAGCTTATAATACAACTGAAAATCTTTTAGCGTGTTCCGCTTTTACTATACTCCCATGTTCTGGTACACACTTATCATCGGGTACATAACACTGAAGATTATGAACGCAACCACTACACCAAGGACTATCATTATCAGTGGCTCTATAAAGGTTGTCATCTTTTGTATTTGAACATCAAGCTGATCCTCGTAAAATGCTGCTGCTTTTTCAAGTGTAAAATCCAGGTTTCCGGATTCCTCACCGGTTTTTATCATTGATATTACAAGTTTCGGAAAGTATTGCATTTCTTCTATGGTTTGAGTTAACCCTCTACCCTGCTTGACACTATCTATCGCCTTATTCATTTTTTCAATGAGCACGGAATTTCCCAGAACCCGTTGGGTAATTTCCATGGATTCTATGAGTAAAACCCCACTTGAGATAAGAGTCGCCAGTGTTCTTGACAACCTTGCAGTCATCATGGTTTTTACAACTCCGGCTACCATAGGAATCTTTAAAATTTGATTGTCTAAAATCCTTTTGCCTTTTTTAGTTTCCGACATAGCCTTCATCACGATTACTAAAACAATTATTCCAAGCAGGAATATATACCAATAGGTTGAGCATGCATCACTTATTTTCAGCATAATCTGTGTTATTTTCGGTAGCTCAACATCCATTCCGGATAATGCCTCACCGAAGGTTGGTATTACATTTACAACCATGACAACAACAACAAAGATCGCAATAATAAGGATTATAACCGGGTACGTCATGGCTCCAACAATTTTCTGCCTTTGCTTCTGTTCTTTTTCAAAGTGATCCGCCATCCTAACGAACACCCTGTCAAGCTGTCCGCTGGCTTCTCCCGCCTCAACCATACTAAGCAGAATGTTCGGGAAAATCTCAGGGAAAAAGCGCATAACACTTGAAAGTGATAATCCCTTTTGTATATTCTTGTATATTTCGTTAATGCATTCTCTTAATGTCGGGTTTGATGTCTGTTCCTTAAGAACCTCAAGACCTCCGGCAATTGATATTCCGGCCTCCAGCATTATGGAATATTGACGACAAAATTGTGCCAAATCTTCGAGCTTAACTTTTTTCTTAAAGATACCTATCTGGGATATGTCTGTAATAAAATTTTTCTCAACAATCTCAATCGCCTTATATCCGTTTTTGTTTATAAGCTCGATTAGTCTTTCTCTGCTATCAACACTTGATTCTCCGGTTAAAACCGCTCCATCATTGTTTTGTACCTTATAAGTAAATACCGGCATATTGTCCTCCTGCTATAAGGCAACGCCTAATGCGTTAACCAAATAGTTAAGTCTGTCCGTATCAAGGTTTCCGTTAAACTCAATCCCCTTGATCTTTGCTACATTTATCCTGTACGCAGGCAATTCAAGATGATCCTCAAAGTATTCCTGTATACCCTTCATCTGTGAACCGCCGCCAATAAGGAATATTTTGCTTGGGTGCTCCCCGCCGCAGCGAGAAAGATAGAAATCAATACACAGCTTGATGTCTTTAATTATCGAATCCATCACCCTTTTTGCAGCCTGAGAGCAAATGTATTCTGTTCCTGCAACTGCTGTATCCGAAATACCGTACCTTTTCTTATAAAGCTCCGCTTTTTGCATTTCATTGGGTTGCATGGTAAGATCCTTGAAAATTTCAGCGTCAATCTTGCTGCTACCTTTTAATATAACCCGGTTAAACTCAGGAGAATTATCCTTCAAAATGTTGATGATTGTGGTTTCTGATCCTAAATCAAAGACAATGTATGTATTATTATTGTGTTTTGGTTTTCTGTGGCGTTTAACTCCATTGTTGTCCCCTATATCAATATCAAGCTGAAAGAATTTTGAAACGCTGTTGGAGGGGATGTCCACCGCAAGAGGCTTCAGCTTCAAAGAATTCAATAACTCAATATAATTGTCAACAATTTGTTTTAAGACAACTGTTACGAATACCTTTATTTTCTTCTGACCATTAACAGTAATAGTACCGAGGATTTTATAATCAATCCTATTTGCTGCAAGGTCAATAGGAATCGTATCCTTGATCTCCTGCCAAATCATTTTGTCAGCTTCGCTTTCAGGTACGTAATCGATCATTAAAACTCTACTTACAATGTTTGTACCGGACATAACGATTTTTGCATCCTTAGCGTTTATGTTGTGATCCTTGATAACCCGGTTAATTTCTGATACAACAGCATCACGGTCCTTTATTGCTCCGTTTTTTATGCATCCCTTTGGTGTATCTCCGATGCCATAATTAAGTACGGACAATAAATCATTCTTCCCCTTTTTGACTTGTACGATTTTCATATAGCGAAAACCGATGTCTATTGTTATAAAGCTACTTGAAAATAAATCCGCCATACCCATGATATTGATATCCCCCCTTATATTTAATTCACGGCCAATAATTTTTTCAATGCAGCAGCATCAATTGAATATTGGCAGGCAGTCTCGAATGTGATTTTTTCTTGCCTGACTAATGACGCAAGACTTGTATCCATTGAGTGCATACCAAATTCGCTTCCTGTGTGTATGCTGCTATTTATCTGTATAGTACGCGATTCCCGAATCATGTTAGATATAGCCGGTGTAACCATCATTACCTCTGTGGCTACAACCCGACCTAAATTGTCCGCCTGTCTGATTAACTGCTGAGATACAATCCCCTGCAGCACAGTTGACAACTGGCTTCTAACCTGTCCCTGCTGATGCGGTGAAAACACGTCTATAATTCTATCAATAGTTTTAGCTGCTCCCAAAGTATGAAGAGTGGAAAAAACAAGGTGTCCGGTCTCGGCAGCAGTAAGGGCAATTGATATTGTTTCCTCGTCTCTCATTTCACCGATTAAAATAACATCCGGATCCTCTCTTAATGCGGCTCTTAAAGCATTACTATAACTATTTGTGTCTGCCCCTATTTCTCTTTGATTTATCATGCTTCTGTTATGCTTGTATAAATACTCTATTGGGTCTTCAATTGTAATAATGCGGCACCGTCTATCACTGTTTATATGGTCAATCATTCCCGCCAAGGTTGTTGATTTTCCGCTTCCTGTTGGACCTGTAACAAGAACAAGACCTCTTTGTTTGTTTGCAAGATCATACATTATGTCCGGTAAACCCAATTCACTTAATGCCGGAACCTTTGCAGAGATTATTCTGAAAGCTATGGCATATGTACCTCTTTGCCTGTAGGCATTAACTCTGAACCTGCCTATGCCCGGAAGCATATATGCAAAGTCCACTTCTCCTAAACCATCCAATTTTTCTCTCTGCTCGTCGGTTAAACATTGTTCCACCCAGCCTAAGCAGTCGCTTGGTTTTAAAATGCAATCATCTAAAAAATACAGTGAGCCAAATCTTCGAATGACAACAGGTAAACCTGTAGTTATGTGAAGATCGGAAGCTTCATTTTCAATTGCCTGTTGAAGATATTCCTTTATATTCATCAGTCTTCACCTTTTTCATTTATTGAAACTACAGACATCATTTCTTCTAATGATGTAACGCCGGATTTTACAACTCGCGAACAACTCTCGGCTAATGTTTTCATGCCGCTGTTAACGGCTATCATGTTAAGTGCTTCAGCTGAATGGTCATGAGCTATCTGATCTCTTAGTTCATTTGATATTGTAAGAATTTCATAAACTGCAATTCTTCCTTTATAGCCGGTATCATTGCATGCGGTGCAACCTACTGCTTTATAAATCTTTGTCTTTTCCTCAAGATTTTCAAGTGCTAGTAATTTCGCTTCGTTCTCATCAGGCTCATACTCTTCTTTGCAATGAGGGCATAATCTTCTTACCAATCGTTGTGCAAGCACTCCTACAAGAGAAGAAGCTATCAGGAACGGTTCAATGCCCATGTCTATAAGCCTGTTTATTGAACTGATGGCGTCATTAGTGTGCAGTGTACTTAAAACAAGGTGTCCGGTTATAGCTGCACGGATTGCAATCTCTGCTGTTTCTCCGTCACGAATCTCACCAACCATTATAATATCCGGATCCTGCCTCAAGAAAGAGCGGAGTGCATTCGCAAATGTTAAACCTGCCTTCTGATTTACCTGAACCTGGTTAATGCCGCGAATGGTGCACTCCACAGGATCCTCTACGGTCATAATATTAACATTTGGTTTGCTCAGCTCTCTTAATGCTGTGTAAAGTGTTGTTGATTTACCACTTCCTGTCGGCCCTGTAACAAGTACTATTCCATGGGGATGAGATAGAATATGGTCAAATTTCTCTAAATCATCTTCAAAGAAACCCAAGCCGCTTTTAGATATGTTAAAACCATCCTTGTCCATTATACGAATAACAACCTTTTCCCCAAACATGGTCGGTAACACGGAAACACGGAAGTCATAGTTTTTCTTGTTTATTTTTAGGGCAACTCTTCCGTCTTGCGGAAGACGCTTTTCGGCAATATTTAGCCCGCTTATGATTTTAACTCTGGCAACCAGAATTTGCTGCAACTTCTTATCATGCTTCATTACTTCAACCAATTGCCCATCAATTCTGAACCTTACCATTACACAGTCTTCGTATGCTTCAATATGTATGTCACTTGCACCCTTATCAATCGCGTTTTTGAATATCATGTTAAGCATCCTGACAATAGGTGCGTCTTCAACATCACTGATATTTATTGTGGTGTTTTCAGCTTGCTCTTTCTTTTGTACCTCTATTTCAATTTCTTCCTTGACCTTTTCCATTTCCTCTTCAAAGTCAATAGGAAGCTCCTCGGTAGTTTCTTCTTCGTCTTCTTCAATTATTTTTTCGGGCTCGTCCAGCTTGTAGTATTTAGAAATTGATTGTTCGATTAATCCAAGATCTGCAAACATTGGTTTAATATCAAGACCCGTTGCAAGTCTTAGATCGTCAATCGCATATATATTTAAAGGATCACTCATAGCAACCTTTAAAACATCATTTTCAAACTCCACCGGTATCAGGTTGTTATGTTGTGCAATTTTACGACTTATCAGTTTAATTACGTTTTCAGGAATTTCGACATCTTCCAGTTCAAAGTAAGGTATTCCGTTTTCTTCTTCAAGGCGTGCATATAACTGCTGCTTTGTTATAAAACCTTCTTTTATCATGATGGAGCCTAAACGTCCGTTTTCACGCCTTTGGATTTCAAGAGCCGTTTCCAGTTGAATTTCGTTAATATCTTGGTGTTCTAATAATAATTCACCTATTTTTTTACTGTATACGCTATTTATATCATGCTTATCTTTGGTTTTGTCTTGGGCTATTATTTCAGATTCTTTAGCACTTTTAGCTGCTATTTCAATGGTCTGAAGCCTTCTTTTATCTTCATCTACCTTGTCATTTTTAAATATTTCGTCTAATTTTTTATTAAGCTCGTCCGGGTCAACAAGAACAGGTCGAACGTCCAGCGATGATACCAAACATGCGCTATCAATGGCAAATATATTTTTTGGGTCTTTCATCGCTACTACTAATGAATTATTAACTTTTTTTAGAGCAAGCATTTCAAACTTTCGAGATATTTTTTCTCCTAAGAGCAAGGGTACATTCTTATCCTCGAATTCATAAGCAGATAAGTCTACATATTCAATACCCTCCGCCTCTGCCAGAACATGAAGCAACTCAGCTTTGCTTGCATATCCCAATTCAGTGATAATGCTATGAATCGGCATATTGTTGCTTTCTTTTCTGCTACGCACGCTGTTTAGCTGTTCAGGTTCAAGTATTTTTCTTTCTACTAGAAGATCTTCAAATACTTTCGAATCTGTTTTCATAATTTCTCTCCTGTTTCAACTAAATTATTCTATCTCTAATTCTATTAGTGGTTTATGATTACTATTGTATTTCTTTAACATGTTTTTTGCAAGTACTTTTTGGAGAAAGTTGCAAAACATTTTTCCATAGTATTG
>ENA-UOOH01003694-UOOH01003694.1-fermentation-metagenome-genome-assembly--contig:-NODE-3694-length-11336-cov-3.741690_pt1 | contig 11336 bp, 9 predicted proteins | sample MGYA00245778_ERZ724025 | MGnify/ENA primary metagenome ERZ724025 (study PRJEB28704, sample SAMN03018313) | fermentation metagenome | biome: anthropogenic terrestrial biome; feature: soil; material... | reverse complement strand
TTTTAGACGATGATTTTATTGTTCTCTGCGGAGACGGCGTATTCGATTTTGATTTGACACAATGCCTTTTATTTCACAAAGAATCGGATGCAGACGTTACCTTGGTTTTGACCCGCCACCATCGCCCCCGGGAGTACGGGGTGGTACTTTGCGATCCCTCTTGCCGCATTATGCGCTTTTTGGAAAAACCCGATTGGACACAGACTTTCTCAGATACCATCAATACGGGTATCTATCTATGCAAAAGGAAAATCCTGCGATATATTCCGGGAAATTCCCGGCAGGATTTTTCCTCCGATATTTTTCCCCGCCTTCTGCAGGAAAATTTCTCCATGCGGGGGTATGTAGCGCAAGGATATTGGTGTGATATCGGTTCCCCCTCCTCCTATTATACCTGCATCCAGGATACTCTAAAAGGGAAAATCAAGGATATACTCAACGAAACCACCCGTCAAAACCTGTATAAAGCCGGCAGCGGCTATTATTATCAGGCTCCCGGCGTTTTACGGGAAGAAGATACCGTGGTCACCGCAGGCAGTGTTTTGAGCGAAAATTGCCGCCTGTTGCGGGGCAGTATGGTAGACGGTGCCGTTTTATTCCCCGATGTGACCGTGGGACAGGACAGTCGTGTAGACCGATCCGTTCTGGCAAAAAAAGTCTCTTTGGGAAAAGAAGTTCGTGTCCAGGAAGGGGTTGTGATGGGTGAGAACTGTGAGGTGGAAGCCTACTGCAGTTTGCCCACTGGTTCCAGCTACCAAGCGGATACTCGCATTTATTTCAATGGACACCGCCCCTTTTCGGATCAAAGAGAAGATTTGTTTGATGTGGACGGCATCCCCATTCCCCTCTCTACGGAAGAAGCCGTAAAAGTGGGAAGAGCCGTTGCTTTGGCAGCGGAAGGAGATAAGATTTTCATCATGCGGGGTTCCTCGGGTGAAGAGGCTCTCCTGGCCAATGAAGTATCCGCCGGAATCATGCTGGCAGGAAAAACCGCCAAATGGTTGGGAGAAGGTCATTATGCCATGGCTGTTTTTGCTGCTTCCACCTTCCGCCCATCCACTCTGGTTTTTGTGACCAAAGACGGCAACGATAAGTACAAAGCCATTTTGCTGGATGACTGCGGATTGCCTTTATCCAACTTAGCGCGAAGACGGGTAGAAAATATGTACTACACCCCCTTTCCCGATAAACCGGTGGGAAAAAGCGAACAGGTGGAAGGATGCCGGGAATTGTATCTTCATTCTTTGGTATCAATGGGAAAACCTCTGCCCGGAAAAACCTTCTATGTTTCCGCCAACCAGGCAGGCGACTATTTGTCCGACGCCATGACCAGCCTATCCGCCAACATTCGCCGGGGAGAACCGGAAAAACCGGATGAAATGTATTTGCATATATCGGATGACGGAAGACAGTTTTGGTTCAAAAAAGACGAGTGCACCGCTGATTTTGATCATATTCGAGGCGTTATTTTACAGGAAGAAGCCAAGCGAGGTATTCACAGTTTTTCCCTGCCTTACCTTGCCCCCCGTATCTATGACACCCTCCTTTCCCCCTTTGGGGCCACCCTCTACCGTTATTTGTCCGTTGCCGGGGAGAATGAACAAGAAGCCCGTTCTCTGGCAGCGATACAACCTGCATACAGAGACGGCGCCGCCGCCGCCGTTACTCTGATTGCCAACTTTACGGAAAAAGACGGTTTTCATGAAAATAACCTGATGAAAGCCCTTACCGACCTCCCTCCCTTCCAAACCGTGGAAGAAGAATATTTCCCGGAAGGCGGAGATGAGAACAAAGCTTCTCTTTTGGCCCGTTTGTCTTCGGCAGGGGGCAAAGGAAAAGAAGGGATCGCCTTTTCCACGGGGAACGGATTCATTGCCGTCACACCCCGGAAAAACGGATTTCGTATCATTGCCCAGTCCTATTCCATGGAAGCTGCCCATGAATTGTGTACCGATATGAAAGGAAAGATCCGGGGAATCTTAGGGGAAAACGAGAACCACAAGACCCCTTGACAAAAATGGAATACTGATGTATACTATTTATGTTGAGTTGACAGTACGCTGTCAATGTGGAAGTATTATGCATATTAGGTCTGCCGAAAGATGGATTTCGGCGGCCTACATAAATAATAACCCGGAAACTGCGGTGTTTCTGCGCGGTGCGGCAGAAATGCTTATGTTTCAATCCATTTATAACCCGTTATAAAAACGGGTATCTCATTGTGCGCAGAAAGGACTTTTATGGCTAGAAAACAAACAAGATTAAAAATTATACCCTTAGGGGGATTGGGCGAAATCGGCTGCAACATGACCGCGTTGGAATATGGCAATGATTTGATTATCATTGACTGCGGCATGGGTTTCCCAGATGAAAACATGCTGGGCGTCGATCTGGTTCTCCCCGATTTTTCCTACCTCGAAAGCAAATTCGACAATATTCGCGGTGTATTTCTCACCCACGGTCACGAAGACCACATTGGTGCTTTGCCCTATTTCCTACGGACGTTACATCTATGGAGGCCGTCTGACTTTGGGCATCGTTGAAAACAAACTGATCGAACACAAACTGGAACGTGCAGCCAATATGATTTGCGTGAAACCCGGCGAATCCGTCACTGCCGGTGTTTTCAAAATTGAATTCATTCACGTCAACCACTCCATTCCTGACAGTTTGGCTTTCGCCATCAAAACTCCTCTGGGAACCGTCATTCACACGGGAGATTTCAAAATCGATTTAACCCCGCTGGAAGGCGGCATGATCGATTTGACCCGATTTGGTGAACTGGGAAAACAAGGCGTTCTTGCCATGCTTTGTGATTCCACCAACGCGGAACGGGGCGGTTACACCCCCTCCGAAAAAAAGGTTGCCCAATCACTCAATCACATTTTCTCCGATTGTGACAAGCGTATCGTCATTGCCACCTTCTCCTCTAACGTTCATAGAGTGCAGCAAATCATCAACACGTCTGCCAAATACAAACGAAAAGTGGCGATCATCGGAAGAAGCATGGTGAACATCGTATCAGCCGCTCGCAAACTCGGCTGCATGAGCATTCCCGATGATACCCTCATCGATATCGGGGAAATCAAACGGCATAAGCCCCATCAAGTGACGCTAATTACCACCGGCAGCCAGGGGGAACCCATGTCGGTTCTCAGCCGTATGGCTTACGGAGAATTCAAAGAGGTAAAATTAGGGCAAGACGACATGGTCGTGATATCCGCCTCTCCCATTCCCGGAAACGAAAAAACCATTTCGCGTATCATAAACGAACTGTTGAAAAAGAGAGTGTCCGTTCTCTATGATCAGGTGGCGGAAGTCCATGTTTCCGGCCACGCCTGTCAAGAAGAGATCAAGACGCTGTTGGGCTTGGTACAGCCTCTCTATTACTTCCCCTTTCATGGTGAATACAAACACCTGGTAAAAAATGCGGAACTGGCAGAGTATATGGGGATCAAAAAATCCAACATCACCATTCCAGAACTGGGTAATGTGTATGAACTCAATAAAAAAGGCGTGAAAAACACCGGGACCGTTCCTGCCGGAAAAGTTTTGGTGGACGGATTCGGCGTGGGTGATGTGGGCAGCGTGGTCCTGCGGGATCGCAGACATTTATCCCAGGACGGCATCATCACGGTGGTAGCCGCATTAAGTTTGTCCACCCGTGTGCTGTATTCGGGTCCCGATATCGTTTCCCGGGGCTTTGTCTATGTAAAAGAATCGGAAGCTTTGATGGATGAGGCGCGGACGGTGGCAGCAAATGCCATCGATGTCTGCCTAAACAATGGCGGCACCTCCCTCAACACCTTGAAGAATCGTGTCCGGGACGAGTTGTCTAAATTTATTTACGGAAAAACCAAACGCAAACCGATGATTTTACCCATTATTATGGATATGTAAATCAAAAAACCGCGCATATGGCGCGGTTTTTTATTTGTTTCCATGAATTTGTCCATTAAGGGATGTTTTTTTCTTTCCTTTTCCTTCGTAGCCATAGAAAAACAAGTGCATATACTGCTATTGAACTCTCCAGAAAGGATGAAACACATGTATAACACCTTTGTGATTTGCGGCGATGACAAACGGTACCGCCATTTGGCCGCTTTGCTGGTGGATGATGAAAAAGAAGTCTATTTATGGGGCTGCAGTTTTTCCTGTTTAGGCTGCCGTCCAATCTGCACTCTGTATACCTTAACGAAGCCGGTTGTCCTGGTATTACCCTTTACTGTGCAGGACGCGGAACAAATATACGCATTAAAAACCGTACCCCGCAGTTCAGTCATTGTTGGAGGTCCTTTAACACCGGGAGCCGATGAGGTTCTGCAGGAAAAGGAGTTAACCTATCACAATTTATTGGACGATCTTTCCTACAAAAGAGACAATGCGATTCCCACTGCCGAAGGGGTTTTGGCCTTGGTCATCGGAGAAACCGACCGCGTGCTGCGCGGACAAGAGATTTTGCTTTTCGGCTACGGCAGCGTGGGAAAAGATACTGCAAAACTGTTTTCCGCTTGCGGTGCCAAAGTATGTGTGGCATCAGTCAGCGAGGAAGAACTCACTTCTGCCAAAGAATCAGGATTTGATACCCTAAAATTGCCTTTAGTGCTCAATGGCGACAAGGGATTTTTAAAAAAGTTTTTTTGTTGCATCAATACCATTCCCTGCTCCAAAATTGTTAACAATGAATTCATGAGAGGATTCGCACCCACCATCCTTCTGGTTGAGATCGCAAGCGGCGGTGATAATCTTGATTATGCCGCTGCTGAAGATTGTGGAATCAGAGTGCTGCGGGCCATGTCGCTTCCGGGCAAAATCGCCCCCCGCTCGGCTGCGGAATATATCCGTAACACTTTGTATCAATACCTGAAATAAGCGGAGGAACCCATGAATAAACCCACCGCGGGACTGGGGCTCACAGGTTCCTTCTGCACCTTTTCAACCTTGATCGAGGAACTGCCCGTCATCTGCGGGCAGTTTCGGGTTATTCCTGTACTCTCCGCTACCGCCGCTAAAACCGACACACGATTTGGAAAGGCGGAAGATTGGATCAGAACGCTGGAAGAAATAACAGGAGAAAAAGTGCGGACAGAAATCACTGAAACCGAGCCTTTCGGACCGAGAAAAATATTGGATATTATGATCATCGCCCCGTGTACGGGTAATACACTGGCAAAGCTGGCTTGGGGAATCACGGATACATCCGTCACCATGGCTGCAAAATCACATCTACGAAACGGAGGCCCCCTGCTTCTCGCCCCATCCACCAATGATGCCTTGGGAGCGGCTGCCAAAAACATCGGTATGCTTCTCAATCAGAAAAATGTATACTTCGTGCCGTTTTTCCAAGACAATTGTCAAAGCAAACCCCGGTCCATGGTGGCTTCGATGCCTCATATTCTCCCGGCAGCCCTGGCGGCCCTGGAAGGTGTACAACTCGAACCCATCATTTTGCCGCCCACATAATCAAGGAACACAAACTGCCAAATTTATAGGGCTCCCGCTTTTTTTGTTGTGCGGAAGCCCTTTTTTTTAGCCATTGTTATTTGTCTGTTCACCATTGGATTGTTCTTGCGGGATGGGTTCAATGGCTACAAACTGGGCGTAAACCGACTGGAAGGATGCTTCCACCGATGCCCGTGCATAGGCATATTGTTTGGATTGCAAAGGGTCGTTGAAATAATAATACGAAGCATCATATCCAACCAAAACCAGACAATGTTCATGGGCGATCCAGGTAAAACGCTCATCGGTATTGTTGATATACCAGGAACTGCCGGGAGTTGGCGTGCCCATAATATGTTCATAACGCATGACACTGCCACCCCAAAAAATAACCGGAATGCCTTTATCGATATAGGTTTTGCACAAATCGCTGACCATCATATGGGAAGTATCTTTGAAAGTTGCGTTCCGGATGGATGTATAGGTGCTTTGTCCGGCGGTATTGATGCTGTATCCATAGGTGATGGAATAGTGGGTTGTATCCACAAATTTCAATAAGGCATTCACAATAGCGGGTGAATAACATCCGTATCCGACAGAGCTTCTGGGATTGCCGGGGAACGATACCCACGGATTGCATCCTCTCCGTACACCGTTGATGTAAGAAGGATACGCCTGTACATCCAGATATTTGTCAATAAAATGATCTACGGATACCGGAATGCCGAAATACTGCAATACCATGCTGGTGCTGACGCTTTCACATCCGGTGGGATAGTTCTTCCGCTGGTTGATATACGGAATATCCAAGACGATTTTTTGAATCACCGGCGGCGGATTTTCGACGTTTTCATAGGCATCCTCGTCAAATTCCACCATAATGACACATTCGGCACTATCACCCGTGTCCATATGGGTCACGGTGATGAGAGACATTCCGTACCCAATGGCTTTCACATACCCTTCATTGTTGACGGAGGCAACGAAAGAATCGTCGCTTTTCCAACTGACATCCGTAGGTTTGGAAGTACCCACCAATTGTATCATTTTCTCCAGCGATACCCCTTGTCCTGTAAACAGCATGATACTGTCAGACAAGTATGCCCCCTGATTGTCCACGTCGGACACATAAACATGACACGTTGCCAATGCAAACCCGTCCGCCGAAGTGGCGGTGATTTTGATATACCCTTCCATGATGCCCGTAATGATCCCGCTTTCGGAAACCATGGCTATGGTAGGATTGGAACTTTTCCACTTTACTTTCTGAATGGCGTCATAGGGAAGCACGTTGGCTTCCAGCTTTACAGTTCCCTGAGGCTTGACATACAATTCATCTCGGGAAAGCGAAACAAACTGGGCTTTTGGCATGACATACACCGTACATTTGGCCGTTACGCCTTCCGCCGTCACGGCAATCACTGCAGAGCCTTCCACCAGACCTTTTATAACCCCTTCCTGGGTAACAGAAACAATATTCGAATCGGAAGACGCCCAGAGTAAAGTCTCGTTTTCCAGGGGAATATAGATATACGATAACGCGGTGGTCCCCTCCACGGAAATGATCACATCATTTTCTTTGAATGACAATTTCGCCTGCTCATTTTTTTCCACAGTGACCACACAGGAAACCCGCACCTCGCCCCAAACCGCCGTAATCACGGTTTTCCCCGGGGACAATGCCGTCACCGTTCCGTCATCCACGGTTGCCACCTCGGGGGCATCGGTTTCCCAAATGATTTCTCCCTCTTCCGTCAGCGTAGCTGTCAGAAGCGCGGTATCCCCCGTCTTGAGCGTCAGTTTCGTTTGATCCAGGGACAGCGCCAATAGATCAGAATAAGTTGAGGTGTCGGTCGGAACGGAATCCGGATTACCATCATCCGATTGAGCATCCATCCATAAAATGGCTACAACCGACAATGCTGCCATCATCAAAACAAGTATCATGGCGTAACGTTGTTTTTTTATCAACATGTCTTCCTCTCCTTTCAGCGCATTGTATTCTTTATACCACAAATCCAATGAAAAAGCAATCCCCTTTGCACTTTTTTGACAAATCAAATGGGGTTTGCTATACTATAGCGATCGGAGGTTACACTATGAAAAATATACAATACGTTGCCACTTGTTTATTCGGGCTTGAAAAATTTGTAGGAGAAGAAATTGATGCGTTGGGGTATAAACGCACTGAAACCATAGACGGTCGTGTATACTTTGAAGGAGATATCACGGCAATTCCCCGCTGTAATTTGCATTTGCGTTGCGCGGAGCGTGTGTATATTCTGATAGGTGAATGTTCAGTTTCCACATTTGATCATTTGTTTGAGGGTACAAAAGCACTGCCTTGGGAAGAATGGATCGATGGAACCGATGCATTTCCCGTGAAAGGACATTCAGTTCAATCCACCTTGACCAGTATTCCCGATTGCCAAAAAATCATCAAAAAAGCTATTGTGGAGCGAATGAAAATCAAATACGCTATTTCCTGGTTTCCCGAAACCGGTATCAAAAAACAAATCTCCTTTTTTATTTTACGAGATAAAGCCGCTTTCATGCTGGATACTTCTGGAGAAGGCTTATATAAACGCGGTTATCGAAAAGGAACCAACGAGGCACCGTTGCGGGAAACCCTTGCCAGCGCCATGGCAGCTATATCCCGCCCCAGATACGACGTTCTGTTTTGGGATCCTCTCTGCGGATCGGGAACCATTCCCATCGAAGCCGCGCTTCGCCTTTCCCATACGGCCCCGGGTTTGTTCCGCACATTTTCTTCCGAACAATACCGTCAAATCACCTCCTCTTTGTGGAAACAAGCCAGAGAAGAAGCACGAGATTTGATTACCCACGAACCTTTTGAAATCTACGGATCGGATATCGATCCGAACGTGTTGGAATTTGCCAATCAAAATGCCCGCAATGCCGGCATGTCAAAGTGGATTCATTTTTTCAAAATGGATGTACGGGACATTACCACCCGGGGTAAACGGGGTACCATTGTCACCAATCCTCCCTATGGAGAACGGCTGCTGGATGTACCCGCCGCCCGCGCACTTCTCCAAGATATGGGCAAAGCCTTTTCCACTTTACAAAATTGGCAAATATATATCATCTCATCTGACGAAGAATTTGAAAAATATTATGGTAAAAAAGCGGATAAGGCCAGAAAATTGTATAATGGGATGATCCGCTGTCAGTTCTTTCAATACTATAAAAATCCTAAGCAGGGAAAAATTGTTAACAAAATGTGAATTCTGAAAAAAGCTCTTGATTTTTTTTAATGCCGTGTTAAAATATACACAAATCAATTAGCACTCTGGAATCAAGAGTGCTAAACTGAAAATAAGGAGGCATGCTTTATGAAACTAAAACCCCTTGCAGACAGAGTTGTCATTAAAATGATCGAAGCCGAAGAAACCACAAAAAGCGGGATTATTCTGGCCGGTAACGCAAAGGAAAAACCTTCCATTGCCGAGATCGTTGAAGTGGGCCCCGGCGGTATTGTTGACGGTAAAGAGATCGTCATGACAGTGAAAAAAGGTGACAGAGTGATTACCAGTAAATACGCGGGCACCGAAATCAAACTGGATGGCACCGAATATGTGGTGGTCAGACAGAGCGATATTCTTGCAGTTGTTGAATAATATTTAGGAGGTATTTCTATTATGGCAAAAGAAATCGTTTACGGCATTGAAGCCAGAAATAAACTGCTGGTCGGTATCAACACCTTGGCCGACACAATAAAAATCACCCTGGGACCTAAGGGAAGAAATGTTGTATTGGATAAAAAATACGGTTCTCCCCTGATTACCAACGACGGCGTTACCATTGCCAAAGAAATTGAATTGGATGACAATTTTGAAAATATGGGCGCACAGCTTGTCAAAGAAGTGGCTGTGAAAACCAACGATGTTGCCGGTGACGGTACAACCACCGCTACCCTGCTTGCCCAGGCTTTTGTTCGTGAAGGAATGAAGAACGTAACGGCCGGCGCCAATCCCATGGTTGTAAAAAAAGGTATCCAGAAAGCGGTTGACAAAGCCGTTGCATCCATCGTTGCCAATGCCAAGAAAATGAATGGCATGGATGACATTGTCCGCGTAGGTACCATCTCTGCCGGAGATGAGCTGGTTGGCAAACTGATTGCCGACGCTATGAAAAAAGTTACCGCAGACGGCGTTATCACCGTGGAAGAATCTAAATCTGCCGAAACTTACTGTGAAGTGGTGGAAGGCATGCAGTTTGATCGCGGTTACATTTCGCCCTATATGGTTACCGACACCGACAAAATGGAAGCCATCATTGAAGACGGCCTCATTTTGATTACAGATAAAAAAATCTCCAACATTCAGGAAATTCTGCCTTTGCTGGAACAGGTTGTCCAGGCCGGCAAGAAATTGGTCATTGTGGCGGAAGATGTGGAAGGCGAAGCTCTGTCCACGTTGATTGTGAATAAGCTCCGCGGTACCTTCGTATGCGTGGCTGTAAAAGCCCCGGGGTTTGGTGATCGCAGAAAAGAAATGCTCAGAGACATCGCCATTCTCACCGGCGGCGAGGTCATTTCCGAAGAACTGGGTCTGGAACTGAAAGAAACTACCATTGCCCAGTTGGGAAGCGCCAAACAGGTAAAGATCAACAAGGAAAACACCATCATTGTAGATGGTGCCGGCGATTCTTCTGAAATCAAAGCCCGCATTGCTCAGATTCGATCTGCCATTGAAACCACCACTTCCGATTTCGATCGTGAAAAACTGCAGGAACGTCTTGCTAAATTGGCAGGCGGTGTTGCCGTAATTAAGGTAGGAGCTGCCACCGAAGCCGAAATGAAGGATAAGAAACTGAGAATCGAGGATGCTCTCAACGCCACCCGCGCAGCCGTAGAGGAAGGCATTGTTTCCGGCGGCGGAACCGTTTTGCTGAATGCAATTCCCGATGTCAAATCTCTTCTTGAGACCGTTTCCGGCGATGAAAAAGTCGGCGTTTCCATTGTATTGCGAGCCCTGGAAGAACCCTGCAGACAAATTGCAGAAAATGCAGGTGTAGAAGGCTCCGTGATCATTGAAAAAATTATGTCCAGCGGAAAATTGTCATTCGGCTACGACGCTTACAACGGCGTTTATGTCGATATGTTTGAAGCCGGTATCATCGACCCCACCAAAGTCGCCCGTTCTGCTCTGTGCAACGCAGCTTCTGTGGCAGCCATGGTGTTGACCACCGAAAGTCTGGTTACCGACAAAAAAGAAGAAAATCCCGCACCCGCTATGAACCCCGCAGCCATGGGCGGCGGCATGTATTAATCAACCATCATGAGCTTTTGCAGGTCTGCCTATTTTTAGGTAGGCCTGCATTGTTCCATTCTTTTTCTTTTTATGATAAAAAAAATCAAACTCACTGATACGCAAATAATCGCTATCAGCTTTCTTATCATCATTTTGTTGGGGACTTTTCTCCTCATGACCCCCGTCGCCAATAATAACGGTCAATGGCTTGCATGGGAAGATGCGTTGTTTACCGCCACCTCCTCTACCTGCGTGACCGGTCTGGTCATTGCCGATACCGGAACCCAATTTAGCCTATACGGGCAAATTGTCATCATCACCCTGATTCAAATCGGCGGCTTGGGCTTTATCACCTTCATGACCCTCTTCTCTATTTTTATCAAACGTAAAATTTCGCTCAGCGAAAGAAAGCTGATCATGCAATCCACGGGTACCCTGCAAATCGGCGGAACAGTAAAACTGGTTCGCCGGATAGCTTTGGGAACCTTACTGTTTGAAGGATGCGGCGCCCTGATTTTAGCCATTCGTTTTTCCTTTGACTATCCCTGGGGAAAAGCCATTTATTACGGTATTTTCCATTCTGTGTCCGCTTTCTGTAACGCCGGCTTCGATGTGTTC
>ENA-UOOH01003693-UOOH01003693.1-fermentation-metagenome-genome-assembly--contig:-NODE-3693-length-11341-cov-4.714868_pt1 | contig 11341 bp, 6 predicted proteins | sample MGYA00245778_ERZ724025 | MGnify/ENA primary metagenome ERZ724025 (study PRJEB28704, sample SAMN03018313) | fermentation metagenome | biome: anthropogenic terrestrial biome; feature: soil; material... | reverse complement strand
TCTCCCGCAGAGATCGCAGAGGGCGCAGAGGGGTATTGGGAGGGGGGAATGCAGAAACGTCGGAGCCGTTTTCTGCAACTGCTCTGGTCAGTCAGTAGGGGGGGATTCAACAAAAAAAGTTTGGACCAAAGCATTGGCACTACCCATCCCTATGGCCAGGTCGAAAACGCCACCGCGCCCTCTGCGGGAAGCTTTCCGGATCCAGATGGGAAGGGGGCGAGTTGCTGCCTCCATCCTTTCGGCTGACCTCTGCCTGCTATGCACTTCTCATTCTGCATAGAGGCCTTTGTTGAGCATGCGTGCGCGGCGGCCCATTTCGCGGTAGTCGTCGAGGTATGGGTGTGGATAGGATAGGAGTGCGTGGCCGTAGCCTTGGCGGATGATCTCGAGGTTGACGTTGAGGCCATCGGGCACGCGGTAGAGGTAGGCGAGCAGGCGCCCGTAGCGGTCGGTCTTGTTGGCAGGGTCGTATTCGAGCCAGACCTCTTCGCCTTTGAGCAGGCTTTCGAGGAAGAGGGCTGCCTCTTTTCCGAACTCCTCGACCGGTTTCTGAGGATGGACGGTTTCTGGGGTATCGACACCGATGAGGCGGACCGGCATTTCCTCGCCATTGAGTTGGATTCTCACGGTATCACCGTCGACGATGCGCACGATCGGCGCGCGGTCGAGGCTGCTGAAGTCGCTGGGGCCTGCGGGAATGACGGGTGGGGGCACGGCGATCTGGCTGCAACCGGTCAGGATGGGCAGGAGGGCGCAGAACAGGGCGAACAAGGGTTTTGATTGAATCTCCATGGCACGGCCAACCTAGCAGCGTGATCCGTGATGCCCAAACCGAGCACCTGCTGATTTCGCGCACGGATTGTCCCATTGCCTCGCAACCGTCAAGGGAAGGTGTCCGAGCAGGGGTGGTTTTCGATTGACACACGCCATAGTTCCCCTGGAGGATGGCGTCAAAGCATGGTTCGGCTGGAATTGTGTACGTATATGGGAGAGCTGCAATGTTTCGATGGAACCTATTTCTTGCCGTCGGTGTCGCATTTGGGTGCGCCGTGGCGTCATTATCGGGGGCGAGCTTCGGCGGATTTGAGTATGCGAGCAGTTCGGGCTTGATCATCATCACCAAGTATACTGGGCGGGATGAGGTCGTACACATCCCGGATATGATAGAGGGGCGGCCTGTTGTCAGCGTTGGAGAGGATTCCTTCTATGGGCGCAGGGATCTGGTTCAGGTGACGATTGGGGGCAATGTCGAGAGCATAGGCCAGGAGGCATTCTATCAATGCGTCAGCCTGAGCTCGGTGGTCTGGACGGATGAGCTCGAGAGTATTGGGGACCGGGCCTTCCTGGGCTGCACGAGCTTAGGTTCGGTGACGATCGGCCCCGGTCTGACCAGTATCGGGAGCCAGGCATTTGCAGGCTGCACGGCTTTGAGGTCAATCGAGGTGAGCGATCTCAACCCGAATTACAGCAGCCTCAATGGGGTTCTTTTCGACAAGGACCAAACGATGCTGATCCAATATTCGGGAGGAGATGCAGGCGCCTATGTCATCCCTGACAGCGTCAGAGAGGTCGGGGATTGGGCATTCCGGGGATTCTCGGGGCTGACCAGCGTCACGATTCCCGAGGGTGTTGCTGGAATCGGCGAATCTGCGTTTTCTCTGTGTCCGAACCTGACCCGAATCGACGTCAGCGAGCTGAACAGCGCCTTCAGCAGTGTCGATGGAGTCCTTTTCAGCAAGGACCAATCGGTCCTCATCCTGTATCCCGGCCGGGGTACGGGGGCATATTCCGTTCCCGAGGGCACCACTGTCATTGGTGATGACGCATTTTATGGGTGCACGGGTCTCACACGAGTGGAAATACCGGTCGGTGTCACGCATATCGGTGAAAACGCCTTCTTGAATTGCACCGGCCTCACCAGCATGGAGTTTCCCAGCAGCCTGACGATGATTGGATGGCTTGCATTCAGGGGTTGTATCAATCTTTCGAGCGTGACCTTTCCGGAGAGCCTGACCCTAATCGACGGATATGCGTTTTCTGGATGCGAAAAACTGGCCGGGGTGACGTTGCCCGCAGGCTTGGTCAGTATTGGGCATGAGGCATTCGGCGGCTGTCACGGCCTCACCAGTATCACGCTCCCGGAATCGGTCGGCATAGCTTGGGGCGCATTTAATGATTGCAGCAATCTGAGTCGCCTTGACGTGAGTCCCTTGAATCCGGATCTAACCAGTATAGATGGAGTGGTTTATGATAAGAGCCTTTCACAACTCAGAAGTTTCCCTTGTGGCTATTCCGGCTCATTCTCCATTCCTGACCATGTTACCATGGTTTCGGGTCAAGCCTTTAAAAACTGTCCCAAACTGACGGGATTAACAATCGGTGAAAACATAGATGACTTCCAATTAGGATTGTTTAAAGATTTTACTGGCAGTAGCAATCTTGCAAGAGTTGATGTGAGTCCAAGCAATAGCCACTTTAGGAGCGTTGATGGCGTGCTCATCAGCAAGTCGATGTGGAATGATCTGATCCGATGTCCGCCAGGGTTTCAAGGGGCATTTGTGATTCCTGATTACGTGACTCTGAGCGAGCAGGGGGCCTTTATGGACTGCACCGGTCTGACCCATGTGACGATTGGCGCGGGAATGGAGAGCATAGGCTCCTTCATGTTCTACGGTTGCAGCAGTCTGACTGATGTTGTGATTCCAGACAATATTGTTTATATTGATGATTGGGCATTTAAGGGATGCAGCAGCTTGACCGAGGTGGCGATTCCCCAAGCTGTCAAGGTCATTAGGAGTGATGCATTCGCCTCCTGCGACAGCCTCACTCGAATAGATGTGCATCCGCTCAATACCCAATACAGCAGTATTGACGGAGTTCTTTTCGACAAGAGCCAAACAATCCTGAAGCAATGTCCTGGCGGGTATGCTGGGGTCTGTTCCCTGCCTGAGACCGTTTCAACCATTGAAGAGAGTGCACTACAGGAATGCGGGAACCTGGTTGGGTTCGACGTGCATCTGCTGAACCCGAATTTCAGCAGCATTGACGGGGTACTCTTTGACAAGACCCAGACAACGCTCCTCCGATCTCCGGGTGCGCGGCAGGGGGAGTACAGGGTTCCCGACGGCGTCACCAAAATTGATCGTTGGGCCTTTGCCAACAACCGCGGTCTGACGAGAGTGACGATCGGTGGGGAGGTTAGCGGCATAGGCCCCTGGGCGTTTCGTGGTTGCGAGGGACTAACCGGTTTGTATTTCGAGGGGGACGCACCATTGATCGGCGTCGACGGCTTTGACGGCGCGCCTGAAGGACTGGTTGTCTACTATCGGGCAGGTACGAGCGGATGGGGTGACACATTGGCGGGGCGGCCGACGGCCCTGTGGGGGGAAGTGCTGGCGCAGCTTCAGCTGGGGGCGCCATGGTATGATGGGGTCGGCTTCAGTTTCTCGATCGCCGGGCCGAGCAACGGGTCCGTGGTGATCGAGGCATGTGAGGATCGTGTGACAAGCGATTGGCAACAGATCGGCAGCACTGTCCTTGATGAGCAGGGCACAGGCAGCTTTGTCGATTCGGATTGGGCGAGTTATCCAGCCCGGTTTTACCGTGTGCGAATGAATGCGGAGTGATGCATCCGGCCCCACCGACCGTCGGCCTGTGGGCCCGGGGAGAGGACTCCCGCAGAGATCGCTGAGGGCGCAGGGGGGGGGAGCAGGCATGTTGGGTGGGCTTCCAGAAAAGGCTCGGTTTGGGTGGCAGCGGCGGGATACAAGGGGGGAAACCATGAAGGGATTATTATGGACCATCCAACTACCTCCTGTTGTTCTGTTCAGACCCGGCGTGAGGCGCTGTTGCGAATCGGTGTCTCTGCGGGGGCGATCCTGGCCGGCGAGCTTTTTCTACCTGTCCGTGCGCGGGCGCAGGCGGCTGAGTTGCGGCCGTTGCAGCGGTTTCCGCGGATGATGCAGGAGCACCTCGGCGCGGCGGTGCGTGCGTGTGACGAACGACGCCGGGCCAGGCTCGCCACGCTTCGGGATAAGGCGGATGCCGAGGCCTATGTCGAGGAGGTGCGCGGCAAGATCCTGCAGAGCTTCGGTCCGCTGCCGGAGAAGACCCCGCTCAACGCACGTGTGACGGGTGTGTTGCGGCGGGATGCGTACAGTATCGAGAAGCTCATCTTTGAGAGTCGGCCCGGGTTTTTGGTGACAGCGAATCTCTATCTCCCGGCTGGGTTGGACCAGCCGGCGCCGGGTGTGGTGGGTGTGTGTGGTCACTCCACGGGCGGCAAGGCGGAGGCTGCCTACCAGTCCTTTTGCCAGGGGTTGGCGCGCAAGGGGTTTGTGGTCCTGATCATTGACCCGATCAGCCAGGGTGAGCGGTTGCAGTATGTGGATTCCGAGTTGCGCTCGCGGATCGGGGTCGGAGTGCGGGAGCATTTGTATGCGGGCAACCAGCAGTTCCTGGTCGACGAGTTTCTCGGAACGTGGCGTGCGTGGGATGGGATACGGGCGCTCGACTACCTGCTGACGCGGCCGGAGGTGGATGCGCGGCATGTGGGGATCACCGGCAATTCAGGCGGTGGGACGATGACCACGTGGCTGTGCGGATTGGAGCGGCGGTGGACGATGGCGGCGCCGAGCTGTTTTGTGACGACGTTCCGCCGGAACTTTGAGAACGAGCTGCCGGCGGACACGGAGCAGTGTCCGCCTCGGGCCTTGGCGCTGGGCTTGGACCATGAGGATTTCATAGCGGCGATGGCGCCGAAGCCGGTGATATTGCTTGGCAAGGAGCGTGACTTCTTTGACATCCGCGGGACGGAGGCGGCGTATGCGCGGCTGCGCAAGCTCTATCGGCTGCTCGGTGCGGAGGGGAACATCGCGATGTTTGCGGGTCCGACCACGCATGGCTTTTCCCAGGAGAACCGCGAGGCGATGTACGGCTGGTTTGAGCGTGCGGTGGGGTGGGACTCGGACGGCAAGGAGCCGGAGCTGACACTGGAGGAGGAGCGCGACCTCTGGTGTACACCGGACGGGCAGGTGGCGCCGTTGGGTTCGCGAACGATCTTCAGTTACACGGCGGAGAAGTCGAAGAGCTTGGCGGAGGCGCGTGTGGGGCTGACGGGTGCGGGGTTGCGGTCGGCATTGAACCGGCTTTTGCGATTGCCGGCGGTGGTAGAGCCGCCGGATTACAGGATCATGCGTCCGCTCTCCGGGCGTGGGCATCCGCAGCGGTACACGGCCAACTATGCGGTCGAGACGGAGCCGGGAGCCTTTGCGCTGCTCTACATGCCGGTTGCGGACTCGCATCAATCGCGGATCCCGCAAGCGGATGGGGATGCGGTGGTGACGTTGTATGTAGGCCATCGATCGATTGACCAGGAGCTACGTGAGCCGGGCTGGGCGCGTGGGCTGGCCGAGGCGGCGGCGCCGACGCGGTTTTTCGCGTGTGACCTTCGCGGGCTGGGCGATTCGAAGCCGGAGACGTGTGATCCGGGGAGCTTCGACCATCCGTATGGCAGCGATTATTTCTATTCGATCCACGGGATCATGTTGGACCGGCCGTATCCGGCGCAGCGGACGCGGGATTTGCTGGGCGTGATCGCGCTGTTGGCGTCGCGGGGGTATACGCGGATTCACCTTGCAGCGTCGGGCTGGGGCACGATTCCGGCGACGTTTGCCGCGGTATTGTCGGAGCATGTCGTGAAGGTCTCGCTGAAGGGTGCGATGGAATCGTTCGCGGCGATTGCGGAATCGGAGGATTACGACTGGCCGCTCTCGAGCTTTGTGCCGGGGGTTCTGGGTGTATTGGATTTGCCGGATTGCTATGCCGCGCTGGTGCAGAAGGGGCTGCAGATGGTCGCGGACGTTTGAGTGCCGGATGTGAAGGAATGGACAACCACCGGATGGATGGGTTTATGAATAGAGCGTGTTTGATTTTGGCAGTATTGATGGGTCTCTGTTTTGCGGGGTCGCGGGCGATGGCGGCGGAGGTGCGGGTGCCGGCGTTTACGGCCTATCTATCGCCTGACGCGGGTGGCGCGCGGGTGAGTGAGGGCAGCGGGATCACGCGTTGGCGCGATCCTGATCAGAAGATCTTGTGGTATGGGCAGATGAAGCGTCCGCTCGAGCTGAGCGCCACGGTGGAGCTGCGGTTGCCGGTCGGGGTGGCGTCGAAGCTGCGTCTGACGGTTGCGGGCGCGAGTCGTGAGGTGGAAGTGCAAGGCGCGGGCGAGGCGGAGTTGGTGCGTGCGGAGTTCGGCAGCTTCAGTGTGGCGCGGGCTGGGTATGAGAGTTTCATGTTGGAGTCTTTGAACGCGGCGGACGCGCCTGCCGGTGACATTGTGGCGTTGGTATTGGGTGGCGTGGCGGAGGCGGATTGTCATTTCAACATGAAACCGCGGCGCAACGCGGCCTCGGTCCATCTCTTCTATCCGACACCGCGCGATGCTGAGATCGAGTGGTTCTATTGCGAGGTCCAGGCGGTGGACGACCCGGTGACGACCTTTTACATGGCGTGTGGGTTTCACCGGGGATATTTCGGGATGCAGGTCAACAGCGAGACCGAGCGCCGGATCATTTTCAGCGTATGGGACAGTGGTGATGAGGGGATCGACCGGGGGAAGGTGGCGGCGGAGGACCGTGTGCAGCTGGTAGCGAAGGGTGAGGGTGTCTATGCGGGTGACTTCGGCAACGAGGGCACGGGTGGGCACAGCCATCTGAAGTACATGTGGAAGACGGAAGAGCCGCAGCGGTTTCTGCTGACGGCGGAGCCGGTGGACGAGACGCACACGATCTTTGCTGGGTACTGGTATCATCCGGAGCGCGGGGAGTGGATGTTGATCTCGGCGATGAAGGCGCCGAAATCGGGCGAGCGCCTACGCGGCCTTCACAGTTTCAGTGAGAATTTCTGGGGCAGCACGGGGCATCTCCGGCGCAAGGCGCTCTTCCGGAACCAGTGGATCAAGCTGGCTGACGGCACATGGCAGGAGCTGACGAGGGCGCGGTTCAGCCATGACGGGACCGGCAAGGCGGACCGTTTGGATCGGTTCATGGGGGTGGAGGATGGCGCCTTCTTCTTGTCTCACGGCGGCTTTGTCGAAGGCTTCACGGAGTATGGCACGGAGTTTGAGCGCCCGGCCGGCGGCGGACCGCCGGATCTCGGCCTGGCGGGCGGAAGCCTGAGGCCCGCTGTGGGTGAGGCTGAGGCCGAGGGCTTGTGAGCGGCTGGGCCTGTGGATGAGCAGAGGTGGACGGAGTGGACATTGTGGACAGCATGGACGGACCTGAGCGGGGCCATCCACGTGCAATTGCGGATCGGGGATTGCAATGCTCAGCGGCGAGTCACTCGCGCGAAGCGCTCCGGAGCTGACCTCCGACCTCTGACCTCCGACCCTCGCGCGGGCCCCCAGGGCCACGCGCCGCAGCACGCAGAGTCGTGCTGCGTCCCCGCGCGCCATTGGAAGCTTGGGGCTTTTGCGGGGTCATAGCCGATGAGGTGATTGCGATCGATTGGTTTGCGGGTCATGGGGCGGGTGTAGCGCCATGGCTGGTCTCCGAGGATTTCCTTGCAGAGGTCTGCCAGGACCGGGTCGTACTCGATCAGTTCGGCGCGGGTATTGACGTGGTTATGGATGCCGTCGTTTTGGCGGTTGTCATCGAACCAGCTCTGGACGGCTTCGGCCCAGTACTCGCTGTGATTGGAGCCGGCGTAGGTGCCTTCCCAGAGGCCGGCCGCCTGGGCGGCCTCGTAGGCTTTGCGCAGGCGGCGATCGAAGGTGGGGTCGACGGCGCGCAGGCCGCTGCCGTGGATGGTATGGGCGAACTCATGGATGAGGATGTTCTCGGTCGAGTAGGGATCGTTCGGGTAGCAGAGCAGGTTCTCCTCCGCGCCGCTGACGATTTGGCCGCCCAGTCCGCGTGCGCGCCGATCCCAGTAGTCCTTGGGCTGCATATTTGCCTGTTCAGGGAGATCGGTTGTGTATTCGTTGTAGGCCATGATGACCATACGCACGCCGTTATCGGCCATTGCCTGCAGGATATCCGGGCGATGGCCGATGACTTTGTGCACGATCCAGGCGGCCTCGCGCAGTGCGAAATCGGAGACGTTGGCCGAGCCGAGGATCGGCAGGGGTCCACAGGCGAGGTATTTCTGGTAGAACGGATCGAGTTCGAAGCGTTCCCGAAGTTCGTTTGGGACGGATCCGACTTCTCCGATTTCGGGATCGGCCTCTGCTCGCAGCGGAGCGGGCGTGATCAGGATGCAGAGGACGGCTATGAGCGCTGCAGTGCACTTGGTATTCAGCATGGGACAATGCTCTCGGTGGTGGATGGTTGCATCAATCGTGTCGGACCCAGACCCTGGAGTTGAGGCCGCGGCGTCTGCGCTGTTCGGGGGCGCTCGCATCGGTGGGAGTTTGGGGTTGGCGGTTATCGCGTGCGTAGTATGGGATGGCGAGCAGGGGGCTGTTTTCGTTCCACTCGCCCTGGATGGTGAGAACACCTCCGAGGAGGTCTTCCTGCCAATGGGTGGTGAGCGGGGCCTTGCTTGGGAGTGGCTGTTCGAGGTCCTGGTCGACCTGTTCGAAGGCATAGACGAGCGGTCCGTACTTGAGGGCGACGCGGCCTTGGGTGGCGTTGATCTGGTCGATCCCGGTCACGCGCTGGACGCCCATGAGCATGGTGAGTGCGATCGTGTCGCCGGTGGCCCAAGTGCGGCGCAGGACCGCGTACCCGCGCCGCGTCTCGTAGGCCACTGGCTCGCCGTTGAGCGACAAAGCCGTGATCCCGTCCAATTCGGGTGTGGATTCATAGAGGGTACTGACGCTGCGGTTAGGGATACGGATATGGAGTTCGAACTCGCGTGGCTGTTCGGGGTGGAGTTCGATTTTGACCTCGCCGTCCCACGGGTAGTTGGTGGTCTGGACGATGCGCACATCGGTGCCGGCGCAATCCTCGACGGTCATGCTACCGCCGACGAACAGATTCACGTAGATGGCATCGGGTCCGCGGACATAGGTCCAGGTCGGCAGCATGAGCAGTACGCGCGGGATATTGCCGACGCAGCAGGGGCAACTGTGCCAGTCGTAGCGGAACCCGTGTGAGTCGAGCGGGTTTTGGTAGTAGAAATTGGCGCCTTCGAGGTCGATGGAGCCGAGGAGCGCGTTGAAGAGGGTTTCCTCGTAGAGATCGGCGTAGCGTGCGTCGTGATAGATCATATTCAGGCGATGGAGAAACATGATCATGCCGCAGCTGGAGCATGACTCGCAGTAGGCGTTGTGTGGGAGCGAATAATTGGGACCGAAGCCCTCCGATGTCTCTCCGCTGCCGATGCCGCCGGTGAGGTAGTACTTTTTATTGACGAGGTTATCCCAGAGGGCGGTGACGGCGCTGAGGTAGTCGACATCGCCGGTTTCCATGGCGATATCGGCCATGCCTGCGTAGGAATACGACGCGCGCACGGCGTGTCCGACCGCTTCGTACTGCTCGATGACGGGGACATGGCTCTGGTCGTATTCGCTGCCGCCGTGCCGGCAATCCATGAGGAACTTGGAGAGTTCGATATAGGGGGTGCCGGTGGGCTTGCCTTCGATTTCGTTGACGAACCGGCCGAAGCGCACGAGTGCGATCTCCATCGCCTGATGTCCGTCCCACCATTCCTGTTTGGGTGCGGGTCCGATGTGTTGGACCCAGCAATCGGCCAATCGCTTGGCCGCGTTATAGAGGCGCAGGTCGTTGCCTTCGGTGAGGAGGTAGTGTGCGATGGCGCATTCGAGGAAGTACCCGGCGACGTAGCCCTCATGTTCGCCGCGATGGCGTGGGGACCAGTGCGGCCATCCATTGAGCGTGAACGCGGTCTGCAGGTAGCCGTCCGGCTCCTGAGCGGCGAGGATTTGCGGGATCCAGCGGTCGAGCGTGTCGCGCATTTTCTCCTGTGCGGCGCGGATCTCGCTGTCGTCTTTGGGGTCGACCATGAGTGCGACGCAGATTGATTCGAGGGTGTTGTAGATCCAGGCATTGGAGAAGACGTAGCCGCGGTGTCGGCCGGCCTGTTCACCGGCGAGTTTTTTGGCGGCTTCGGCGAAGTTATTGAGTCCGCCCTCCGGCAGCTCGGGATCTTCGATCTTCCGGATGCAGTGGGGGATCCACTCGGTGATGAGGGCTTTGGCGCGATGGTTCCAGAGGGGGCTGTCGAGGGTGTACGCGATGGTCTCGACCGGTTCGAGGTGTGCGGCCGGCGGCGGGGCGGTGGCGTGGACCAGGACGGTATCGCTGCCTTCGAGCGCGCCCATGCGTGCGGTCAGGCGCAGGACGTAGTCACCGGTCTCGGAAAAGGTGGCGGTGGTAGCGGTTGCATCGGGCGAGCTGAAGGTCACATCACCGGGACCGGCGAGCTTGGACCATTCGATTGCGACCGGCTGGGCGTCGCCGGTGGCGAGGGTACGGATGTGACCACGGAGGTAGGTCTTACCGCCGAGGACGACGGCGCGTTCGATGCCGGCGTCGACCGAGGGCGGGAAGGCGGGGGAATTGCCTGAATCGAGGACCTGCCACTCGAGGATGCCGCTGGAGAAGGTTTCGAAGGCATCGATCTCGAGCCGGAGCTTGGTGGTGGTGACCTCGTCGAAGGTGGTCTCGTTGTACTGATCGGTCGCGGTGCCGAGTCCGACCGGGTTGGGTACCGGCACGAACTCATCCCCGTTCCAGAACAGGAGCCGACAGGCGGCGGGTTCATGGACGCCGCGGCCGTCGGCCCACCAGTAGACGCGGATGCGGTTGGTCAGGATTGGTTGTGGCCAATCGTACTGGACCCATTGGGTCCCTTGAGTGGGCCAATTCCCGTAGGATCGCGGGCGGTTATCGCGGGAGTTACGCGGGTCGAATCCGTCATTGAGGGCGCTATTGGCGGTATCGCCGGAGACGTAAGAGGAGGAGGGGACGGCGACGGTGGCGAGATTAGCGGCTTCGGCCTCGGCTCTGGCCTGGGTGGTGATGGTGATTGCTGATACGAGGCAGACCAGCAGGCAGCAGGCGAGTTGGATCGAGGTGGGGGTTGGGGGTATGCGTTTCATTTTGGTGTTTTCCTGAGATGGGTGACGGTCATCGGTTGGTTTCGGGTTGAGTGGGGGTATGGATGAGGCGGATTCCGTAGATGCCTGGGATGGCACCGGATGTTCCGGCCTTTTGGAAGCGGATGGTGACACGCTCCTTCCCTTGCGCGAGGGCGGGTGGGATCGGGTATTGCACTGGATAGAGGCGTTCGGGTTGGCTGCTCTCGATCTGTTCAGCGGCGATGGCCTGGCCATCGACCAGGATCTCGAAGGTTTCGGCGGCGCGCCTGCGCTCGC
>ENA-UOOH01003691-UOOH01003691.1-fermentation-metagenome-genome-assembly--contig:-NODE-3691-length-11343-cov-5.061570_pt1 | contig 11343 bp, 6 predicted proteins | sample MGYA00245778_ERZ724025 | MGnify/ENA primary metagenome ERZ724025 (study PRJEB28704, sample SAMN03018313) | fermentation metagenome | biome: anthropogenic terrestrial biome; feature: soil; material... | reverse complement strand
GCGCCCTCTGCGATCTCTGCGGGAGTCCTCCCCATCCGGATCCGAAGACCTTTTCACACAGCCTCTAGTTAGAATTGGAACACCAGATCCGCAAAGAACCTGGTGAAGTCCCGATCTTCACCCTCAGGATCCAGTTTCGATAAGAACAGCGTCGAGCCCAATTGCCAATTCGAGTGAAACTGATACTTCACCCGAAATCGATGCCCCTGGGCATTGGTTCCACCGTCGAACGAATCCGAATCCGTGAAGAGCCCGACCACCGAGTCCGCTTCCAGATCCCGCCAGTTATAGTCCAGTTCCCAGGATCCAGGCGCCTTCGCGCGATTGAGCGTAAAACCCAACATGTAAGCGGTCTCCTCACGCGCCGCCTCCGTATTCACCACGAAGTCGGTATAGAGCGAAACCGGCAGTCCCAAGGTGAAGTCAAGGACCGAAAAGAGCTCGAGCTCACCGAATTCCTCGCGGTATCTCAGGCTGGTCGCACCCTCCTCATCCTCCACTTCAACCACGCTGTTGCCCATGCCGTCATTGGCGTCCCAGACCGGTTCGAATCCCGCCAGGTTATCGTACAGATAATAGGCCACGCCGGAGGTCAGGACCACCTCCTCGCGCGGTTCCCATGCCATACCCAACTGGGCGCCGTACAGGAATGCGTCGCTGTCGGATTTCCGCTCGTCCACGATGAAGCCGCCCCCGTTGGCCAGCCAGGTCACACGCTCGCCCGCGCGCTTGTACTTCAGAGCCAGACCTTCAGGGTTCAGGTCTCCATCCCAAATCAGATCGTCGACGCGCATGAATGGGTTGGCCATCTTGCCGGCCCATAGGTTCAGGTCACCATCGCCCGGATGAAAGTCCACATACGCCTGATCAAGCCCGATGTCCTTCGTCGAAAACCCCTCGTCCAACGTCTGGTTGGTCGAAACCGGATTGTCCCCTCCAGTGGCAAGCCGAATGCGGGCGTCGACCTGCTCATTCACCTCGCCCTTCACCGAAACTCTCGCCCGGATCCGCCCGCGATCACGCCTCTCCTTGCCTTCGATATCCATGGACTCCGCCCGCAAACGTAGATCGCCCTTCACCGAAATCCGCTGAACCCAATCCGGGACCGATTCCCGCGCAAGTCCAGGTTCAGGCTCGACTGCCCAGGAATTAAACGCCCAACCAGCACACGCCACAAGCAGCCACACCATTCGCTGTTTCATGCCGAACTCCATTCTGGATTCTGACCTCCCATGATCCCGCCGCGAGAGCAGGCGCGAAGCACACATCGCTCCGCATGGCTTCTATACAGCCTTATCCCTTGCAGAAAAGGCGGCTACGGTTCATTCAAGGTTAGTTTTTCATCACGGAATTGTTCATATTCAGCCGGCATGAAAACTTGGTTCCGGGATGGTTCATTCACCCCGCTCAAGGCGGTTGTCCCGCACATCCATATCGTCCTCCGGATGACCACCGTGGCGGACGATATCACCTTGGGCGACGTATAGGACATCCTCGGCGATGTTCACCGCATAATCCGCGATCCTCTCCAGCGTCCGGGAGATGTTGATCATGTGGATGTACTGCTCCAGGTTTTGCGGATTCTGGCGCATGGCCTGGATTACGCTCGCATACATGGAGGCATGAATCCCGTCTACTTCATCGTCGGCCACCAGGACTTCCCTGGCCTGACCGATGTCCAGACCGACAAGGGAATCCAGGGATTGGCGCAACATCGTCGCCGCCCTGGAGACCATGCCCGCCAGGTCGAAGGGGATCGACTGCAACTCCGGCTTTTCGGCAAGGAATATCGCCTGCTCCGCCAGCTTGGTCGACAGATCCGCGATCCGCTCCAGGTCGTTGTTGATCTTCAAGACCGCGATAAGAAAGCGGAGGTCGTTGGCCAGAGGCTGGTACAAGGCCAGCGTGTGCAGACATTCCTCCTCCACCTCGATCTCCATCAGGTCCACCCGTCGGTCATCGGCGATCACTTGCCGGGCCAAATCGACGTCGCGTTCGTTGATCGCTCGAATGGCCAACTGTAAACTCTCCTCAGCCAGCGCACCGACTTGGATGATCATGATGCGCAGCCGGTCGAACTGGCGCTGTAAATGCGTCGTCATAAACACCTTCCAATCTTATCCGAACCTACCTGTGATGTAGTCCTCAGTCTCCCGCAGATGAGGATTGGTAAACAGATTCGCCGTCGGCCCATACTCGATCAGCCGTCCCAGATACATAAACCCCGTATAATCGCTGGTGCGCGATGCCTGCTGCATGTTGTGGGTCACCATCAGGATCGAATACTCGCCCTTCAGCTCCTGGATCAAATCCTCGATCTTGCCGGTGGCGATCGGGTCCAGGGCGGAACAGGGCTCGTCCATCAGCAGGACCTCTGGTTCCGCGGCGATCGCACGCGCAATGCACAAACGCTGCTGCTGTCCGCCCGACATGCCGAGCGCACTCTCGTTCAGCCGGTCCTTGACCTCATCCCATAGCGCAGCCCCACGCAACGACCGCTCACAGACCTCGTCCAAAACCGTACGGTCTCGCACACCGTCGATCCGCAAGGGATAGACCACGTTCTCGTAGATGCTCATCGGAAACGGATTGCTCTTCTGAAAGACCATCCCCATCCGCTTACGCAGCTCGATCACATCGGTCCAGGGGTCGTAGATGCTGTCCCCGTTGAGAAGCATATCGCCTTGAATTCGTACGACATCGATCAGGTCGTTCAATCGGTTCACCGAGCGCAACAGCGTGCTCTTGCCACAGCCGGAAGGCCCGATGAGCGCAGTGACCTTGCCCCGTGGGATCGCCATAGAAATGTCAAAAATCGCCTGGGCCTCCCCGTACCAGAGATTGAAGTGCTCCACCTCCAATACAATCTGCTCCCGCTTGATCTCGCGGTGAACCTCGCTGCGGACCTGCTCTCCTCGGCAAATCGCGTCCAGTCGACTCTCCGTTCGTTCCATCGTCTTCATATATTGCCTCTCTCACTCCCCACTTCTTAAAAAATAGACCCCTTGAATCTCCGCCTGAGCCGGTTGCGCAACCAGATCGCAAGCAGATTGAGCAGCGCGATCAGCGCGATCAGCAGGAGCGTCGTCGTAAACACGATCGGCTTGGCAGCCTCAGAGTTTTGGCTCTGAAAGCCGAGGTCGTAAATGTGAAACCCCAGGTGCATGAAACTCCCGTTGAGCCCAAACGGCGGCCGGGTCGAGATCGGCAGCTCAGGCGCCAGTTTCACCGCACCGACCAACATCAGCGGGGCCACCTCCCCTGCCCCGCGCGCCATGGCCAAAATCGTGCCGGTCATGATCCCGGGCATCGCCCTGGGCAACACGATCCGCTGAATCGTTTGCCACTTGCTCGCACCACAGGCATACGAACCCTCGCGCATCGAGTTCGGAACCGCCGAAAGCGCCTCCTCCGTCGCAACAATGACCACCGGCAGCGTCAACAGGGATAGGGTCAGCGACGCCCAAATCAGGGCGCCCTTCCCAAAGGTCGGATTCGGAAGCGCCGCCCTGTAAAACCCGTCGAAGAATGGGGTCGTGGCCACAAGCACCACCAGCCCAACCGCACTCCCCAGCCACAAGACCAGGGCTAACCTGCGCAGGAGCCGCAGCCATCGGTCATCCCCAAGCCGCCTGCGTCGCCGATTCGCAATCAGCAGCAAACCGAAGCCCAAGCCCCCCAGCACCGCAATCGCCGACAACAACAGGAACCATTCAAACCTGGGCAGCTCGATCACCGGCCCTCCATCCAGGTAGCCGCCGACCACATAGCAAAAGAACCCAAGTCCGAATACCCCGAACACGATGCTCGGCACACCAGCCAGATTGTTGATGGCAATGCGAATCGCACTCACCACCGCACCCGCCCTGGCGTACTCTCGGAGGTAAAGCGCCGCCATAACCCCGAACGGCACAACGGCAAAGGCCATCATCAATGTCATCACCACCGTTCCAATGATCGCCGGGTATACCCCACCCTCACTGTTCGCCTCCCGCGGATCCGCGGTGAGAAATTCCGCCCACCGATCCCGGTACACCCCCAGCTTCCCCCAAAAACTCAGACGGTTGGACGGGATGATCCGGACCAGGTCGCTCATCGCCAGTTCCTTCTCAACGCCATCCGCGGTCGTCAGGACCAACAGGAAGCCCTCATTCACCCGCCGGAGCTCGGCAATCTCCCTCATGATCTCGCCGTTTTCGCGTTGCGCCTGATGCTGCCATTCCAGGACCGCCAAGGCTCGCTCCCCTGTTTTCGTGCCGAATCGCTCCATGATCGCACGCTTGCCTTGATCCAACTCCGTACCCAGGCGGACCATCTCATCCCCGATCAGTGCGAGGCGCATTTCGGCACAGGCCCGGAACAGCTCCGCCCCGCCTGGAACCGCCCCCAACGAGCGATCGGCAGCTAGCACCATCCCGTCCCAACGAGTCCGAAGTTGCCCCAGCTCATAAAGCGACCGTTGCACGTCGACCAATCGCGCGACCTCCTCATCCAGGTCGGCCTCATGGCTGAGCTCCAACTCCAACTCGCGCAGATCGAGCCGCGCCGCCTCCATCCGCGCGTTGATCGCCCCAATCCGATCCTTTTGCAGCTGCTGCACGGACTCCACACCCGCTCGTACCTTGGGAAAATCGAGCTCGAACTGCGCCATCGCCGCCGCAGCACCCGGCCTGCGGACCTCCGCCCCGAGGATGATCCCCTCGCCCGTGTATTCCTCGGGCGGCACACGCTCGCCGGACTCCAGAACAAACTCCACTCGCGCCCCAGCCGGAACGGTCAGATCGTTCGCAAACCGCTTGGATTCTGCACCGCTAAGGGTTCGCATTGCCTCATCCAACCCGGTTTGCACCTCCCCCCAGCCCGCAGGCAGCTCACCAGGGTGCGATTGCGCAAAGTCCGCCAGCAGCTCGCGGACATTCCGCAGATCCCGCTCCCGCGGAGACTCGGGGCGGTCCCTGCGATGCAGGGAAGCAGCAAGCACCCCGTAAAAGCGCCCCCATTCCTGACGCTCCACCTCCACCGCCCACTCCGGCCATGCAATCGTCTCGATCTGGTCGTCATCCACCCAGGTGAAATGGGTGTTCGTCAGCTCGTAGTTCCCGGTCCGGATCATCCGCCGCATTCGCGGTTCACCACGTGGTTCCAAACCCGAATCCTCCACACGATAGGACTCCTCCCGACTCTGAATCCCCAAATGATGATCCCCGCTCAGGGTGGTGATCTGAACGATCGGCCGAGGCCAAAACGACGTCAGCCCCTGCCACACAACCAAGCCCAAAAGGCCGATAATCATGAAGAGACAAAGACAGAGCGCCCCGCCCGTGATCCAGATCATGGGCTCGCCGTGGGCGCTCAACGAATTCCTGGGCTTGGAGCGAAACGCTTTGTTGGACAATGGTTCCGTCGCTTGATGTTCCATGCTTGCCTGTCGAAGTGAAGAGGATTTTCAGTCGGATCGCTCTGACCTAGAGCTGGTACGCACGCTTGCGGAACCGGATGCGCACCGTTTCCGCCAGCGTGTTGACCACGAAGGTCAGAAGGAAGAGCGCGAGCGCCGAAAGGAACAGGGTGCGATAGTGCGCGCTGTTGCGCACCGCCTCCGGTAGCTCGACTGCGATGTTGGCCGAGAGCGTTCGCGCGCCTTCAAAGAGATTGATGTTCATCACCGGGGTGTTGCCCAGCGCCATCAGGACGATCATCGTCTCCCCGACCGCACGCCCCAGGCCGATCATTAAGGCGCTGAAGAGCCCGCTCATCGCCGTCGGAATAATGATCCTTGTCGTCGTCTGCCATTGCGTCGCACCGGCACCCAATGAGGCCGAACGTAGATGCGAGGGGACCGTCGAAAGGGCATCCTCGGCCAGGGTGTAAATGATGGGAATGATCGCAAAACCCATGACAAAGCCCACCACTAAAGCGTTGCGCTGATCGTAGGTGTCCATCAGCGCACCCCATCCGGGCAGCGGCTCGCGCACGTCAACCCCCGCCATGCTCAGCAGGAAGGCAATCAACGCGGAAAGCAGCAGCGCAAACAGGACGATCATCCCCGATTTCGAGAGCGCCCAAAAGGCCGCTCCCCGGCGGCTCATGCCCTGGACCCATACACGGGCCCTGACCTCCCATGTCCTGGACAGGATCAGGACCAACCCCAGCAACGTGATGGGCATGAGAACGAACCACAATCCGCCGAAGGCACTCCCGACCACGGGCACTGTGTGCCGCCCGTTCAGCCACATCTTGAAGTCGCCCCCGAACAGCCACTGCTCCATCAGCGGCCCCCAGCGGCTCGAGAGCCAGACCCCCAAAGGCAAGATCAAAAGCATCGGCAATAGACGCCAGTTGGCCCAACCAACAGTCAGACGGTGCGGCAGCAACTGCCAGATCAAGCCGGCAAAGACAAACAACAGGGGGATGAGGAGAAACATCACTAAGACCGCCATCACCGCCTGCTCAATCACCGGAGCAAAGACCAACGCGGCAAGAAACCCCAGTACCACACTCGGTAAAGATGCCATCAGCTCAATGACCGGTTTGATCCTGGCCTTGGCTCGCGGCGCCAGAAACTCGCTGGTGAATATGGCCGCCAGCAACGCGATCGGCGCACCGAACAGCATCGAATAAAGCGTCGCCTTCATGGTCCCAAAAATCAGTGGCACCATACTCAATTTCGGCTCGCTGTCGTCCGAGGCGCTCGAGCTCTGCCACATATACTCCGGTTTCGTGTAGCCCTCGTACCAAACCGGCAGGAATAGCGAGCGCAGCGACGCCTCGGGATACGCCTCGCCCATTCGCCAGTGGTGGAGCCGATCCCGGCCCCAGACATAGATCCCATCACCCTGTGGTGTGAAGACCGCCCCCAACATCGACTCGTCCGGAGCGAGGAATCCCTCCAGACGCCCGAGCTGCGTCTCGCTGACGGCGTAAATCACACGCACCAGACCGCCCTCATGCCCCGCTAGAAAGAGACGTGATCGTTGCGCCGAGGCCAGCATCCGTACCGGCTTGCCCCCCTCCGCACCGAAATCCTTGGCCCGGACCGTTCGCATGCCATCCGGGCCTACATCGTCAAGCCCAGGCTCCACGCCCTCCGGCCGCACCGAAAACCAGCCGAAGACCCGGCCGGCATCGTCACCCACCAGCAACGTGGTCCCCCCAATGAGCCAATCCAGCGCGGTCACGCGACGCTCCGGCGCCTCCAGTAAATCCAATTGCTCCGCCAACATCGGGGCGCCCTCGCCTTCAAGCCGATATCGGATTGCATGACCGTCGCTCCAAACCGCAAAAAGGAGGTCGCCAAGGTCGTTCAGACGTAAATAGTCCGGGGCGGTGTCCGGCGCCGGCACCGAAAGCACCTGCCTTCGAAGCGTGGCCTTCTGAGTCAGAAAATCCCTTCCCCCACGCAGTAGGACGTACTCAGAACCGCCCTCGCTCCCCTGCGTCCAGACCACCGCCTTCAGATTCGCGAGTTCCCCGGTCTGGTCCAGCGCAAGCACAGGCCCCGTCGATGCCGCAATCCCAACCGCCTCGGATACCTCCAGCCGCTGAAAGCGAAACGCCCCCTCCGATACGCGCTCAATGACCCCGTCCTCCCACGCAGCCGCGGCGCCAGTGGCGAGCCCGGCCAATGCAGGGGGGAGCTCCGACGCCTCCGGATAGGAGGTCCGCCAGCGCAGCTCGTAGGATTGCACCCAACCGTCCTCAAATCCAAGCAATAGGATTCCAGTCTGATTGGCGTATGAACAGGCCGTGGGAGTGCGATTCGGAGCGAGCGGTTTCGAGTATACCCGCCCGCCGTCATGAAGCCGGATCAGTTCGAATCCGCCGTCGGGGAAAACCGCCCAGCGAAGTACGCCGTACTCATCCACGCCCCAGTACGCCGGCTGGCCCGTATCACGATGGACCGACGACGCCACCGTAGAATCCTCCCAGCGGGGTGGCAGGAAGAGCGGGGCGACAACCCAAACCAGAAACAGGCCGACCATCGATACGGCAACAATAGTGCCAATCCCCCCCACCGTGATCACCGATTGGGAGAGCAGGTCCATCAGCTTGATCGCTGGTGAGGTTTTTCGCTTCCGCGCCCTGCCGGTATAGGATTTGGTTGGTTCTGACATAGCACACCCCGGTTTGAGCACTCGGCCCGGATGCCGAACCCGCCGGGACCGCAGACCCGGCGGGCGAAAGGTCCCCAGACTTCAATGCCTGAGGCGTCCGAAAAGTTAGTCCCTTTCCCAACCTGGCTTTCCCACCCGGATCCGGAGCGCCTCCCGCAGAGGACGCGGTGGCTTTTCGACCTGGTTATGGGAGGTGTTGAGGGTCAAGGCCCTGATCCATCCTTATTGGGGGGGGATTGTGGTGAAATGCGTTTTCTGCAGACCAAGGCAGTTGCCGGAAACAGCTCCGACGAATCTGAATTCCCCCCTTCCCAATACCTTTGCGCCTCTGCGCGAGTCCTCCCCATCCGGTCCCAGAGACCCTTCTGGAGGCCCAATACGGTTTTCGAAGGGCTCAGGCCTGGCTCATTGATCTGTAAGCCGCATCATTATTTCTGGCCGACAGCCTCGAGATCGGCAGTCGCCACCACGGCCGGTACCGGTAAATAGCCGTCCTTCAGAACCTCGGTCTGTCCCTGCGCGCTGAATACGAACTTCAGGAACTCAGCCCGCAAGGGGTCAAGACTCTGACCCGGTTTGTAGTTTAGATAGAGATACAGAAAACGGCTCAGTGGATAGGATCCGGCATTCTCCGCGGAGGGGACCACCATGTCCGATGCGCCGTCCCCGGCAATCGGGACGGTGGCAACATCCGCCGTCTTATACCCGATGCCGCTGTACCCAATCGCGTAGCGGTCGGTCGCCACACCCTGAACGACTGCCGAACTTCCCGGCTGCTCCTTGACGTCATCCCGAAAATCCCCCTTGAATAAGGCATTTTCCTTGAAAAAGCCGTAGGTGCCCGAGGCGCTGTTTCGCCCATACAGCCGAATCGGCTGATTGGCCCATTCCCCGGTCAGACCCAATTGCCCCCAGGTCGTGATGGGCCGGGCGAGACCACCCTTGCGGATCTTTGAAAAGATCGCGTCGATCTGTTGCAGAGTGAGCCCCTTTTGGGCGATCGGATTGTCCTTGTGGACATAGACCGCAAGCATGTCGATCGCGGTCCGCATCGCCACAGGCTTGTACCCGTATCGCTGCTGAAATGCGTCGATCTCCGCGCTCTTCATCTCCCGACTCATCGGACCGAACGTACTCTGTCCCGCGATCAGCGCCGCAGGCGCTGTGCTCGAGCCCTTGCCTTCGATCTCAACCCGGACCCCAGGGTACATCTTTCGAAAACCTTCCGCCCAAAGGGTCATCAGGTTGTTCATCGTGTCGGACCCGACGCTCTTGATGTTACCGGATACCCCGGAGGTCGCCGTGTACGGAGCCAGATCCGGATCAATCTCAACCGCATGCGCACCGGCAAGACCAAGTCCACTCAGAGCTATCGCGCCGGCAAGAGCGATCCCAGAGAACGAAAAAACTGAGCTGATTGTGTGACCTCTCATCATTGCATTCCCTCCAACCGTTCAATGTTGCCGATCCTGTGCCACCCATGGAACTCCATGATCTCAATGGGATGCGGTGATCGGTGTATACTCTATACCCCGCGAATGTTAACCGGGTATCGCCGGTTGGTTAGGAATCCATGAAATCGGAATGTGCAGGGTGAACACGCTGCCCTTGCCCTGTGCACTCGTGAGCTCCACCCGGCCACCGTGGATCCGAACGATATGGTCGACAATGGAGAGCCCAAGCCCGGTCCCACCCTCCTTCCGACTGCGATTCCGATCCACGCGATAAAAACGCTCAAAGATCCGCGAATGGTGCCGAGGATCAATACCACAACCGTAGTCGTGCACGGAGATCGCCACATCGTCACCCCGGCGCTCGGCGCGGACCTCGATCGGACGCTCGCTTGCACCATACTTGAGCGCGTTGTCGATCAGATTGACCAAGGCCTGCTCCATCAACGGAGCATTCAGCCTCGCCTGCAATCCCGGCTCGCATTCGACAAGAATGCCCGAGGCGTCGTAGTCCGACCGCAGGCTGCCCACCTCGACCGCCGATGAAATCAACTCCTCGATCGAGACCGCCTCCGTGGAAATGCAGGCGCGTCCCTCCTGCGCGTCTATCCTGGAAAGCGTGAGAAGATCCTCGATGATCGATTCCAGCCGCATCGCCTGCCGATGGGCAATCCTCAGGAAACGCTCGGCCTTCTCTGGATCGCGATAGACCCCGTCCAATAACGTCTCGATGAACCCCAGAATCGAAGTGACCGGCGTCTTCAACTCATGCGATACGTTGGCTGCGAAATCGTGCGCGATCGCCTCCAGTTGCCGGAGCCTCGTGATGTCCTTAAGGACCAATAACGCCCCAATCCGTTGACCCTGAAGATCGTTTAAGCCGGAACAACAACCGATGATGCGCCGATTCTCCGGCCCCATGATCGTGACTTCCTTGGTCATGATTTCGCTCGAGCTTTTCGCCTGCCGGATCAAGGCGTCCAGTGAGCTGTTGCGCACCACCTCCTGGAGGAGTCGCCCCGTCACCGCCGTCGGGTCAGAATGGCACATTTGGCCGGCAGCACTGTTCATCAGAATCACACGATCCTCCGAATCGACCGCAATCACGCCGTCCGACATCGCGGTCAGGATCGCCTGCGTCCGTACACGTTGCCGCTGCTCTTGCTCAATCCGCTGGGTCATCGCATCGGCCATCGCGTTGAGGACCACGCTCAGGTCATGCACCTCCTTGGTCTCGGCCAACGGAAAACGCACATCGACCTCGCCCCGCGTCAACCGCAAAGCGCCTTCACGTAGGGCATGCAGCGGCTGAATGAAACGCTTGAAAATCTTTACAGCCGCCCAGGTCACGATCATCGCGATTAAAAGACCACCGAAGAACAGGCTGATGCGAATGCCACGCTGGGCGTCTCGAATTCCTGTCATCGGCAGCGAGACCCGCAGGACCCCGATCACTGCACCCTCCTGATGCAACGCCCTGGCCACGTAGAGCATGTTGGTGCGAAGCGTGTCACTGAACCGGAGGGAGCGCCCCACCCTTCCGGCAAGCGCGTCCTCGATTTCTGGACGGTCCAGGTGGTTTACCATCAATGAAGGCTGATCCTGACTCTCCCCCATGACCTCGCCGTTCGGCAGCACGACCGTGATGCGTACCAGGGAGTCCACACCCAAACCCTTGCACAACGTGTCAACCCGTGCCCGATTCCCCGATTCGATCTCCTCGATCAACCGATCCTCAATCAGATAGGTGATCCGCTCCAGATCGTATGCCTTCTCCT
>ENA-UOOH01003690-UOOH01003690.1-fermentation-metagenome-genome-assembly--contig:-NODE-3690-length-11348-cov-5.063579_pt1 | contig 11348 bp, 6 predicted proteins | sample MGYA00245778_ERZ724025 | MGnify/ENA primary metagenome ERZ724025 (study PRJEB28704, sample SAMN03018313) | fermentation metagenome | biome: anthropogenic terrestrial biome; feature: soil; material... | reverse complement strand
AGCGATGCAAAGGTCTGAATCAGCACGTTATGAACTTTACTGGGCTAAACAGTCAGATGATGCAAGAAAAATTTCAGTTGCTCAAAAGAAATTAGAGGCAGCAGTCGAAAATCAATCTATTGCAAGAAAAACGGCTTTATCCGCATCTACAGATTTCCATACAAAGAAAAAGCAACTCGAAACGACAGCAACCGCAGCATCTACAGTAGCAACGACAGCAGACACGGTAGCAAAGGGGGCAGCAACGACATCAACGAACATGCTATCTATGGCTACTGCAAAATTGAACATTGCACTTAAAACCTTATGGACTTCAATGAAAATGAATCCTGTAGGGTGGGTTATCACTCTAATAGGGTTAGCAGTTTCAGCCTTTACCATGTTTAAGCGCAAATCAGATGAGGCAACTGATGCTATGGGTGAGTTTGGTGATACTACACGTAAAGAGGTTGATAATCTCAACATGCTTGTTTCCGTACTTAAAAACACCGAAAACGGTACAAAAGCACATAAAAGTGCATTAGATAAGATCAATGTTGTATTAAAAGAGTACAACAAAGAGATTTTAGATGAAAAAGCAACCGTTGAGCAATTAAGCCTAAAGTATAAGGAGCTTACAGATGCAATAAATGAGAGTGCAGCAGCAAGGGTAAAAGCTAAATATATTGAGCAATACCAAACGGATCACTCAGATAGTGTTACTCAGGCAACCAAAGATTTAAAAAGTCAAGGGAGTAAGGTTAAAGATTATGAGTATAACGAAATTACCGGTACTGGTTATATGAGAGCCGTTAAAACCATTCAGGACATGAATGATGCTATCTATGACATGATTGAATTGCAAGCCGTTGAATCAGCCGAAAACTTAAAAAACTTAACCGGAGATGCATACACAAAAGCATTTGCGGACACGGTTAATAGGATAGCGGACCAAGTTCAGGCAGCCTCAGGCGCAACTGATCAGGACATGGCAGCATTTACTAACAATATATCCAGTTACCTTTTCAAAGTTACAGAGAGCGCAAGACTACTTGACACCAACACCAATAATTTAAATCAGTCAATGAATCAATTTATTTCTACAGCCGGTAATTTACCCGGTACAGAAAAAGTTGATTATTTAAGTTTATCACTTGCTGAATTGGATAAGATAGTTAGAGATACCAATAAGGAAATTGACGACATAAACTCGAAAAGCGTATCCGTTGAAACAGACAATAGTAAGCTGAATGAATTGCTTAACACATTGTCAGAGGTTAATAGTGCTATTTCAGGTAAAGAAGCTGATTTAAACACAGAAGCCGGAATTGAAACTCGTATCAAACAACTAAAAGATGAGAGATCTGAGGTTATTATTAATAGCAAACGATATAAAGAACTTTCATCTACAATAGACAGTCTTGAAAAGAAAATGCCAAAGCGTTCATCTAAAACGACTGATACAGATTCACAATTAGATGAAAAGCAAGTTCAATCTCAAATAAGGCTTGAACAGGCACGTATTGAGATCATGGAAGATGGACACGAAAAGCGTAGAGCAATGTTAGATCTACAGCACAGGGTTAACATGATTGCTATTGATAAAGAGGAAAAGGAATTAATAAAAGCACGTAAGGAAGCCGGGAAAGGTGGTGTTACAACTGATGAGAGATCAACATTCCAATCACGTAGGGATATTGAAAATAAAGCCTATTTAAAATCACAAAATAAAGTTTTTGATGATGAAATCAGATACAAAAAAGAGCAATATGATTTGTATTGGCGATGGGTTGAAAATATGGGTAAGGATGTAGCCGATCAAAAATTCTCTGCATTGTTGCAAAGCGGACAATCGTATAAAGATTATTTGGAAAAACAAATATCCGACCTAAAAGCAAAACAGCAAAGCAGTGCATTGTCAGAGGGTGAAGGCAATTTACTCATCAATGTAACATCTGAATTAAATCAGATCAACGGTGTGAAGTCAGCAATGGATTTATTCAAAGATAGCATGACAAGTGCCATTAATGAAGCGAAAACGCTTGCAGACAAAATTCAGATTGTAGCTGAATATAAAGAAAAGCTGGAAAGTGGGAAATCCGGGATCATAAGCACAGATGAGAGAGCATCTGTAAACCTCTTTATATCTGAGCAAGATATTGAAAATGAAAAAGCAATCCAAGAAAGGTTGATTAATGACTTCAAATCATTCGAGGAAAGGAAGTCGGCAATCGTAACAGAGTTTGGTTTACTCAGAGCGCAAAAACAAGTTCAATTGAGCCAAGATTTATTGGATAGGATTAATAAGGGCGAATCAGATGCACTTTCAGCCATTAATGCAGAACAATTAAAACAATCTGATGATTGGCAAAATCTGTTTTTAAATCTTGACTATCTAACAGCATCTGAAATTGAGCGAATTCTCAACAATATTCAGGCTAAGCTAAATGACTCCAATTTAAAACTAAATCCGATTGATTATAACGCTTTAGTTGAATCATTAAACGATGCAAAGGCAAAACTTATATCTGCTAATCCATTTAAAGTTTTAGGGCAGTCATTCTCTGAATATATCAAAAAACTCAAAGAAGTAAAACAGGCTCAACAGGATAATTTATCAGAGGAAGAAATTCAGAAACTGAAAGTTTCGGCTAATATGGCACTCCAAAATACTATCTCATCTATTGCATCAATAAATGATATGGTTCAGGGTGTAGGCAGCGCAGTTAGTGGTGTAGCGGATTCATTCGGTGAAGACAAGTTAGCGCAGGATATTACTAACATAACTGATCTGATGGGAGCTACAGCACAAGCTGGCACAGGTGTAGCAAAGATTATTTCAGGTGATATAATAGGTGGTGTTAAAGATTTGGCAACCGGGCTTGCAAATGCGGTTCAGATCTTCAATAAAATGCACGATCAGAAAAAAGAGAAACAGATTCAGCAATTACAAAAAGAGGTTGATAAGTTAGGTGAATCATATAAAGAGTTAGGTGATCAGATAGAGCGTGCATACGGAAAGGATAAGGCTGAATTAATTGAAGCGCAAAACAAAAGCCTTGAAGATCAAAACAAGGCAATGCGAAAACAGATAGAAGCTGAAAATGCCAAAAAGAAAACTGATAAAGATAAAATTAAGGATTGGCAAAATCAGATTGCTGAAAATGAAAAAGAGATTGCAGAAAACAGGAAATACAACATTGTTGAAGCCATAATAGGCACCGACATAAAAAGCGCAATTGATCAGTTTGCTCAGGCTTATGCTGATGCATGGGCTAAAGGTGAAAAGGCAGCTGGGAAGTCTGCAGAGGTAGTGAAAGATCTTATCAAAAACTCAATTATAAACACACTCAAAGGAAAATTGCAACCCGAAGTAGAAGCATTCATGAAGTATCTTTCAGATGCACTTTCAGATGGTGTAATTTCTAATGCTGAACAAAAGATGATTGACGATTGGGAGAAAAGGCTTGAAAACATAACTGACAGAGAGTTAGCCGGGAAAGAAAAATGGCTAAGAGATCCGGATGAAGATTTAGAAGATGAGGCAGCAATCGACCCACTAACAGGGGCAATCAGTAAGATGAGCGAAGAAACAGGCTCAATCATAGCCGGTAGGCTAAATGCAGTAGTGATCAACCAAGGTGACACCAATAAAACCTTAACCGAATCACTCCTATATCAAAAACAGATTGAAGCAAATACAAGGGTGAGTGCAAATGAGTTAGTGGATATAAAAAACACACTCAGAAGAATAGAAAATAAAGAAAGTTCACTTTTATCACAGGGTATAGAATAACATAAATTATGGAAACAATATTACAATTAAAAGTAGATGGTACCAATAAGGGGCTATGTGATCAATGGCAAAGCAAGCTTACAAAAACCTCAGGCGTGAAACGTTTATCTGATCTTTTTTTCAGAGGCATAGACTTTTGTATTTCAGAGGATTTTCCAACACTTGAATTTATGAGAGAAAACTTCAAAGGGAAAGCAGAAAAGCATGGAATATTTATTGATCATGAAATTCAGTATGAGGAAAACTTTCCTCAAATGGTTTTAAATGGAAATTGCAATGCAAAGCTATTATATGACAAGTATAACGTCTCACTACTTTATGTGAGGCACGAATCAAAAGCGAAAATAGCTATAAAGGATCACGCAGTTTTAACGATTGATATTTTTGATAACGCTGAGATAGAAGTTGAATCACTTTCACATAGTTGCAAGGCATTTGTAAATGTTTACGGAAATGCAAAAGTCACGATTACCGGCACAGGTATTCATGTAAGATATAAAAATAAAGAAACCTATTAATAAAACATATTATGGCAATTGACACTAACTTAAGATTACATTTTCCATTCGATGACCCGGACGATACAACTGTATATGATTATTCGCAAACAAGAGAGGATGGCATACTATCAAATGGTGCATATCTGAGTAAGGATGCTAAGTTTGGTAAAGCACTTGCAATAAACGGAACTGGTGAATGTCAGGTTCCAACAGCCATTCCTTTTAACTCTGATTTCACATTGTTGATGTATGTTAGACCTTTTTTAGGTAGGATAGGATGGTTACTCAACTTTTCCGGGATAAATAACTACATTGAAAAGTGGGAAGATGTTCAACTCAGGCAGTGGATCTCACTCGTATTTGTAAAAGAGGGTAGCAAGTTTACCACATATTTAAACAGTAATATTGTTCAGGAAATTTTCTTTGATTCAAACCCTATAGGCTTATCATTGAATGATGAATCATTATACGGCACTGAGGCACTAATTGATGAGGTTATGATGTTTGATAAGGCAAAAACATTTGCTGAAATTCTTAAACTAAATGAGGATAAGAAAGATGTTGAATATTTCGTTGGTAACAGAAATTTTAAAGAGTTTGGTGTTCATGTCTCAGGATCATCCGGAATAATTGGCATGTTGGAGCGTAAAGAACCCTTAACAGTTGACTGGGATTCATACCATGGTGTTGTGGTTGATACCAAACGACCACGTTACAAAGAAAGAATTATCACACTTGACTGTTTCATCGAAGCATCATCAAAAACAAACTTTGTAGAATGGGTTCAGCTTTTCATGTCACAGTTTCAAAAACCCGACACTCAGAGATTAAAAATAGAATATGATGGCAGAACAAAGCCTCTCTATTATGAAGTGTTTTCTCAGTCAGGATCAGATGTTGAGAAAAACTGGACGTATGATAATGATCTGATGGTTGGAACATTCAGGCTTACATTAATTGAGCCGGAACCTGTTAAGCGTGTTATAAGACATATTGGAGGTGCCGGATCTACAGCATCAATGACACTTTCATCACATAAGTTATTAAACATATTTTGGGGTGATGGTACCATTACAAGAAATGTTTCAGGTAGTGAAGTGACTCAAAATCACACCTACACAGAAGCGGGGGAATATGATATAGTTATAACTGGGGTAATTGAGGATATAACATCATTTACCACAAATGCAATTGTTGTATGGAACAAATTATTATAAAAAAACTCAATGGAGAAGAAATAAAACTTTTCAGCACTGAGCCTGTAAGTTTTGTCACTCAGGCAACTCAGGATCATACGCTGATGAGTACTGATACTGTCAAGGTCTTATTCAAATCAACTCAATCAGTCTCTATTCAAATTGGGGATAAGATTCAAATTGTTAATGATACTTATACTATTCGTACAGCAAACACAAAGGAGATTCTTGATGAGGAACTTTTTTCTTATGAATTAACTTTTTATGGATCAATATATGATCTTTTGAAAAGTCAATACAGAGATACTAATGCAAGCGGCGTTTCCTATAATTCTTCATTTGATCTCACATATTCGCTTAAGGATTTTATAAAGGTCGTTATCTATAATCTTAATAGAGATTATCCGGGTAAATGGCAGTTTGATGAAACTAATTGTCCAAATACAGATACTATCTTAATGAGTTTCTCAAAACAAAATTGTTTAAACGCCTTACAAACTATCTGTAAGGAATTTAAATATGACTTTTATATTACTCAGTCAAACGATATTAGAACTATTCACATCGGATCTACAAATAAGATAATCACACCTCCGGGAGGTAAAACTCATTTTGAATGGGGTAAAGGGAACGGTTTATACAGACTAAAAGAAAAAAATGTTGATGATAAATCAGTTATATCCCGACTTTGGGTTGAGGGTGGAACGCAAAATATTAAAAGCAATTATAGGAACTATTCACAAAGGTTACAATTGCCACTTGCAAGACTTAACAAAAAGAGCCATACACTGTATGATGGGACAGTTATACCAGCATTCTCAGAGACAATAGGCATAAGCAGTGAAGCAATGCGTTTCATTGAGGATTCAGCACTAAGCGCAAAATTAGGTGGTGTAGTGGAAGATACCGAACATTATGATCATATCTATCCACAAAGAACAGGTGAAGTTACTGCAAAACCGACAGCAACAGAGGGAGAAGATGGGGAGATTATTCCATCCAATCCATTGAGTTTTATTGATGCTGAGATGTTTGATTTAACCGCAAAAGATGGTGGTGAGAACACATTATATCTTATTGACGGTGTTTCAGCAAAGATTACATTCATATCTGGAATGTTAGCAGGTCAACAATTTGAGATTGAAAAGTACGATCATTCCACTAAAACGTTCACGATAATTGAGTTTACAGACAGTAGGGGCTTGAAATTCCCATCTGATGCATTTCCTATTAATGTTGGAGATAAATATAAATTAACTGATATAGTTATGCCTCAAACATATATTGATGAGGCTGAGGAAGATCTTTGGTATGCCGGATATAATGACTTTCTGATGAGGAAACAGGCACGCGTGCAATATGAGTTAACGTTTGATCCTATGTATTTTATTGATAATCTACCTGATGATGTGGAAATGTCACTATTCAAACCCGGTGATTATATCCCTATTAAGGATGAACGTTTTGATTTAGAAAAGAATATCCGAATTACAAATGTAAAGCGTAATTTGCTAAAAGATCATGATTATGTGTTGACACTTTCGGACACTCACACTATTTCTATAATCACTGAAACAGTTCAGGATGTTTTGGAACATGAAAATGTTATTGTACGCAACAGGCTGAGAGACTGGACACGTGCAAGGTTAGCGTGGAGGACTACAGAGGAATTAAGGAATATGATCTTTGATACTGATGATTTCTTTGATATGGAAAATATCAGACCTTTATCAGTTGACACAAATATGCTAACGGTTGGGGCAAAATCTCAGCAATTCGTATTAATTGATGTGATATTACAAGCTAATGTTAACGGACTTGCAAATAGATTTGATGCAAGCACTGGGCAATTGGTACATTTAACTATAGATTCAGATAATGTAAAAACGTGGAATATGTCTCAAATAAGCGTTACATTATCCGAAATTACAGGCTATTATGTTTATGCAAAATGTTCTAAAATTACAAATGTAGGTGTTTGGCATATAACCCAACAACAACTTAAAGCTGAGGATATATCTGATCCAGACAATTATTATTTTCAAGTTGGAATAATTGGATCGCTTCATGAGGGTTCTACATTCAGAGATTTTACAACTACATACGGTTTTACTCGCATCAATGGGAATACAATTACCACAGGTCGTATAATTACAATTGATGGAGAATGTTACTTAGACTTAGACGGAAATAAGTTTAGGATTGGAGATGCAAGCAGCTCTATAGACTGGAATGTTACAGCATTAAAACAGGTAACTCTTAAAAATGTAAAGGTTTTATCACAATCAGGAGATATATCAGATTTAGGGTCCTACAGAGGAATGTATAATAATACATACACTTATTATCCTGGTGATGAGGTATCATATTACTCAGGTGAGTTTACAAGTACATACAGACAGACACATACAGCTCCAACTACAGGTATTGTGCCAACAGATGGTACTTACTGGGTTGTTATTGCTCAGGGCAGCAAAGGTAACCCTGGAGATAAGGGTTCGATAGGTGATTATTTTGAATATCGTTATGCAAAAAGCGGATCTTCATCTACACCTCCATCATTGACTACTACAGATGTGGATCCTATAGGATGGACGACTACAGTTCCAGATACTACAGCGTTAGAATATGTTTGGTGGATTGTAGCTAAAAAATCAGGATCCGGGGCGTTACTTGTTAATTGGAGTACACCAATAAGGATTAAACCTTTGGATGGAGCACCAGGAGCAAAAGGTGAAAGTCCTGTATTAGTTTATAGGGGTGTTTATGGTAGCAGTACCAATTATTACGGTACTGCAAATAGAGTTGATGCCGTTAAATATAATGGTCAATACTACATTGCACGTATTGATGCCGGAACCATAACCGGAACGCTACCAACCGATACGACAAAATGGAATACATTCGGGGCTGAATTTGAATCAATAGCAACAAACCTATTACTCGCTGAGGGCGCAAATATTGGTGATTGGTTTATGCAAGGTGGAAAGATTGTCTCAACACTTGATACATCTGGTAATAAAATAACACTGGATGCATCAATGGCTCAGATATTAATTGAAAGCCTTAATACAGGAGGAGACTATTCTCTCGAAACAGGTAAATCAACTCTGAAACTTAATGCATCACAGGGAATTGTTGAAGCCAGAAATGCAAATGGTGTTGCTTATATATCAGCATCTGGTATATTCGCAAATAACCCAAAAACAAATGCATTACCATCATCAAGTGGATATACCCATTATGCATCAATTATTGGATTAGGATTTGGTTCAAATGTGAATAATGCATGGGCTTTTGGAAGTCCTGATACATTAGTGGCTGGTGTGTATGGACGTGCAAGTAACAGTGGTACAGCACCATATTTTGGTGGTTACTTCCATAGATTAATGGCATCAGGATTCTTTTTAAAAACACTATATATATCAGATTCAACTACAAATTACACATATCTATCTGGTGAAGATTCCTTTATTTGTGGGCTAACAAATACTGGAGTTGTTAGAAATATGTATTTACCAAACATTGCGTATGAGGGGCAAATAATTATTGCTAAACAAATGGGGACAGGCACGATAAGATTTTGGCCTCGCTCAGGTCAATATATTTATGATGATACATCAATGAATACAAGTTATGAGGCTACAGATGGATATATGCTGATTTTTATATTTACAAAATATAATATTGGTGGTGTAACTACAGAAGTTTGGACAGTTTCAAAATTAAAATTTTAATAGTATGGTAGAATATGGATATATAAATGAAAGCGGTTATTTAGTTTCAGAATTCCTGAAAGATTATCCAATTAAATACAAGGATGAAAAAGGTAATGAAAAGGAACGTATTATAACAGTAGATGAACAGATAGCTAATTATGTGAGGAATGGATTTAAGCCTGTAGACTTGATTGATGAGGCTAAATTAAATGAATGTGAGGAAAACTACACAATACATTTAAGACCATTTGATGCCGGAGATCACATAGCTTATGAATATCACAAGTTGTTTGATGTTAATAAATTCAAAAGTGAGATCAGTAAATTAAAAAAATATCTATCTGATAATGATTACAAGGTTACTAAATGTATGGAGGCAAAGTTATTAGATATGCCATTGCCTTATGACATACAATTAGTTCATCAAGAGAACCAAACTATGAGAGATCGAATTAATGAAATAGAGGAATTTATAAGTCTCAATATTGAGTAATAATTTATTAAACCATTTTTTATATGAAAGGGAAAGACAAATTGTATCATTTAATTGCCGGGTTTGTAATTGCGCTTTTAATTGCGCTTTTAATCAATCCAACATTGGGAATTGTAACGGCTATTTTAGCCGGTGTATTTAAAGAGATCTACGATAAGTATTATAAAAAATCTTTTGCTGATCCTTTAGATACGATAGCAACGACTATTGGGGGTATTTTAGGGTTAGTCGTTGCACTGATTATCACTAATTATCTGCTTTAGAATTTATAGGTGGAGGGGATCGGTCTATTTTTTTAGCAAAAAGCGTGTTCCTTAAACACATATATTTGCTATATTTGTGAACAATAAAAAATTAACTATAAAACTACAAACAAATGGGATTATTATTTGGTTCAGGTAGTACAAAACCTACATTTCCTTATGATCATTGGTACGGGGTTCAGGGAGATTTCCTTTCAAGTGATTACAAGTTAACAAGAGTGGGTAATTTAGATCTACATAGATCACTACCAATTCAAAAAAAATTAAGACGTTATGTTGAGAATCTGGACGGTTCGGTCAAATACTATTTGCATCAAAACGACAGCCGTTTAAGAGAAAGTGGTTCAAATGCCATTATTGATTCTACTGATGGTAACGTAATGTTAGAAAAACCTGAATATTATTTCAGGATGGAAATTCAGGGCACAAAATGGATCCGGGCTTATTCGGAATACCCATTGCCAGGATTTATAAAAATGGAGCGCAAAGCGATTTCTCCATGGTATGGTACATTTGATAATACAACCAATACAGCAGTTTCAGGATGCTTTTTATTATGGGATGTAAATAACATCAAGAGAGATGCAAACGGAATTGTTGAATTAACAGCAAATGCACCAAGTTTTAGAGGTGGAAGTAACGACGCAGCTAAAGATGGTACATATAATTCTCAATTGGGAGTTGCACGTACTTCTGTAGCAAAAAATACTGTTAGATCATATTGCAAAAACGGCACTCATCATGGAGCATACAGGGCTTACAATGAGATTGCATGGTTACAAAGGTGTGAATATGCATCACTACATTCTCAGGACACATACAATGAAACATTAACAGCTGATGGATTCAGGCAGGGAGGTTTAGGAAGTGGATCAGCCGTTGCCGGTGCTGATTGGAGTGCATGGGGAGCTTATAATCCGTATGCGCCTAATGGAGTGACTGCAACACTGGGGAATAATACAGGTAGAGTTAATTATACAATCAAAAATTTTAACGGTGCTGATAAGATAGTTCAATTAGCATCATATAGAGGTTTGGAGAATCCATTTGAGTATTTATGGTTATTAGCTGATGATGTTTTAATTCATCACTCATCTATAACAGATAAGAACTTATCAGTTGCATACGTTTGTGAAGATCCAACTAAATTTACTTCACACTCTGATTCAGCAACTACAGTTCCGGATGGTTATTTACCTATTGCTAACATTCCAAAAGCTGATGGTTATATTTTGCAATTATCACATTCTGATAAAGGTTATTCATTTCCTAAAACATTAGGTGGAAGTGCTAATATAGGAGCCTGTGACTATTACTATCAGCCTGGCAACACTGTTACTGGTTGGTTTGGTGCCCTCCTCGCTGCGTTTGCGTAGATCGGAAGAGCACACGTCTGAACTCC
>ENA-UOOH01003686-UOOH01003686.1-fermentation-metagenome-genome-assembly--contig:-NODE-3686-length-11360-cov-7.771517_pt1 | contig 11360 bp, 9 predicted proteins | sample MGYA00245778_ERZ724025 | MGnify/ENA primary metagenome ERZ724025 (study PRJEB28704, sample SAMN03018313) | fermentation metagenome | biome: anthropogenic terrestrial biome; feature: soil; material... | reverse complement strand
ATTTGCGGCGTATTGCATTCACTCAAGATCATATCAAGCGACAGGCAGAAGAACCATGCGCATAAGCGCCTTCGCTGTGTTCGTCCTGCTGATGATAACGTCCATCATAGAATGGAGTCTTCGCTGGTATGCTTTTGCAGCATTGCTGCTGACATGGGCGCTGCTCAGCGCAATAGCACTTGTGCGAAGAGACCGTGATGGTGCAGCATTCAGGATCGGCAGCGTCATCAAAAGAGCCGTTCTGGCGCTTTCGGCTCTGCTGCTTGCCCTCAGCCCTGCCCTGATATTCCCGCAGTACAAACCGCTGAAGACCACCGGCGCGTATGGCGTCGAAACGGTGACCTACACCTACATCGATGGAAGCCGCATCGAGACGTACTCCAACACCGGCGGACCTAGAAGATTCACTGTGCAATACTGGTATCCCGAAGACGCCAACGGCAAATGCCCGCTTGTCGTCTTCTCCCATGGGTCGTTCGGAGTGAAGTCGAGCAATCTGTCGCTGTACAGAGAGCTGGCAAGCCACGGTTATGTTGTGTGCTCAATCGACCACACATACCAGTGCCTGTTCACCGCCGACACAGACGGGAGAATATCGTTGATTGACAGAGGTTTCATGCGCGAGATCCTAGCTGAGGACGCAGAGCGCGACAAGATGCAGAGCCGTGAGTACTATCAGAAGTGGATGGGAGTACGCACAGGCGACCTGAACTTCGTTATCGACTATGCCCTCAGCCAGGCAGCTAGCGGAGATTCCGATCCTGTCTACGCACTCATAGATGTAACGAAGATCGGCGTTCTGGGGCATTCGTTGGGAGGTTCTGCCGCGTTGGGAGTTGGCCGACCCAGGGATGATGTGGGCGCGGTTATTGCCTTGGAGTCGCCCTTCATGTGCGATATTGTCGGTGTCGAAGACGGGGAGTTTGTGTGGAATGACGAAACGTATCCTGTACCCGTGCTGAACATCTACTCAGACAGCTCATGGAGTCATCTGGATGAACTGCCGCAATACGCAGCGAATGCGAAGTTGCTTGCGGATACGGAGGCGACCTCTTTCAGCGTACATGTCCGAGGGGCAGGGCATCTCACCTTGACAGATTTGGCCCTTACGAGTCCGCTGCTCACACGAATGCTGAATGGACGGAAAGCAAGTATAGACACAGAATACTGCCTAACCAGCATAAGTCAGCTATCGCTGGAGTTCTTCGACTGCTACCTAAGAGGAAAAGGCACGTTTGCGCCACAGGCATCTTACTGAGTGCGAGGCGCAGAGAAGAAGTACACGGAGTTGTGATCGCCTGGAATAGGAGGAATCACCGTTGAGCATCGTTTCACGCCGTGAGCGGCCTGAGGACTACCGCGCCGTGGAGAACCTCACCCGCGAAGCATTTTGGGGATTCACAAGCCCTACCTGCGACGAGCATTATCTGGTCCATTTGCTCCGGAGCGTACCGGCGTTTGTGCCGGAACTCGACTTCGTAGCCGAGATGGACGGCAGACTTGTCGGGAATGTGATGTATTCAAGAGCAAGAGTCGTTGATGACAACGGCAATGAGACGGAAGTGCTGACCTTCGGCCCGCTTTCGGTCCTGCCCGCGTACTGGCATTGCGGCGTCGGCTCGGCGCTCATGCGTCATTCAATACGCGAGGCAAAGCAGATGGGATATAGGGCAATCGTGTTTTACGGGCATCCCGACTATTACCCGCGTTTTGGGTTCCGCAACGCCAAAGCCTTCGGCATTACAACGCCGAACGGGAAGAACTTTGACGCGCTCATGGCCATGTCGCTCCACGATGGGGCGCTGGACGGCGTCTCCGGCGCGTTTCATGAAGACCCGGTTTTTGCGGTGAAATCGGAGGATGCCGAGGCATTTGATCGGACGTTCCCCCAAAAGGAACCGGCCTCGATGATCCCGATTGACGTGCTGACAGACAAGCTGGAACCGGCGGCGCGAAAGGCCTTTGCCGAGCATAACATCACAACGATCGCATGGCTCAACCGCCTGAGCGGACGGGAGGTGCTCGAATGGGAGGGGATTGATGCACATTCTATGGCTGTCATCAATCAAACGCTCAGGGAGCATGGCTACGCCGAAAAGCTTCTGCCATCGTCAACTGTGCTGCAGCTTGCCGAGATGGGTGTGCGTATACCTGTCGTGAAACCAATACGGGTCAAGGACGGCATCTCGGTGTATCGCTTGGAATCCGAGGGCGAGAGATATGCGCTCAAGGCGTTCGACAGGCCGAAGGACAGGCGGGAAATCGAGAATTACAAGCTGCTCACCTCGCTCGGCGTCCCGGTATTGCCGATGCTGAAGTACACGAGCAATGCCTTGCTTTTGCCGGACGTGGAGAGCGATACCCGGTTCCGGCTGGGCTGTGCCGACGACCTGTCCGACACACGGACCGCCGCGGCCCTCGCGCGCTGGTACAAGACGCTGCATGAGAAGGGACGCGTCCATGTTTCAACCCATGGCTCCGCGCTCTATGACGAAACGGACGTTGTCACGCCGCTAAACATGGATATGGTGGCGGAGAAAACGGGCACTAGGGCAAACGCGCTGTGGGGTACTCTTCGGGAGCGCTTTGCCGATGTGCGCCGCCTGATCGGTTCTTTGCCGCGCACGCTGACGTACAATGACTTCTACTGGACGAATCTTGTCGTCTCCAGAGATCGCACTTCCGCCATGATGCTAGACTTCAACCTGCTCGGCAAGGGTTACGCCTTTGCTGACATCCGCAATGTGACAAGCTCGCTCACGGCCGATGCGAATGAGGCGTTTCTGAGTGAATACGGCACGAATGGAATCGGCGAGGAGGAAAGACTTGCTGACGCCGCCTTATCGCCGCTCACCACGCTGTTTTTCGCCTGCGAACGAGAAGTCTTCCCCCGATGGGCGAACGCTTCGCTGGAGGAACTGAAGAACGGTGCGCTGCTGGAGAGTCTGTTACGGTGGCTCGCTCCTTCCACCAACTGCAGGGAGGAATCCTGATGGCACAGAGGTCCATCATCATCATAGGCGCTGGGATCGCCGGGCTTGCGGCAGGCTGCTACGCACAGATGAACGGTTACAGCACCCAGATCCACGAGGCGCACGACAAGCCGGGAGGACTGTGCACCGCATGGAAGCGCAGAGGCTACACCGTGGATGGCTGCATTCATCATCTGGCCGGAGCGAGCCCAGGGGTTGAGCTCTACCGATTGTGGGAGGAGCTCGGAGCAGTCCAGGGGCGCGAAATGGTCTTTTGCGACACCTTGACGCAGGTGGAGTCGGCTGATGGCCAGGTGCTCACCGTGTATACCGACATTGATCGACTGGAGCGGCACATGAAGCAGCTGTCGCCGGCGGATGCCAGGCTGATTGAGGAGTATACCAATGGAGCCCGAAAGTTCGCCCGCATTGACTTGTTCTCGCTGATGGCCATGACTCCGCTGCAGGCCGCGCGGAAGGCGTGGCCCGTGGCTGGGACCTTCGCCAAATGGAGCAAGGTGACGCTCGACCAATTCGCAGAGGGTTTCCAGGATCCGTTCCTGCGCCGTGCCTTCCCTACCGTGCAGTACGATTTCGCCGATATACCCATGTTTCTTCATCTCAACTTCCTGGCCGGCTGCCACAACAAGACTCTGGGCTGGCCCAAAGGCGGATCGCTCTCCTTTGCCCGGAGCATAGCCGATCGGTACGAAAGGCTGGGCGGAAGGATTCACTGTCGCTCTCGGGTGAGCAGAATACTGGTTGAGGACAACCGGGCCGTTGGAGTGATCGCAAATGGCGCGGAGCACAAGGCCGATGTGGTGATCTCGGCTGCTGACGGCCATTCCACCATCTTCGACATGCTGGGCGGCAAGTTCGCAGACGAGCGCATCAAGCGCTTCTACGACGCAGCCCCGCGAAGCGTGGAAATGGCGCTACAGGTCGCTTTCGGAGTGAACCGCGACATGTCGCAGGAGCCACAGGCGCTTGTCTGGTTCCTGCCCCAGCCCGTCACCATTGTCGATAAGGATCTTGACCGGGTAAGCATCGAGGTCTACAACTTCGACGACACCCTGGCGCCCGCAGGAAAGACCGTAGTGAAGGTGATGCTGAGCGCCTGCTACGACTACTGGAAAGGGCTGCTTGACGCCGACCGGGCCAAGTATGATGATGAGAAACAGCGTGTGGCGGCTGCGGTGCTGAGGTTGCTCGAACAGCGTTTCCCGGGCATCAGCGCACAGGTTGAGATGACGGACGTGGCCACGCCCGTTACCACCGAGCGCTTCACAGGCAACTGGCAAGGGCTGCAAGCCTGGAGTGTTCCCGGTGAGCCTTTCGCAATGCTCAAAGGGTTCACCCGCACCCTGCCGAGGCTGCGGAACATGTACATGGTCGGGCAGTGGGCTGAGTCCACGATCGGGCTACCGACAGCGGTGGCGTCCGGTCGCCGAGCTGTCCAGAGCATCTGCAGGCTGGACGGAAAGCGGTTTCGGGCGACCACGCTTTCAGAGTATTCGAGCGTTCAGCGGGAGGACTGAAGACCATGCAGGACAGGTGTTCGGTAAACCAGCCAGGAAGGAGCACCGACGCCCTACTCCCGGACCATCACGCCCTGTTGTTCTCCGCCCTTGCAAGGAGCATACTCTCTGCCTGCGGAGAAGCTGCTGAAGCCATATTGTCGGAGGCGGTCAAGTCGTACGCGCTGGAGCGAGGCGGGCGCATGCGGAAGAGGGCCATCGCCAACGGCGACGGTACCTCCATGGCGTCATACAGGGCCTACTGCGAATGGACCGCCCCGCCCGGGTCAATCTCCTCCGTGGTTATCGCAAGGTCCCCGGTTCTCATTACGCACACGGTCACCTGCCCTTGGTATGAGGCCTGGAAGAGAACCGGACGACTACACCAGGGCGCGTTCTACTGCAGATATGTCGACGAGTATCTGGTCAAGGGTTTCAATGAGAGCCTGTCCCTGGAAGTCAGAACGATGCACGACCCCCGAAGCTCCGGCCGTTGCGAGTTCATGTGGAACGGAATAGACCTCACACAGGAGGAAGAGACCCGCATCGACGCAATGCGCGCTCGCGCAGAGCCAGGCGGCGTCAAGGATTGGCGCTACCATATGGGCCATCTCATAAGCTCCTTCGCATGTTGCCTGAAAAGGCACGGCATTGACGAGTCGACCGTGCTCATACCCGCGAAAGCCGACTTCACATCGCTGTGCGGAAATGATGCAGCCAGCGTGTTCGACGACTACAGCGAAGTTGACTACGAGGCTGTGTGGTAGAGCTGCCTCGGCTTGTCACTCGATGAACACGGCTGAATACCAGTTGGGCGTCTCGTCTTGGCTCTTGAGAGTATCAAGAGGCAGGCCGAACTGGCGCACGGTCTTGAAAACGTCAATGCCCACACTATGAAATGCCGGACGCGCCTTTTTGGGATTGGCGCACGGCTTACCGGCGAATCCGGCGCATTCGGCGCATATGGCGCAGTCGCTGAGCGAAAAGGCCAGATAGTAGCCTCGCAAAAAGGCTTCGCGTTCAATGCCGAAAGAGACGTCCTGCGAAACGCGCTTGTCCGTTGAGTGGATGATGATCCCCCAGGAATAGCGCCGCAGCACCTGCTCATATTCCCAGGGCTTGAGAGAAAGGGGTCGGGAGGGACAAGTGTTCCCATAGCCCCAGTCACCGCAACCAAACGCGCATTTCAATATGGTGCGTGGATCGAACGCAATATCGGTGATTTCAAAGGGAACTGCATGATCGGCCCCCCACTGCAGAGCCAGATCTGCGAAATACTTGGCTTCCATCAGTCACTGTACCCCTTTCGACCATGACCGCACGTTTTGCATGGTCCGTATTTCCCGGTGGGCTTCCCAACTACAGGCAGGCAGCTCGATACTGGCATGCCTCGTCGTTCGATGCCTCCATTCGCGCATCACAAGCCTCAGGATTCCACAATCAACGCCGCGAACCCTGTCGGCGTAGCCCGTGCTGATGATATTCTTGGACATGCGGGTTCAACCGGAGGAATCTTTGCCAATCAGGACTTCTGCAGTTCGTCCGGCGAGAGTAGACCGCAACCCCAACTCCCATGGGTTTTGTCAGCCTGCCCCATCGCCTGCGCACACAGGCTTCGCCGAACGCAACCGACTATGGGGATCCCCCGTCCTGCTCGGAAGCCATAGGGTGCCATGGAACGGGCAGGTCTGGTTGATCTGGTACCTTGGCTGCAGAAGTCTTGGCTAGCATGTATTATGGAGTTGGGAGCGTCTGACGCCACATTGCCAACGCGGAGAGTACGAGGAAGCCATCCAACGGAAAGGACCCTGAGCATGGAGTTCATCCCCGCAAAGACAATCATCTCAGGCTATGCCGACGGCAGCTCGTGGTTTGGCGACAACTACAACATGAACATATACAGGGGTTGCTGCCATGGCTGCATCTACTGCGACAGTCGCAGTGAGTGCTACCGGATTGAGGACTTCGACCAGGTGCGGGCGAAGGACAACGCCCTGGCCCTGATAGCGCGGGAGCTCGGGAGCAAGCGCAGAAAGGGCGTTATCGGCACAGGCGCCATGAGCGATCCCTACAACCCCCTCGAGCAAGAGCATCGCTTGACACGGGGCGCGCTGGAGCTAATAGACGCCCATGGCTTCGGGATCTCCATAGCAACCAAGAGCGATCTGGTGACGCGCGACATCGACGTGCTGACCTCGATCAAGACTCATTCGCCTGTTCTGATCAAGATCACCGTTACTACAGCCGATGACGAGCTGTGCCGAAAGGTAGAACCGCGTGCGCCCGTAGCCTCCAGGCGGTTCTCCGCCGTCAAGCAACTTGCCGCAAACGGCATTTTCGCCGGGATCCTCATGATGCCGGTGCTCCCGTTTATAGAGGATAACGAGGACAACGTGGTCGGCATAATTCGCCTAGCCAGCGAGGCCGGGGCAAAGTTCATCTACCCGGCCTTCGGGGTCACCCTGCGACAAAACCAGCGAGAGTGGTACTACTCCAAGCTCGATGAGCACTTCCCCGGCCTCAGGTACAAGTACGCCAAGCAGTTCGGAAATGCATACGAATGCAACTCTCCTAGGGCAAACGAGTTGTGGCGCGTGTTCAAGGCAGAGTGCGACAAGTTTGGTATCGTGTACAGGATGGAGGAGATCATCGAAGCCTACCGGGAGCCATACCGCAGCGCCCAGCTGTCGCTGTTCTGAACAGGGCCGCGCCACAGATCAGACAATGGAAGCGCCCATCAGATCCATAGGCCCTTGAGCACCTCATCTATCTCGCTCGCCATGCCCCATACGTTGCAGTCCTGATTTGCGAGAATCGCAACTACAGTGCCGGTATCAGGGTAGTATCTGAGAACACCGTCAACACCGGGGTTGTCCCCGTCTTTCTGCATATACATGATCCTGCCGCTACCAGGTTCGAGTGCGAACTTGAATGCGTATCCCATCATATAGGTGGCGCGCGCGGTTTGCCTGTACATGACCTTGGGCTTGAAGAAATCCCCTGTGAGCTGTTCCGACAACAGCCGGTTCGCCGCTAGCGCCCGCATGAACAGATCCAGATCGCCCACCGTCGTGCAGGCGCCCGAGTCGGGGGAGCCTATGGGAGGAAACGAGTAGATGTTCTTCCGCCAGCCAGATAGCTTCCCGTTCTCGTCTATGACCGCAGCGTATCCCTCTGCCACGTTTTCGGCCACGGCGTCCATGGCCACAAACTCAGTGCTGCACATGCCCGCCCGTCTGAACACGTTCTCGCACACATAGTCCCGATACTTCTGGCCTGTAAGCTTCTCCACTACCAGACCAGCCAGCACAAACGCGCAGTTGTTGTACCTGCAGCCTTCGCCCGGCGCGAAGTTGGCCGGCTTGTGCACGAACTGCGGGAGGAAGTCGATAGCGTCCCTGACTGAGTAGTTGGGCCTGTCCTGCCAGATAGCCTCGTAACTCTCGCCCGCCTCTTCGTCAGCGTCGTCGCCTATTCCCGACGAATGTGTGAGCAGATGACACACGCTGACCTGCGGCGAGATCGAAGTGCCCTGAAGCTCGAGTATGTCGAGCACGCCATCGTGCAGCGACAACAGCCCGCGCTCCACTAGCTGCAATACCGCTGCCGCAGTGAACAGCTTGGTGATGGAGGCCGTATCGAACCTGGTCGACACGGTATTGGGGACTCGCCAACCCCTGTGCGCGTATCCATACGCGCCCGAGAACAGAACCTCATCGCCTCGCTTCACGAGCCCTGCGCCCGAGAAACTACGCTGCTCATAGTGGGCGCGGAAGACCGAGGCTATGGCTTCGAGGGCGTCTGCCGACTTGGCTCCTGTTCCTGAGTGTTCGGACATTGCGTTTCACATCCATTCTGAAGGTCCGAGGGCAGGTTGCGCCATGCTCATTCCCGCACGGCACGCCCGCGGAGTAGCAGTCCATGGTTTGGTGCGGTAGACCTGCCAGTATGCGCTGACATGCGCAGTATCTCAGAGGTGGCAACTGCTGTCAATCGTGCGATGAGTGATGGCTCGCGAACCGGAGGAATCACCGTTGAACATTACGCCTTGAGCAGCCTGAGGACTACCGCGCCGTGGAGAACCTCACCCGCGAAGCAAGGCAGCTGGGATATGGGGCAATCGTGTTCTACGGGCATCCCGACTATCACCCGCGTTTCGGATTCCGCAGCGCCAAAGCATTCGACCGGACGTCTCCTCATAAAGAACCGGTCTCGATGATCCCAATTGACGTGACGACAAACAATCTGGAACCGGAGGGGCGCAAGTCATCCTCTGCCGCGGTGTTCTGGCCTGCAGCCATGTCCCAACCGCGTTCCTTGAGTAACCGAGTCTGAGCGGGGTTTGTCGGCCTGGTACTACTCGCGCCCTGAGTGCACGGGCCTCCATGCTTGCCCACCCCCTAGTGATCTCGGCGTCTCCGAACACCTCAGGGTTTTCCGCGCCTACTTCGCGGGGGTTGGACAATTCGCCACAGGTCGTGACAGCAATGCGGTTTCGGCAATGTCGCTCTGTTCTGTACGAGTGTCTATCAGCACTTTACAGCAGTCTCCAGTCATCAGCGTGCTCTCAACGACTATGCTTCCGGCATCGATTCTGGTTGCGGCCGTGATCATTGCGAACATGGGATCTAGGCACCAGCCGTTACAGGGATTTGCCCCTCCCATCTTCTTGGATAGCGCGCACAACTTGCATGAGGCCGCCGTGGCGATATAGCCGTCATCTACCTCTGCCACAGACCAGTCTGCGCAGCCGAAAACCTCCGATAGCTTGACAAAGACCTCCTGGACGGTTTCGATTCCAAGCTGTTGATTCAAGAAGGGCGCCGTCTGCGCGTGCCTTCCTTTTCTTTTCTCTACGATTGTGTCGAGCACCATTAGCCTATCGTAAGTGTTCGCCGTCTCCGCGATAGACGCAGCATAGATATTCCGTAGCAGGACAAGCGTCTTCTCAGCATCCATGTTCTATCTCTCCCTTAGCGTTTGATTTGTATTAACGTTCGTTAGCCACCGGGAAAACAAAACGCTAGCCTTCCCGAAGAACGATCGAGATCTCTTCCCGGATTTCTGCTTCAGGCAGGAATCTATTCTTGACGACGATACTCTGTATCAGTGTCTCCAATAGGTGCACTAACGTTCGTACAATCGCGATATCGTTACCCGCGTTCTTCAGGTATGGTTTCAGTATCTGATGATGCCGTGGGAGTATAGTCTTTTCCCAGTCATCCATGATTTTCATCAGTCCCTCATCACCGTCAAACGAAAGATACACCTTGATCCCAAGCCGGTATACTCTCTTGTCGTAGTCACTCAAGAAGTTCAGATCGTATACGAACTTCGTGTAGAAGTCTATGATGCCGTCTGTCCGCCTCAAGAGCGCCGCCTGCCTCTTCAAAAGGTCGAAGTAGTCTTTCCTGATGATCTCATCAAACAGTTCCTCTTTGCTCTTGTAGTAGTAGTAGATCATCGGTAGAGAGCACTCCACGTCTTTTGCTATGTTACGGATCGTTGTTCCGTGATAGCCACTGTTGTTGAAATACTCCACTGCAACCTCTTTGATCCTCTGCCTCATGTCCTTATCTGACATACCTAGCGCTCCTCTACCTAACGTTCGTTAGCATTGTATCGCATGGAATTTTGGACTGCAACTCTCTTTCATTGAAATTGTCCAGCACTTGTGCTACCGCTTACGTTCCGCATGTAATATATGGAACGCAGGCATTTCGGAAATGAGCAGCTAGGCAAGCGATCTGAGATTTCGGGAATAGCGCAGCTACACTCAAGGAGGACTCGCTACCGACCGTCGGGTTCTCCGGCAGGCCAGATAGACCCCTGCTACGCATGGCTTCAATGGGCCTATCCCTGCGCAAGCCCGCTTTGCCATCCGACTCGGATGCCCAGAGCATCGCCCAAATGCCGAAATGGGAACATCTACATGCGGAACGTGGGCTTCCGATTATGCGCAGTGCCTCATTATCGCACAATCCGAAGCCGCCGATGCTCTCTGTGTGTAGCTCAGGGTAAAGGCGATGCCTCGACATCTGGTCTAGAAGGCGACCAAGGTTCTCTCGCTCCTTGGCTATTCGGGCCTGGACTACCAGGTAATCCTCGGGTTTCAAAGACGGATCCCCCTTTCCCGCGCATACTCAATCAGAGTGTCTTCCGCGTCTTCGATACATACGACACTGAGGTCGAAAGGACCGGCAATCTCATCGGCCTCGACGTACATCTCCCAATACGGCCCGTTGAACCCCTCAACCAGGATATCCATGTCTGACCTGTCGTGGAAGCAACCCTCAGCGAGCGAGCCTTACAGCGTGACCGCTGAGGCTGAATAGCGAGCCTTCAGAAGATCGGCGATGCGATGCGCTCTCTCCATCGCATCGGCCCTGACAGACTCGGCACGCTCCTCCGACTGCCGGAACACCGCGTCTCGAATCTCGGATACGTTCCACCCATGGATTCCATCGTCAATCACGGTCACACCTCCCCGAGAAGCAAACTCGTACAAGCTGCGGATGAACTGAACCCACACCCGCACAGCTAAACAGGCGGTCCCGCAGAGAGTGTTTTCCCCGCCCTAGAGGTTATTCCTGCATCGGCGCACGTCTCTTCGCGCCCGCGTTCAGGTTCAGATACCATCGGCCTGCATGCTCCGGACATTGGCACGCGCGTATCACCTCCAAGACACAGCTCACTAGAGTGATCCTCCGCTTCGTCAGCCGCATCGGCTGGAGTTGCTTGTTTCATGGCTAGTCTCGATGCGCCGTAGCCTCCTCGTCCACCCAATCCTCCTCCTCCCAAGTCATGCCTTTGCGCCCAGGAACCTTCCTGGTGGGCCCGGCCTTGTAGAACCGGCATGACTTGGGGCCGT
>ENA-UOOH01003682-UOOH01003682.1-fermentation-metagenome-genome-assembly--contig:-NODE-3682-length-11367-cov-5.289162_pt1 | contig 11367 bp, 9 predicted proteins | sample MGYA00245778_ERZ724025 | MGnify/ENA primary metagenome ERZ724025 (study PRJEB28704, sample SAMN03018313) | fermentation metagenome | biome: anthropogenic terrestrial biome; feature: soil; material... | reverse complement strand
GAATCGCGTCTGAGGGTACTCCGGCCTGAGGTCATGGCGCCTGGCCAGCCGCAGCCGGCCAGGGTGATGGATCGGCCGAAACCAACGGTGCAGCCCTCTGCTGCGCCGGGTGTCGCTTCGGGTTCCCGTTCCGGTGTTCCGGGTGTGGAGCCGGTCTTTTCCGATCTGGTGCGGAAGGGTTTAGCGTATTCCCTGCCGGGAATTGTGACTGCTTTATTCCTGTTCCTTCTGTTGATGATCTTCTTGATCTTGCAGCAGAGTGCGATGATTTACTGACCGAAGAGGTGTTTACCTTTTCGCAGAACAGCGGATGGAGGAGTGAGCATTGGGAGTACTGTCATTTCTTGGTCTCAGGCGGAAGTCATCGTTGCTTGATCAGCGACTTCGCTCTTTGGATGGGGAGTACCTGATTCTTCGTCGTCAGATGGAGGCGCTGGAGTCGGGCGGTCCGGGGGGCGAGTCTCGCACTGGTCCGATTCGTCGCGCGTCGGTGCGGGAAGGGCGTGCACCGGCTCCGCGGTCGGTCCGGCCCGCGCAGGCGAGGGGCAAATCGAAGGCTTCCATGGGTCGAAGCGACTCGGCAGTCCCTCCACAGGGAGGGGGGCGACCACGGCCTCGACCGGGAGGAGGCGGGCATCCGCGTCGGATCGCGGAATTTTACGTCCCCGATTCCGACACGTCCAAGCTACCGCATGATGCGATGGTTGTGATTCGGGGGAACCCCTCTCCGATCGACTTGGAGCGTGAGATCCGTTCGCGGCGTACCCAAGCGACCTGGCTGGCCTTTCTGGCCCTGATCCTGGTGGTATTGGCTTTGGCTCTCTGGTTTGGGGATTGGTCGGGAGTTCGGTCGTGAGCTCATCCAAAGGGGTTGCCTGTGCCGAGGGTGCTGCGTTCTCCATGGTGCTTACATGGCCGCCCGGGCGGATCCTGGTCGCGTGGGATCAGGGCGGCGTTTATGCGGTCCGCTTTTTAGCTCCGGGGGAAGGGGCGGAAATGTCTGGGGCGAGTGAACCCCCAGGCGGCGGTCTCGGCCCACGTATCCGGGATGCCTTAGCCCGGTTCCAGGAGTCGGGCGACTGGTCTGGGGTGGCTGAGCTGCCACGAAAGCAGAGTGCAGCATCGGAGTTCACCAGTGGTGTGTGGGCTCAGATCTCCCGGATTCCGTGTGGATCCAGGCAGAGCTATGGCGAGATCGCCCAAGCGTTGGGGCGGCCCGGTGCGAGCAGGGCGGTCGGCAGGGCGTGTGGGGCAAACCCCATACCGATCCTGGTTCCCTGTCATCGTGTGGTCGCTGCGGACGGCGGGTTGGGTGGTTTCAGCGGGGGGCTGCACTGGAAGCGGTGGCTCTTGGAGCGGGAGGCCTGAGCGTTTGTTAGGGGCGGATGTGCTGGATACGTTCGACAGGCTCTCGAGATGTCGGATCGTGGAGAGGGCGATCTTTTTTTCTGAGGAAACGATGGGATGAGTGAAAGAACTGCCAACGGGATGGACATCGACTATGTGGCGCAACTGGCACGGATCGGGCTGACCCCGGCCGAGCGAGCGAAGTTTCAGGGTCAGCTCGAGGCGATCCTCGGGGCCATGCGGAAGCTGGACGAGTTGGAATTGGAGGGGATTGAGCCGACGGCGCATGCGATGCCGGTACACAACGTCTGGCGAGAGGACCGTGCGCGGGAGTGGGACGTCAAGGATGCGGCCCTGAGGAACGCCCCGGCGCGGATGCAGGATTCGATTCAGGTGCCGAAGATTGTGGATACAAGCGGGTGAGGGGGGAACCCAAGTCGAGGCCTATGACGATATCGACAGAATGGATGACAATGCGGGACGTCTCGACGGCGATTCGAGGGGGAGAACTCTCCTGCCGCGAAGCGGTCGAGGCGCTTTTGGAACGGATCGAGCGTTTTGACGGCCGGATCAACGCCTACCTCGACACGACCGCGGAGGCTGCGCTGGCGCGAGCGGATGCGATGGACCGCGGGGCGCGTGGCGAGGGCCGGCTGTGGGGGGTGCCGATCGGGATCAAGGATGTGATTGCGGTGGAGGGTGCCCCATGCCGATGCGGCTCACGGATGTTGGACCGCTTTCTCTCCCCGTATGATGGGACGGTTGTGCGCAAACTGAAGGACGCCGGATCGATCCCGATGGGGCGGCTGAACATGGATGAGTTCGCCATGGGCAGCACGAACGAGAATTCGGGGTTTGGCCCGGTCTGCAACCCATGGGATCCGGCCTATGTCTCGGGCGGCAGCAGTGGGGGGAGTGCGGCGGCCGTCGCTTCGGGAATGGCCTACGGCGCCCTGGGCTCGGACACCGGCGGCTCGATTCGCCAGCCAGCGAGCCTGTGTGGGGTGGTGGGGCTGAAGCCGACCTATGGAAGGGTCAGCCGGTTCGGACTGGTGGCGTACGCCTCTTCGCTGGATCAGATTGGTCCGATCACCCGGGATGTGACCGATGCCGCGCTTTTGTTCGATGTGATCTGCGGGCACGACCCGCAGGACGCGACATCGCTTCAGCGGCAGACGCCGGCGACGTCGGCGGGGCTGGAGGGTGGGGTCAAGGGGATGCGCATCGGTTTACCTCGGGAGTACTTCGCGGCCGGATTGGACCCAGAGGTGGAGGCGGCTGTGCGTCGGGGAGTCGAGACGTTGCAGGGGTTGGGGGCCGAGGTGGAGGAGGTGAGCCTGCCGCACACCGAGTATGCGGTGGCGACCTATTATATCTTGGCCACGGCTGAAGCGAGTGCGAACCTGGCCCGATTTGACGGGGTCCGGTACGGCCATCGCTGTTCCGAACCGGAGGACGTGACCGACCTCTATTTCCGGTCGCGTGCGGAGGGCTTCGGTTCCGAGGTGAAACGTCGAATCATTCTCGGAACTTATGTCCTAAGTAGTGGCTATTACGACGCATATTACCTTCGGGCGCAGAAGGCGCGCACCCTGATTCGGCGGGATTTCGAGAAGGCGTTCGAGCGGGTGGACCTCTTGGCGGCGGCGGTGAGTCCCACCCCGGCCTATGCCCTGGGTGCCTGTGTGGATGATCCCCTGCAGATGTATCTGGGGGATATCCTTACGGTCCCGATGAATCTTGCTGGGAATTGCGGCATATCAGTGCCCTGCGGGCTGACGGCGGGTGGGCTACCCATCGGGTTGCAGTTGATGGGACCGCCCTTCGCGGAGGCCGAACTGTTGCGTGCGGCGCGGGCGTTCGAGGCGGAGACGCCATGGCATCGGAAGCAACCGGATATGGCGGTGTTGGAACAGCGATCCGCAGAGGGCGCCTGAGGAGGAATGCACGCAATGGAGTATCTCACGACGATTGGATTGGAAGTGCATGTGCAATTGCGCACCGCCTCCAAGATGTTCTGCAGCTGTCCCCACCGGTATGGTGCACCCCCGAATTCGCAGACCTGCCCGGTCTGTCTTGGATATCCCGGGGTCTTGCCGGTGCCGAATCGTCAGGCGATTGAATGGACGATGCTGACCGGATTGATGCTGGGCTGTCGGATTGCCCGGTACAGCAAGTTCGACCGCAAGTCTTATTTCTACCCGGACATGCCGAAGAACTACCAGATTTCGCAGTACGACCTGCCGCTCTGCGAGGGGGGGTATGTGGAGGTCGACCTGGAGAATGGCGATACCAAAAAGGTCGGTATCACACGGATCCATCTGGAGGAGGACGTCGCGAAATCGACGCATCATTCGACGACCTCGGCGATTGATTTCAACCGGGCCGGGACGCCGCTGATGGAGATTGTGACCGAGCCGGACATCGCCGGTCCTGAGGAGGCCTATGCATTCCTGACCAGTTTGAAGCAGATCCTGACGTTCGGCGGGGTGAGCGACTGCAACATGGAGCAAGGGAACATCCGCTGCGACGCGAACATATCGATTCGACCGGTGGGGCAGGATGGGTTGGGTGTGAAGACCGAGATCAAGAACATGAACACCTTCAGCGGCGCGCAGCGCGCGCTGGCGTACGAGGTGGAGCGGCAGAAGGAGATATTGAACTCGGGCGGTCGGATTGAGCAGGAGACCCGACGATGGGATGATGTGAGTGGGACGACCGAGTTGATGCGATCCAAGGAAGACGCGCACGACTATCGTTACTTCCCGGATCCGGACCTGATGCCGATGGTGGTGGATGAGGCGTGGATCTCGCGGCTGACGGCGGAGATGCCGGAGCTTCCGCGGACGCGGAAGGCACGTTTCGAACGGCAGTACGGGATCTCGCCGTACGATGCCGGCGTGTTGACGGCGGACCCGGAGCTCGCCCTCTTTTACGAGGCAGCCGCGGCTGGCTCGGCCGATGCGAAGGCGGCGGCGAACCTGGTGAGCAACCTACTGCTGCACGCATTGGCAGAGGCGGGGATGGAAATCGGGTCGAGTCCGGTTCGTCCGGAGCATATCACCTCACTGGTGAACCTGGTTGCCGAGGGCACGATATCGAGTCAGATCGCCAAGGACGTGTTTGCCGTGGTCTTTGAGACGGGGCGCGGACCGGAGGAGATCGTTCGCGAACGTGGATTGGTACAGGTCCAGGACACGGATCAGATTCGGACCTGGGTACGTTCCGTGATCGAGGAGAATCCGGGGCCTGCCGCGGATTTTCGCGCCGGCAGGGAGAAGGCGATCGGGCGTCTGGTCGGTGCGGTGATGAAGGCTTCGCGCGGCAAGGCGAATCCACAGCTGGTGAACGAGGTCTTGCGGGAGGAGTTGACCCGGGGTGGGGTTTGAGGTGCGTCTGTGGCGGATGAAAGATTCCCTGATTTTTCTTTTGTCCGCCGACCGCTGATCCGGGTAACATGAAGGGGTCGAGTCGTTCAACCGGCTTGATTGAATTTGAAAGAAGAGTATTCCGGGTGCGTTGATTCGGGTATGAGAGTCTCGAATATGCGACCGGTTCATTGAGAAAGGGATCTCCGTTTTGGCAAGCAACGATCAGTTCGTTTTGGAAATTCTCCAGGATGTCGGGCTCATCGACAAGGAGCAGGCCACCAAGGCGGAATTCATGAGTGGCGGTACCGGCAAGGGTCTGGTCGACACCCTGGTGGAGATGGGTGCTGTGACGCGGGCCGACATCACCCGTGCGCTTGCGAACCAGTTCGGGATGGACACGATCGATCTCGAAGAGGTCCGCATTGAGCAAGAGGTCGTCGACATGGTCCCTGCCAACATTGCCAAGCGTTACCGGGTCCTACCGGTGTTTCTTCAGGAGGACCTCTTGACGGTCGCGATCGGGGACCCGGAGGATGTGGAGACGTTGGACATGCTCCGCTACATGCTGAAGAACGAGATCAGCGGCGTGGTTGCGGACCAGCGGCAATTGGACACGGCGATCGAGTACTATTACGGCAGCAACGAAGAGCTCGAAGGTGTGATGGAGGACTTGACGGAGGAGAACGTCGAGCTTCCTGGACTGTCTGGAGAGATGCCGAGGGAAGAGGACGGTGACGCGCCGATCATCAAGTTGGCGGGGCTGATCATTTCCGAGGCATTTCGCAACCGGACCAGTGACATTCACTTGGAGCCGTTGGAGCGGCGTTTTCGAGTTCGCTACCGAATTGACGGCGTCTTGCACGAGGTGGAAAACCCGCCGAAGCGTCTTCAGAGTGCTGTGATTGCGCGGTTTAAGCTGATGAGTCGAATGGATCTGGCGGAGCACCGGATCCCTCAGGACGGCCGTATTCAATTCAATTCCGCGGGGCGTGCCCTCGACCTTCGTGTCAGCTGCCTCCCCACGAGTCATGGCGAGAGCATCGTCATGCGTATTCTCGACAAGACCAGCCTGCTGTTGGGCTTGCCGGACCTGGGGTTCATGGAGGACGACCTGGTCATCTTCGAGCGGCTGATCTCGGCCCCGGACGGCATTCTACTGGTGACGGGGCCGACCGGTTCCGGCAAGACCACGACGCTTTACGGTGTGTTGAACTATGTGAATCGGCCCGACCGCAAGATCATCACAGTGGAAGACCCGGTCGAGTACATGTTGGCGGGGATCAATCAGGTTCACGTCCGGGAGGATGTGGGTTTGAGCTTCGGCCGTGCGTTACGCGCGATCCTGCGCCAGGCGCCCAACATCATCCTGATCGGTGAGATTCGTGACCTGGAGACGGCGAACATTGCGGTGAACGCCTCCTTGACGGGACATTTGGTCTTTTCGACGTTGCACACCAACGACGCGCCGAGTGCGGTCCCGCGTTTGATCGACATCGGGGTGAAGCCGTTCCTTGTGGCCTCCTCCCTGCGCGGCATCATGGCCCAGCGGTTGGTGCGCACGATTTGCAAGAACTGTTCCGAGCCTTTTATTCCGATGGAGAGCGAGTACAAGGCGTTCGATCTGACTCCGGAGGACATTCAAAAGGCCAATACCCGCAAGGGTAAGGGCTGTCACGAATGCAAGGGCAGCGGCTACCGCGGCCGGAAAGGAATTTTCGAGATTTTCGAGATTGACGAAGATGCCCGGAGAATGGTGTATCAGCTGACCTCCGCAACGAAATTGCGCACCCACGCTCGGGAGCATGGCATGACCACGCTGCGTGAGGATGGCATTCGCAAAGCCCTTGCCGGCTGGACAACATTTTCCGAGGTCTCGCGGGTGACTCAGTCGGATGCAAGTTAGGTGAGAGGGTTCATCATGCATGGCGTCTCGCCTGAGCGTCGCGTCGCGATTTCGATTTCAACGGAAGAGGGGCCGACCGGCCCTCGGGTCAATCCTGGGGCTGGATGGTGTACATCGTTTGTGCAAGGGAGTTTCTGAAGATGGCTGCTAGTGTTCAGATGAGCGATCTACTACAGCTCGTAGTGGATGAGGGAGCGAGTGACCTCCACATTGAGGTGGGGGTACCTCCGGTCTTGCGGATCCATGGTGGAATGCATCATCTCGATTTGGACCCGCTGACTCCGGACGACACGGAAGATTTGATGAAGAGCATCACTTCCGAGGAGCACCAGCAGCGGATCCGCGAGATTGGTGGAACCGACTTTGGTTTTGCCTTTGGAGACCAAGCGCGGTTTCGAGTCTCGGTCTTTCGCCAGAAGGGCTTCTACGGCCTGGTCCTGCGGCAGATTCCTTACCGGATGTTGACGTTGAAGGAGATCGGTCTGCCGCATTCGGTCAAGGACCTCTTGTATCGCCCCCGTGGACTGATCTTGGTGACGGGTCCGACGGGATCCGGCAAGAGTACGACGCTGGCCTCGATGGTCAATGTGATCAATCAGGAACGCGACGTGCACATCATCACGATTGAGGATCCGATTGAGTATTACCACAATCACAAGACCAGCGTGGTGATTCAGCGGGAAGTCGGAGTGGACGTCACGAGCTTTGACGAGGCGTTGGTGCGTGCGCTGCGGCAGGATCCGGACGTGATCCTGGTGGGAGAGATGCGCGACCTGGCGACGATGGAAGCTGCTATTACGGCGGCGGAGACGGGGCACTTGGTCTTCGCCACGCTGCACACGACGGGCGCGGCCCGAACGGTCGACCGTATTGTGGACGCCTTCCCGACGAGCCAGCAGGAGCAGATTCGGACGCAGCTGGCGGCCTCCATTCAGGCGGTGATCAGTCAGTTGTTGTTGGTGCGCCCGGATGGCAAGGGTCGTCAGGCCGCCTTCGAGATCATGATTGTGACCCCGTCGATCCAGGCGCTCATCCGTGACAACAAGTCGTTTCGTATCACCTCGGACATTCAGACCGGCGCGAAGTTCGGCATGATGACCCTGGACTCAAACCTCTTGGAGCTCTACAAGGCGCACAAGATTACGTATGGCGATCTGATCACCAAGGCTCAGGATCCTGCGGGAATTGTGGAGCGGTTGCAGGGTGGGACCAAGGATTGAGCCGCGAACGGGAGATGACGGTTTTGGTTAGCGACATCCATTTAGGGAACAGGCGAATGGGGACATCATGGTAGAGGGTCAAACCGACATCCTTGCGCACCTCCTGTTAGAGGAGGGGGTCATCAGTAAAATGCAGCTCCAGGAGGCGATGGAGGAGCATAAGCGGACCGGGCGTCCGCTCTTTGACATCCTCATCGATTTCGAGCTGCTGACGGAGGACAGACTCCTCGAACTCATCGCCAATTACTTGGGGACGGAGGTTGTCGATCTGACATCGCTCGATCCGCCCAAGGACCTCATTCGCGCGCTTCCGGCCAGTGCCGCTCGGCTGTATCAAACGGTCCCTGTCGGGGAGAATCCTGACGGTACATTGGTTTTGGCCGCGCTGGACGCCTTGAACCCGCAAGTCGCGGATGAATTGCGGTTTGTATTAGGTCGGGAAGTACATATCGTGGTCGCGCGTCCCGAGGAGATCCTCAAATGGGTTGACGAGTATTTCACAGACGAGGGTGAATCGGTAGGCGACCTGATCACTCAATTGGAGCAGGGTGAACTCGGTCAATCGTTGAACTTTGACGAATCGGACAGTCAGAGTCTGGAGGAGGTCTCGAACGCGGCGCCGATCGTGCGATTTGTGAACCTGGTGCTGTATCAGGCGGTCAAGGACCGGGCTTCGGACATTCACTTCGAGCCCTTCGAGCACGAGTTCAAGATTCGGTACCGGGTCGACGGTGCGCTGTATGAGATGGCGCCTCCGCCTCGGCACTTGGCGTTGCCGGTGACTTCGCGGATCAAGGTCATGTCTGGTTTGAACATCTCCGAGCGGCGCCTGCCGCAGGATGGACGCATCCAGGTGACCATTGATCGCAGGCGAATCGACCTCCGTGTTTCCACGCTGCCGACGCAGTTCGGCGAGTCGGTTGTGCTGCGTGTGTTGGACAAATCGGTCGTGAGCCTTTCGCTCGACAAACTCGGGCTTCCGGATGACGTGAACGAGCGGTTGCGTGCACACATTTGGCGTCCGAACGGGATCATCGTGGTGACCGGTCCGACTGGAAGCGGCAAGACCACGACACTTTACAGTTGTCTGAGCCTTCTGAATAAGCTGGAGGACAAGCTATTAACGGCAGAGGATCCGGTAGAGTACGATATTGAGGGCATCATGCAGGTGCCGATCAACGAGGCGGTAGGGCTGACCTTTGCCGCAAGCCTTCGTTCCTTTCTGCGTCAGGATCCGGACCGCATTATGGTCGGGGAAATCCGTGACTTGCAGACGGCACAGATCGCCATTCAGGCTTCGCTGACGGGGCATTTGGTGTTGAGCACGCTGCACACCAACGATGCGGCCGGTGGTGTTACTCGTCTGATCGACATGGGCGCCGAGCCGTTCCTGATCAGTTCGACCCTGATCGCCATCCTGGCGCAACGGTTGGTGCGTACGATCTGCAAGGGATGCCGGACATCGTTCACTCCGGATGACGATGTGCTCCGCACGATCAATCTCACGCGGGAGCAAGTCGGGGGCAGGCCTTTCTACTTTGGTCGCGGGTGTCAAGCCTGCAATGACACCGGGTACAAAGGTCGGACCGGGATTTTCGAGTATCTACCCTCTTCCGAGGTCATTCAGGACCTGATCAATCAGCGGTCTCCGACCGGTGTCATTCGCGATCGGGCCGTGGAGGAGGGGATGAGACCGATCCGGGAAGATGGAATTCGACATATTTTTGAGGGGAACACCACTGTGGAAGAAGTGGTGAAATACACTTGAAGCACCGGGGTGGGTGTTTCGCCGTCCCGGGGTCCGCAAACCCGAGGCGTGTTCAACTTGAAGCAGAGGATGGTTCGCCATGGCCAAGTTCAAATACGTTGCGGTCGATCCAGGGACCAACAAGGAGACGACCGGGGTTGTCGAGGCGAAGGACAAGAGTTACGCCGAACGGCAGGTGAAGGACATGGGGTTTTACCCCACGTCGGTCACCAAGGTCGCGGAGGCCTCCAAGGGCGGCAAGGGTGGCAAGGGCGGTGCCAAAAAGGGTGGCGCCCTCAGCATGGAATTGAAGATGCCCGGCGGTGGCAAGGTCAAGGGCAAGGTCCTGATGCTGTTTACGCGTCAGTTGGCGACCCTGATCGATGCGGGACTGCCGTTGCTGCGTGGGTTAAACGTTTTGGGCAAGCAGGAAAAGAACCCCACGCTCAAGCGGGTCACCTTCGAACTCGCCGAGGCGGTCGAGAGCGGCAGCACCTTTTCCGAGGCCCTTGCCCAACATCCAAAGGTCTTTAACAAGCTCTATGTCAATATGGTGCGGGCGGGTGAGATCGGCGGTGTGATGGAAGTCGTCCTGATCCGCTTGGCCGAGTTCCAGGAAAAGGCCCAGAAGATTCGTGGCAAGGTTAAGTCTGCGATGGTTTATCCGGTGGTCGTGTTGTTCATGGCCGTTGCGATTCTCGCCTTCCTGATGATCTTCATCATTCCCAAGTTTAAGGAGATTTTCGACGACCTGCTTGAGGGTCAGGAGCTGCCGGGCCTGACAAAGTTCGTGATGGCGTGCAGTGACGCGGTCAGGACGAACTTTCCCGCGGTGGCTGCCACGGTCGTGGCGATCGTGATCGCCCTGAAGATGTTTGGTAAGACGGCGTTGGGTCGGAAACTGATCGACCAGGTCGTACTTTACATCCCGATTTTTGGGTCGCTCCTGCGGAAGGTGGCGATCAGTCGTTTTGCGCGGACGCTCGGCACCTTGATCAGTAGTGGTGTGCCGATCCTGCAATCGCTGACGATCGTGAGGGAGACAGCGGGCAACCAGGTGGTGGCCGACGCGATTTCCAACGTCCATGAAAGCATCAAAGAGGGCGACTCGATGGTGGGGCCGTTGGAGCAATCGAAGGTCTTTCCGCCGATGGTCGTCAGTATGATCGACGTGGGTGAGGAGACCGGTGCGTTGCCGGAGATGCTTTTGAAGGTCGCCGACGTCTACGACGACGAAGTCGACAATGCGGTGGAGGGTATGACCTCGCTGTTGGAGCCGATCATGATCATCTTCCTGGCGTTGATCGTCGGGTCGATCGTCATCGCGATGTTCATGCCACTGGTCAAAATCATCGAGTCCCTTTCGTAATACGGATCGCGACTCAGCAGTTCCCTTGCGACCGGCCTCGGGTTATCCCGGGCCGGTCGTGTTTTGGGTGGACACTGGTGGATTGGCAGAGGGACGCAGAGGGAGGGGGCGAAAGCGGCGAATCGGGAGCGGGATCGAGACGACCGATACGACGCTAAAGACCTGGTTCTACGGGCCTCGTCTGTATCCTTGTTGACCATCGCCCAGGACAACGGCGAGGCCGCCGATGGTCAGCGGCTCTGCTGTTGCGAGATCGCGCGTTGGTGACTACGGGCGCCGATACCGATCTCGGGTATGCTGGGAGGTCGTCCGAAAAGGTAGCCGCTTTCCCAACCTGCCCTCCCCATTCCCATCCGGAGAGCCTCCCGCTGAGGACGCGGTGGCGTTTTCGACCCGGCCATGGGGGTGGG
>ENA-UOOH01003680-UOOH01003680.1-fermentation-metagenome-genome-assembly--contig:-NODE-3680-length-11373-cov-3.252165_pt1 | contig 11373 bp, 8 predicted proteins | sample MGYA00245778_ERZ724025 | MGnify/ENA primary metagenome ERZ724025 (study PRJEB28704, sample SAMN03018313) | fermentation metagenome | biome: anthropogenic terrestrial biome; feature: soil; material... | reverse complement strand
CCCCCGTGGTGACGGGGCGGGGGGCGTGGTCGTGGAACACCTCGCGCAGCGCTTCCTCGGCCAGCTGGGCAGTGATGGGCCGCCCGGATAAGGACGCGTAGGCCACCAGGCGGTTGAGGCTGCCCTCCAACTCGCGGATGTTGCTGTCCACGCGCATGGCAATCAGCTGAAGCACCTCGTCATCCACCTGAATCAGCTCGTCATTGGCCTTGCGGCGCAAAATGGCGCAGCGCGTGTCCACATCGGGCTTTTGGATGTCGGCAATCAGGCCCCATTCAAAGCGGCTGCGCAGACGCTCCTCCAGGCGGGCGATTTCCTTGGGCGGGCGGTCGGATGAAATGATAATCTGCTTGCCCGCGTTGTGCAGCGCGTTGAAGGTGTGAAAAAACTCCTCCTGTGTACTGTCGCGGCCCGCGATAAACTGGATGTCGTCAATCAGCAACACATCCACATTGCGGTACTTCTCGCGGAAGGCCGCGTTGCGGTTGGTCTGTATGGCGCTGACCAGCTCGATGGTGAAGGTTTCGCTGGTCACATATTCCAGCCGGGTCTCCGGCTTTTGCGACAGGATGAAGTGGCCGATGGCCTGCATGAGGTGGGTCTTGCCCAGGCCCACGCCGCCATAGATGAAGAAGGGGTTGTAGGCATCCGCTGGGGACTCGGCCACCGCCAGGGAAGCCGCGTGAGCGAAGCGGTTGCCGCTGCCCACCACGAAGGTCTCAAAGGAATATTTGGGGTTGAGCCGCGGGGCGATAGGCCGCGCGGGGCCATTGCCCTTGCGGTAGTCCTGTGCCTGCTTGGGGGTGAGGATATTGAGCTTCAGCTCCTTGCCCGTAACCTGGCGCAGGGCGTTGCCAATCATCACCGAATAGCGGGGCACGACAAAGGTGTGGTAATAATCCGCCACCGCTTCCACATAGTACTGCTCACCAACGGCATCCAACGGCTTGAGGGCCGATGCAATCCAGGTGGAATAGGTGACCTCGCTCATCTCGTGTTTCATGAGCTGGCAGGCCGCATCCCAAACCGCCTTATAATCCACGCGGTAACCTCCGTGTTTGCATTAATTTATACATCCGTAATAGGTTTGTAATCAGTCGGAAACCCGTCAAAAAAAACACCGCTTCGCAGCGTGTTTTTCAAAGCTGTGGATAAATCCCCTGTGGATAAACCCCGAACCTTGCTGACCACGTGCCCTATCCTAACACAGAAAGTGTGGGAGTACAAGGGAATTGCACCCGCCAAAGAATTGCATACTCCAAAGCCTGTTGATAAGTCCCCAGGTCTACCGGTAGTTGTTGAAAGTCGGACGAACCACAAGGTTTTGAATCGCGAATGTACTTTTATGCAAATTATTGCATTTTACCCTTCTTGCCCCGCCAAAGACCGGATTGTTTTTTTAGCGAATCTTCTGTCACGCTTTTTACCTCGATTTCACATTTCGCCCATGCCCTGAAAATTCGAACAAATGTCTGGTATTCAGACGCGTTCTTGAGTTTCCTGGGCCAGTCGCGCCGCGCGCAACCCTTCCTTTTCCCCTAATGTTCACGTATAATGGCAAAAACAACGGGACTTGCAGGAGGGTACCATGCAGGGACAGGATAACAAACGCTTTACACTCAAGGAAAAAAGCTGGATTCTTTACGACTGGGCCAACTCCGTCTATGCCACCAATATCATGGCGGCCATCTATCCGCCCATCTTCGTCAGCGTGGCCGGACAAAACGGTGACCATTGGTGGAGCCTGGGCACGGCACTGACCACGCTGGTCATCGCGCTGATTTCGCCCTTCCTGGGGGCGCTGGCCGACTTCAAGGGCATGAAGAAGCGGCTGTTCATCGCCTTCATGCTGCTGGGCGTGCTGACGACAGGCGCTTTGGCCTTCATGACCGATTGGCGCATGATGCTGGTGGGGTATGTGGTATCCCACATCGGGTTCTCGGGCGCCAACCTGTTCTATGATAGCTTTCTGACGGACGTCACCACCAACCAGCGCATGGACAAGGTATCCAGCTGGGGCTACGCCATGGGCTACATCGGCGGCAGCACCATCCCCTTCCTGCTGTCCATCGGCATGCTGCTGTGGCTGGGCTACGGCAGCCCCATCGCGCAGAAGTTCGCCATCCTCATCACCTCGGGCTGGTGGCTGCTGTTCTCCATCCCCTTCCTCAAGAATGTGCACCAGACCCACTATATCGAGCACCCGGAGAAGGGCCGCGCGCGCCAGGCCATCACCAATGTGCTGCGCACCGGGAAGGAAATTGTCTCCAACCGCGGGCTGTTCCTCTTTGTGTTGGCGTACTTCTTCTATATTGACGGCGTGGGCACCATCATCAGCATCTCCACCGCCTACGGCACGGCGCTGGGCCTGGGCGCCATGGGGATGATCCTGGCCTTGCTGGTCACGCAGATTGTGGCCATGCCCTGCTCCATCCTGTTTGGCAAGATGGCACAGAAGGTCCCCACCCGCAAGCTGCTGCTGTTTGCCATCTCGGTCTATATGGTCATCTGCTGCGTGGGCTTTGTGATGGGCTATACGCTGGAGCCGCATCAGGATGCTTTTGATGCCGTCTACGCGGGCGTGCGCGATGACGCAGCGCTGCTGCTGGAGACGGAGACGCTGGCCGAGCCGGAGGCCGCCCGGGGCGCGCTGGATGATTATCTCAAGGCCGCCCAAGCCCACATTTTGCACGGCGAGGATGCGCCGATGTTTGCGCTGAATGAAGCAGGCGACGCGGACGCGGCCCAGCGCCTGGACACGCAGCTTGCCCAGCGCCTGAGCGTACTGCAGGCGGACAGCGCCGCGACCATCGACACCCTCAAGAGCGCCACTCGCCGCAGCACCATCATGTTCTGGGCGATGGCCATTCTGGTGGGCACGGTGCAGGGCGGCATACAGGCCGTCAGCCGCAGCTATTTCGGCAAACTGGTGCCCAAGCGCCGCTCCAACGAGTTCTTTGGTTTCTTTGATATCTTCGGCAAGTTCGCCACCGTCATCGGCCCGCTGCTGTATGCGCTGATAGGCGGGCTGACCGGGCGCTCCTCCTGGGGTACGCTGGCGCTGCTGCTGCTGTTTTTAACCGGGTTTATCATCCTCTACCGGGGCAAGGAGCCGCTGGCGCAGCTGGAGCGCGAGCGCATGGCCGAAGAGGCCGCCAACGCCTGACCTGCACACAAACGCCGCCCATGTGGGCGGCGTTTGTAATTATCAATATATCAAGGATTGCCAGGAAAGGAACTGTGATGAAACAAAAAGCAACGTCCCCCTTAAGGAAGGACAAAGCACTCTACGCGCCAAGCACCACGCCCCACCTCATCGTGGTACCGGACATGCTGTTCCTGGCTGTGGACGGGCAGGGCGACCCTAACACCAGCGCCGCCTATCAGAACGCGGTGGAGGCGCTATACGGCTTGAGCTATGCCATCAAAATGAGCAAGATGGACGGCACCCAGCCCGAAGGCTACTACGAGTATTCAGTGTTCCCCCTGGAGGGGCTGTGGGACCTGAACAACCTGGACGCCATCTCGGCTGCCTTTGAAATCAAGGATAAGGCTGGCTTCCTGTGGACCAGCATGATTCGCCAACCCGAGTTTGTCACCCAGGAGGTGCTGACTCAAGCCCGGCAGAAGCTGGCCCGCAAAAAGCCCGCGCTGGATACGGCCGCCGTGCGCTTGATGCGCTATCGGGAGGGCCTGTGCGTGCAGGTGATGCACCTGGGGCCCTATGACGCGGAACCCGCCACCGTGCGTGCTATGGCCAGATTTGTTGAGGAAAACGGCTGCGTGCACGACTTTGACAGCGGCCGAAGGCACCACGAAATCTACCTCAGCGATCCGCGCAGGACAGCACCCGAAAAGCTCAAAACCGTGCTGCGGCACCCGGTTGCCAAGGCGCCGTAATCCGTTCAACCACCTTGGTGGTCTTGATTCAACTCTTCCGGCGCAGGCAATGGCCCGCGCCGCGTGTTTGCTGTGCCAGCCCGGAGCAGGAAAAACCCTTCCCAGACAATCAACGCCAGCAACACCGCTGTCGCCAGCCATCCGCCCTCCACGCCATAGGCGCCGCCGTTGAACAGCGATTGCCGCCGAAGAACGGTGTTGAAGAACTGTCCCTGTGAAAAATCGGCTCCGCTGACTGTCATGCCATATACGATGCTGAGGAAATAGTTCCACGTGAAGTGAAAGCCCATCGCCCGCCACAGGTTGCCGTCCCGGTGCACATACAGCGCCAGCAGCAACCCTGCCAGCGTGGTGTTGACCACAGCCAGCACGGTGACCGACTCGTTGCCCAGGTGCAGCAGGCCGAAGAAAACCGAGGGGATGACCAGCGCCAGCCAGGGGTGCCCGGCACCGGCGATGACATGCTGCAATGCGCCGCGGGTCAGTACCTCCTCCACCACGCTGACGGAAACAAAGTACAGCACATGCAGCAAGAGGTAGCCCGCCTGCCCGCCCGGACGCAGGGATATATCTCCGGTCAGGTGGAGCAGCACCGCCATCAGGCTGATGGCGCCGGCCCCTATGCCAAGCCCCAAAGCCAATTGCCAGGTGCGCTCGCCATGCAGCGGCTGCAGGCCCATGTCCGCCGCCCTGCGGCCGGTCACCCAGCGGAACCCGAATACCAGCGCCACGCTAAGCAGCACATTGATGAGGATATCGCTCAGCAGGTACGCCGCATCCAAATTATGCGGCCAGGCCGCGATGAACAGATGGGGCACCGCCACCTCGGCCAACGCGCCCAATACAAAAAACAACGCGAACAGCACGGCGCACTGCCACGGCCAGCGGAGCCGATGGTCTGTATTCAAAAATATCCGTTTCAATGATGATCCCTTAATGGCCTTGTATCGTCACTAATGGGCATGGCCTTACTTGATGTCGATGGACGGCAGGATGGTGATGATGCGCCGGCGGGTCGCGCCAAAGGACTTGACCAGGCCAAGCTGCGCCTGGCTGCGGCTGTACACCTGCGTGACAATCTGCTGTGCCCCGCGCTCGCGCAGCAGCTGCGCGGCCGATAGAATCAGCGAGCGGGCGATGCCGCGGCGGCGATATTCCTGCCGGGTGTAAATCATGACCAGGGCCGAGCTCTCGGGCACGGCGCCGGTCAGCATCATCTCGGCCAGCGGCTGACCCCCGCGGTAGAAGCCCAGCGCCATGAAGTAGGGCTGCTGCATCTGAAGCGTCAGGAAGTCGATGCCAATGGGCGTCATGCGGTAGGCGTTAAGGCGCTGTAAAAACGCGCTTTGCTCCTGAATAGAGCCCAGCGGCGCCGAGGCAAACTGGCAGCCCATGGGCGTCTGCGCGGCGCCCGGCGGGACTGGCATCACATGCTCCTCCTGCGCGTCGGCGTTGGCAAAGCCATTGCGGTTGTAAAAATTGAGCATCTCCCAGTTGGTGGCGGCCAGCTCCGTGTAGATGCGGCCCGGCATGCCGGGGTACTGGGCACGAATCTGCTCGGCCCGGCCCAGCAAGGCGCCCAGCAGCAAGTCGCGCGCCGAAGGCTGCGCGTCAATATGCACATAGATTTCCAGCGGCTGCTCGGGGTACATCTCGCGGTTGAGCGAGGGCACCACATAGCCCACGCCCAGCTGGACGAAGCGGTCGCTGGCCACAAAAAAAACATCCTGGGGCGGGATGCCCTGATAGGGCGCGGTTGGGTGTGAAAGACGCATAGTGCTCCTTAGCAGGCGTTTAGCGCCACTCGATTTCGGAGTAGCTGCTGCCTGGGGTGATATCGTTGACGACCCGGCGAACCTCGGGGAATGCCTGCATCACACGGGCTGTGTAGTGCTCAAGCAGGTCGTAGGGCAGGCGGGCGGGCATGGCGCGCACCTCGCCCGCGACATTGCTGATGGTGACCGCGCGCAGCGCGATGGCCAGCTCGCCCTCGCCCTTTTCGTAGCTGAGGTGATAGAGCACGGCGAAATACTTCCACAGCTTCTTGTGCAGACCGGCCTCGCGCACCTCCTCGCGGAACATGGCGTCGGCCTTGCGCAGCACCGCCAGGCGGCGGCGTGTTGCCTCGCCCATTACACGCAGCGCCAGGCCGGTGCCGGGGAATGGCTGCGCCAGATAGACGTCCGGCGGCATGCCCAGCGCTTCGCCGATGCGGCGGATTTCTTCCTTGAACAGCTCGCGCAGGGGCTCTATCACCGGCTTATCCGTCTGCATGGGCGGGATGACATAGGCATCGCCCGTGCGCAGCACATCGTTGGCGCTGGTGCCCAGCACCACCATGTCGTGGGGGATATCCCGCGCCGCCTCCTCCACCACCTCGCTGTACAGGCGGGTAATGGCGTCGGTTTTTGCCTGCTGGTCGGTGATGCCCTCCAGCGCCTGGCAGAAGCGCTCCTGCGCCTCCACCACGTGGATATCCAGGCCCAGCACGTCGCGGTAATGATAGAGGAAATCCTCCTTCTCATTCTCGCGCAGCAGACAGGTATCGATAAACAGACCGTGCAACCGGTCGCCCAGCGCGCGGTGGGCCAACAAGGCGGCCACGCCGCTGTCCAGCCCGCCCGTCAGCACGCACAGCGCCTGTCCCTCGCCCACCAGGTGGGCAATTTCGGCGCGCGCGGCCGAGATAAAGGCATTGTCCGTCAGCCAGGCCGTGCAGCCGCATACCTCCTGCGCGAAGTGCAGCAGGATGTCCATGCCGTCCGGGTCATTGGCCTCAATCTGAAAGGAAAAGCCGTACAGCGGCAGCTGCCCGTGGGCAAAGCCGATGACCGATCCCTCGGTGGTGGCCAACGGCTGCAAGTCCTCGCTGAGCCGCATGGGACGCAAGGCGTTGAGGTAGCGCTCGCTCTCCCCCAGCCCCTCGGTGACCGGCGAAGGCAAAAAGGTGACCGTCGCCACATCGCGCACCTGCTGGATATCGTCCAGCTCGGCGCCCAGCAGCTGTGCCTGCGCCAGCGCCGCGTCGCCCATGCCCAATACGGGGATGCCGCCCGACAGCAGGCGGCCGTCCAGCTGGGCCGGCGGCTCGCCCGTCACGCCGCCTGCCAGCACCAGGCCCATGGCCCCCTGGGCCATCACCGCCTCTACCGGGGTATCCCCCGGCACGATGCGGCAATCAATGCGCTCGGCGCGCAGCTTCATGGCCAGCGCGCTGGCGTAGCGGCTGTCAAAGTTCAGTACAAGCAGCATATCCTGCATCGTGTTCCTCCTGCCTTACAGCGAGCCTTCATCCACAACCCAGAAGCTGCTGTGCTCCATCAGCCATTGATCGGCGTAGGTGGCCAGTGCCAGCTGGGTCCTTTGGTTGGCAATGCCCGTGGTGGGCATGTCCTGCGTCTGCTGAAAGGCCTTCACAGCGTCAGACGTACGCTGATTGTAAAAGCCAGTTATGTCCTGCTCGCCCAACAGCTGCACCATGTGCAGGCGCTGCTGCAGGGCACGAACCTTTTCCCCCTCCAGCCCCATGCGCAGCACGATGTCGGCCAGGTCGCGCACGGTGCCGTAGCCCTGGATGCGCCAATCCGTCAGCGGGTAGCGCGCGCGGGCCACGGCGCTTGGGTTGTTGCCCTCTATCACCTGCACCACCACGCTGCCGTCGCTCTGGCGGTAGCAAGCCTCCACCATCGCCACATGGGAGGTATCCCCCGTGGCGCCGTAGGAGAAGAAAACCCAGTCGCCCGGCTGGGGGATGTAGCTGTTGCGCTCCATGGATTGGTCACTGCCGGTGTACCACTGGGTGCCCCAGTTGTTGACCATGCCCTTGCGGGCGATGTAGCGGCCCTGCGCCAGAAACCAATCGCGCCCGGTGTTGTTGGCAGAGTAGTAGGGAAACTGGCTGCGCAGCATCTGGGTGCCCAGCTGCTGGTCGGCCTGATCCACCACCCAGCAAAGAAACTCGGCGCACCACTCGGCCTGTGGGTCGCCAACCCATTCGCCGTACTTGGTAACGCCCCGCACCTCCTCGTACCCCAGCTCACTGCGGGCGATATCAAGCACCCGCTGCACCTGTTCGGGGATGGGGTAGGCCGGGGCAATCTCGGTTTCCTGCGGCTCCTCCTGCGCCCATGCCGGGGCGCACAGCAGCGCCGCCAACACCAGGAGCAGAAGCAGTCGATACCTTCTCACGGGTTACCTCCAACGAAAAATCCCTGTCATTATACTGGTTTGCCCAGCTGTTGACAAGGCGCGGCAAAGCCCGCGTCAAAGCGCAGCTGCTCTTCCTCGGCCTGCACGCGCGTGCACGCCGCCCCCAGCACCGCCAGCATCTCGTCTGCCGGGATAATTTCCACGCTGCCATAAGGCAGGTCAATCAGCCGCTCCCACTGAAAGCGCGCGGCGCGCAGCATCTCGATGAGCCTGCTGTTTGGCGTGCCGCCCGACAGCACCAGGCGGCAGCTTTCCTGCATCATGGCCTCCAGAAAAGCCGCATGCGCGTCCCACAGCAGCTCCGGCAGGCACTCGTTGTGATAGTGGGCCAGGCCCATCTCCTTCATGTCGCCCAGCAACCCAACCAATGCCGCAAAAAACCCGGCCTTGCGGGCATCCCGGATATGGGCGGAGATCACCGCCCCTTCCTGCTGCATGCCCAGGGCCAGTTGGGCGGCGATATGCTGCTCCTCGCCGGGGCGGAAGGGGCACGCGTAGTACAGCAGGCGGTTGAGCTTGGCGATGCCGGCCGGCAGGCTCTGCGCCGCGTAGGCCGTCCAATCGCTGTGGATGTGCTGCTCGGCAATGGCCTGAAGCACTTGCAGCTTGGACTCAAAGTGATGATAAAAGCTGCCCTTGGAGCAGCCCACCGCCCCGATGATGTCGTTGAGCGTGGTCTTTCGGTACCCCTTTTGCGCGAACAGGGTGGAGGCAACCTGCAGAATCTCCGCCTTGCGCTTCTCTCCCTTTTGCATGGGCCCGCTCCTTTCGTGGGACGGCAATGGCCGCCTCAATTGTACTCAATCACCTGCTGCACCATGCGATAGTCCGAGGTGACCAGCTTCTCCCGCCGGTAGGGCACCCCGTCGCGCAGGTACACGCGGTAGGTATCCACCACATAGCCGGTGCGCGCGGCCTTGAGCTGCTTTTCCGTGCCCGGTGCCAGCGACGGGTTGCGCTGGTAGAGGGCTTCGCCCGGCGGCTGCGTTGTGTTCATCAGCTCGGTCTCCAGCTCAATGCGCTCCGCGGGGTCGGCCCGCATGCCGTAGACCTCTACCGTCAGGCTGCGGTTGGCGTAGGATGCGACGATGAACACCGGCGTCATCTTGTTGTTCTTAAAGGCAAAGTCCAGGTTGGGCCAGTTGACGGTGGCATCCCGCCCCTTGTCCACATAGCTGCTGGGCCAGGCATGGGGCGAGCGGGTGACGATGGTCATATCCGCCATGGCGACCGCGTTGAACAGCGTGCTGGATACCTGGCAGACGCCGCCGCCAATCTCATCAAATGTGATGCCGCCAGCAATCGCCGGCGCCATCTGATAGCCCTTTTCTGCCGTGCGCTCGCCCACCACCTGGTTAAAGGAGAAGGTGCCGCCCGGCAGCACCGTGGTGCCCATCACCGCGCGCGATGCCAGCAGAATGTTGCGGTTGCGCAGCTCATCGCGGGTGGTCTCGGTCATGAAGGCGCTCAGGCGCGTGAAGCTGTTTTGCAGTTCCACCGACGTCACCTGCGGCAGCACGGGCTTGGCCGTCAGGCGGACGGTGTCGCGCAGGCGGCCCGCGTCCAGGCTGGCGGTGATGGCCTCGTAGACATCCTGTGCCTCCACCACAGCACCCGGCTCGTCGCGGGTGACGGTGAAGGCCTTGGTGTCAAAATCAAAGCTGGCAATCATCGCGTCCTTCACCGGGCGGCTGGCCCGGGCAGCCAGCCAGTCGGCCACCTGACGCACATCCTGGGGATTATAGTTGGAGCGCGTGGTAAAGTGCGCGCCGGTTTCCTTCAGGTGCAAGGCATGCGCCCACCGGATGTCAAAGGGGGTTTTGTCGGTGCCAATCATCCAGGGGAACCCCTGCCGGCCAATGGCCCAGGCGGCGTCCAGCGTGCCCTGGATATCGCGCCCGTAGGGAATCTGCTCCTGCGTGATGGTGTAGCGGGTGCCATCCACCTCCACGGTGAGCAGCAGCCCTTCCCCCTGCGCCTGCGCGGGCTGACCCAGGCGCTGCAGGGCTTCCGGACGGCTGAGGCCGCCCAGGGCGACGCCATCCACCTCCACCCCATCAAAGAACACATCCCGCGCCATCATGGCCTGCCGCTGCTGAAATGCCCCGTGGGGCCGCGCCGCCTGCACCACAAACACCGCCATGCCAATCAACGCCAGCATACACGCCGCCAGCACCGCCAAGTAGGGGCCGTCGCGCCCCTTCTCTTCTGGGGACGGTTCAAGTTGCTGCGTTGGTGGTGGGTCAGGCATTTGTTGCGGCTCACCCTCGGGCAGGGGCACATCGCCATCTGCCTGCCATACGGTGGGCTGCGGAACAAACCCCTCCTGCTGCTGCCAGTCATCCTGGGGCCAGGGCTCGGGCTGCCGGGCAGGCTGGGGCGGCAAATCCTCGGGATAGGATGCGTATTGCGGCTGCATGGGGGCCTGCCGCGCGTCCTCGGACGGGCGGGCATGTCTGTCGCTGCGCCGGCTGCGGCCCTCTGCCACGGCAGTCCTCCCCATGATGTGATAGCCTGATTGTAGTCTTGGGCTTGACGGCTGTCAAGCAAACGCCCGTGGCGCATGGGAAATCGCGCCCATTCGCTTGACGCGCGGTGTCCGCGCGCTTATCATTTGAACATTGGGAGGGATTGCCATGCGCGTACTGTTTATCGGCAACAGCCACACCTATTTCAACGACCTGCCCGAGCTGGTGCGCCAACAGTGCGCGCGCAAGGGGCAGCCTGTCGAAGTCTGCATGCTCACCCACGGCGGCAAGGGGCTGGACTTCCACGCCGCCGAGCCGCAGACACGCTTCAATATCCTCTATGGTGGATGGGATACGGTCATTTTGCAACACCGCGCTCACCCCATGGGCGATGTGGCGCTGCTTGAAAAGGCGCTGGACGACATATTGGTCTGGGTGCGGGAGGCGGGCAGCCGAGCCATGCTTTTTCAAACCTGGACACGCCAGGGCGAAGAGGACGCGCAGAAGGACATGTCCCGCGTCTACCGACAACTGGGTGAGAAGCACAACATCCCCGTCATCATGATTGCAGGCAACCACGACAACCCCGAACGTCTCGCCTTCGCTCAGTCGCTCCTGGCCGAAGGCAGGCTTTTTATTTACGGTCCCGTCCAAAAAGACGCCCGGCCGGTCGTTCTCTATGACGAGTTCGGGCCTGTTTACTTTGCGCCGCTGACCTATGCCGATCCCTTTACAGCCACGAACGCTGCCGCACTGGAGCTGACCTCCCACGAGGCCGCTCTCAGATGGCAGGTAG
>ENA-UOOH01003677-UOOH01003677.1-fermentation-metagenome-genome-assembly--contig:-NODE-3677-length-11378-cov-6.544114_pt1 | contig 11378 bp, 6 predicted proteins | sample MGYA00245778_ERZ724025 | MGnify/ENA primary metagenome ERZ724025 (study PRJEB28704, sample SAMN03018313) | fermentation metagenome | biome: anthropogenic terrestrial biome; feature: soil; material... | reverse complement strand
TGTAGTTCCGTCACTCTGCTTGACCACTGAGTGATAACGGTTTGGTTGATCGTCAGAGCACCGGCGGCAAACTCATCAATAGCAATCTGAGCTGCGTCTGCAGCTGCCCTCAGCCATTCGCTGGACTCGTCGCATATCTCCTTGGCCGATTCAACTATGCGATTGGCTTTTTCGGTGAGCTTTCCGGCCTGAAGAACCTTCCAGCGCATCATGATCCCGAGCGGACCCATAGGCATTTGATCACCTCCAATATGCTGGTCAAGCAGCGTGAAACTGGGGCGTGCGATTTCCCGGAGTAATGCCGAGGTGAGCCGAGATCCGTTCGCCGCTAGGCATCACCTTATCGAAGAGCATTGAGCATGACCAGGATTGACCATCGTCTTGTTCTTACCTTCTCAATTCCGGATGATGTGATTCCTCGTGAAAACTGGGCAGTCTCAGTCGCCTTGTTTCACTGAAGTCATGTGCTCAGGTCGCCACCTCGTAAGTTGCAGATCTGTTGACGTGGTTCGTGAATTGCAGTCCCTATTGATGAGTCGACAATTGCTCTATCCGAGCGATTCATTAGCCAATTACGGTTGCTCAGTTAGGATCCGGTCTACACGGTGGAATGTCTTCAGTCCTTAGGCATCTTCCCGGAACGGCAGTCCATCGCTCAGCAAGCAGCAACTCCAGTTCACATGCGAAAGACAGTCTCGTCGGAGAGCATGAAGGCATCGAACTCATCCCGAGTCATGAGTCTGGCATCTACTCCCAGTATAGAAAGCAGACCATGAAGTGCCGTACACCATGCATCGCAATCGTCTCTTGCTGATGCGGCATCCATCTGAAGCTCATAGGACTCGCACTGCCTATCCATAGCCTTAAGCGCAATAGCAAGCTCTCCCTCGAACATGGCTCTTTGAGCCCCAGATTCAGCGCAGATTACCTGCGACAGTTCCTGGAGTTGATCTGCTTCTGCTTTTGCCCGTTCAGCCTCGATCACTGCATCAGCAACAACCTTCTTGGCGACTGAGCAAACGACAAATCCAACAAAGGCAGCTGGGGCAGCAGGGCCAAGGCCTAATACCGGGAGACCGCGCTCTAGTAATGCACTTAGTCCATGGCGATAAGCCGTCCTGAAGGCGTCAGCTATGATCCGTTGTCCCGCCTCAGCCACCGTGAGCTCCCCTTTGCAGAGGCTATCCAAAGCATCGGTAGCGCAAATCGCCATATCTGCGACCGCCGATGAGAAGATACTCTGGTTCACGGGACCGTGGGATTTCTTCATGCATTCCCAAGCCCCTGCGAACTTGCCCTCACCCTTCTGCGCGACTGTTTCAGCAGCATTCCTAACAGTAACACTCGCAAGCGTGTGCGCCACCTGGGCCTTTACCGAATCTGCAGCCACAGTCCCGACTCTCTCAATGGCATCCCCCAAACTTGACTGACCTGACAGAACATCAGGAAGCGAGCCCACAGCCTCTATGCTTGCGCTGAATGCCGCTGCATCTCTAATCGCCGATGGGAGAGCGGTTCCTGTTTCCCTCACGGTCGCCTTCCCAACATTGTAGGTTGCATATGCAACCGGAAATCTAGTGGCAATCTCTACTTCCAGCGTAGAGACTCTGCTGGGCTTGACCTTACTCTCCACATCCTGGTAACGGCGTGCTTCGTCCTCTAACTGCGCCCTACTAGCCCTTTCCCTTAGCTTAGCCTTCACTTCATCAGCTATCGCCTTGGGGACCACGAATTCGTCGCTATCCTGATACTTTTCGAGCACTATCTGACGAACCGCCCGCTCTACTGCGGTTTCGCCAGTGTAGTGTTTCATCTGCACTCGCTTGACTACCTTGCCGTTCTTGAGAATCTCGATGTCAACACTATCCCGTGAACGACCATCGCTAGCTGTAGTGCGCGCGCCCTGTTGGAGACGCTTCTTGAAGGCCTCCTCATTGATTCTTTTGACTTCTAGTTCTTCAGCAACATAACCGCGGCGCTTCTCTACAGAGATGCGCTTCTTCGCAATTGCAACATTCGTTGCTTGAGCGGTGCCCTTTATGATGGTTTCGCTAAGAAGGTGGACAGTATGTGCCGCATCAAGCCCCGTCAGCGTAGCCCGCACATGTGCGAGGGACTGCTCCTCCTCCCTCTTCTCTTCCATTATCTATGCCCCACCCTCAACAGCACTCAATTCTAGCGACTTTCGCGCAGTTTTGATGGCTGAACCAATCTCGGGCGTAAGAGCACCATTCTCGTCTAGCATAGGAACTGCAAACAAGGCGTTTATCGCCTTAGTCATCTGAGCCATTTCGTATATCGTCTGCTTGTCCTCATCTGCATAAGCATCGTATACCGCACCCTTTTCCTGGATTACGCAATCGGCCTCTGTGATGAGTTCCTTAAGCCTGTTTCCCATACTTCCTGCTACACGAGAATAACTGCCTGCAACGCTCCTAATGCCTCGAAGCGCCGTTTCAGCGTTGCGCATCTCCTCTGCTGCTATCTTTGCCCTATAATAGGCTGACCGAGCCCCGTCTTTATTAGCCTCAGCCTTGCTATACGCAACGATACTTCCAACCATCAGGGCTGGCCCTGCCGCCAATCCTCCAAGTATGGCAACTCCGCCTGCCATCCCCAACCCACCGGCTGCAAGCGAGCCGCCGCCGATATAGGCCAGCGTTGCGTTTTTAGCTGTAACGCCCACCAGACCAGCGATTTTCGTGCCAGTAGAAGCGGTGCCTATGAGAGCCGCAGTTCCATATGTAGCCATCCCCACGAAAACGCCACTCGTTCCTGTAGCTAGGGCTCCTGAAAGTGCCTGGGCACCCAAATTCGACGTGTGCGCAATACTAGTACGCTCTGAATCTGCAATAGTGTCAACTGCTGCCCGAATCTCAGCCGGGAGTTCTCCCCGCTCTACCGATTTCTCAAAGATCAACATGACCTCTGTAAATCGTTGGAACTGATCCTTGGCGATCCTTGCTTTCTTACGCCCGAGCGATACTAGAGCCTTTTGCGTCCGTACTCGCTCATCTTCAAGAGCCCCCCTGGCGCTGTCGAAGACACGTTCGCCCTCGTCCGCAGCGTGATGGCCTGCTCGATGAGACCGGCGTCGGTATTCCGATCCTGCCCATCGACGACCTGGCGTTTCGTGAACTCGTGCAGCCTGGCAGATGTTATGCGCAGGTCGGGGAGCGGCCTTCAGTCCTTCAGCCCCTGTCAGACAAGATGTTGCTGGTTGCGTCCTGGTGGGCGGAACCCTCCCACCACGCCGGAGCCCCGCTAACAAACGCGCGACGGACGCGAGTCTCAATTGTTATTCCTCCCGGAGCAGCATAGACGCGCCGAATCGGATCCCGGGTAACTACACTACCAGAGTAGGTGCCGTCCTCGCAGAACCAGCGGAAGCGTCTATTCTCGAGTAGTCCAAAACCGGTCTGCGCCACAATCAAGTCGCCACCGTCAAATGTGTCGATGATCGCATGGAGCGTTTCGTCTTTCAGAACATAGAGACGAGTATCCGTTAGGATGTAGAGATAGTCGCCCGTATCGACGATGCGACGTGGAACAGATCCGATACCATAGGCTCGAACAGGTTCTCCGGACTCGGTCACCATGACGACTCGACCCGAGTAGCCTGCGAGGAATGTCGCATCCGACCAACCGGCGAAGCTCGCGGCGTAGATCCAATCGGCAGCATGGATTTCGCTCACAACGAGAGAAGCCGTAAGTGTTAGCCTACGTCCGCCTGCTTCTGTCTCACTCCGGCTCATCTCCCGGGCGTAATACGCGCCAGCGTACGCTGGCAAAGCGTTCTGATCAATGCCAGTGATCAACTCCACAGCCAAATTGAGTTCCTTCATCCGTTCCGTTGCCTTGGGGTCATGAGGATTGCGATCCGGATGCCATTCCTTGGCTAGTTGCCGATAGCGGTTCTTCACATCCTCTTGAGTGAAGGGACATGATAGCCCAATGAGCGATAATGCCTGTTGAACATCGCTACTCGTCCCGAACTTCTCGCTGCGTTCGGGAACCCGGGTCCACCCATCGGTGATCGGCAGTCTTGTACCCCAGCGAGCCCTCCCGTCTACTCCCACGCACCACGCCTCATCAACGGCAGTGAAGAGATAGCGACTGCCGTCGCGGGACAGCGCAACGCACCGGATATGGTTTTTCAATTCATCATTGCGGATGTCGAAGCGCTTTCGGATCGCCCGAATCTCTGGAGCATCCCACAGAGCTGTCTCCAGGGTCAGCTCCAACATGTCATCATAAGCATGAACTACGCAGTCTCTAGACATAGCGATCAGTCCTCGGCCCATCGGGTTTACATTGATCCGATACACATCGTGGAGTAGGGGCTTCTTGGCGATCAGCTCGCCCGCACGATCATAGCGGATGACAGCTGCGGGAACCTGGCCCATGCCCCCTGCCTTTCCGAGATCGTCTACCATCAGCAAGCCCGAATCCAGAGGGTGAAGCCGCCTGAACGCGGTGTCAGGCCTCTCCCCCGTCGGAATCTTGTCGATCGCCTCAATCCGCCATCCATCCGCACCGCGAACCTCGAAGTGGTCGTTAGCCGCAGGGACAGCAGCCGCCGCGCCTCGCACCTGCGCCTCCTCCCACCGGAGAGGGGATCTTGGAAGCGGTACGTAAGGCATATCTGCCGCGCTAATCTCGTGAAGCTGTGGCCGGTTACGGTCGGTGCGATGGGAGCCCACAGTCCGCTTTCGCACAGGCGACGATGCCGGTGCCGCCTCAGCAGGCCAGATTACGTATGTGTTGCCGTGCTTGTCACGCGTAATCTTGCCTGCCTTCTCGAGCCAGGTGATTAAGTTGGATATGCGGCGCCCGTCTGTCATGCCAACGAACGCCTTCACGTCCGCTTGATGGCAGCCCGGGTTCTGTCGCACAGCCTCCAAGATGGCTGCGAAGAGCTTGCGGCTCTCCTCGTGAGCTTTGACCGTGTCCGTCCATGCCTCAAGCTCCCGATTCGACGCAACGATTCGCTGCATCTCAGTGAGACCCTCGTCATCCCCCATTAACGCGAGCATCGTGCCGCCAACCTCAAGCGCAGGGATCGAGGAGACGGCAGACGAACCAAGCGATTGCTTCATGCAACGTACGAACCCCGGTACTTGAGGCAGGTTCTCGCGTGCCAGCCTAGCGGCGCGTGCATAGTCCCGCCTTGAAATGGCCAGCTGCATGTCTCCCATGGTGTGGAAGTAAGCATCCGTTCCCCGCGCATCGCCCATGACGCTCAGGTGTGTACAATCGGTGGGCCTCGAGGCGGCACACGGGCTCAAGGTTGAAGGAGGGTCTGAATCGCGAACTCTATCTGCCAAGTGGGCCGCAGGTTGCCTGGGGGAGAGCCCTAACAGCCGTCCAAGAAACTTAAGCACGGTGACCACCTCAAATCGAGACTTCTCGAGACCAGGGAGCGCGTTGGTACTTGGCACCCACTCCCAAAGTGCCAGCGCGATGCTCATGAGCGAGCCAGCCGAGGTTGCCGCTACGCAGCCCGAGAACACCGAGCCGAGCCTAGCGAGGTCTAGTAGGCCGGGCAGCCTCCTATCGCAGCCCTGCGCGCGTGCACCACGGATGCTGTATGCCTGATCGCCGCCTCAGTTACCCTGAGCCCGAACCCCCACGCTCCGGGGTTTCGAACTGGCATGAGCTCTCACTGGAGCCTAGCACCCGCACCTAAAGGTCGCCTACTGTACACCGCGAGAATCTGCAAGGATCCTGTAGCGCGATGGCTCGCTCTACAGACCGATGCCCACGTTCGCCGGGTCCAACTCACTGCCGGCAAGCGCCAGTGTCCGTATCTCACACCAGGCGCGAATCGAGCTTTCGCTGTCGCGGCTCGACCCGTATGGCGGCCAGAGATCATGGACTGACGGCCATCGGAATCCTCCAGCGAAGCAAGAACGCTGACCACACTAGCTTGCCGTCGCCGCTCCGAGGCAGGATGCTGCTAGCTTGGCCTGCGTACCGCTGGCGCTCGCACACCAAGCAGTCAGGTTCGGCTCAGCGTCTGGCAGATGGGACAGTACGTGTGCTTTATTGAGGCGATACATGAAGCACAAGATGTCCTTTGCTGTGCGTTTCTTCTCGTCCGATGACAAGTGGCCAAAGAAGCTCTTTTCGGGGGCTCCTTGGATACTCTCCATAAAGTGGCTCTCACCATGGAGGACTAATCGATACATCAAGTTCCGGTAGTACATTCTTGACTCATCATCTGGTAGCAGAGCCAACACTCGCTCATCCAGGCTGACCTCTACAACCCCTTTCTTGAACGAAAAGGAGGCAAAAGCCTCTAGCACTCTTCTCATCATGTTTCCGATCACCAGGTCGGAGTCGAGATCAGCCGCAGTGCCCGCAGCATACTCGTAAACCTTTTGAAGCAACCGGGTGTACTCGTTGTGTCTCTCATGCTGGAAACCGGACAACGACCTGCCATCAAGCTGAAACGGGCGATATTCCATGTTGACTGCTGTCTGCTTGCAGCGTTTCTTTACTTCGTCCAGCATCTTCTCCATATCGAACATCACGCTCAGGTCGTGAGTCATGACCAAGACCCTGCTAGTTGGGCAGCCAACGAGGACTTGTTCGAGTCTCCACCTCAAGAACGAGAGTATCCCGATTCTGTTCTCCAAATCGAAGCTCGAGATAGGATCGTCAATCACCAATAACATCTCGTCGGAATATGCCGCCTTGACGTCCATGTCCTTCGCTGCCTCTGCAAAGAAATAGCAGAGAGCAATTACGTTCCTTTCGCCGCAAGACACCTTGTTGGGACTGATGGGCTGCCCGTTTGCCCTTAGGTGATAGACTCCGTCAGATCCCAGTTCTAGCGAGAGCCGCCCCCGGCAGAAGAAGACGTAGTCCAGCGACCTGTTTATCTCCTCAGCAGCAATATGGAGGTTTCTTCGCTGCGAGTCCAGAAACGTCCTCTTGCGCTCCAGTTCCGCGAGGCTTGCTCTCATTTGACGCAACTGGTCGTCTGCGATCTGCTTCGCCGTTCGTTGCTTTTGGAGCGAGGCGTACATACTCTCGATTGTCCAGTGGGCAATCTCGTCATTGAGAACCAGAAGCTCGTTCTTCACAGCAGCCCTCTCACTGAGAGTGCGGTTGAAACTCACTCGATCGGCCTCCAGCGAGTCTAGCGCCCGATTCAACGCATCGTGAGCCGCTGCCACACCGATAGAGTCGTCATACACCATCTTCCCGAAAGGACTGTTGATCTTCGCTGTGACAGCATCGTTGTGAGCAGCGACCGCAGTGTTGTAGTCACTGAGCCGCTCCAGTACACAGCCACATGATTGTAGGTCACGGTAAACCTGATATGTACCGGTCACCGCTTCAGGAATCAGCAACCGCTCAAGCTCACCCGTGAACTCGTCAACATCACGGTTCAAAACACGCTCGATACGTCCGAGAGCTTCGACTCGGTACTCATCCCTTATCGGCTGAAGGCATTTGTCGCAGACAGTATGCTTCGGATCAGAAAGAAGCGCTCTCGCGCTGGTTATGACCGTAACCCCAAATAGGTCCAGCAGACTCTGTTCTCTGTCCGTCAACTGCGGTCTCTCAACTACCTTATCAAGAAGCAGTCTTGCCCTCTCGATGACATCATTGACAGCAGGCACTAGTGCGACTCCTGTGGCAATCGGCGTTGATGCGGCACTGACTGCGAGGTACTGCGGAAGCCGGCGGCTCAACTCACCATGGAGATCTGCCGGAGACCTCGTCGAGGGCATCTTCCCAATTCTTTCGATCTCAGCATCGGTAACCGAGAGATTCTGTCTCTGCCCCTTGATCCTTGAGCCAACGTCAGCCCATCCATTGGCTTCGCGAAGTCTGCTGTGAATCTGCGCGAGCCAGTAGTCTGGCGAGTTGACGTCACTCTTGTTCGTGAATCGCACGCATGCAGTCTCCTGATTGGACACCTCCGCTACCATGGCCTCGATGAGCTTCTCTGCCTCTGCGATTTGGTCCTCTATAGCTACCTGCTCGCCAAAGAGCACAATCGCGTCCAGTCCCGAGCCTTTGACCTTTACACGAGACGAGACGTATTCTTCATCGAACACAAGGATCTTCTCGGGTTTCGCCGTAGAAGCGGCTCCGAGGCGAAGAGTGCCCATCATGGGCTCCAGTGTGACGGTTCGAGGATTGGCCGCATCCCTGTACTCGCGGAAACCCTGCGCAATCGTGCTTTTCCCGCTTCCGTTCTTCCCATACACAAGGGCTACGCGTTTGCACTTGTGTGACTTTGAATCCTCCGGAAACAGCTCTAGTGACGTAGTGCTAGAGAAATAGGCAGAGGATATGGTCACTCCTGTCATGCTCCCAATCGTGGTCACCACGCTGACCCCCTACTACCCGCGTTTTCGACTGTCTATCCACACCTCACTAATGGTCCGTTAATGGTCTTGTTCCATCTGCCTGCGATCCAGCCGCTGCACTGTCCTGGGATTGGGCCACGGGACGCGCCTCTGGAATGCTCAGTGCTCCCCAGTGGAGTGCTCTCGCCCGTAGAATCACTCCCGCACTGCCTCCTCCAGCATCCCCGCGACATACTCCACCTCGTGCGCGGTGATCTTGTTGCGTTGCTCAGGACATGTGTCCACAGAACCCCGCGTTCCGGCTTCCCGTCGATCGAAAGCTTCCAGATCACGGTTTCTCAGTGCCCAGCCTAATCGCTCAAGGATGCGAACCGACTCCCTTTCGCTCCCCAGACTGCGCGGAGGGGCTAAACACGTTGTGCGCGTTACCGGTATATCGGATCGTGCATACCCCGGCAGACGCAACGATGCACCGAGTATGCACGGTTGCGGCGATCCGGCCTCTCCCCAGATTCGATGCCTGGTTCAACGTCATTACTTTGCACCGCTGAGGCTGCGCATTTTGCTGATGGCAGCAGATGATCCTGCCAGGGAGAACTTGAAGTAGACCATCCCCTCACCGAACCAGTTCAGCTCAAGCAGCATGGTGTCAGATCCGGCGATCCTCGAGATCGCTGACTTGCCGTCTGAAAAGTGGAGGAACTCAGAACCCCAGCCTTGACTCAGGGTAACGCTCTCCACCTTGTCATTCCACCTGATCCTGGTTTGGATGAGGTTGTACCCATTCTTGATCGTCGTGTTCACGATATTGGGTGCGTTGCTGAAAGCGATGTAAGCCCATTCGCTCTTGCCATCACAACCTACGTTGAGCGTCGCCGTCGTATCATGGTACGGAAAACTCATCCTCTCAACCGAAGCGGTGGCAGGGGAATGAGCGTAGTAGCTCTTCGCACCGGTCATCGGATCCTCCGAAACAGAGTTCGTCCATTGCGCCGCCGCAGACACACCGAGTGTCAGCATGAGAACGATGATCATCACGCCCGTGCAAATACACCTCATATTCATGTGATTCCCTCCTATTTCGAATAGCCGAACGAACTCGGCGTCAAGCTTACCGAAAAGCTGCCCTGTCCGCTCTGTATGCGTTTCCGCAAACTGAGAAGCCTCCAGTGCTGCCGAGTGAGCTGTACACAAAGCCTATAACAGGGCCCTATGGCGAAGACCTGCAGGCGTCGCACCAAGCGGCGCTCTTGGCGCGGTACGGTCACCGACTCGTTCGGGCGGTGACTCCGTGTCGCGGGACAACAGTCACAGAGCAGTCGATCCTTGTACCAGCGGCGCCGTCCTCGGCTTGATAGGGCTTGGAGTCGGTCTGCCGGTTAGGCGTCTTCAGCGAGGCTTGACCATCTTTATCCACTCGACCGATACCATTGGAATAGTCCGGGTAGCACCGAAGATCGTCGTGTATGAACACGGCTGCAGAATGGTTCCTGCGAAGTCGATGATGTCCTCCTCGACCAGACGAGTGCCTGCAGCTTCCCCATCATCGTCGATTACGATGAACATGTCGTCCTCAGTGTACGAGCCGAAGTAGCCCTTGCCCGTCGCAACTCGGTAGGAGCCATCCCCAACGTCCTGAAGCACCTCTCCCTGGCACCGAAGAGTCTTGCCTACGTAGTCCTCTGGTCTGCGAAGCAAGTCACCGTATGATTGCGATGACGAAGCCAGCAGCTTCTTGCGCCGTTCTGCGGCAAGCTCCTCCTTGTGCTTCGCGACCGCATCTAGTTTGGCAAGGGTTAGTCTCCTGATCTCAGCGTCTACCTCAAGTATGTTTCGTTCGAGCAGTAGCGCGTCCTTGGCTGAGCGGAGGTCGCGCTCCGGTTCAGACGTGTCTGTATTCCAGCCGGGCTTCATGCCGAAGCGCCGCCTTGCGGCAGACATTATCGGCTGATCATGGATATCCATCAGAGAGGCGGCTAGACTGTCGCATAGCTCCTTATCCGAGCTGTCGGCCAATGACTCGGAGATCTCTTGTATTCTCCTGATGCGAGCGAGAAGATCATCTGCAGATGTGTCGGTACCGACACAAGCCAGCTCTCTTGCTTCCTCGACCCGCAGTGAGGCCTGCTCTTTCTCTACGAGCGGCCCAAGCCTTTCGATCTCCGCCATTACGTCTGCCTTCAGCTGGCCTCCCAGCAGTACGGAGACCTCCTTGAGCTTAGCAGTATGAGCTGCATATCCCGAGCTAGGGCGACTGGCGAGGAGCCGTCTGGCCTCTGCCGCGGCCTCGCGGTTACCGGCGGTCAAGGCCAGCGCGACGAGGAGGAAGAGAAGCGACACCAACAGCACGAGCCAGGCAAGCCAACGACGACGAATCCTGAGGGATGGAAGCACTCTACCTCGTATGTTGGCAATCGCCACATACAGACCCACTGCGCCCAGTAACCAGAAAGGTGTGCTCACCTGGGCATCACTCCTCATACGTACTCTGGTTGTCGTGTCTCCGACTACAACTCGCGCAGCCAACATAGTTCGTTTCTCTTTGGCTCTCGGCTTCACTAGGGACACGCCGAAAACGCAGTGCCTTGACAACAAGCTGGTGAATAGGGAAACAGCCCACTGTTCGGCAATTGAGTCGTAGGGGAGCAGTGGCAGTGATCACGTGCTTGAACAGTGCAGAGCTGTGATGAAGCAGCAGTTAATTGCATGAAGGGTGGGATGATGAGTTCGTTAACTGACTCGTTTACAGTATTCGCTAGTCGCTTCGCTTTTCCTCTGCAATCATCGGGGATGCATGAGGGAAGAGACCATTCTGTAGGGGCTGCACGACCGGGTGCGCGCCGCACATTCTCGATTGTCATTCACAGCCGACGCCGGCATCTTCGAACGTAATGCCGTCATCCATCTCCGCCTGACCGTTGAAGATGTCCGTGAGACCGCCGCCATGTCGGCGCCGAAGCATGCACTCCCGAGCCCTCAGCCCTTCAGCTGTGAAACGGTCGGCCTAGTACAGCCTACGGGCGGCGGACTCCCTGCCCGCCGCCCCGC
>ENA-UOOH01003671-UOOH01003671.1-fermentation-metagenome-genome-assembly--contig:-NODE-3671-length-11403-cov-10.724180_pt1 | contig 11403 bp, 10 predicted proteins | sample MGYA00245778_ERZ724025 | MGnify/ENA primary metagenome ERZ724025 (study PRJEB28704, sample SAMN03018313) | fermentation metagenome | biome: anthropogenic terrestrial biome; feature: soil... | reverse complement strand
AGAATGAATATACTCCAATCAATCAATTTATTATTAATCAATCTAATAACGAAAAAATATCATAATTATGGAAGCAATAAAATTAGAACAAACACAAGAAGAAAATAAGATAATTCCTTTTTATAGTGATAGAAATGATATTGTACCTTTTATTATTGAAAAACTTAAGCAAAGTAACGACAATATAATGTTTTTTGAAGACTTCCATATCTATGAAAATGGATATTGGCAAAGAAAAGGAGAATTATATGTAAAGAAACTCATTCAAGAATTCTGTTTTGAAAATGGTTTTGAGGCTAAGCACTTTAAACTTTATAAGAAGGTTGATGATTTGTTTAATCAAGCAAAATTAGATTTATATACGGAAGTGAATACAAATAAAAATATTTTAAATTTTAAAAATGGGACTTATGAAATTGATAATATGTGTTTTAGAGAACATAGAAAGGATGATTTTGCTATGTATTGTTTGCCTTATGAGTATTCGCCCAAAGCAAATTGTCCAAATTGGATTGCATTTCTCAAAGAGGTGCTTCCACAGGAAGACTTGCAAATAGCTTTTCAGGAGGCTGTGGCTTATCCTCTTTCAAATTTACACTTAGAAAAAATTAGCTACTTGGTTGGAAGAGGAAGGAATGGGAAAAGTGTTGCTTTGGGTGTCGTTTGTTATGTTTTGGGAGAAGAAAACATAAGCCATGTAACTCTCGAACAAATTGTTAAGAATGATGGAAAGGGAGTTTATCAAATGTTGAATAAGTTAGTAAATATAACTTACGAGAGTAGTCCAAATATTTTAAATACAGCAAGTTTCAAGTCTTATGTAAGTGGAGAGGACTTAAGTGTTAAACGATTGTATGATAACGAATATACTACAACAAACTATCCTCAAACAATTATTGCCTCCAACTCCATTCCTCAATCATCTGACTTTTCTGAGGGCTTCTATCGTAGATTTAATTTAATTCCTTTCAATGAAACTATTCCTCTGGAAAAGGTTAATCCAAATCTAAAAGAAGAACTTTGTGTGGAAGCTGCTGGAATTATGAATTGGATTTTGGAAGGGATAATTCGTTTGAGAAAGAACAAAAAATTCTCAAAATGCGAAACAATTGAAAAAATGCAAAATGAATATAGAATTGAATCTGATAATGTTTACTCTTTCTTGGATGAAAATAATTATACTCAATCCGAAACTGAAATAAAGTTATTTAGTTTATTTTTTAGAGAATTTGAGGATTATTGCCAAGAGTATAATTACAAACTAATGGGGAAAAAGACTTTCAAGCAAAGATTGATAAATTTAAACTATAAAATCAAATATCATACTGGTAATAATTTATATATATGGATTGAAAAAGATACTAAATTAAAGGATGAAACATATTTGTGCAATAAAGAAAATTTATTTGAAGATAATGATGATAGTCCTTTCTAAATTATAGTTAATAAAGTTGAAAAGTTGAAAAACTACCCCCCTTTTTCAAAAGTATTTTATTTTTCATTTTCAAACACTTTTCATTTTGATACCCATTTTTTCAACTTTTCAACTATTTTCTTCTTTTTCATCTTCTATTGTCTATATAATTCAACCTTTCTCTATTAAGTAAAAATATAAGGTTAAAACTAAAACCAAGAAAGAAAAAAATAAAACTTGATTTGAGTAAAATAAAACTTGACTTTAGTAAATTATTATTTGATTTTAATTATACCTTTCTATTATTATTTTGCCTAACTCTTCAATCTCCTCTTCAGTGTATCTTCTCTTAACCTTCTTTGTTAGTATATTATTCTCTTTTCTTATGCGATAGAGTGTTGATTGCGAAATACATAACTTATTTAACACTTCTTTTTGGGTGTACTTGGGTAGTTTGGACTCATTAATCATAATTATGTGGGTTTTATTTGTTGCTAATCAAATTATTACACTACAAATATACGAATATTTTCTAATATAATAAGCATTAATTTCTATTTTTTTTCAATAAAAACGTATTATTTTCAATTCATTTCAATTCTAATCTATTCTAATCAAACCAAATCAATTCATAGTATTGTATATTAGTTGTTTATATTATTTTTTTCGTATCTTTGTATTATAATTCTTTAAAGCCTTTCCCAGTTTAGTAGGTAAAAACTGAGTTTATTGTTATGATACGTTATGTTAGAGTTGAGAGAAAAATCAACACAGGACAGAATCCAGGAACGAAATTTTTGGCACGTTTGTTTAGATCAAATGATGTTTCCATTGACCAAATTTGCGGGGAGATTGCAGAGAGTACTACACTTTCTTATCCCGATGTTTTGGCTTGCTTGAAAGCTTTTGAAATCAACATTGCTAAGCATGTTCAAAATGGGAGTGCAGTTAAGTTCAATATCTTGGGAGCATTTTTGCCAAAGATTAAAGCAACTGCAATGGCAACCCCAGAGGAAGTGGATGCAAGTACCATTAAATCAGTTTCTTGCCGTTTCTATCCAAGTGTAGATTTCAAGAGAAATCTTGCCAAAGCTAATTTTGTTGAAGCTGACCTTAATATTAAGGGTATTCAGTTTAATGAAGAAGAAACACCTGAAGTTCCAGCTCCGTAATTGCAAAACTTTCTTCCCCTTTAGGGGGGATGAGGGGTAATTGAAAAGTATGGGCAATCCTTAATTGGGTTGCCTTTCTTTTTTTAATTACCCCTAACCCCTAAAGGGGAACTGAGGATGCGTCAGCCAAGTCCCCTTCAGGGGATTTAGGGGTAAATTTAGGTAAAAGGTAAAAAATAATAGTGAAAAGTTTCTTCCCCTTTAGGGGAATGAGGGGTAATTGAAAAGTATGGGCAATCCTTAATTGGGTTGCCTTTCTTTTTTTATCTATCAGAATCAGGATTCTTGCTAAGGCAAGCGGCAAGCCGATAATACAAGATTAAAGGATTAACTTGATTGGTCACTTAATTGAAATCCTATAAATCTCTAAATCCTGGATTATCGGCTTGCCGCTTTGCTTGCAAAGAATCCTGATTCAGACAAACTAATCAAACGACTCAACACCTCAACCCCTAAACCCCTCAACTCCTCAACACCTCAACCCCTCAACCCCTAAACATTTTCAAAATTTCCTTGTCCTTCTAAAAAAAATCTGTATCTTTGAAATCTTAATTCTATTGGTTTTAATTTAAAAAATATACTGTTATGAACAATGATTTAATGGCTTTAGAGCCTAAGAAAGTATTTGAATTCTTTGCTGAAATATTGCAAATTCCTCGTCCTTCTAAGAAGGAAGATAAGATTATTGAGTACCTTTTGAAATGGGGTAATGATAGAAAATTGGAAACTTTAAGAGATGATATTGGCAATGTTTTGATTAGAAAGCCTGCCACTAAGGGCTTTGAGGCTAAGCCTTGGGTTTGTTTGCAATCTCATATGGATATGGTTTGTGAGAAGAATAGTGATAAGGTGTTTGATTTTGAGAAAGATTCTATAGAGACATATATTGAAGATGGTTGGTTGAAAGCAAAAGGAACTACTCTTGGTGCTGATGATGGTATTGGTATGGCTATGGCTTTAGCTATTTTGGATAGTGATGATATTGAGCATGGAAATATTGAGTGTTTGTTTACTGTTGATGAAGAAACTGGACTTTCAGGTGCAGAAGCTCTTAAACCTGATTTCTTAAATAGCAGAATTCTTATCAACTTGGACTCTGAAGATGAAGGTGAACTCTTTATTGGCTGTGCTGGTGGAAAAGATACAATGGGTAAATTACCATATGAATTGGAACCTTCTCCTAAAGGCAAGGCTTACAAGATTTCTGTTTTTGGAGGCAAGGGTGGTCATTCAGGAGATGATATTAACAAAGGTTTGGCTAATGCTAATAAGGTTTTAAATCGTATTCTTTGGACTTTAAACGACACTATGGATTATGCTCTTGCAAGCTTTGAGGGTGGTAATCTTAGAAATGCAATTGCAAGAGAGGCTAATGCTGTTGTGGTTGTTGATGATGAGGATGCTAAGGAAATGATTGAAATGGTGAAGAAATATAATGAAGATATTCGTTTTGAGTTCCGTTCCACAGAGCCTAATCTTGGAGTTAAGATTGAGGAGGTTGAACGTCCAAAAGAAGTTATTGACCCAATGACTCAAGAGGACTTATTGAATGTTCTTTATGCTATTCCTCATGGAGTTTTGTCTATGAGCAGGGAGATTCCTAATTTTGTAGAAACTTCAACTAACTTAGCATCAGTTAAGATGGTGGATAATTGTTTTGTTATTGCAACCTCTCAACGTTCTTCCATTGAAACAGCTAAAGAAGCAGCTTGCGATAGAAATGAAGCTTGTTTGCGTTTGGTAGGTGCTGATGTAACTCATGGAGATGGATATCCTGGTTGGGTGCCTAATCCTCAAAGCAAAATTCTTAAGATAGCAGAGCAAAGCTATGAAAAACTATTTGGCAAAAAACCAATTGTAAGAGCCATTCATGCAGGATTGGAATGTGGGCTTATTGGAGAAAAATATAAAGGAATGGATATGATTTCTTTTGGACCAACTCTTCGTGGAGTACATTCTCCTGATGAAAAATTAGAGATAAAGACTGTTGAGATGTGTTGGAGACATACTTTAGATATATTGAAAAACGTTTAGATTGATAATTAAAAAAATAAGAGTATTATGTTTAAAATAAACTATAAGCACATATTGTTAACTGTTATAGTTATTCTTGCTTTTGTACTTGTTTTAATGTTTGGAATGCCTGTTTATAGGGTATGGCAACAAGAAATGAGAGGAAAGGCTGAATTTGCACAAGCAGAACAAAATAGGAAAATTAAGGTAGAGGAAGCAAGAGCTAACCTTGAAGCAGAAAAACTTAATGCATTGGCAGAAGTTGAAAGAGCAAGAGGAGCAGCTGAGGCTATTAAGATTGAAAATGGAACTCTTACAGATAGATATATTCAGTATCTTTGGGTAAGAAATCAAAACAATTTGAGTGATAAAACAGTTATTTACATTCCAACTGAAGGAAATTTGCCTATTATGGAAGCTGGAAGATTTATTAAGAATAATTTAAACCAATAGAATATGTTTAGTAAAAGCACCTACGTTAATCGTAGAAAACAATTAGCAAATGATATAAAAGATGGTTTGATTTTGATTTTAGGAAATTCAGACTCACCATTCAATTACACAGCAAATATTTATACTTTCCGTCAAGACTCATCTTTTCGCTATTTCTTTGAATATAACCTTCAAGACCTTGCAGGAGTGATTGATGCAAACACAGGAGAGGATTATTTATTTGGTGATGATGTTGAAATAGATGATATTATATGGACTGGTCATGTTGCTTCCGTTAGAGATAGAGCCGATTTGATTGGAGTTAAGAATAGTGGAAATAGGAAAGACCTTGCCAATCTTTTGGAACAAGCCATTTTGCAAGAAAGAAAAATACATTTCCTTCCTCCTTATAGGGCTGATAATAGAAATTTACTTTCTTCTCTTTTGCATATTAAGAAAGACCATGTTGAAAAATTTGCTTCTCTTGAACTTCGTAAAGCAATAGTTAAACAACGTTCTATTAAGTCTTTGGAAGAGATTGCAGAGATAGAAAAAGCAATTGAAACAGCTTACAAAATGCATACAACTATGATGCGTATGGCAAAAAATCTTAATACTTACGAGTATGAAATTGCTGGCATTATGGAAGGTATTGCTTTAAGTGGAGGTGGTCCTGTTTCATTCCCAATCATTCTTACAACTCATGGAGAAATTCTTCATGGACACGACCATAGCCTAAAACTAAAGAAAGGAAGAATGCTGGTTTCTGATGCAGGTTGTGAAACTTCAAGTGGATATTGTTCAGACATAACAAGAACAGTGCCTTGTGGAGGTAAGTTTGATGAAAGACAAAAGGCTGTTTATGAAGCTGTACTGAATGCTAATTTAATTGCTCAAAAATCAATTAAGCCAGGCATTGAATATAAGGAAATTCATCTTAAAGCTGTTAAAGAATTGGGTGAAGGCTTAAAAGCAATTGGATTAATGAAAGGTGATATTGAAGAAGCTGTTAAGGAAGGAGCAATGGGATTGTTTATGCCTCATGGCTTAGGTCATATGATGGGAATGGATGTTCACGATATGGAAAACTTTGATGAAACCATTGTTGGCTATGATGAAAAGACTTCTCGTTCAAATCAATTTGGACTTCGTTCATTGCGTTTTGGCAGAAAATTAGAGCCAGGACATGTTATTACCAATGAGCCAGGATGCTATTTTATTCCTGCATTAATTGATAAATTTAAAGCAGAAAAGAAATTCCTTTCATTTGTTAACTATAAAGAACTTGAGTCTTATAAAGACTTTGGAGGAATTAGAATTGAAGATGATATTTTGGTTACAGAAAAATCAAGCAGAGTTTTAGGCACACCAATTCCTAAGACAGTAAAAGAGATTGAAGAAATAATGTCATAAGATGAGAAGAGGTTTTTCCCTTATTTTCTTTTTCTTGATTTCTTTAACTATATTTTCTCAAACCTATTGGCAAGAGAAAGTTTATAGTCCGTTAATCAAAAGCGTGAAATTTGAGTTAGAGGGAGTGGACTTTTCGCTCCCTGTAATTCGTTTGGGTACAGACGATAGGCTTGTGCTTAGGTTTGATGATTTGGTTGAAAATACTCAGCGATACAATTATACAATAATCCATTGCAATTACGACTGGACACAAAGTGAGCTTACTCCTCAAGAATATATTGAAGGTTTTGAATCGGGATATATTGAAAATCATTCAAATTCAGTAAATACCATTCAACGCTATTTGCATTATTGGCAGGAGTTTCCTTCTTCAATGATGCGTTTTTTGGTTTCAGGCAATTACATTGTTAAGGTTTATGCTGATGACAACACTGATAAGGTTGTTATGGTTAGAAGGTTTATGGTTGTTGAAGATGGAGCAAATATTAGAGCAAATCCAATTATGTCTCGAAGTCCTCAAACTCAAAGAACTATGCAAGAGGTAGATGTTTTTGTGTCTCCAACTTCAGGTATGTCTTTTGCTGACCCAAATAGGTTTTTGAAAGTTGTTCTTATGCAGAATCAAAGAAGGGATAATGCTTCTCTTTTAAAGCTTAGACAGTATAGAGCCAATGAATTGGAGTATTCTTTTGATAATGCTAATTTGTTTGAGGCTGGTAATGAGTTTAGAAATTTTGATTTCACAAGCCTTAGAACACGTTCTCAAACAGTTAGTAATTTTGATTACGTTGATGAGCAAAATGTTGTTATTTTGCGACCAATAATAAATAGAAAAAATATTGCATACACTACCATTGGCGATTTGAATGGAAACTACTATGTTAGAAGCGAAAGAGCAAATAATTTTAACTTGGAATCTGACTATGCATGGGTAAATTTCTATTTGAATACACCAGTGAGTTTGGAATCAGACTACTATGTTTGGGGAGAGCTTTCCGATTGGTATTGTAATAATCAAAATAAAATGACTTATAATCCTACTTACAGAGCTTATACAGCAAAGCTATATCTTAAGCAAGGTTTCTACAACTATATGATAATGTCTTCTGAAAAAAATAATCCTTCTTCATTTAATTTGAATGAAATGGAAGGAAATTTCTCTGAGTCTAATAATTCATATAATATATTCGTTTATTACCGTCAACCTGGATATAGATATGATAGTTTAATAGGTTATTCTAAGGTGGATATAAATAAATAATAAACTAAGGATAAGTAAAGAAAAGACTTTCACAATTCAAATATAAATAATGATACGCAAGCATATACCAATAATCTTAATTTTTCTATTAGTTTCAGTTCAAGCTTTTTCACAAGGCAAGACTGCATTTATTAAAGGTAAAATTACTAATGAAAAGAACGAAGGATTGGATTTGGTAAATGTTGGTATTGTTAATCTTGATATTGCAATTGGAGCAACAACCAATCAAAAAGGGGAGTTTTCGTTTACTGTTCCTGCAAATAAGGATTTAGAATTAGCAATCTCCTACATTGGATATGCAACAAAGCTATATAAGGTTAAACTTAAACCCAATGAAATTAAGGAAATCAACTTCTCCCTTATTCGCTCCAATACAACTCTAAAAGAAATTGAAATAAGGGAAGATAATTCAAGAGAAGAAGGAATAACAAGAATAAAAACAGAATGGGCAAAGAACGTTGTGGGTCCAACCTCTGGAATTGAAGGTTTAATTAAAACTTTTGAAGGTGTTAGCTCCTCCAATGAGCTTTCCTCTCAATACTCTGTTCGTGGAGGAAATTATGATGAGAATTTGGTTTACGTTAATGATATTGAGATATTTCGTCCTTTCTTAATTAGAAGTGGACAACAAGAGGGATTGAGCTTTGTTAATTCAGAAATGGTAGGAGATATTTTATTCTCTTCAGGAGGTTTTGATGCTAAGTATGGCGATAAACTTTCTTCAGTTTTGGATATTAGATATAAAAAGCCTCAAGAGTTTTCGGGAAGTGCATCAATTAGTCTTTTAGGAGGAAGTGCTCATCTTCAAGGTTTAATTGGCTCAAGAATGACCTATCAGATTGGATACAGAAACAAAACAAATAAATATATTCTTGGCTCATTGGATACAGAAGGAAGCTATTACCCAGTGTTTAACGACCTTCAAGCATATTTGACTTACGATTTGAATGAAAAAACAGAAATAGCCTTTTTGGGTAACCTTGCAGATAATAAATATCAATTTATTCCTCGAACAAGAGAAACAACCTTTGGCTCAGCTTTTGAATCATATAAACTTAAAGTATATTTTGATGGTCAAGAATTAGACCGATTTTCTTCTATGTTTGGAGCTTTAATGCTAACACATAATCCAAGCAAGAAACTTCAACTCAAACTTATAGCATCTGCTTTTGGAACAGATGAAAAGGAGTCTTACGATATTCAAGGTCAATATTGGCTTTATGAAACTCAAATGGGAGAATCGGAGGCTGACAGTAATCTTTTTGACAGAGGGATTGGAACTTATATTGAACATGCAAGAAATCGTTTAGTTGCAAATATTTACAATATAGAGCATAAGGGATTGCGTTTCTATAATAATGGGCATCTTTCATGGGGATTAAAATATCAATATGAATTGATTAGCGATAGGATGAATGAATGGAAGATGGTTGATTCAGCAGGAACACCTATTGGAACATTGCCTGATATTCCAGGAGAAATAAATCCACAAAACCCTCCAATGCTTCAAAATATCTATAAATCTTTTAATGATATTTCTTCTTCAAGACTTTCTGCTTTTTTACAAAGACAATGGAGCTTTTCCAAAGAAGAGGGAGAGTGGTATTTTAATGCAGGAGCAAGGACTCAGTATTGGACATTCAACAATGAAGTTTTGTTTTCTCCAAGAGCATCAGTGTCCTTTAAGCCTAAGTGGGAAAGAGATTGGTTATTCCGCTTTGCAAGTGGTGTTTATTCTCAATCGCCTTTCTTTAGGGAGTATAGAGACTTTGAAGGAAATATAAACCATGATATTCGTTCTCAGAAATCTGTTCATTTGGTGCTTTCTTCCGATTATAACTTTAAGATGTTTGACCGCCCTTTCAAATTTTTAGCTTCAGCCTACTATAAATATCTTTGGGACTTAATACCTTATTCAATTGATAATGTTAGAATACGCTATTCAGCAGAGAATAATTCAAAAGGTTATGTTTCGGGAATGGATGTTCGTTTGTTTGGAGAATTTATTGAAGGAATTGATTCTTGGGTAACGATGTCGTTGATGCAAACAAAAGAAGATATTAAAGGAGATAATCATGGATTTGTACCACGTCCAACAGATCAGCTTTTCAATATGAATGTAAGCTTCCAAGACTATGTGCCAAAGATGCCTTATTTGAGGGTTTATCTTAATTTCAACTTCGGTACAGGCTATCCGTTTGGTCCTCCAAATTCAGAGAGATGGCAGCAGGATTATAGAATGCCTTCATATATGAGAGCCGATATTGCTTTCACTTTTAGAATAAAAGACGAGAATACTAAATGGGCACAAAATAATTTTATGCGTCATTTAAAGAAGATTTGGCTTAATTTGGAGTGGTTTAATGTCTTTGGCAATAATAATGTAATTTCATATATGTGGATAGGAGACTATGACGGACGCTATCACGGAGTGCCTAACTACCTAACCCCAAGCCAAGTGAATGCCAAACTTACAATAGAGTTTTAAAGTTTTTTAATCTTCTTTTTCAAACTCTTTTAATTCTTCAATGCTTTTTTGGAGGTTTTTAATCTTCCCCATGTTCCATCTTAATTCAATAACTGTAAATCCTAAAGCTCCTAAAAAAACTAATATTGTAACCCATAAAGTACCTGCACTGATGAAAAGTTGCTTAAAGGTAAATAGGCAATAAACTAAATAAAGGATTATAAATATATATTGGCATAAATAAGAAAGGGAAGTGCTTTTTCGATATTTAATTATTGTCTTTTCTGCACTTATCAAATCTTGATTATAAGATTTAGCCTTTAAAAGTATTCTGAAACTAAAAATTCCCCATATCATAAAGATAATAACCCCAGCAAGTCCAATATATATATAGGTTAAATCGCTCAATCCACTACTTTTCCCTAAATAATAAACAAAAGGTATAACTAATATACTTAATGCAAGTCCAAACCAATTATAAGAAATTAATCCTTTTAGCTTTTGATTAACCACATTATCCATTAGTTTTTGATTTATTATCTTTTGTTTTTCTACTTCTTTTGAAAGTATATCCCATTTTTGTTTTAATTCTTCAAGTTCCATTTCTTTTAATTATTTATTCGTTAGATAATTCTTTTAATTTATTCTTAATACGCATTAATTTCACAGCAACATTTGAACGAGTAAGCCCTGTTATTTCAGCAATCTCATCATAGTTTTTCTCTTCCAACCATAATAAGATTAGAGTTTTCTCCATTTTCTCCAACCTGTTAATTAGTTTGTATAGCTCTTCAATTTCTTGCTTATTTGTTTCTGATTCTTCAAAAAGAGTTATATCAATTGAAAGTGGAGTTGTTGAGGGTTTGCGTTTCTTTTTGCGGATAAAAGTTATGCAAGTGTTAAGGCTCACTTTGTAAATCCAAGTAGAAATCTTACTCTCGCCCCTAAACTTAGGATAGCTATTCCAAAGATTAATTAAAATCTCTTGATAATAGTCGTTAATTTCTTCTTTATCTTGAGCATAAACATAACAGACCTTATATATTACAGCCTTGTAGTTCTCAATTATTTCAGTAAATTCACTTTTTAGATTCATAAATTTAAAAGTAGTTTTGTCTATTAGTCGCCCAAAATTACAAAAAGTTACAAAAGGCATAATTTCTTTTTTGACTTTCTTTTTCATTTAAAACGCTAATTGTTTAGTTTTTTCTTTATTTTTGCATACTTATCA